>Ga0209980_10000210_pt1 | contig 30516 bp, 30 predicted proteins | sample CR02metaG_FD_183611 | JGI IMG/M metagenome (GOLD analysis project Ga0209980, IMG submission 183611) | Deep subsurface microbial communities from Mariana Trench to uncover new lineages of life (NeLLi) - CR02 metaG (SPAdes) (version 2) | ecosystem: Environmental > Aquatic > Marine > Ocean trench...
TCTGGCTGGCGTGGACAACGGTACTTACGCCAACGTCCCGGCGCCCCAGATCGCTATTGATTACTGGAAGCTACCGTCCGAGGTACGGTTGCGCGATGTCATCATCGTAGTCCGCGCGGACGAGGCCCACCACCGCGATGTCAATCAGATTGGGTGCCAGCGATCACACGTGAGCGCGGCTGACAAGTTAGAATTGCCTTCCATGGCAAGCCTCCATCCCTGTTGTTATCGACTCGATTGTCGGTAGATTTAGCTGGGCGCGGCCTTCGTGGACTCCCCGCGGGATTTCTCGTTCTGGATGCGCCGATAGATCTCTTCTCGATGCACGGCGAGCTCTCTTGGGGCTTCGATTCCGAGCTTGACCTGGCCGCGCGCTACTCCCAGCACCGTGACGATCACGGAATCACCCACGTGGATGGACTGGCCCGTTTTCCTGCTTAAAATCAACATGACTCCTCCAATGAATTCACAGTGACAAGGGTTGAATTGAGGTCTTCGAATCCCGTGTCAACTGGCGTCGGCGTTACCGGGACCGGTGAGTGAGTCTTCGGTGCCGACCTGCACCGTCTCGATGCGAAGTCCGTCCCCGATCTCCATCAACTTGTCACGAGCCCGGCCAGCATCCTGAGAGTTCAGTGCCTGCAGCACCTCATTCACGAGAGTGACGGTTCTGGTCAACAGCAGGTCGACGCGAGTGTATGCCAGCGGAACGTCCAATGATTCGAGCGCTGCGACAATCGCTCCGTGATCGGTCAGTTCGAACTCACGGCGAATACCGTCCAACTTCTCCTGCACGGATCTGGAGAGATCCGCGTCATCGAGCACGCGTACTTCCGAGTGAATCAGAATAAAGTCCGCCGGGCCCTGGCATTCATCGTGGACATCCGCCGCGACGGCTGGGCGGAAAGAATCGGCAGCCGTGCGCGGCGAGTCGAGTGTGATCTTGGCCAGTAAGGAACGCGCTACAGTGACGCCCTTTTTCGCCCCTTCGACGTTATCCTTCGCGATCTCGGTGAGCGCTGCCTGAAGATTGCTGAGAGCACCGCGCCCGTAGGCGGCATTGATGGCCCACCTCTCGGGAAGCTTACGGTCGCCGATGACCCGCACCTTGTCGGTCACTTCGGAACCCGCAGTTGGTATCCGGCCATTGATTGCCGAGCTTCCGATTGCCACGGCGCTGACGGCAATCCCGAGGGCGATACCGACTAGAAGCCGTTTGTGATGCTTTGCCACTGAATGTCTCCTGCGCGAGAACGCGATCGCTACGGTATCTCTATGACGTTTCAGGCCGAGAGCGTCCTGGGAAATGCGGAACGACTCTGCGAACGTCAGGCAGGGATGATAGCGATGTGCGGTTACTGGCCCGTGTCCCGGGCATTAATTCGATGTCATGACCGCGAATGATCGCGAATTTCTCAGTAGCAGTTCGTTTCCAGAAGAGGGGTGCCGGTGAGGACGCGCTCGTAGCCCAGACGTGCCAGATCGAGAGTGCGATACTCGCCGAAACGAATTAGCTCACTGAGAGCGCGCCCTACGGCCGGCGACTGCATGAGTCCGTGTCCCGAGAAGCCGGCGGCAACCAGAAAGTTTTCCACCTCCGGCACATGTCCCAATATCACGTTCTCGTCCAGCGTGTTGAAATCGTAGTGGCACGAGTGGGCGTTCGTGACCTTGATGGCTTCGAAGGCCGGCACGCGTTCGGCGAGCGCCGGCCAGATGATTTCATCGAAAAGCCCGTAGTCGATATCGAAATCGGTAGTCGGTGGATCGTGTTCCCGGGGCGGCGAAACGACCGCAAGATAGCGCTTCCCCTCATAGCGAAAGGCCACACCGTTCGGCAGGATCACCTGCGGCGTATTACCGATCTCCTCCCGGCACTCGAATACGAACGCGCAGCGCTTGCGGGGCTCCACGGGCAACCGAATTCCAATCTGGGCCGCCAGTCCCGTAGCGTCGCGTGCGCCCGCCGCGTTCAGTACGACACCAGGGGTTAGCGAACCACCGCTGCGCAACACCAACTCAGTGACACGAGTTTTTCGGCGTCGAAGTTGGATGACTTCGTCGGTAACGATCGTCACTCCCAGCGAAATTGCTTTTCGCCGGAACGCCTGCAACAACGAGTAAGGGTCGAGCCAACCTTCGTTCGTGAGGCCCAGAAATCCACCGGCGAGTCCCTGGGTGGCGAGCCACGGGTAGCGTACAGTCAAATCGTCGTTCGTCTGATAAGCGATGTCGGCGCCCAGCTGCCGCTGAAGTGCGTGATTGTCCTGCATGCGCGAAAGGTTGTCAGGTGATGCCAGAATCAGATAGCCCCGCTCCTTGAAATCGACCACTGGCGCCTCTCCATTGACGGAAAGATATTGAGCGATATTCTTGACGAATTCGGCGCCGAACAATCCGATGCGAATGTTCTCGGGTGTCGAGAATTGTTGCCGGATGCCGCCGGAAGAACGTGTCGATGGCGCGTTGGCATAGGTTGGATCCCGCTCGACAACGAGTACCGAGCCGTCGAAATTCCCCGCAGCAAGAAAGTAGGCAGTGGCACAGCCGGTCAGCCCGCCGCCGATGATGATCACATCGTGGGAATCAGTCACTTGTCTCGTCGACTTTCAAATCTCCGGAGGCGCCGCCGTTGCCCTCTCCAGAGGGATTCTAAGTCGCAGCCGCTGCAACATCTAGCGCGTACGGCTGCGGGAATGTGGCGCATTGCTCACTCTTCATCAAAGCCGCTTTCCAGAACGATACGCTTTGGATAAAGTGGCGGCTGCCCTGACGAGAACATATCCATGAGCCGGAAGGTATTGATCGTCGTCCACCAGGAAAAGTCCACGCCGGGTCGCGTGGGCGAGTTTCTGACGGCGCGTGGCTTTGAGCTCGACCGCCGCTGCCCGAACCTGGGTGACCCGCTACCCACGGATCTGTCAGGATACGCCGCCAGCATAGTGTTCGGCGGACCCATGAGCGCGAACGACGACCACCTGCCCGGTATCCGCGCCGAGCTCGAGTGGATCGAGAAGCACGCGCTCCCCAGCGGCCGCCCGTTACTGGGGATCTGCTTGGGCGGTCAGCAGATCGCACGCGTCCTTGGCGCCCGGGTGGGAAATCACCGGGACGGGCTGGTGGAGATCGGCTACTACGAGGTGACACCCACGGAGTCGGGTGGTGATTTTCTCGCATGCCCCACGGTTTTCTACCAGTGGCACACGGAAACCTTCGAGATCCCCCACGACGCGGTGCATCTCGCACACAATGAAAACTTTGCCGGCCAGGCGTTTCGTTACAACGGCTGCACTTACGCCATCGAGTTTCATCCGGAGATGACCCGGGAAATGGTCGACAGCTGGTGTCGATCGGAAGGCGGTTCGCGGAAGCTCGGGCTGCCCGGGGCGCAACCCCACGAAGCCCACCTGGAAGGTTACGCTCGCTTCGCAACGGAAACGGATCGCTGGTTGGGGCGGTTCCTCGATGAGCGCTTGCTGGTCGCAGAAACGGAATAGAATCAGGACCCGGGCTATTTCAACCGATCGAGATGCAGTCCCGCCTGCCCGTATCGGGCTCCCACATAGTCCAATCCTCCCGCACCCGTGGAGAAGCGCATCTCGTCTCCGTCGGATGAAAGAACCATGTGCTCACCCTCGGCTTTCCAGGATCCGGTTTTCATTTGCGCGGGCGACCACGGTTTGCACAGATAGCGCTGTACGAATACGTAGCTATCGTCCGCGAACAGCTCTAGAACCAAGCGGCGTCCGCAGCCGGAGGCCGAAGGCAGATCGGCGGCATAGGTGCCAGCACCGGCTGCTCCCTTCGCGAGCACCGGCGAGCAGGCTGCGCTCACCAGACCCAAAACCAGACACAGCCGTGCGGTTGTCATCATCATTCAGATTCCTGTTTTCACCGCGCTCGCGTCGATCTCCAACCCCACCGCCGATGCATAGCGCGACAACGCGCAGTATACGGCATGCCGTTCCCGTGGCGCGGCCTCGCCCTTTCCGCCATTCGACTCGTAATGACAGGAAAGCACTCGCAAATATCCGGCTTTGCGTTCGGCTTTCAGATCGACGCGCGCTATTAATCGATCTCCCGCGAGCACCGGCAGACAATAGTAGCCGTAACGGCGTACCTCCGCCGGCTTGTAGATCTCCAGCACCTGGTCGAAATCGAATAGCAGCCGTACCCGCTGCCGATCCCACAGAACCGGATCGAAAGGAGATAGCAGAACGCCGCGGTCGCGGCGCGGTCTGGCGCTATCGAGCTCGGCGGCGAGCTCCAGGTCTTGCGGGCGCGCCCAGCCGGACAACTCCCGTTCGGCTCCGTGCACCGTGCACGGCACGATTCGGCCGCTTTCCACCAGGCGTCGTAACGATGTCGCCACCCGATCGCGACACTTGACCAGGCGCCAGGTCGCCGACAACGTTCCGGTGGTGGCCCAGCCGTGTCCTTCCAGGGCCTTCGACAGCAACATGTCGAAGGCTTCCTCGTCGCTGACGCCGTTGCCGCGAAAAGCCTCGGGGATGACGCGCTCGGGCAGGTCGAATGTTCGGTGGAAGTGGCGCCGGCTGGCGATGGCGAGCTCACCCGAGGACCACAACGCTTCGGCGATGCGCTTCGAAAGCTTGATATCCCACCAACCCTGGCCGCCGCTGCCCGCCAGATCCACGGATCGAAAGGCTCCCTCCTGCTCCACCCGCCGCATGATTTCCACGACCATCCGCGGATGCTCGCCCAGCAGATCGCCCCACCACGGATGCACTTTGAAATCCCTGCGCCGAAAGGCGAAGCAAGGGTACAGCGTCATGGGTATCCAGCAGGCCTCGTGTCCCCAATACTCGAACAGCGGCTCGCCGGGCGTCAGCAATTCCTCGCCGAGGCTCGTGTCGAAATTCTCCAGGCGCGAGGCGAGGACAATGGAATGGGTGCGCGCGCCGGCCACCGATACGGAATCCAGCTGCAGGTACCCGAATCGCTCGATGATGCTGTGACAGCGGGTCCGGGCACGCGGACCTTTCCCTGCCGCCAGCACGGGCAAGCCGGTAAGCTCGGGTTTCAGCAGCCCCCCGCGGGCAAGCGCGAGCCGCCGCGCCTGTCGTACACTCAAGCTTTCCATGCCGACAACTGAAGTTGGACGCCTCTAGCCTGGATTATTCATGAAACCGCGGCTGCGGACGTCTCGGCAATTGCTCCTGCATTGCCCTACCTCCTGCATCTGACCGCCATGGATGGCGGGAATGCAATAGGATTGCAGGAGCAATCCTTGCCCTGCAGCCGTCCACGCCCTCGCTTCGCGCGTTCATGAATCATCCGGGCTGGTTGTTCTATTTCGGTGTCACCACACCGATCCCACGACGGAGCACGTCGACATGATACTGCATGATGCAACCATCTATCTGGCGGCCGCGATCGTCGCGGTTGTCCTCGCCCGCAAGCTCGGCTTCGGCGCGGTTCTCGGCTACCTCTTCGCTGGTGTGCTGATCGGTCCCTGGGGTCTGCGTCTCATCACCGACGTGGATAATATCCTGCAGCTCGCCGAATTCGGCGTCGTTTTTCTTCTGTTCATCATCGGATTGGAGCTGAAACCCTCCCGCCTCTGGGTTCTGCGAAGGTCGGTATTCGGACTCGGGAGTCTGCAGGTTCTCGTCACCGGCGCCCTCCTCACCGGGATCGCCCGCTGGTTCTCCCTGGAGTGGGGGACGGCATTCGTAGTGGGCTTCGGTCTGTCGCTGTCCAGCACCGCCTTCGTGCTCCAGATGCTCGCCGAGAAGAAGGAGCTGACCACTCCCCACGGCCGCGCCGCCTTTGGCGTGCTGCTGTTCCAGGATCTCGCCGTGATCCCGCTGATCGCTCTGGTGCCGTTGCTGGCCAGTGGAGGCCCGGGCATGGGAAACACGATTCACCTGGACGAGGTGCTGTGGGCACTGCTGGTTCTGGTCGGCTTCGTCGTCGGCGGTCATTTTCTTCTTCGCCCGGTACTGCGGCTGGTCGCGTCTGCGCAGATACACGAGATTTTCACCGCCGCGAGCCTGCTGGTGGTGCTGGGCGCCGCCGTACTGATGGATTCATTGGGGCTTTCCATGGGGCTCGGAGCCTTTCTCGCCGGCATGCTGGTCGCAGACTCCGAGTACCGCCACCAGATGGAAACGGATATCGCGCCGTTCAAAGGCCTGCTGCTCGGTCTGTTTTTCATTGCCGTCGGAATGTCGGCAAATCTCGGGCTGCTGGTGCACGAGCCGGTGGTAATCCTGAGCATTACCCTCGGGCTCATCGTGCTCAAGGCCGCGGTCATCATCCCCCTGGCACGGCTGTTTCGCGTCGAATGGCGTACCGCGCTCACGCTCTCCGTGGTTCTCGCCCAGGGAGGGGAATTTGCCTTCGTGCTGTTCCACCTTGCTTTCGCCGAGGGCCTGTTATCCGAGCTCATGACCGGTCGATTGATACTCGCCGTGACCCTTTCGATGGCAGCAACGCCGTTGCTCTATCTGCTGAACACCAGACTGTCGAAATCTGCGTCATCGAGCAAGGACGAACGCCCCTACGACGAGGTGGATGACAAGCACCATCAAGTCATCATCGCCGGGTTCGGGCGCTTCGGTCAGATAATCGGCCGGATTCTCGCCATGCGCAAGATCCCTTTCACCGCGCTGGAGGCGAACCCGGACCAGGTGGATTTCGTGAGGCGCTACGGCAACAAGATCTACTATGGCGACGCCGGGCGGCTCGATCTGCTGCGATCCGCCCGTGTGGACAGAGCCAAAGTATTCATTCTTGCCCTGGATGATGTTGAAGCATCCGTTAAAATCGCCGAGACCGTGAAGCGCCATTTTCCTGGCCTGCATCTGGCTGCCCGCGCCCACAACCGACAGCATGCTTTGCGACTCATGGACGTGGGCGCGGACTTTATTATCCGCGATACGCTGTTATCGAGTATTTTTCTGGCCGGTGAAGTCCTGAAGAACATCGGGCTGTCACCCGAACAGGCTGATGCCGCTACCTCGTTCTTCTTGAAGCACGACACGAAGACACTGGACAAACAGTATGCCATTCACCACGACGAGGATGCGTTGATTCAATCGGCACGGGAAGCCTCCGAGGAACTCCGGGAGTTATTCGATTCCGATGCTAATGTATAGCCAAAGGAGATCTCCGTGGCCAACCACCTGAAAAATGAGACCAGCCCCTATCTGCTGCAGCACGTAGATAATCCCGTGGACTGGCATCCATGGGGGGAGCAGGCCCTGGGCCTGGCGAAAAAGGAGAACAAACCCATTCTGTTGAGCATCGGCTATGCGGCCTGCCACTGGTGCCACGTGATGGCCCACGAATCCTTCGAAGACGATGAGACGGCGCTGCTGATGAACGAGCATTTCGTCAATATCAAGGTGGATCGCGAGGAGCGGCCGGATCTGGACAGTATATATATGAGTGCCGTCACCGCGATGACGGGGCATGGCGGCTGGCCGATGACCGTCTTTCTCACACCGGAGGGCCGACCGTTCTACAGCGGCACCTATTTTCCCAAGGAACCACGCCACGGCATGCCGAGCTTCCGACAGATTCTGCTCGGTGTAGCGGATGCATGGAAGAACCAGCCAGACAAGGTGCAGGAGGGTGCCGAGCAGATCACCCGGCATGTCCAGCAGACGGCCGGGGCGAGTGCGCCCGTCGATGCGCTGGACACGGACATACTCACTTCTGCGGTGAGTGATCTGAAGCAGCGATTCGATCGCACCTGGGGCGGGTTCGGGCCGGCGCCAAAATTTCCCCAGCCCATGGCGATCGAGTTTCTGCTGCGCGAGAGTCTGCGCGGCAGCGACGGCGAGGCACTCAGTATGGCGGAGTTCACGCTACTGCGAATGGCCGAGGGAGGAATGTACGATCAGATCGGCGGCGGCTTCGCCAGATACTCCGTCGACGAGCAGTGGCTGGTACCGCACTTCGAGAAGATGCTGTACGACAACGCGCAGCTCGCCAGAGTCTATCTACACGCTTGGCAGCACACCGGCAAACCGCTCTATCGCCGCATCGTCGAGGAGACCCTCGACTACGTGTGTCTCGAGATGCGTCACGAGGATGGCGGCTTCTACAGCAGTCAGGATGCCGACAGTGAGGGCGTAGAAGGAAAATTCTACGTCTGGCCGGCCGACGAGGTTCGCGGCATTCTCGGTGATGATGCATCGCTGTTCATGCAAATGTACGACGTCACCGATGGTGGTAACTGGGAGGGACACAACATTCTGCGCCTGAGCAGCCGGGCGTCGGATATTGCTGCCCGGTCCGGCCTCGGCGAGGCGCAGTTCGAGAGCAAGATCGCTTCCGCGCGCCGAAAGCTCTACGACGTGCGGTCGAAGCGCATATGGCCGGGACTCGACGACAAGGTGCTGACCGCCTGGAACGGATTGATGCTGGCGGCGTTCGCCGAGGCCGCGCAAGCACTCGGCAGAACGGATTACGGGAACGTCGCAACCGCTAACGCCGAATTTCTATACGCGAACATGCGCGCCCCGGATGGCCGCCTGCTTCGCACCTGGAAAGCGGGCTCGCAAGCCAAGTACAACGCCTATCTGGAAGACTATGCATTTCTCGCCGAGGGGTTGCTGGCCCTTTACCAAACCACGTTCGACACGCGCTGGTTCCTGTGGGCGCGCGAGCTTGCGGATGCCATGCTGGCGCATTTTTCCGATGCGGAGAATGGCGGCTTCTACGACACCCGGGATGACCACGAGCAGTTGATACACCGTCCCAAGGATATTCAGGACAACGCGATCCCCAGTGGCAACGCGATGGCCGCCCATGTGCTCCTGAAGCTGGGCCTTCTCACCGGCGAGCCGACATACTGGGACACGGCGGAACGTGCGACGAGGGGCGTCGGCAAGCTCATGGCCCAGTATCCATCGGGCTTTGGCGAATGGCTCAATGGGGCGAGTCTCATCATGGGTGAGTCGCAGGAGATCGCACTGATCGGCGACGAAGAGCAAATTGCACCGCTGCTGAGCGTGGTCCGCACAGGCTACCGGCCGTTGCAGGTGGTGGCCGCCGGCGTGGAGAGCAAAGACGAGACCATCCCCCTGCTGGCCAACCGGCCGCAGGTGAACGACTCCGGAACCGCCTACGTGTGCCGGCGCTTCGTCTGCCAAACGCCGGTTACCGATCCGCAGGAACTAGCCGCCCAGCTGTAGGTTGGGCTGATCAGAGCGATAAAGAGGGGACATAAAAAGGGGACAGATCTATTTAGTAAATGGGGACAGATCTATTTATCTCTCTGCCGCGACGCGGCAGAGAGATAAATAGATCTGTCCCCATTTACTAAATAGATCTGTCCCCTTTTTATGTCCCCTCTTTATCGCTCTGATCAGCCCAACCTACGCTATTGCGTCAGCGGCGCTGCTCCGGGTCTAACGCTTTTACTCGATCCTTCAGGGCCTCGATGCGCTCCAGGAGGTCCAGAGCCAGCGCCGCGCCCGCCAGGTTGACATGAAGATCCCGCTGCATGCGCAGCACGGATCGTACGCGCACCACGCTGATCCGCGTGAAGCGCCAATGCGTTACTCGGCCACCGATAGGCGCGATGATTCCCTCCTCTACCATCGCTTCGACGGATTCTGCGTGCACCTCGCAAGCCTCACACAACTGGGCGAAGCTGACCTCGCTGTCTTCCTCGAGGATTTTGCCCGACAGAATTTCGCTTTCAGGATCGATCATGGATATCAGGCCCCCATGTTGGCGCGCGGATCGAATGCCATCTTCTCTTCCATCTCCTTATAAATGGCGCGGGAATCATCGTTGGACGGCGGCAGGGTGATCTTCAGTACGACGTACATGTCGCCGGGTTCCTTGCCGGGTATTCCCTTGCCCTTCAAACGCAGCTTGCTGCCGTGATTGGAGTTCGGCGGAATTCGCAAATCCACGGCGCCGGATGGAGTCGGCGATTTCACCGTGGCGCCCAAGGCCGCCTCCCAGGGCGCGACCGGCAAATCCAGATACACGTCGCGCCCATCGACCCGATACAGGCCGTGGGCATTGAGCTCGACCTGAAGATAGAGATCGCCGGCCTGGCCGTCGCCCAGGCCGGGGCCGCCTTGCCCCGCCAATCGGATCCTCTGGCCGGATCGGATGCCTTTCGGAATGCGCACATTCAGAGTGCGTTCACGAACAACGACGTGACCGTCGTCGGTCAACTCGGGCGACCGCAAGGTGATGGCTCGCCGGGCACCAGTATAAGAGTCTTCGAGATCCACGGACACCTTGGCATGGTGGTCCTCGCCGCGGCCACGAAACCGTTGATGGCTGCGCCCGCCCCCATGGCCCCTGCCACCGAACAGTGAATCGAAAAAGTCGCTGAAGTGGGCAGCGTCGGATTCGGTGTAGCCGCCGTCGCGAAACTCGAAGCCTTGATCCCAGTCAGGCGGAGGCTCGAAGTCCTGACCCTGCTGCCACTGAGCGCCGAGCTGATCGTAGGCGGCCCGTTTCTCGGGGTCCTTCAGTACCTCGTAAGCCTCGCCGACTTCCTTGAATCGCTCTTCGGCCTGCGAGTCGCTGCTGACATCCGGATGGAACTTGCGCGCGAGCTTGCGATAGCTTCGCTTGATCTCGTCCTGGGCCGCATCCCGGGATACGCCCATGATTGCGTAGTAATCCTTGAATTCCACGGGTCAGGCGAGCGCCACCCCTTCGAGGGTCGTCCTGTGCAGGTAACGGCGCTGGGGCAGCGCATAGTTGAACTCGGCGATGTGCTGGGTCGCCACGTTGTCCCACATGAGCAAGTCACCCACCCGCCAACGATGGAGATAGAGAAACTCCGGGCTGGTCGCGTGCCGGCACAGCTTATCCAGGAGCTCACGGCCCTCATTTTCCGGCAGACCCAGAATCTCGACGGTGTGACCCTCGTTCACGAACAGACACTTCCGCCCGGTCACCGGATGCTCCTGCACGATCTTGTGCACCGCCACAGGGACCTTGGCCTCCTGGTCCGCCGTTAGCCGCTCTTCGGTCGCGCCATCCGCCATGAGCTTCGACCGGTGGTGGGCGAGGCTGAAGGTGGCACTGAGATCCGCAATGCGCTCCTTGGTTTCTTCCGGCAGAGCGTCATAGGCCGCCACCGTGCTGGTGAAGCGCGTATCGCCCAGAGCCCGTCCGTTCTGCTCGGGAATTTCGATGGCGTACAACAACGATCCGCGGCTGGGGGCCACCATGTAGGAGAGATCCGTGTGCCAATAACGCCCGGCATGGGGTACGCCCACGTAACGATCTTTGTCCTTGATGTTGGAGACGATGAGAATCTCCGGATGCGACCGGTGGCGCCACTGGCCAAGCACGTGGATCTCCAGCTTGCCGAAACACCGGCTGAAGTCGATTTGTTGCTCCGGTGTCAGCGCCTGGTCGCGAAACAGCAGAACGCAATGCTCTTCATAGGCTGCGCACACGATGGCGACGCTGTCACTGTCCAGGGGCCGGGACAGGTCGATTCCCCGCACCTCGGCGCCCAGAACCGTATCGAAGGGATGGATGGAAGCCGTCATGGGGGTTGTCCTGGCGAGCTTTCTCCTACTGAAATATGTAGATGGGGCTCGACCAGATCAAGTGGCCGTCTTCCTGGGTGACGCGCACGTAGAGGGCGTTGTCGCCGTCGGGCTCGAGTGCGATACGGCGCGTGAGCTTCAGCCGCGTGTGGGGATTGTCGTCGGGCATCCGAAACACGCGGATGCGACGCTGGATGCCGCCTGCATCGAAGACCGTGTCCTCGCGTCCGATATCGGCGATGGCGATTTCGCACTTCACCAGAGGTGTATCGATACGCAATGTGCCGGCTTGCCGGTCCGCCAGCCAGGCATCGAATCCGCCGAAACCGCCCGTGGTCAGAGCCGTCCAGCGTAAGCCCTGGTCGCCATCGCGCTCGAATATCTTGTCCAGATTGTAGTGATTGATGGCGGAGACCCTCTCGAACCGGTTTCCGCTGAGTACCGCCGTTCCGTCCCAGATGGTCTGCCGGCCCCGGCCGCGATACTCCGATCCCTCCCAGATGACGCGGATGCGCCGGCCGAGCTCCCCGTCATCGAAGGGTCGGAAAATCTCCAGGGGCTCGAGCCCATTGCGAATTTCCACACGCTCGACCGGGGACGATGTCGCGATGTCGATCTCGAGGCTCACATGTTGGTCCCCGCAGCGCAGAATATCGCCCATCATCGCCGTGTCGGTCTCGCGGCTGGCCGCCGGACCCAGATTTGGGTCGTCGTCGAAGAGTTCCGCCTTCGAGTCGAAGCGCGCGCGCACCTCCATGAACATCCGGCAGCCCGTGGTGCCGTAGTGGTGGCGGCGGCGCAGCGCATCCATGAGACCGGCACGGCTGAGCTCCGACGCCAGCATGCAGGTGAGCCCGCCGTAGGCGCCGAAGGTGGTGGCACCGGGGAAGCTCGCCCCGGGGCGGCCCTTGTGGCCGTCGCTGTTGCTGACGATACCGACCCGGTAACCTTGCTCGAAGGCATCCTCGATGAGCCATTCGAAGGTACCCCACGCGGAGTGCACTTCCACCGCCCGCTCCAGGCGAATGTCGTGGGCCAACTTGATATCGGCATAGCGGCCGCCGATGTGCGCGAATACCACACAGTCCTCGTCGCGCAAGGCCTCGAACAGATCTTTCGCGGAGTTGGCGTCGCTGTCGAGATCGGAGAGATCTTCCACCAGCGCGTGGGAGGAACGATAGATCGGTCGACCTTCCTGCATGTAGAGAACGTTGCGGTCGCCACCGAGCCCGGTGTTACCCGACCATTCGTAGCCGGGGAACACGATGAAGTTGCCGTCGTCGTTGAATTCCCGCGAGAGCTCGTTCAGATGTTCCCAGAAGGGGGTGGTTATCTGAAAGTCGTTACCCTGATGACAGCAAACGTCCAGAAATGCCTTGTCGCGCGCAAAGGCGAAAAAGTCCCGCGCCGAGTTGGTACCGATGGTTTCCTCGGACTGCCCGTGCAGATCGCCCCAGAAGTGGACCAGGGGTGCGCTTGCGACGATGCGCAGCGGATTCGAACGCGCCAGCAGCGCGCCGCTCTGGTCGAGCACGTCCACATGATAATCACCCGGCTCTTGCGCACACAGCCCCTCAATCACTTTGAAGAATTCACCGGGTGTCAGGCGCACCGCTTGCGGAAGCCTGTCGATGGGGGCGCTGGATTGCAGAGTCAGTTGGTGATCGCACTTGTCGGTGGGATTGCCCCATTTGTCCTCGCCCTTCAGGCACAGGCGGAACGGCTCGCCGGCTCGCCGCAAGGTCGGCAACACCGCCTTCCACATGACGGGAACGTCGGGCACGATGGCGATCTCCGGCGATGCGGGCAACTCCGTGAACTCGTAGGTCGCAAAGGCATCCACCAGAACCTTGAACTCGAAAGTGCTCTCACAGAAGGTCTGCACACGCATACCGGGCGAGCCCTGGCGCGGGTCGCCGAAGCGGATGATGATCTGGTCGCCTTCGCGCAGGAATCCCCGAACGACCCGTATAAAGAGCGTCTTGTCCCATGGCCGGATGTTCTGCTTGCCGTCGTAGCGCACGTCCAGCACCGCGCGGTTGCTCGCTTCCACGCTGATGAAGTTCGGCGCGGATGGATTATCGAATTGCGGCCGGCCCATGTCGCTGGCGAAACGATGCACCACCTTGATGGTCCCGGTATCGTCGATGCCGAAATAGCCAGCCGTGTAGGTCAGAACGAAGGACTGAAAACTTCCGGCGGGAAAGGCGCCGGTGGGCTCGATGGTGGCATGCCCCATCAACTCCGGCTTGTACAACGAATGCGACACGCTCGGCTTCGCTCCAATGAGATTTCTAAACGGGCTGGTCGCCCGCGACGGTGGTGCGGTGCATGGCGCGCGCGTAACGGAGATCGTACTCGGTGGCACGGTGCATGGTGCAGCGGTTGTCCCACATCACCAGATCTCCGGCCCGCCATCGGTGAGCATAGATGCCTGACGATCGCACCGAGTGCTGGAAGAGCTTCTGGAGAAGCGCTTTACCCTCAGGCTCCGGCATGCCGGTGATGCCGACGGTAAAGCCTTCGTTCACGAACAACGCCTTACGCCCGGTCTGCGGATGGGTACGCACCACCGGATGCACGACGTCTGGCACCGCGGCCAGCTGCTCAGGCGTCAACGCCGGCCGGTCGGTGTCCTCGCTGGCCATCATGGAATAGCGATCGCCGTAGCGATGAATGGCGCCAAGTCCCTCGATGCTGGCCTTCATCCCGTCGTCCAGTGACTCGTAGGCGGCATACATGTCGGCGAACAGCGTGTCGCCGCCTTCCGGCGGCACCTGGAGAGCATAGAGCAACGAGCCCAACGGCGGCTCGGCCATGTAGGTCATGTCGCTGTGCCAGTAGGCGCCGCCGTTGACGACGGGCCTGGTACCCTCCTCGCCGCGATTCGACAACACGAGTATTTCCGGGAAATCCGCAAGCAGCCAATGCCTGGCGGTGTGAATTTCGAGCTCGCCAAACCGGCGGCTGACGGCGATGTGCTGCTCGTTGCTGAGCTGCTGGTCAGGAAATACCAGCACCGAATGCTCGAGAAGGGCGTCGTGGATACGGCTGAAGGTGCCGTCGTCCAGGGATTGTGAAAGATCGACACCGGTGACGCGCGCCACGAAACGACCCTGTACGGGAGAAATGGAAAGATCCGTGCCATCGATTTCCATCAGTGCGACATTCTCCAGCGGATGATGATGCGGGCCCCATTTATATAGGACTTTGCAAAGGTGCTCAATGCGATTCCCGGCGCGCAATGACCAGGGACGGCGATTGCAGCGCCGGCGGCGGGTCGAGTCCCAGGCTACCATCGCCGGCAGCCGAGACGCCCGCGTCGACGATGCTGCCCGAGGACAGGTCGATGAGGCTTGCGCCGGTGGTTCCCTTGGAGAACAGCCCGGCCGGCAATACCAGCGGTGCCGCGGCCTCGCCGTCGGGCAACAGCAGACAGCCCCTGGTTTCACCGACTGTGAAGCTACCGACGCGGCCGTTTTCGACATCGCGCAACATACCCAGCTCCGGCGGCGAGGCGAGAACGCCCAGCCAGCCCTGCAGGTAGCGGTATACGAAGCTCGCGGGCCGTGGGTTGTAGCGGCGGTCGAACAGCCCGTGGCGGGGAAAGTATCCGCGATCCACGTCCACGTAGGTGTCGATGAACAGCTCGCAGTCGCCGGTCGCGAAGGCCGCCAGCATCGCCTCGGCCACCTGATTGGCGATGCGTCCATCGTCCTGGTTGTACTCGGCGGGATTCTCCGATGCCAGGCGCACGTTGATGGCCGCGCGCACGCCGTGACCGCGGGTGAAGTCCGCGATGCGGGGGACGACTTCCCAGGGCGACTCGTCGAAACCCAGCCGGAAAACGAAGCCGTCGACAGCGCCGCCCGATGCCAGAAATTCCTCGATGAGCGCCAGCTCCGAGGCGCGGAACCCGTAGCTCACGAAGTGACTGAAACGCGAACCCTCGGTCTTCTTCTCCGCGGACGTTTCCATTTTGGCGAGAGTCACCGGCACCGGAATCGGAGTCCCGGAGGCCGCCATTCGGGCAACGGTGCTTGTCGCATCCTGCCATGGGACGATGATCTCCAGGACATCGACCAGATCCCGGTGCCGGGCGATCATCTCGACCATCTCCCTGGACGGTGCTTCGAAACAGAAGATCGTGAACTCGTGGCCCATGCCGCGTAACGCCCGCATGCGCTCACGGGTGTCGTCTTCGAGCAAGTCGCTGATGGGCACGCGCAGCTTACGCACGCCCAGCTCCCACAGGGTCATCAGCGTGTAGTCGTTGCGAGCACGTTTGCGCAGGAATTCGTCCATGGGGCCGTTGTAAGGAAAGGTCACCACTTCGGCCCAGGGATGGCGCAGGTGCACGCCCACCGGCGCCGGGCGCCGCTCGCGCGGATGCAGTGTTGCTATCCGTTGCGGCGGCGGTGGCAACTCCACGTTCGCTTTCAGTGTCTCGCCGTTGGTTCGCAGGCAGCGGGCAATATGACCGTCCGCGTGCACGTCGACCATGAAGAAGCCCAGCTTCTCGGCATCGTTACGGCCGTGTTCCGGTGCCGCTTCGATGCGGAACAGCTCGGCATAGTCCTGGCGAAAGAAGGAGGTCGCGGGCAGCAGATAACAGTCGGTATTGCCGTGACGGTGATAGAAGAAACTGTGCACATGTCCGGCGAACAACGCCTCTACACCACACCGCTCTATCATCGACAGCAGCCAGCTGCGCTGCGGCTCGTCGATGTTATCGTAGTTGGGTGGCTCGCCCGGCTCGAGTATGTATGGCGGATAATGGGTGAACAGAAACACACGCTTGCCGCCGCTGTCGGCGAGCTCGGCTTCGAGCCAGGTGCGCTGGTCCTCCTCGCTGGCAAGCCCGGAGTTCAACACAGGCGAGTTGATCAGCACGAATCGGCAATCGCGAAAATCGAATGCGCTGAACGGTGCGCCGAAATAGCGTTCGTAGAGCGCCACGCCGGCATCCGTCACCTTCGCCGCCGGCATCGCCTTGAAAGGCTTGTCGCCCACGTCGTGGTTGCCGGGGATGTATCGGATCTCGGCATCCAGATCGGCGAACATGGCGAGGGCGGCTTGCGCCGCCGCGCCGTAGGTAGGCAGCGCCGGCACCGGGTGCACCACGTCCCCCAGATGGATGACGAAGGCGGGGCGCAAGTGGTTCAGCAGCGCCGTCACGTACCGGCAACGGTCGTTGGCAAGCTCATTCACCAGCCACGGAGAAGACAGATCGCCTTCCTCGGGGCGCGTGTGGGTGTCGGCGATGACGGCAAAGCTGAATAGTGGATTGTTCACCTTGAGTCTCCCGCATGGTGGAATTCGAGGGCGATGAGCCGGAACCATATCCCAGGGGCGGCCCGTGATCGAGAAAGCATGGATCCAGCCCGCCCGATTGACCAAGAGCAGACGAGCGTTTAGCTTTGGCTACCCATGCCTCGAGGGAAGGGGAAGAATTTGTCCAAGAATCCGTTTGGCTTCATCGAGCTACCGGCCGATCGCAGCACGTCCAAGCCCCGTGCCAACGGTCTCACCATGATGATCGACTGGGGCCTGGGTCTGCGACAGCTGGAGGACATACTGGAGATGTCCGGCGACTACCTGGATCTCGGCAAGATCGCCGTCGGCACGCCGAGGCTCTACGACGAGGGTCTGCTGAAGCGCAAGTTCGATCTGTACGAATCCCACCAGGTTCGTCCCTTCCTCGGCGGAATGTTCATCGAGCACTACTACGAGAACAACGGCATGGAGGCCATGGATCGATTTTATGCCGAGGCGGTGCGTGTCGGTTTCAAGGTCATCGAAGTATCGGACAATTTGCGCCCCTTCTCGTCCAATGAACGCCGCCATCTCATCCAGCTGGCCCTCGATCACGATCTCACGGTATTCGGCGAGGTAGGCGCCAAATGGGAGGCCAACGATGCCGCGACCCTCATCGCTCAGGCTGAGGAATGCTTCGACGCCGGCTGCGAGCTGGTGCTGGTGGAAGGTGCGGAGCTCGTCGACGCGAAAGGCGAGCCCATGCGCGAGCTGTTGGATGCATTGCGCCAGGCGCTGGATCTGGATCGTGTGCTGTTCGAGCTGCCGGGCCCGTGGATCAGCGGCTGCACCATGTGCGCGATTCACGACATGAAGAAGCTGTTTGTCAGTGAGTTCGGCGCCAACGTCAACATTGCCAACGTGATGCCCGATGACGTCATGGAAACCGAGGTGCTGCGGGCAGGATTGAGCGTGATCCCTGCTGGCGACGGGGCCCACACCTCCCACGCGGATTGAGGGACCGGGCATGCGACTCGACGACACCGAAGAAGCGATGAGGGCCGGCCGCATGGGCGCCGCCCGGCGCGCCGCCATCGAGCAGCAAATTCAGGTGGGCATGACCTTCGACGCCGAGGACTTCGTCCAGGTCAGCCAGGTGCACCTGATGGCGGACACGGAGTCCCTGGGAGAGTCCGGTGTCGAGTACCTGGAAGCTATCGCGGCATTGCCCGGGGAGGAGCGCCGCGTGCGCGTGCCCACGATCACCGATCCCCGCGGCATCGATCTGTGCGCCTACCGGAAGCTGAAACAGGCAGAGCGATTCGCCGAGCTCGAGCGCCGCGCCATCGCTGCGCTGCGGGCCTTAGGCATTCTCATGACCGATACCTGCATTAACTATCAGACGATCCTGCCGCCGGTGCACGGCGAGCACCTGGCGTTCGGGGACACGGGCTCCACCATTTATGCCAATAGCGTATGCGGTGCGCGCAGCAACTTCGAAGGCGGGCCGGCGGCGTTGGCAGCGGCGCTCACCGGCCGGGTGCCGCGCTATGGTTGTCATCTGGATGGCGGCCGCCGTGGCACACATCTGTTCGAAGTGAAGGAACGCCCGGGCAGCTTGAGCGACTGGGGCGCGCTGGGCGCGCTCATCGGGCGCAGCGCCGGATCCTATTGGACGGTTCCGGTAGTCGCCGGCATCGATGGGACGCCTACCTCCGACGAGCTCAAACACTTCGGCGCGGCTCTGGCGAGCTACGGATCGGTGCCGCTGTTTCATATGCTTGGGGTGACGCCGGAGGCGCCGGACCTGGCCAGCGTGTTCGACCATCAACCGCCCGAGCCGCAGATCATCGGCCGTGCCGATCTGGACGGCTTCTACGCGGCCTTCGGCCGTCACGAGGATCGGGTGGATGTGGTGGTGTTCGCCGCGCCGCAGCTGTCCATCGTCGAGATGCAGGAAGTCGCACGGCTGCTGGAAGGACAGCAGGTGCACCGGCAGACCGCGCTGCTCATCGCCACCTCCCCCGAGAACAAATCTGCTTGCGATCGGTTGGGGCTCACCGAAACCATCGAGTCCTCGGGTGCCATGCTGCTCAAGGGCGTGTGCTTTTATCAGATGTACGCCCGCGAGCTCGGCGAAGCCAACGGCTGGCAACGGCTGGTGAGCAACTCGGCGAAGCTCGTCAACATCGTCAGTGGCTACGGTTACCGGCCGGTGCTGGCCACCACCGAGGCCTGCATCGAAGCCGCCGTCAACGGACGCATGTGATGGGAGAACGGCGCATCAAGGGACACATGGGCGTCGGACCGAAAGCGAGCGGCATCGCGCTGGTTGCCCGGGACAACTTCAGCGCCCGCTACGATTTGGATCGGCTGCAAGGAGTGTTCTCGCGCCCCACCCATGCCCTTCACGGTCAAAGCTATGTGGACATGGTATTGGTGCTGCACACGGCCAAGGGCGGCGTCGCCACCTCGTGGATGCTGCGGGAGATGAAAAGCCGCGGCATGAGCCCCGCTGCCTTGCTGCTCAACATCGGCAACCCCATCATGGCACAGGGCGCCGCGTTCGCGGAGCTGGCCTTCATGGATCGCTTCGAGGTGGACATCACCGAGGCGATTCGCAGCGGCGACCACGTCACCGTGGACCCCGGGGCGGGGCTCGTCATCGTCGACTGATTCTAGTTCCACCGAACTTGCGCAGGAGATACCACCATGCCCTTCTGGCAAAGACTCTTGATTACTTTGATTGCCATGCTGGCTGTCAGCTTCGTCGCCGGACTGCTGTGGCAAAGCATTCTCGGCTTTGCCCTTCCCAGCTACGCCGCAGGCATCATCGGCGGGCTCACCGCCCTGCCACTGTGGGAATTTCTCAAGCGCGTTGGACAGAAAAAATAGTTCGTGCTCTTGCAGGGAGTTTGGTTCACGCGAGTTCTTCGTAAGAACCGTTCTCAACATGGGACGTCGTTGGCAGATCGTCGCGAAATACCGGATCGCGTAGCACCGACTGGAGGAATTCGAGCTTGGTAGACACGCCCTCGACTACGACCGCGTCGAGGGCGATCCCCCTTCGCTCGATGGCGGCTGCACGATCCCGGCCCCGGGCGATGATTGCCGAAAACTTCATGGAGAGACACCTGCCTTGGTCCGCGGCCCGAGACCGATCTTGAGTCGTCCCTCGGAAAGCGCGATGTATTCGCACAGCAGGGGACGGGTCTCGCGGGGATCGATGATCTCCTCCACCGCGAAGGCCTCGGCGGTGCGGAACGGCGAAGCATAGGCGCGTAGCTCCGCTTCAATCTCCTTCTCCCTGGCTTTCGGGTCGTCGGCCGCCGCGATCTCGCGCCGGAAGGCGGCTGCCACGCCTCCCTCCACGGGCAGCGATCCCCATTCGCCGCTTGGCCAGGCGAGCTTGAGGTCGATGTCGTTCTTGTTGCAGGTAGCCATGCCGGCCATGCCGTAGCACTTGCGGATGACCAGCGTGAGCGTCGGCACCCTGAGCTGACCGGCCACGTAGACCGCGCGCATGCCCTCACGCAGCGTCGCTTGCCTCTCCGCCTTCAGCCCGACCATGAATCCCGGCACGTCGACGAAGAAGATCAACGGGATGTGGAAGGTGTCGCATAGCTCCATGAAATGGATCTGCTTGTGCGCCGCGTCGGCGTCCATGGCGCCGCCATAAATCTTTGGATTGTTGGCCACCAGACCCACCGGGCGGCCGGCGAGCCGCGCCAGCGCGGTGATCACGGCACGACCGTGGGTGGGCTGGATCTCTAAGATCGACTCCCGGTCGACCACCAGCTCGAGCAGACGCTGCATGTCGTAGGCGCGGGTGCGGCTCTCGGGCACGATTTCGAGGAGCGCGTCCTCACGGCGATCCACCGGGTCGGTGACGGCAAGCACCGGAGGCAACTCCCATACGTTCTGCGGCATGAAGCTCAGGAACCGCCGTACCTGGTCCAAGGCGTCGTCTTCGGTTTCCACCGCGTTGTGGATGGAGCCTGCCTCGTCGACGGCGACCGCGGCGCCGCCCAGGTCTTCCTTGTCGATGATCTGGCCGAGCGAGCGTTTAACCACCGGTGGCCCGGCCGCGAAGATCTGGCTGCTGCCACGCACCATCACCGAGAAGTGCGACAGGATGGCGCGCCCGGCCGGCCCGCCGGCGGCGGTGCCCAGCACCGCCGAGACTACCGGGACCTCACCGAGAAGCTCGACGGAGCGCTCGAAACCGTCGACGCCAGGGAAAACCACGTAGCCCCGGCGCTTGGCCGAGGTCACGGTGCCGCCGGCACCGTCGATGAGATTGACCAACGGGATCTTGTAGTGATGCGCCAGGTCCTCGACGTAACCACCCTGTCCGCCCTTGCGCCGTAGCGCCCCGAAGCTGGTACCGCCGCGAACGGTGAAGTCTTCACCGCCGATGGCCACCGGGCGCCCGTCGATACGCGCCAGGCCGGCGACATAGGGCGCGGGTGTCACTTTGCGCAGCACGTTATGCTCGTCGTACTCGCCGGTGCCCGCCAAGGTGCCGACCTCACGAAGGCTGCCTTGGTCGGTGATCCGCGCGATGCGCTCACGGACCGTGAGCCGCCCACCCTTGTGCTGGCGCGCAACGTTCTCAGGCCCCCCCAAGGCAGTGGCGAACGCGCGCCGCCGCATGAGCTCGTCGATACGTGCGGCGCCAGGGCCGCCGTTATCTAGCTTTCGATCAGGCACAGGACCTGATCCTCCTGCACCGACTCTTCCGTCGCCACCTTGAGCGCGGCGATGGTGCCGGCGGCGGGAGCCTCCACCGGGATCTCCATTTTCATGGATTCCAGGATCATGATGATCTCCCCTTCGGCAACGGAATCGCCAACCGCCTTCTCGATCTTCCACACGGTGCCAATCACGTCAGATGTGATTTCGGTAGTCGCCACGAGTCGTCTCCTCCCACTCCCGTTCAATACCCTTCTGAATCGTCAAAATGTCGTCGGCCAGCCTGCCAAGCGGTGGCGACCTACACCACCCGAGAGCCGCATCTCGTGGATGGCCAGCTGTTTCGCCAGATAGCGGCGTGTCTGCTGGGGCGCGATGACCGCTTGCACGGCGAAAATTTCAGCCAGCCCATAGGCTGAGCTGTCGCGTTCCATTTCCTCGCGGGTGCGCTGCTTGACCTCGTCCGAGACAGTCCGCCCCCAGTTCACGATCTCGGTGGCGTAATCGGCATCCATGAAGCTGACCTCGGCCGTCGGCCACGCGGCGACATCGTCGGAGTTGCGGCCACCGCCCATGTTGAGATACGCCTGCCCGTAGCTCTTGCGCATGATCACGGAGAGCTTCGGCACCGTGCACATCTGCAACGCCTGCATGAAGTTCATGATCTTGCCGGGTGCCTTGTTGCGCTCGCCCTCGACGCCGATGACGAATCCGGGGGTGTCGACCAGGAGAATCAGCGGAATGTTGAACGAATCGCACAGCACCACGAAGCTGGTCGCCTTCTCGCAGCCTGCGACGTCCAACGCGCCTGCCTTGCCCATGGGATTCGAGGCAAGAAAGCCGACGGTGCGCCCGTCGAGTCGCGCCAGACCGACCACGACGGCACGCCCGAAGCGCGGCTTGAGCTCGAAAAACGTGTCCCGGTCGGCCAGGCACGCGATGATCTTGCGCACATCGTAGCCTCGCTTGCGGCTCTCGGGCAGGATATCGAGGATCGCCTCGGCGGCCTCGTCGCTGCCCGCCGGCACCGGCGCGCGGGGCGGCGATTCATGACAGTGGGAAGGCATGTAGGAGAGAAAACGTTTGATCTCGGCCAACGCCTGCTGGTCGGTATCCACCACCCGGTCGACCAGGCCGGAGACCTCGCTCAAGAGCTTCCACCCCCCCAGCTCCTCGGCCTCGATGCGCTGGCCGATGGCGTAGGAGGCGAGGCCGGGACTGGCCACCGCCATGACCGCGCCCTTGCGCATGACGGTGAAGTCCGCAAGACACGTGTACCAGGCGGACGAGCCGTAGCACTGCCCCAGGATCGCGGACGCCCAGGGCGTCTCGCGCAGGCGCACGTACTGTTGGGGATCGTTTCCCAGGTTCGCGCCCATGCCGCGGGCGCCCATGTTGTCGGGCATGCGCGCGCCGGAAGACTCGCCGAAGAACACCAGGGGGAAGCCACGCTCGCTGGCGACCCGCTTGACGTGGGCGATTTTCTTCATGTTGGTGAAGCTCGACGACGCGCCCTTCACTGTGAAGTCGTTGGAGATGACACCCACCGTGCGCCCGTCGACCTCGGCAAAGCCGGCGACCTTGCCGTCGGCAGGCGTCCGATCGCGGTCCTCGGGCACCATGGACGAAACGGCCAGCAGACCCGTCTCGACGAAGGTACCGGGGTCGATGAAGGCATCGATGCGCGAGCGCGCGTTCATCAGTCCCTGGCGCTGGCGGCGCGCCAGCCGCTCAGGCCCGCCCATGGCGAGCGCCCGGGCCTCGCGCGCGCGAAGTTCCTGCAGCTCGTGGTCGAAACGCATCACGCGTCCCCCGTGGTTGCCAGACCGGCGCCAGCAACCACACCGGCCCGCGCCAGACGCGTGATCTCGCCCTGGGAAAGGTCGAGCTCGCGAGCCAATACATCACCGGTATCGGCGCCGATGGCGCGACCGGCCCAGCGCACCGCGCCCGGCGTGGCGGATAGCTTTGGCACGATGCCGGTGAGGGTCACGCGTCCTAAGCGTTCGTCCTCGACATCCACCAGCATCTCGCGGGCACGGTAGTGGGGATCGGCAAAAATGTCCTCGACGCTGTAGATCCGCGCCGCCGGCACCCTGGCCGCCTCGAGGATCGTCTCGAGCTCGGCAAGGTCGCGGGAGCCGCTCCATGCCGCCACGGCAGCGTCGCAGGCATCCTCGTTGTCGGCCCGGGCGACGGCAGTGGCGAAGCGCGGATCGTCCACCAGCTCCGCTCGCCCCATGGCCTCGGCGAGGCGCGCGAACACCGAGTCGGAGGCCGCGGCGATGACGATGTCACGGCCGTCGCGGGTGGGGTACAGAGAGTTGGGAGTATTCCCGGGAAGCCGCGAGCCGGCACGCTTGGCGACCTCGCCCAGCTGTTGAAAGGCGGGAATGTGCGGCTCCATGAAGCTGAAGGCGCCCTCGTAGAGGGCCGCGTCGACGACTTGACCCTTGCCTGTTCGCCCGCGATGGAGAATCGCCATGACCGCCCCGAAGGCGGCGTACAGGCCGGCAATGTAGTCGGTGAGGGAGGTCGCCATGCGCGGCGGGGGACGGTCCGGGTCGCCGGTGATCCCGCGCAAGCCGCTGACCGCCTCGCAGACCACACCGTAACCGCCCCGTTGACTGTAGGGCCCCTGCTGACCGAAGCCGCTGATCCGCACCAGCACCAGTCCCGGGTTCACCTCACTCAGCGCATCGTACCCCAGTCCCCAACCCTCGAGGGTACCGGGGCGGAAGTTCTCAACAACGATGTCCGCCCGTTCACAGAGACGGCGGGCCAGCGCGCGCCCCTGGTCGCAGCGCAGATCGATGCACGCGAGGCGCTTGGCGCGCAGGATGGAGGCGCCATAGAGGGAATGACCGTCGCGCCTGCGGCCCATGGACCGAACCGCGTCTCCCTCGGGTTGCTCGACCTTGATGACATCGGCGCCGAAGTCCGCCAGCAGCCGGGCACAGAAGGGCCCGGCGACGGTGGAGCCGAGCTCGACGGCGCGAAGCCCGGCGAGCGGGCCAATTGAGGTTGCCTCATCGGTCATTCGTGTCCCCTATAACAAGTACTTCTGGTAGTTCTGGAACCACTCACTGGCACTGCGAATGTTTTCCCGTTTCAAGCGTTCCGCGGTCTGCGCGTCACCGGCGCGCATGGCGCGCAGGATCTCCTGGTGCTGGCGCATGCCCTCCCGCGCCCGGCCGGGCACCAGAACCAGGCGGCGGATCATCACCTGGGTGCGGTCGTACAAGCTGTCGAGCAGTCCCTTCAGGACCTCGTTCCCGGCCGCGCCGATGCAGCGCTGGCGGAATCGGGAGATGGCGTCGACGTAGGCGTCGAGGTCGTTGTCGGCGACCGCCTTCTCCATGGGAGCGCCGAACAATTCCATGAGATCGTCCCACGTCTCCGGCGGCGCCTTCTCGGTGGCAAGGCGAACCATCTGCGCTTCCAGGACCTCGCGCACCTCGAACAGCTCGAAAATGCGATCGGGCTGGAGCCGAATGACCACCGCGCCCCGGTTGGGCACGCGCTCGATCAAGCCACGCTCTTCGAGGATGCCGAAGGCACCGCGTATACGGGCCCGGGAAACATCGAACTCCTGCGCCAGCTGGTGCTCGCGCAGCCGGGAGCCCGGCGGCCATTCATGGCTGACGATGCGGCGGCGCAGCTTCTGGAGGAGGTCGTCCGTCTGCGACCTCGCAGCCGCCGAGCGAACCGCCTTGCTTCCACCCCTGTCGGCCGCCATGCCGGCGCCCCCATGATTGCCGGGGGCTCATGCTGAAGTATGGCGCCAATATTGTCAACAATAGTGTTTTTTATTATCCTCCCTGGCGAATAAAATCCCGGCCTTTGGGCGGGCGCACCGGCTCAATGTCTCGAGCCGAAGCGGGAAACAGGAGAACAACGGAAACCGAATAACATTCCCCAGCCCATGCGAAGTCTCTCCTTAGCTTCGAGCCCTGATTGGAGAGGAATTGTTTTGTCGACTGTTTGGGCCGACAATGGCGGAGCTATTCCAAATACGGGTTACCCGGATACCTTTGATCGACGGGTCGCTCGTTCTTTTTGGAAGCAAGCTGGGAACCTGACGGACCAGTCGCGCTGTCGTGCAACAGGCACGCGTGGAAGAAAAATCGGCGAGATTCGACGCCAGCAGCTCGAACTCTCGCAATAAGTTTGTACCGTCAAAACGGAGGAAATCATGAAAACGGGAATAAATCGATCAGTGGTGTTAACACTGACCTTCGCTGCCATGGTCATTACGAATATGGCCGTGGCAGAGCACCGCGGCGACAACACGGTCTTGATCGGTGGTGCGATCTCACAAACCGGACGCTTTGCCGAGCCGGCCGGCCGGAACTTGAACTCGATCAAGTTGTGGGTCAAGCATGTGAACAAGCGGGGAGGTCTCCTGGGCCATACGGTCAAGATCACGTACCTGGATGATAAATCGGACAAGCAGACCAGCATCAAGCTCTACGAAAAGCTGATCACCAACGATAAGGTTGACCTCATCTCTGGTCCCTATTCGAGCGGAATCACCGACGCGGTTGCCAATATCTCCGAGCGGTACAAGATGCCCATGATTACATTTGCGGCCGCCTCGTCCGTGATTTGGGAAAAAGGCAGAAAGTACATATTCAATACCATCGACTACGCCGAAAACTATCAGAAGGGGGCACTTTTTCTTGCCAAGGACCTCGGCGTGAAGCGTATCGCCGTCATCGGCGAGGACTCCCTTTTCCCACGCATGAGCCGTAAGGGAGTTGAAAAGTGGGCCAAGCATCTGGGCCTCGAAATAGTGCTGGCCGAGAACTACGGAAGCCGCAAGCAAGGCGATTACACGGCGCTGTTGCAGAAAATCAAAAGCAAACGCGCGGAAGCTATTTTTTCCAACAGCTACTTCGCCGATGCCGCCTCGCAAATCCGGACTCTCCGGGAGATGGACTACAACCTGAAAATGTTTGCCAGCACGGTAGGCCCGGGTCTGCCGAGGTTCGCCAAAGACCTCGGTTCCACGGCAGAATACGTGCTCGGCTTCACTCAATGGGAGCCCATTCCCGAGAAGCTGGGTTACCCCGGAATGCAAGAGTATATCGATGCCTACACGAAAGAGTATGAAACCCCGCCCAACTACCATGCGGGCGCAGCTTACGGCGCCATGCAGGTGCTGGAAGCGGCAGTGAAGCAAGCAGGCAGCTTCGACAATGAGAAGATCCGCGATGCCTATGCGACGATGGATGTGATGACCATGTTCGGTCGATACAAGGTCGACGAAAAAGGTCTCAACAGTCATCAAGGCATGACGTTTCAGATCCAAAATGGGAAACGTATGATTATTTGGCCGGAGGAACTGGCTCAGGTCAAGGCAAAGCTGCCCATGCCGAAGTGGAGCGATCGATAGATCATCGGATTGCCCTTTTCCGGGGATCGCGCGAATCTCCGGGCCAAGTTCTGATCTAACACGACTATCCGATGTGTGAGGTCGAGGCCATACGTGGTCTCGACCTCGCTTGGATTTTTCAGGAAACAAGCCATAGGAACGCCTTGCAGAATGGAAAAATCGGACGCTCGAAGCTTGTACATGCTGGCTGGATTCCTGGTTTTCATCTACACGATGCCATTCGTTGTCGGAATGATGTCCGGCAATATTATTTACGACATGCAGTGGCTCGCCGATTTGACGACGGTGGTGCTGAGCGGGGTGATGCAAGGCGGTGTTTACGCCATGTTCGCCGTCGGACTGACGTTGATCTTTGGCGTCATGCGGGTGATCAACGTCGCCCATGGGGAATTTGTCGTCCTCGGCGCCTATCTGACTTACGTGGTTTTCAACAGCCCCCAATTTCTCGGCTACGGTGGCTACATCGATCCCTTGCTGGCTATGTTCATCACCTTACCCGTCGCGTTCTGCCTGGGTTACCTCGTGCAGAAAGTGTTCTTGAACGCAGTGATAGGAGGACCGGAGCTCACTCCTTTATTGATCACGTTTGGATTGGGGATCTCCATGATCAATATCATCGAGTGGATTTTTTCCACCGACTATCGCACCATTCCCTACTTTCCCGACGCTTTCCAGATCACGGAAAACATCAGGCTGGGAAAAAACAAGGTCGTCAGCTTTTTCATCGCTTTCTTCATTACCTTTAGCGTTTTCTTCTTTCTCAAGTTTCATCGGTTTGGCAAGGCAATTCGTGCCACGGCCCAGAATGCCGACGTCGCCATGGTTTGCGGGATTGACATCTACCGCGTCTACCTCTTCACTTTCGGGTTGGCGACTGCTCTCGCCGTTGCCGGGGGCACGTTGGTTTCCATTCAATTCGGATTCAACCCCGAGACCGGATTGACCTACACGGTCATCGCGTTTGCCATCATCGTTCTCGGCGGACGCGGCCACTATATCGGCGCATTCATCGGCGCGCTGATGCTGGGCGTGCTGGAAAACCTCGTCTCTTTCATGGTCCCCAATGGTACGGCATTGGTGGAGATGGCCGCCTATGGGTTGATGATCCTGGTTTTGTTGATCCGGCCCCGGGGGCTGATGGGGCCAAAAATTGATTGATTGGAGAGTCTCGTGAAATCACATGAAACCGTCCGAGACCTGACGTACCTGGGAGGGCTGTGCCTTTTTCTGCTGGTTTTACCGGACCAGGTCAATGTGTACTACCGTTCTTTCGTCATGTTCACCATGATGTACGTTGTGCTGGCGTTGAGCTGGAACATCATCAGCGGGTATACGGGTTACATCTCCTTCGGTCACGTTCTCTTCTACGGCGTCGGAGCCTACGCGTCGGCAATCCTGGTGGCCGATTACGGCTGGAATTGGCTTCCTACGCTGATCATCTCGGGTGGCGTCGCAGTCATCGTCGCCATCGTGCTCGGATTCCCCGTGCTGCGGCTCAAAGGCCCCTACTTTGCGATCGCCATGCTGGGAGCAGCCGAGTCCTTCCGCATTCTGGCGACGGTCTGGGATAGCCTCACGCATGGTGGAGAGGGAATCAGCCTGCCCAACGTCGAAAACTCCTTTCCCACGTACTACGCAATGATGGCTTTGATGGTCGCCACCATCCTGGTCAGCTACTGGATCGGGCATTCCCGTTACGGGGTGCGGCTCAATGCTATTCGCGAGGATGAAGTGGCTGCCGCGGCAAACGGGATCAATACGACATTCTACAAATTGTCCGCGTTGGTTCTTTCAGGGATCTTTGCGGCCATGGCCGGCGGCATACAGGCCAACAAGACACTGTACATCGACCCGGATACAGAGTTTTTCATTTTGATTACCATCACCATGAAACTGATGGCGATGTTGGGAGGGAAAGGCACCGTGATCGGTCCCATCATCGGAGCGGTTATCCTTTACTCCATCCAAGAAATTGTCTGGGTTCAATTGCCCCAGGCGCACTTGATCGCTTTCGGGATATTTCTCATCCTGGTGGCCCGTTTCATGCCGAGAGGGATCGTGGGATTTTTCATTGACCGGGGCTGGGCCAGAAAAGGGATGGTCCACTAAGGATGTCGGCGAGCAACATGGTAGCGGCGGCGGATGATATCGCCCTCGACGTCCAGGACCTGCACAAGGATTTCGGCGGCATCAAAGCTGTCGACGGATGTCATTTTCGAATTCCAAGGGGAAAGATTTCGGGGCTCATCGGGCCCAATGGTTCCGGAAAGACGACTACATTCAACCTCTTGACCGGGGTGACCCCGCCGGACAGGGGGAAGGTGATTTTCAAAGGGGAAGACATCGCCGGCCTGAAGCCCTACCAGATTTTCCGCAGGGGGATCACGCGCACCTTCCAGATCACCCGCATCTACCGGGAAATGACCGTGTTCGAGAACTTGCTCTCGGTGACCTACCTCAAGATCCCCATGCACAAGGCCCGAGCGCGCGCCGAGGAGCTCATGGAGTTCGTCACCCTCACCAAGCTACGGGACGAGTACGGCGGCTACTTGTCCTATGGTCAGCAAAAACTATTGGAATTTGCCCGGGCCTTGATGACCGACCCTGAACTCATTCTTCTGGACGAGCCTGCGGCAGGAATCAACCGGACGCTGCTGGCGAGTCTCTTGGAACGCATTCACGAGCTGCAGAGAATGGGAAAGACGATCCTCATCGTCGAGCACGACATGAACGTGATCATGAACCATTGCGAGAAAATCTTCGTGATGGACTACGGGGTGAATATCGCAGAAGGCGCACCCGAGGAGATCCAAAACAACGAACGCGTTATTGAAGCCTATTTTGGACATAAAAAAGATGCCAATACTGGATCTCAAAAACGTTAGTGCCGCCTACGGGCGCATCCAGATCCTCCATGAGGTTTCTCTCCATGTTAATGAGAAGGAGATCGTTTGTATCATCGGACCCAATGGCGCGGGGAAATCCACCACATTCAAAGTCATTATGGGTTTCATCGATCACCTGGGCGGCGAGATGGTCTTCAATGACCGGAGTCTGGTCGGAAACCGGCCCGATCAGATCCTGGGTTTGGGACTCGGTTATGTTCCTCAAGGACGAATCGTCTTCAACCAGATGAGCGTGCGTGAGAATCTGGAAATAGGGGCCTTTCTGCAGAGAGACAAGCAACTGATTCGCGAGTCCATGGAGTATGTATTCTCTCTATTCCCCCGGCTCGAGGAGCGCCAGAAACAGCTTGCCGGCACCATGAGCGGGGGTGAGCAGCAGATGCTCGCCATGGGACGCGCCTTGATGATTCGCCCGACGATGATGATGCTGGACGAACCTTCCCTGGGGCTGAGTCCCCGTTTCACGGATGAAATATTCGAGAAGATTCTGGATCTGGCCAGTGGCGGGATGACGATCATGCTGGTGGAGCAGAATGCTGCACGCGCCCTGGAAATTGCTGATCGAGGCTATGTGCTCGAATTGGGCAGGAATCGCTATGAAGGGACGGGTAAGGAACTGCTCGACAATCAGAACGTTCGGCGCATGTATCTCGGCGGCTGAAATTTTGGAAGATTAACCCTGGTGGAGATCCAGCTACTCGGCACCGGCACGCCGACGCCATCGCTCAAGCGTATGAGCGCGGGATACCTC
>Ga0209980_10000211_pt1 | contig 30483 bp, 28 predicted proteins | sample CR02metaG_FD_183611 | JGI IMG/M metagenome (GOLD analysis project Ga0209980, IMG submission 183611) | Deep subsurface microbial communities from Mariana Trench to uncover new lineages of life (NeLLi) - CR02 metaG (SPAdes) (version 2) | ecosystem: Environmental > Aquatic > Marine > Ocean trench...
CCCGCCATGTCGCGGTGGGCGATGTCACCTTCGGCAACGATCTGCCGCTGGTCCTGATCGCCGGGCCCTGCGCCATCGAAGGCAAGGAGCACGCCTTGGAGATGGCCGGGGGGCTTGTGGAAATGGCCCAGCGTCTGGGCATCGGCCTGATCTACAAATCCTCCTTCGACAAGGCCAACCGGACCTCGGCGTCGAGCCCCAGGGGCGTCGGCATGGAGGACGGACTGGAAATCCTGGCCGAGGTGCGCCGGCGCTTCGGTTGTCCGGTGTTGACCGACGTTCATACCGAAGGGCAATGCGCCCGGGTCGGCGAGGTTGTCGACGTGCTGCAAATCCCGGCCTTCCTGTGCCGCCAGACCGATCTTCTGGCCGCGGCGGCGGCCACGGGACGTGCGATCCATGTCAAGAAGGGCCAGTTCCTGGCGCCTTGGGACATGAAGAATGTCGTCGCCAAGCTGGTCGACGGCGGCAACGAGCGGGTACTGCTTTGCGAACGCGGGGCCAGCTTTGGCTACAACACCCTGATCTCCGATATGCGCTCCTTGCCGATCATGAGCGAGACCGGTTTCCCGGTGGTGTTCGACGCCACCCATTCGGTCCAGCAGCCGGGGGGCCAGGGGACATCGTCGGGTGGCGAGCGCCGCTTCGTGCCGGCCTTGGCCCGCGCCGCGGTGGCCGTCGGCGTCGCCGGGGTTTTCATGGAAACCCACCAGGATCCCGACAGCGCGCCGTCGGACGGGCCGAATATGGTGCCCTTCGACCGCTTGCCGGCGCTGGTTGAATCCCTGATGGAGATCGACCGCGTCGCCAAACGGAGACCAGCGGAACTTTAGGTTCGGGAGCATCGCCCCAATGACAGAAATCGCCGATATCTACGGCCGTGAAATTCTCGATTCGCGCGGCAATCCCACCATCGAGGTCGACGTGGTTTTGCAGACCGGAATCATGGGCCGCGCCGCGGTGCCGTCGGGCGCTTCCACCGGCGCTCATGAAGCGGTGGAACTGCGTGACGGCGACCCCGCGCGTTACGGCGGCAAGGGCGTTCAACGCGCGGTGGAGGCGGTCAACGGCGAGATCTTCGATGCCTTGTCGGGCATGGAGGTGGAGGATCAGATGGCCCTCGATCAGGCGATGATCGACCTCGACGGCACCCCCAATAAGGCGCGCATCGGCGCCAATGCGATTCTCGGCGTCAGCCTCGCCGCCGCCAAGGCCGCGGCCGAGGAAGCCAGCCTGCCGCTCTATGCCTATGTGGGCGGCGTCCACGCCCGTGTCCTGCCGGTGCCGATGATGAATATTCTCAACGGCGGAATCCATGCCGACAATCCCATCGACATCCAGGAATTCATGATCATGCCGGTGGGCGCGCCGACCATGGCCGATGCCGTGCGCTGGGGGGCGGAGATCTTTCACGGGCTGGCGGCGCGTCTCAAGGCGGCGGGCCATTCCATCGGGGTGGGTGACGAGGGCGGCTTCGCGCCCGGGCTCGCCAGCGCCGACGAGGCGCTTTCCTTCATCATGGAGGCGATCGACGAAAGCGGCCATGAGGCGGGCGACGACATCGTCCTGGCCATCGACGTGGCGGCCACGGAATTCTATCGCGACGGGAGCTATGCGCTTGCCGGGGAAGGCAAGGATTTGTCGTCGGCCGGGATGGTCGACTACCTCGCCGATCTGGTTTCCCGCTATCCCATCGGCTCGGTCGAGGACGGCATGGCCGAGGACGACTGGGACGGTTGGGCGGCGCTGACCAAGGAGATCGGCGACAAGGCCCAAGTGGTGGGCGACGACATCTTCGTCACCAATCCAGAGCGGCTCAAGCACGGCATCGATCTTGGCGTGGCCAACGCTATTCTCATCAAGGTCAATCAGATCGGCACCCTGAGCGAAACCCTGGAAACGGTGGAGATCGCCCATAAGGGCGGCTACCGCGCGGTGATGTCCCACCGCTCCGGGGAGACCGAGGACACCACCATCGCCGACCTCGCCGTCGCCACCAATTGCGGACAGATCAAGACCGGCTCGCTGGCCCGTTCCGATCGGCTGGCCAAGTACAACCAGTTGATCCGCATCGAAGAGGAGCTCGAGCCCCTGGGGCGCTACGCGGGCCGCGACGCGCTGCAAGCCTTCTGAGAAAGAAGCCGGCTGTTTCCCTGGTCCGGCCGGGCGTGAGCCGTCGTGGGCCCTAGATTCCAGATTCTAATGCAATTTTTCTGTTGACGCGGCGGGGCGGCCTGTGATTCCCTCCCGCCATGGATCTTCTCGGCGAAATCAGGCGCCGCGCGCGTCACATCGTCGGTCCCGTTGCGGGAATCACCCTTTTTGGCTATTTCGCCTACCACGTCGTCCAGGGCGACCGCGGCCTGATCGCTTGGCTGAAGCTCAGCCAGCAGGTCGAGACCGCCCAACTCCAATATGACGAAACCGTCGCCAGGCGAACCGAATTCGCCCACCGCGTTGAACTTCTCCAACCCCAGAGCCTGGATCCCGACCTTCTGGAAGAGCGCGCGCGAGCCGTGCTGGGCCTGGTCCACCGCGATGACATCATCATCATGGGCGGCGCGCGGTCTCCCACGCCAGCCGCCAGCGCCGCGCCGGCGCCATGGCGCGGGGTGGATCGCCGCGCGCTGGACGATCTTGTCACCACCACCCTTGAGCGCTGAGCGTTGAACTGGGTGGCAATCTGTCGTGTTTTTGCGGTTATGATCGTCAATGTTACGCTGCGGGTGCGAATCGCGCCTTTAAATTCCATTATTAACTGCAAGTAAGTTAATAATTCATATCCCTTTGAATTCTCAACATTATTTGTTCTTTTAACGTTAACGAAAAGAAGTGTATGATTCTTTCGCTGACGGCATTGAACCTTCGCGACTGAACCCCGGTCGAACAAGACCCGCTTCAACGGGCGCGGCAACACAAGGGCGGAAACGGGAATCGAATGATGGCACGAGCGACAAGCAGACCCCGGAAGGCGCGTTCATCGGGCAAGCGTTCCAGCCGGGCCAAGGGCGCGGCCAAATCGGCGCGCACCGCCAAGGTCAAAACCAAGGCCAGAATCGAGAAACCCAAGGAAAGCCGGCAACAACTTCTCGGCCTTTACGAGGGCATGCTGCTGATCCGCCGCTTCGAGGAAAAGGCGGGACAGCTTTACGGTCAGGGCAAGGTCGCCGGATTTTGCCACCTCTATATCGGCCAGGAGGCGGTTGCGGTCGGCATGCAGGCCAGCATCGAGGCCAAGGATTCGGTGGTCACGTCGTATCGGGATCACGGCCACATGCTGGCCCGTGGCGCGGATCCCAAGGGCATGATGGCCGAGCTGACCGGGCGCGGCGGCGGCACCTCTCGTGGCAAGGGTGGCTCCATGCACATGTTTTCCAAGGAAAAGAATTTCTATGGCGGCCACGGCATCGTCGCCGCCGGGGTGCCGATCGCCGTCGGGCTTGCCTTCGCCCACCGCTACCGCGAGGACGGCGGTGTCTCGCTGACCTATTATGGCGACGGCGCCGCCAACCAGGGCCAGGTGTTCGAGAGCTTCAACATGGCCGCGCTCTGGAAGTTGCCGGTCGTCTTCGTCATCGAAAACAACCACTACGGCATGGGGACGTCGGTCAGCCGCGCCTCGGCCAGCCCCGATTTCTTCCGCCGTGGCGAGCCCTTCGGCATTCCCGGGCACAAGGTCGACGGCATGGACGTGTGCGCGGTGAAGGAGGCGGGCGCCGCCGCCGTGGCGTATTGCCGCGCCGGCAAGGGGCCGCAAATCCTGCAGATGGAGACCTACCGCTATCGGGGACATTCCATGTCCGACCCGGCGCGCTATCGGACTCGCGACGAAGTCCAAAAGGTGCGCCAGGAACGCGATCCCATCGACCACCTTTCGGACCTGTTGTTCGAACATAGTCTGGCGAGTGCCGAGGATCTCAAGAAGATCGATATCGATGTCAAACAGCGCGTCACCGAGGCCGCGGAATTCGCCGTCACCGATCCCGAACCCGATCCACGGGAACTCTATACAGACGTTTTGGCGGAGGCCTGAACCATGGTGGTTAGCGTATTGATGCCGGCGCTGTCGCCGACCATGACCGAGGGCAAGCTCGCCAAGTGGCTGAAGCGGGAAGGGGACGTGGTTCGTTCCGGCGACCTGTTGGCCGAGATCGAGACCGACAAGGCCATCATGGAGATCGAAGCCACCGACGAGGGGACGCTGGGCCGGATCCTGGTCGCCGAGGGGACCGAGAATGTCGCCGTCAACGCGCCCATCGCGGTGTTGTTGGAGGTTGGCGAGGATGCATCCGCCGCCGAGGCCATGGTCGCTAAAGCCCTGGCGCCTGCACCCGCGGCCGCCCCGCCTGTGGCCGCCCCGGCCGAAGGCGGCGAAGCCCAGGTGCCGGCGCCCCGCCCGGCGGCCCCGGCCCCACAGGTTTCAGGCGATGTCGATCCCGCCTTCTTGGAGAACACCCGTTCGATCACCGTGCGCGAGGCCTTGCGCGATGCCATGGCCGAGGAAATGCGCCGCGATCCCAAGGTCTTCCTGATGGGCGAGGAAGTCGCCGATTACCAGGGCGCCTATAAGGTGAGCCAGGGCCTGTTGGACGAGTTTGGGCCCATGCGGGTGGTCGATACGCCGATCACCGAACAGGGATTCACCGGGCTCGCCATCGGCGCGGCCTTCGGCGGGCTAAAACCCATCGTCGAATTCATGACCTTCAATTTTTCCATGCAGGCCATGGACCAGATCATCAACTCCGCCGCCAAGACGCGGTACATGTCCGGCGGCCAGATGGCCTGTTCGATGGTGTTCCGCGGCGCCAACGGTGCGGCGGCGCGGGTGGCGGCCCAGCATTCCCAATGTTACGCCAGCTGGTTCGCGCATATCCCCGGCCTCAAGGTGATCGCGCCGTTTGCCGCCGACGACGCCAAGGGGCTGTTGAAAGCGGCGATCCGCGACCCCAACCCGGTCATTTTCCTGGAAAACGAAATGCTCTACGGGCACAGCGGCGACGTTCCCGTGGACCCCGATTTCGTCGTCCCCATCGGCAAGGCCCGGGTGGCGCGCGCGGGCACCGATGTCACCATCGTCGCCTTTTCAATCATGGTGGGGCTCGCCTTGCAGGCGGCGGACCAGTTGGCGGGGGAGGGGATCGACGCGGAAGTGATCGACCTGCGCACCCTCCGGCCGCTCGACCGGGAGACCATCGCCGCCTCGGTGGCGAAGACCAACCGCATCGTCGCCGTCGAGGAAGGCTGGCCCTATGCGGGGATCAACGCCGAGATCGCGGCGATGATCATGGACGCCTCGTTCGATGATTTGGACGCGCCGCTCTACCGGGTCGGGGCCGCCGACGTGCCGCTTCCCTACGCCGCCAATCTCGAAGCCCTGGCCCTCCCCAAGGTGGAAGACGTGGTGGCCGGCGTCCGTGCCGTCACCTACCGCGACTGAGGGGGTCCGATCCATGCCCGTCACCATTAGAATGCCGGCGTTGTCTCCGACCATGACCGAGGGCAAGATCGCCCAGTGGCTCAAGAAGGAAGGCGAGGCGGTGCGCTCGGGCGATCTCTTGGCCGAGATCGAGACCGACAAGGCGACCATGGAGGTGGAAGCCACCGACGAGGGGATTCTGGGCAAGATCCTGGCCGCTGCCGGCAATGATGCCATCGCCGTCAATGCCCCCATCGCCGTGATCGTCGAGGAGGGCGAGGACGAATCCGCGCTGATTGAGGCCGTCAAGTTAGCCCTTGCCGAGGCCGAATCCGCGCCCCAGCAGGCTCCTGCGGCCGAAGCCGCTGCGCCAGTGGTCCAGCCCGCGCCTGCGCCCCAGGCTCCTGCGCCCCAGGCTGCTCGGGCCGGCCCGTCGCCGGCGCCCGTCCGCACCCCCGCCCGCACCCCCGGAGCACGCGTCATCGCCTCGCCCCTGGCGCGGCGCATGGCCAGGGCGGAAGGGGTCGATCTCGCGCGGATCACCGGCAGCGGTTCCGGTGGGCGCATCGTCAAGGCCGATATCGAAGCCGCCATGGCGTCGGGTGGCGCCGGCGGTATTTTCGCCGGGCTCGGCCAGAGTTTCCCGGCCGCCGCGGCGCGGGCCGAGCCCCATTCCATGATGCGCAAGGTGATCGCCCAGCGTCTCACCGAATCGAAACAAACCGTGCCGCATTTCTACCTCACCGTGGACTGCGAGATCGACGCCTTGCTGGATCTCAGGCGCGAGATCAACGACGGCGACGAGGCTTTGCGCGTTTCCATCAACGATTTCATCATTCGCGCCGTGGCGCTGGCCTTGGGGGAGGTGCCCGCCGCCAATGCGTCGTGGAGCGACGAGGCCATGACCCTCTATGGGGCGGCCGACGTGTCGGTGGCGGTGGCGACCGATGGCGGGCTGATCACCCCCATCGTGCGGTCGGCGGAAAAGAAGGGGATCGCCACCATTTCGGCCGAGGTCAAGGACCTCGCGGCGCGCGCGCGCGACGGCAAGCTGGCCCCGGAAGAGTACCAGGGCGGGACCTTCACCATTTCCAACATGGGCATGATGGGGGTGCGTGAGTTCGCCGCCGTCATCAATCCGCCCCAGGCCTGCATCCTCGCCATCGGCGCCGGGGAAGAGCGGGTAGTCGTGCGAAAACGCGCCGACGGTGATGGGCGTGATGGCGAGATCGCCACGGCGACGCTGATGACCTGCACCCTGAGCTGCGATCACCGGGCCGTGGACGGCACCGTCGGGGCGCAGTTCCTCGCCGCCTTCAAGGGGTTGGTCGAGCATCCGGTGCGTCTCATCCTCTAAGGCGCGGGAGAGCATGGTGGCTGAAACGAATTTCGATCTGATCGTCGTCGGCGGCGGGCCCGGCGGCTACGTGGCCGCCATCCGCGCCGCCCAGCTCGGCCTCAAGACCGCACTGGTCGAGCGCGAACATCTCGGCGGCATTTGCCTCAACTGGGGCTGCATCCCCACCAAGGCGCTGTTGCGCACGGCCGAGCTCGCCCATCTGATCGGCCGCGCCGATGAATTCGGCCTCAAGGCGAGGCTGGACGGCATCGATCTGAAGAAGGTGGTGGCCCGCTCGCGCGCGGTAGCCGCGCGGCTCACCGAGGGCGTCACGGGGCTGATGAAGAAAAACAAGATTCCGGTCATCGAGGGCGAAGCCCGGCTCGACGGATTGGCGGCGGGCGGCTTGCGCCAGCTGGCCGTCACCGGCGCCGACGGCAAGGCCTTGGACGGGCTGACCGCCCAGAACGTGATCCTCGCCACCGGGGCGCGTGCGCGCACGCTTCCCGGTTTGGAGCCCAACGGCAAAACCATCGTCACCTACAAGGAAGCCATGGTGCCCGAAACCATGCCTTCGAGCCTCCTGGTGGTGGGTTCCGGCGCCATCGGCATGGAATTCGCGAGCTTCTATTCCGATCTCGGCGCCGAGGTGACGGTGGTGGAGGTGCTCGACCGCATCCTGCCCGTCGAGGATGCCGATATTTCCAAGTTCGCCGCCGAGGCGTTCGAGGCCCAGGGCATGAATCTGATGACATCGGCCACGGTGGCTAGCCTCAAGGCGGCCCGCGGCAAGGTCACCGCCGAGATCGCCCCGGCCGACAATGGGAAGGCTAAAAAGCTCGCCTTCGACCGCGTCATCCTGGCTATCGGCATCACCGGCAATGTGGAGCAGCTCGGGCTCGAGGGCACCAGGGTGAAGGTAGCTAACGGCCATATCACCATCGGCAAATGGGGCGAGACCGGAGAGCGGGGCGTTTTCGCCATCGGTGACGTGGCGGGCCCGCCCTGGCTGGCCCATAAGGCGAGCCACGAGGGCGTCACCTGCGTCGAGCATCTGGCGGGGCTCAATGACGTCCATCCGGTGGATGCCGACAATGTTCCCGGCTGCACCTATTGCCGGCCCCAGGTGGCGAGCGTCGGGCTGACCGAGGCCCAGGCCAAGGAACGGGGCCACGCGGTCAAAATCGGGCGCTTTCCCTTCATGGCCAACGGCAAGGCGATTGCGCTGGGCGAGGCCGAGGGCTTGGTCAAGACCGTGTTCGACGCGGAGACCGGCGCGCTTCTGGGGGCGCACATGATCGGTGCCGAGGTGACGGAACTGATCCAGGGCTTCGCCGTCGCCCGGACGCTCGAGACCACCGAGGCCGAGCTGATGGCGACCATATTCCCCCATCCGACGCTGTCGGAAATGATGCACGAATCGACGCTCGCCGCTTACGGCCGCGTCCTGCATATGTGATGATGACCATGAGCAAGGTCGAAAACATCAAGGGTGATAAGGGCCCAAAGCTTCCCAAACCCGATTGGATCCGGGTCAAGGCGCCGACCTCGCCGGAATATTTCGCCACCCGCAAGCTGATGCGGGATTTGTCGCTCAACACCGTCTGCGAGGAAGCGGCCTGCCCCAATATCGGCCAGTGCTGGGCCAAGGGCCATGCCACGGTAATGATCCTGGGCGATACCTGCACCCGGGCCTGCGCGTTCTGCAACGTCAAGACCGGCAAGCCGCGCCTGGTGGACCCGCTGGAACCCCAACACCTGGCAACCGCCGTGGCCGAGCTTGGCCTCACCCACGTGGTGATCACCTCGGTGGACCGCGACGATTTGGCGGACGGGGGGGCGGACCAGTTCGTGAAATGCATCGCCGCCATTCGGCGATCCGCGCCCGGCGTCACCATCGAGGTGTTGACGCCGGACTTCCTGCGCAAGCCCGGCGCCATGGAGGCGGTCGCGGAGGCCGGCCCCGACGTCTATAACCACAATCTCGAGACGGTGCCCCGGCTCTACCGGACGATCCGCCCGGGCGCGCGCTATTTCCATTCCCTGAGATTGCTGGACCGGGTCAAGGAAATGGACGCGGCCATGTTCACCAAGTCGGGCCTGATGGTAGGCCTCGGCGAGGAGCTCAGCGAAGTCCACCAGGTGATGGACGACCTGCGCGCCGCCGATGTCGATTTCCTGACCATCGGCCAGTATTTGCAACCGACCCCGCGCCACGCAACCGTGGCGCGGTTCGTGACGCCGGACGAATTCTCAGACCTGGAGAAAATGGCCTACGGCAAGGGATTCTTGCTCGTCTCGGCCTCGCCACTGACGCGCTCGTCCTATTTCGCGGGCGACGATTTCAAGCGCCTGCGCGCCGCCCGGGAAGCAAGCCTAGCTGAGAATTAGGCCGGCCCCCGATGCACCGCCACGCGGAAACCCGCAGCGTCCCCTATGCCCCCAAACAGATGTTCGACCTGGTCGCCGATATCGGGCGCTACCCCGAATTCCTGCCCTGGTGCCTGGCCGCGCGGGTGACCGGCTTTGAGGACGGCGTGCTCCGGGCCGACGTGGTGGTGGGCAAGGGGTTGTTCCGGGAAACCTTCCATTCCAAGGTGACGCTTCATGAGGGCGGCGCCGGGGCCGGCAATGGCGAGGGCGCCGAGGCCGGGGCCGGGGAGGATAAGAGCGATGCGCCGCCCCGCATCGACGTCGAATATATCCGCGGCCCCATGCGTGAGATGGCCAACCACTGGGTGTTTCACCCCGCCAATGGCGGCACCGAGATCGATTTCCTGGTGGAATTCGATTTCCACTCCCGGGTGCTCGACGCGGTGATCGGCGCGGTCTTCGACCACGTGGTGACGCACATGGTGGACGCCTTCGAGGCGCGTGCCCATGTGCTCTATGGGGCGGGTCGGGCTGGGCCTTGAGGCCCGTCCCTCAGTAGCTCACCACGGCGCGGATCGATTCGCCCCGGTGCATCAGCTCAAATCCCTTGTTGATCTCGTCCAGGGTCAGGTTGTGGGTGATCATCGGGTCGATCTCGATCTTTCCCTCCATGTACCAGTCCACCATCTTGGGCACGTCGGTGCGACCGCTTGCGCCGCCGAACGCGGTGCCGCGCCAGACCCGGCCGGTGACCAGCTGGAACGGGCGGGTGGAGATTTCCTGTCCGGCGCCGGCGACGCCGATGATCACCGATTCGCCCCAGCCCTTGTGGCAGCATTCGAGAGCCTGGCGCATCACCTCGGTGTTGCCGATGCACTCGAAGCTATAGTCCGCCCCCCCATTGGTGAGGTCCACCAGGTAAGCGACGATATCGTCCCCGGCCTCGGCCGGGTCGACGAAATGGGTCATGCCGAAGCGTTCGCCGAAGGCCTTCTTGGCCGGGTTGGTATCGATTCCGACGATCATCGCCGCGTCGGCCAGGCGCAACCCCTGGATGACGTTGAGGCCGATGCCGCCCAGGCCGAAGACCACGCAGTTGGACCCGGGCTCGACCTTGGCGGTGTTGATCACCGCACCGATGCCGGTGGTGACGCCGCAGCCGATGTAGCAGACCTTGTCGAAGGGCGCGTCGGCGCGGATCTTGGCGACGGCAATTTCCGGCAGCACCGTGAAGTTGGAGAAGGTCGAGGTCCCCATGTAGTGGTAAAGCGGCGCGCCGTTAAGCGAGAAGCGCGAGGTGCCGTCGGGCATCATTCCGGCGCCTTGGGTCTCGCGGATGGCCTGGCACAGGTTGGTCTTGGGGTTGCGGCAGAATTCGCATTCCCCGCATTCCGGCGTATAGAGCGGGATGACGTGATCGCCGGTTGCGACGCTCCTCACCCCGGGGCCGGTCTCGACCACCACGCCCGCCCCTTCATGGCCGAGGATGGCCGGGAACAAGCCTTCCGGGTCGGCGCCCGATAGGGTGAATGCGTCGGTGTGGCAGATGCCCGTGGCCTTGATCTCGACCAACACCTCGCCCGCTTTCGGGCCGTCGAGGTCGATCTCGGTGATCTCCAAGGGACGTCCCGCCTCCAGGGCCAGGGCCGCGCGTGTTTTCATGTTTCCCTCCTGAATTGGCAATGAGGATGGCTTAGGACCCCGTCCGCCGATCAGGCCCAGGCCACCTTGGCGACGGTCAGCGCCGACAGGGTGCCGTTAGCGACGATCGCCGTCCACAGCGATCCCGAGCGGACGAAAAGCAGGCAAAACACGGCCCCCTGAACCACGCCATAGGCCATGTAGACGGGAATCGACGGGTTGAAGAACAACAGGCCGTAGACCAGGGCCGACACGCCGATGGCCGCTTCCAGTCCCAACATGGGGCGCAGGAAGTTGAACAGCACGCCCCGGAAATAGATCTCCAGCGAGATCGGCAGGATGATGGCGAGCACCGCCATGAGGCCGATCAGTCCGACCTCGCTTTTCAAGGTGGCCGCGTAAGAAGCCCGGGTGCTCTCCATGATGCCAAAGCCCATCAGCGCGTCGAGCCGCTCGCCGGCGAAGAACAGCGCCGCCGCCACCGACACGGCGATCAGTACCCAGCGCGCCTCGGGGCGCGTGAGGCCGATGATCGCCCATCCCATGGCGGTGCGCGAGGCCAGCACGTAACCGGTGGAGGCCAGAACGCCGACCGACGCCAGCAGCGAAAACCATAAGAGATTGTCCAGCAGCGCGCGTTCCTTAGTGAAGATGCTGGGGTCCAGCCTGACCACGATGATGCCGCCGATGACGAAGATCAGGACGGTCATCAGGGTGATGCCGATGAAATTCCTGATGGTGATGCGATAGGAAAGCGTGGGGTCGGGGTGCGGGGGCATGGAAGAGGGTCCGGGAGGAGGGTTTTTGGGACGGTTTGGGCACCCTCAATCGCGGGCCGGCGCAGTTTCGGCCTGTCGCAGCAGAAGCGCAAGGGCGGCGTCCACCGCCTGGCCCCGCACCGCCTGGCGGTCGCCGGCGAACTGGTCCGCCCGGTGGAGCGTGTCGCCGCCGCGCCGGGCCGCCGCCATGTGCACCAGGCCCACGGGTTTGGTTGGGGTGCCGCCGCCGGGCCCGGCGATGCCGGTGGCGGACACCGCGATATCGGCGCGTGCGCGCTCGAGCGCGCCCTCGGCCATGGCCCGGGCGACCTCTTCGCTGGTGGCGCCGTGCTCGGCTATCATGTCCGCGGGCACGCCCAGTTGATCGGTCTTGGCAACATTTGCGTAGGTGACGAAGCCGCGCATGAAGACCGTCGAGGCGCCTGCCACCTCGGTGAGACACGCGGCGATCAGCCCACCGGTGCAGGATTCCGCCGTGGTCAGGGTCAGGCGCTTGTCCTGGGCGGCCTCGACGATGGCGTGGGCCAATTCCAGCGATGATCTAGAAAAATACATGAGGCCGTCCCGACAAGAAGAAAAATACCGCCAATACAACCGACGCGTATAGGGCGGCGGCGATGTCGTCCGCCATGACGCCAAGCGCCCCGTCGAGGCCGCGCTGGAGCGTCTTGATGGGCCAGGGCTTGAGGATGTCGAACAACCGGAAGGCGATGAATCCGAGCCCGAAGGCCAGCGGATCGAGCCCGGCGGGGGCTACCGCCAGCACCTGGCCCGCCACTTCATCGATGACGATGGCGCCGGGGTCCCGGTCCGGCGTTTTGGCGAGATAGGCCTTGACCGCCCACAGGCCGAGGCCGAAAAGCACGCTGGCCGCAAGGATCACGGCGGCGGGCCCGAAGCGCGCGCCCAGCACCCAGGCCAGGGGCAGCGCCGCCAGAGATCCCCAGGTCCCGGGTGCCTTGGGCAGCAACCCGGTTCCGAACCAGGTACTGATCAGGGCGGGGGGGCTCCAAAACGTTAGGCCCGGGGGAAGGCCCGGGGGAAGGGAGTCCCGCGCGCCGGGGGAAGTGGGGGGGCCGCTCATGGGACCGGTCTTTTCAGGCATATGGTGGCGACGGCCTGGGCCGCTATGCCTTCGCCACGGCCCAGCGCGCCCAGTTTTTCGGTGGTGGTCGCCTTGATAGCGATGCGATCGAGGCTGAGGCCGAGGATGGCGCCCAGGCGCGCGCGCATGGGCTCAAAGTGAGGGGCGATCTTGGGGTATTCGCAAATGATGGTGACGTCGAGATGGATGATGGTCCCGTCCCTGGCTTTGAGCAGACCCAAAGCGTGGCCGAGGAAGGTCGCGGAATCGGCGTCTTTCCAGGCAGCATTGGTGGGCGGGAAATGGCTGCCGATGTCGCCTTCGGCCAGGGCGCCCAAGAGGGCATCGGTGACGGCGTGGAGCCCTGCATCGGCATCGGAATGACCTTTGAGGCCGCGCTCATGGGGAAGATCGATGCCGCAGAGCCGCACCGGGCCGCTCCCTTCCGGGCCGAAGGCATGGACGTCGAAACCCTGTCCGGTCCGGGTTTCGCCGCCCCCCGCGAGCAGCCGTTCGGCACGGGCGAAATCTTGCCTGGTGGTGATCTTGAAGTTGTCTTCCGAGCCCGCCACCAGGGCCACCTCGATCCCGGCGGCGACGGCGAGCGCGGCGTCGTCGGTATGGGCGTCGGCGCCAAGCGCCGCCGCCTTGCGGTGGGCGTCGAGGATGGCCGTGAAGGAAAACCCCTGGGGCGTCTGCGCCCGCCACAGGTCGGTTCGGTCGACCGCATCAACGATGAGCCCGCCGGCACCACGTTTGAGGCTGTCGGCCACGGCCAGGGCCGGGACGGCGCCGGGGTGGGCGGCCAGCGCTTCGATGATCCGGGCGATCAGCGCGCCGTCCACCAAGGGCCGGGCGGCATCGTGAATGAGCACCGTATCGAAGCCCTCCCCGGCCAAGCTTTCAAGCCCGAGCCGCACCGAAACCTGGCGCGTCGCGCCGCCCTGGACCGGGTCCAAAAGGCTTAGATGGCCGACCGCTTCGTCGTAGCGCGCGCGGTCGTCGGCATGGATCACCACGCGCACGGCGGCTACCGCGTCGGAATCTTGGAATGCCGCCACCGCATGGCTCAGCATGGGCCGGCCGCAAAGGGGAGTGTATTGCTTGGGAGATGGTGCGCCCTGGGTCCCATCCCCGCCGAGTCGCGCGCCGCGGCCCGCGGCGACGATCAGGGCGACGCAGCCGGCCATGTCGATTCCTCATCCATGGAGAGCGAGGGTAGCCGCGCTTCCCCCGCCTGCCAAGCGCCATCGCGCCCGGTCGGGACTAGGTGGGTGCCCGATCAGGGAAAATCGGGCGACCCCAGGGCAGCCCGGCCAACCGACCGCCAAGAGCGGGTGGGCTAACTCATAATCTTCCAGCTACCATCGGACTGGCGGCAGGCCGTGCCATAGGCCCGTTCGGTCCGTCCGTCGATGGTCACGGTCTGCTGGAATTCCCGGCACGTTCGGCCGTCGTCCCGGCGATAGGCAGGTTGCGGGGTCACGGTGCCGGAATGCCGGTTGTCGGGGTTCTGCCAGGTCGAGGGCTGTCCCGATCGCTGGGTTTCCAGGGAGCTCTGGGTGGTGCGGTGCATGTAGGCGCGGTCGGCCCGGTCGAGGGATTTGCCGACCTCCGAACCGACGATCCCGCCGAGCACGGCGCCGATGCTGATGGCGATGACCTTGCCCGATCCCTTGCCGATGGTCGAGCCCAGCAACCCGCCGGCGATGGCGCCGACCAATGTGCCGCCCCTTTCCTTTGGGCCCTGGTTCTCGGCGCAGGCGATTAAACCAAGGCTGATGATGGCGATGGCGGCCACGGTGCCGAAATTTCGATGAGGTGGCGCACAATGTTGGTGGCTTGAAGACATGGCGGTACTCCGATGAGACGAGGACATTTATTAGTGTAGGACGATTGGCGACAAAAATAAAAGGGCGAGAGCACTTTCCGGTCAAGTGGTTCAATTTGGCCGGATAGTGCTCTCGCGTGGGGCCAAGGCATAAGCCACGGCACCCGGAAAGGCGATCGGTGATATACTCCGCGCGCCATGAACCCGCTGGTCTTCAATTTGTCGGCCCTCGCCGCGCTGGTGCCCTCGGCGCTGCTGCTCTACCGCCGGGGCCCCGGTCCCGAACCCGATGTCCGCGATGCCGTTTTCTGGGGGGTTTTGGCGGTGGCGGTGGCGGGCGCCGTGGCCTGGACCTCGGTGCTCTTCGCGTCGGCTTGGCAGACCGGAATCGCGGCGAGCCTATGGGTCACAATTTCCCTTTCCCTGGTCTTGTTCGCGGTGATTTCTGCGGCAAGCAGCGCGTTCGCCCGATTGCTCGTGGTGTTCGGCCCCTATGCGGTGGTTCTCGGTTCCATCGCCACGTTCTGGGCGCAGGCACCGGGCCGCCCGGCGACGGCGACCCTCGCCGGGCCCTGGCTCAACCTGCATATCGGGATTTCGGTGACGACCTATGCGCTGATGACCTTGGCGGCGATGGCGGCTTTGGGCGTTTTTCTTCAGGAGCGGGCCTTGAAAGCGCGGCGACCGACGCGCCTGACGGCGATCCTGCCCTCGGTGTCCGAGGGCGAGACGCTGCAGCTCCGTGTTCTCGCCGCGTCGGCGGTGGTGCTGGGCCTGGGGCTTCTGTCGGGTATGGTCATCGAGGTTCTCGAGCGCGGCGTCATCCTCGTTTTCAACCACAAGACCCTGCTTTCAATTCTCTCCTTCACGGTGATCGCCGGACTGCTGATCGTGCATCGGGCGAGCGGCCTGGCCGGGCGGCGCGCGGCGCGCTATGTGTTGCTTGCCTATCTGCTGCTGACCCTCGGTTACCCCGGGGTCAAGCTGGTGACCGATGTGATTTTGCGTTAACCCGGCGCCTGCCCTGAAAACCAATTAGTGCCCATCAAATTGATTCCATTTGGCCGGAGTGTGCTCTAGTGTGCCCATCTCATAGCCAGATCTGGAAATTGCACAAATTATGACCATTCATATCGGCCCGGTGGCCGTGACAGATCCGGTGTTTCTGGCGCCCATGTCGGGGGTGACCGACCTGCCGTTCCGGCGCATGGTCAAACGCCTGGGGGCGGGGTTGGTGGTCTCGGAGATGATCGCCAGCCAGGCCATGGTCCGCAAGACCGCCCAGTCGATCAAGCTCGGCCAGACCGAGGCCGAGGAATTTCCCATGGCCGTGCAACTCGCCGGTTGCGAACCGGAAATCGTCGCCGAGGCGGCGCGCCTCAACGCGGATAGGGGGGCGGCGATCATCGACATCAACATGGGGTGTCCGGTGAAGAAAATCGTCAACAAGCAGGCCGGCTCCGCGTTGATGCGTGACGAGCGGCAGGTCGGCCGTATCCTGGCCGCCGCCGTCGGGGCGGTTGATCTGCCGGTGACCCTGAAAATCCGCCTGGGTTGGGACGATTCCAGCCTGAACGCACCGCGCATCGCGCGCATCGCCGAGGATTCGGGGGTGCGCATGATCACCGTCCATGGCCGCACGCGCTGCCAGTTCTATACCGGGCAGGCCGATTGGCGCGCCGTCGGCCGGGTCAAGGCGGCGGTGTCCCTTCCGGTCATCGTCAATGGCGACATTACCGGTTTGAACGATGCCGCGGAGGCGCTTTCGCGGTCCGGCGCCGACGGCGTCATGATCGGCCGCGGCGCTTACGGCCGACCGTGGTTCCCGGCCCAGGTCGCCCGCTTCCTGAAAGATGGCGTCCGCTTGCCCGACCCCGATATTGCCGCGCGCTGTCGCCATGCGCTCCGTCATTTCGAGGACATTCTCGCCTATCATGGCGTGGCGCGCGGCGTCCGCGTTGCGCGCAAGCATCTTGGGTGGTACGTGCAGGGATTGCCGGGCGGCGCCAAGTTCCGTGCGACGTTGTTTCGCCTGGAGCACCCGGCGGCGGTCAGGGTGGCGGTGGCGGCGTTCTTCCATCGCGCCGCCGATGAGGCGGCCGGACCCAAAGCCTGGGGCCGGTTGCGCGAGGCCGCGGCATGAAGGGCCCCGGCGCCCGAGCGCGGCAGCAGCCCGGAGATGGCGCCGAGGGGCGCTTCGAAGCGGTGCTGAATTCGCTGTCAGATCCGGTGCTTGTGGTGGGCGGCGACGGCGCGGTGCAATACGTCAATCAGGCCACCGAACTATTTTTCGACGCCAGCCAGTCGTGGCTGGAATCGCGCAATCTTTCCGATCTCGTTCCCGCCGATGGGCCGCTGTTTGCGATGATCGACCAGGTGCGGAAGTCCGGAAGCAGCCTGTCCGAATACGGCGTGACCCTGCAAACGCCGCGCTCCGGGACCCGGCTGCTGACCATCCAGGTGGCGCCCATCAATGACCAACCCGGTTCGGTGGTGGTCTCGCTTCACGACCGCACCATCACGTCCAAGATGACCGGCGAGCTCAGCAGCCGCAGCGCCGCCCGTTCCCTCACCGGCATGGCCGCGGTGCTGGCCCATGAAGTGAAGAATCCGCTGTCCGGAATCCGCGGCGCCGCGCAGTTGCTCGAGCAGGGTGCCGACGAGGAAGACCGCAAGCTCACCCACCTGATTTGCGATGAGACCGACCGCATCTGCGCGTTGCTGGACTCCATGGATGCATTTTCCGGGCAGCCCACGATCGGCCGGGGGGAGGTCAATATCCATCAGGTGCTCGAACATGTGCGCAAGCTGGCCGAGAACGGCTTCGCCCGCTCCGTGCGATTCCAGGAACGCTATGACCCCTCTTTGCCGCCGGTGGCGGGCGACCGCGATCAGTTGATCCAGGTGTTTCTCAATCTGGTCAAGAACGCGGCCGAGGCGGTGGCCGACCGGGGCGGGGAAATTACCCTCACCACCGGTTACCAGCACGGCCTCCGTGTCGCCCGTCCGGGATCCGACCGGCGGACCCAGCTGCCCCTGGTGATCGCGGTGATCGATAACGGCGAGGGTATTGCCGAAGATATCCAGGCCCATCTATTCGATCCTTTCGTCACCACCAAGTCGGGTGGAACCGGTTTGGGGCTTGCCTTGGTGGCGAAGATCATCGGCGATCATGGCGGCATGATCGAATTCACAAGCGAACCCGGAAGCACCGTATTTCGGGTCTATCTCCCGGCTTACCGGGAAGCGGAGATCACTTAATGGCGGAGAGTACGATTCTTGTGGCCGACGATGATCAGGCTATCCGCGTGGTGGTGACCAAGGCCTTGACACGGAACGGGTATTCGGTGCGGGCGACCTCCAATGCCGCGACGCTGTGGAAATGGATCGAGGACGGCGAAGGCGATGTGGTGATCACCGACGTGGTCTTGCCCGATGAGAACGGGCTCGATCTGCTGCCGCGGATCCGCAAGCTCAGGCCCAATCTCAGGATCATCGTGATGAGCGCACAGAACACCTTGTTGACGGCGGTCAAGGCGGCCCAGCGGGGCGCTTTCGAATACCTGCCCAAGCCCTTCGACCTGGTCGAGTTGGTGGCGGTGGTGAAGAAGGCGCTCGCCCAGCCGGCCGCCCGGGTCGAACGGCGCGACGACAAGGGCGACGATGAAGAGCAATTGCCGTTGATCGGCAGTTCTCCGGCCATGCAGGAGATATACCGGACGCTGGCACGGCTGATCTCGACCGACCTGACGGTCATCATCAGCGGCGAATCGGGGACCGGAAAGGAATTGGTGGCCAAGGCGCTGCATGATTACGGGCCGCGCCGCTCAGCCCCCTTCGTCGCCATCAATATGGCGGCGATTCCAAGGGATCTGATCGAAAGCGAGCTCTTCGGCCATGAGCGCGGCGCGTTTACCGGCGCCACCCAGCGTCACATGGGACGCTTCGAGCAGGCCGAAGGAGGAACCCTGTTCCTCGACGAGATTGGCGATATGCCGGTGGAGGCCCAGACCCGTTTGCTCCGGGTTCTGCAGGAAAGCGAGTATACCACCGTCGGTGGGCGCACGCCGATCCGCACCAATGTTCGGATCATCGCCGCCACCCATCATAATCTTCGTCGCTTGGTTGCCCAGGGACTGTTCCGCGAAGACCTGTTCTACCGCCTCAACGTGGTGCCCATCCGCCTGCCGCCGCTGCGCGAACGGAGGGAGGATGTGCCCACCCTGGTGCGCCACTTCCTGGCCCAGGCGGAAAAGGAAGGCTTGCCCGGCAAGCGGGTGGACGAGTTGGCCATGGAACGTCTAAGCGCTTACCGCTGGCCGGGCAATGTTCGGGAACTGGAGAACCTGGTGCGCCGGCTCGCCGCCCTTTACTCCCAGGAGGTGATCGGCGCCGACGTTATCGAGGCGGAGCTTTCCGAGGTGCCGGCCCTGGCCGGAACCGCCGATGAGCGCGACAGCGAAAACCTCGGGTCCGCCGTGGAGCGCCACTTGCGGGATTATTTTTCCGCCCACAAGGACGGTTTGCCGCCACCGGGTCTGTACGACAGAATCATCAAGGAGGTGGAGCGTCCACTCCTGACCGTGTGCCTGGGCGCGACCCGGGGCAATCAGATCAAGGCCTCGGAATTGCTCGGCCTCAATCGCAACACCTTGCGCAAGAAACTACGTGAGTTGGACATCCAGGTCGTTCGGGGCGTAAAATGATAATGTCAAGCGTCCGGCGTGGGGTCGCACCCGGCGCCGGCCATGCATTACGCGCTTGATGTTCGGATGACAGAGAACGCAGCCAAGACCGCTTCCTGGACCATCGGCGAGTTCGTTCGTTGGGCTACCCGCGTGGGCTTGGCGGGCAAGCTCGCCGTGGGACTCGCGGTTTGTTCGGCGCTCTCGGGCGTGGCGACTTATGTCGCCTTCACCCAACCATCGGGCGACGTGCCGAGGGCGACGGACCTCGTGGTCAGCCTGCTTTATCTCGATCTCTTTTTGTTGCTGGCCCTGGGCGTCCTGGTGGTCCGGCGCTTGCTCCAGGTCTGGGCCGAACGGCGCCGCGGTTCGGCGGGATCGCGGCTGCACATCCGTCTCGTTGTGCTGTTCAGCCTGGTGGCCCTGACCCCGGCCGTCATCGTCGCGCTTTTTTCGGCGCTGGTATTCAATTTCGGGGTGCAGAACTGGTTCAGCGACACGGTCCGTACCGCGCTCACCCAATCCCAGGCGGTCGCCGATTCCTACCTCAAGGAACACCGCCGCAACATCACCGGCGACATCATCGGCATGGCCAGCGATCTCAACCGGCAGGGGCCGGGTCTGATCAACGACCGCCGGGCGTTTTCCCGCGTCGTGCAGGTTCATACCGAACTGCGCGGGCTCTCCGAAGCGGTCGTGTTCGACGGCTCCGGACGGATCTTCGGGCGTTCGAGGCTGAGCTTTTCTCTCGCTTTCGAACGAACCCCCCTGGAAGCCATGGAACGCGCGCGCCAAGGCGGTATCGTCTATCTTTCCTCCGACGATGACGATCGAATCCGGGCGCTGATCCGGCTGGAACGGTTCGTCGATACCTTCCTGATGGTCGGCCGCTTCGTCGACGCCAAGGTCCTGGACCACGTCCAAAAGACGCGGTCGGCGGTCAGCGCGTATCAGTCTCTCGAACAGGTGCGTAGCGACCTGGAGATGCTTTTTGCGTTGATTTTCGTGGTGGTGGCCCTATTGCTTCTATTCGTCGCGGTCTGGGTGGGGCTCAACTTCGCCACCAGGCTGGCGAAGCCCATCGCCAGCCTGGTGGCGGCTACCGACAGGGTCCGCGCCGGCGATCTGACGGCGCGGGTGGAGGAGCAGGGAACCGATGAACTGGGTTCCTTGAGCACCGCCTTCAACCGCATGACGAGCCAATTGGAAAGCCAGCGCGCGGAACTCGTCGAAGCCAACGAGCAGATCGATACCCGTCGGCGCTTCATCGAGGCGGTCCTCTCGGGCGTTTCGGCGGGCGTGATCGGCCTCGATCACCTTGGGCGCATCAAATTCCCCAATCAGACCGCGTCGGAACTCTTGTCCACCGACCTGGCCCTCGACCTGGGGCGCCCGATCACCGATTTCGTGCCGGAACTGGGGGAATTACTGGAGCGCGCGCGCCGCAGCCCCGCTCAGATGGTCAACGCGGAGATCCAGGTTTTTCGTCGGGGCCGGCCGCGGACGCTGCAGGTCCGGCTCGCGGTGGAGGGGGAGACAGACCAAGACCGCGGCTTTGTGGTGACCTTCGACGACATCACCGAACTGATCTCCGCCCAGCGCAAGGCGGCATGGTCCGACATCGCGCGCCGGTTAGCCCACGAGGTCAAGAATCCGCTGACTCCGATCCAGTTGGCGGCGGAGCGGCTGAAGCGCCGTTATCTCGACGAGGTAAAGTCGGATCCCCAGACCTTCTCGACATGCATCGACACCATCATTCGCCAAGTCGATGACATCGGTAACATGATCGGCGAATTTTCCGCCTTCGCCGAGATGCCGTCACCGACCCTTGACCGGCACGACGTCGCCGATATGGTGCGCCGCGCGGTGTTCCTGCAACGGAGCGCCAATCCGTCGATTTCCTACGACCTCGACCTCCCCGACGTTGGGGTGGAACTGGTTTGCGACGATCGCCAAGTCGGCCAGGCCTTGACCAATCTTTTGCAGAACGCCGCCGACGCCATCGCCGGTAAATCGGGGGCCGGTAAATCTGGGGATGGCCAGGACGGCTTCGGCCATATCAAAGTGGAGGTGGGCCATGACAAAGAGCAGCAAATCGTCATCGCCGTCACCGATGATGGCGTAGGGCTGCCCAAGGACCATGACCGGGACATCACCGATCCTTACGTCACGACCCGTACCCAGGGTACCGGGCTTGGCCTTGCCATTGTGCGGAAGATCATGGAGGATCATGGAGGAACGCTTGTTTTGGAAGACGCCGACCAAGGTGGCGCCCGGGTGAGCCTCATATTCCAGGCCGATGGCGCGCCCGGCGTTGCGCCACAGGTATCGCAAACCGGCAATCCTGAAGAACGCGCAAAATGACGGAATTGACCCACGAAATTCTGGTGGTTGATGACGAAGAGGACATCCGCATGTTGATCGCGGGCGTGCTCAGGGACGAGGGCTATTCGACGCGCGAGGCCGGGGATTCGAAAGCGGCATTGCGGGAGATCGATCAGCGCCGGCCGAGCCTGGTGATCCTGGATATCTGGCTCCAGGGCAGCGAACTGGACGGGCTTGAGATTCTCAATGTCCTGAAGGAGGACTATCCGGAGATTCCCGCGATCATGATCTCCGGGCACGGCAATGTCGAGACGGCGGTGGCGGCCATCAAGCAAGGCGCCTATGATTATATCGAAAAACCGTTCAAGACCGACCGTCTGCTGCATCTTGCCGAACAGGCCATAGAAACCGCCCGGCTGAGGCGCGAAAATTTGGACTTGAGGCGGCGCGCCGGCGGCGAAATCGAAATGGTGGGTAGCTCGCCCGCCATGTGCCAGGTGCGGGCCGCGATCAGCCGGGTTGCGCCGACCAGCAGCCGGGTGCTGATCGGCGGTCCCGCCGGGGTCGGGAAAGAGGTCGCCGCCCGCCTCATTCACGCCGAATCGGGCCGCGCCCAAGGGCCTTTCGTCGCCATAAATTGCGCCTCGATGCATCCCGATCGCCTGGCCGAAGAGCTGTTCGGCACCGAGGGCGAGGACCGGCCGCTGCATACCGGGTTGTTCGAAGCGGCCCATAACGGAACTCTATTTTTCGATGAAGTGGGCGACATGCCGCTGGAGACCCAGGGCAAGATCGTTCGCGTCCTGCAGGAGCAGACCTTCGAAAGGGTGGGGGGCAGCAGCCTGATCGAGGTCGACGTCCGCGTCATGGCCGCAACCAGCCGCGATCTCGAAGAAGAGATCGGCCTGGGCCGCTTCCGCGAAGACCTCTATTACCGGTTGGCAGTGGTCCCCATTGCCATTCCGCCTCTCGACAAGCGGCGCGAAGACATCGCCGAACTGGTGGACCATTTCATGGAGCGCGCGGCCCGCTCCTCGGGACTCACGGAACGGGTTATCGGCGACGACGTCCTGGCGGCGCTCAGGGCCCACGATTGGCCGGGCAACGTGCGTCAGCTTCGCAACGTCGTGGAACGGCTCCTGATCATGGCGCCGCGGGACGAGGACGGCATGATCCACGCCGATACTCTGCCCCATGAGATCGGTGCGGCGGCGCCCGTCGTCCTGCGCGGCGAGGGCGGCAGCCGCATGATGGGGCTCGGCCTAAGGGCCGCCCGGGAAATGTTCGAACGGGAATACCTCGCCGCCCAGATCACCCGCTTCGGCGGTAATGTGTCACGGACCGCCCAGTTCGTCGGCATGGAACGCTCGGCCCTTCATCGTAAGCTCAAGACGCTCGGCCTCGGCAGCGACAGCGTCCAGCGCGAGAAAACGGGCACATGACGGTCATGGCGGCGCAAACGAAACGTCGGGGATAGGCGCAAGGCATGAAGGTGATAGTCTGCGGAGCCGGTCAGGTGGGAACGAGCATTGTTCGCCACCTGGTGACGGAAAATAACGACGTTACCGTCATCGACCACTCGGCGGAGCAGATCAAGAAGATCGGCGATTCCATGGATGTCAAAGCCATGGAAGGATTCGCCTCGCACCCCCAAGTGCTCGAGGCCGCCGGGGCGGGCGACGCCGATATGATCATCGCCGTCACCCGTGCCGATGAAGTCAACATGGTGGCCTGCCAGGTCGCCCATTCGCTGTTCGAATTGCCGACCAAGATCGCGCGGGTCCGCCATCAAAACTATCTTCAGCCGATCTGGGCGGATCTATTCAGCCGCGACAACATGCCCATCGACGTGATCATCTCGCCCGAGATCGAAGTGGGGCGAGCCATATCACGACGCCTTCACGCGCCGGGCGCGTTCGATAGCCTTACCCTGGCCGACGGCCGGGTGCAGTTGCTGGGCGTGCGCTGCGCCGATGATTGTCCCATCGTCGACACGCCGCTGGGCCAGCTTCAAGAGCTTTTCCCCGATCTCAACAGCACCATCGTCGGGATCGTGCGCGGCGGCAAGGGGTTCGTGCCCAATTCGTCCGAGCATCTGTTGCCCGGCGACGAGGTCTATCTCATCGCCGATGCCAAGCATGTCCCCCGGGTCATGGCCGCCTTCGGTCACGAGGAACCGGAGGCGCGCCGCGTCATCATCCTCGGTGGCGGCAATATCGGCAGCTATCTCGCCCGCGAGATCGAAGAGCATCATCCCGGGGTCACGGCCAAGATCATCGAATTCAACCGGGAACAGGCCGAACGCGCCGCCAACGCCCTGGATCGCACGGTGGTCATCCACGGCGATGCCCTCGATCCGGAAATACTGGAAGAGGCGAACGTGTCGGCCGCGGAAGCGGTGGTGGCGGTGACCAACGAGGACGAGGTCAACATCCTCGCTTCCTTGCTGGCCAAGCGCTACGGCTGCGAGAAAGCGATGGCCCTGATCAACAATTCGACCTACTCGCCGCTGGTCACCACCCTTGGGATCGATGTCGTGGTATCGCCGCGGGCGATCACGGTTTCGACGATTCTGCAGCATATCCGCCGCGGCCGCATCCGCGCGGCTTACGCGATCCACGAGGGCTTCGGCGAGGTCATGGAGGCCGAGGCCGTGGAGTCATCGGATCTGGTGGGCGCGCCTTTGCGTGAGGTCAAACTTCCCTCGGGGCTGATCATCGGCGCCCTGGTGCGCGACGGCGAGGTGATCATGCCGCGCGGCGACACCGTGGTGCGGGTCCATGACCGGGTCGTACTTTTCGCCAAAACCGATGTCATCAAACAGGTCGAGCGCATGTTCGCGGTCGGCCTCGAATTCTTCTGATCCCCCGGCGCGCCCGAAGCCCCGTTGCCGACCCCAGCCGATCGCCGCAGATGTCAAGAATCGCATATGTCAATGGCCGTTACCTGCCCCACCGACGGGCTGCAATCCATGTCGAGGATCGCGGCTTCCAGTTCGCCGACGCCGTGTACGAGGTGATCGGGGTGCAGGGGGGGCGCCTGGTGGATGAAGGTCCGCATATGGAGCGGCTTTCCCGGTCGCTGGCGGCGTTGTCCATGAAGGCGCCCATGGGGGAGAGGGCGCTCGCCCATGTCATGCGCGAGACCGTGCGCCGCAACCGCGTGAGGACCGGCATCTTGTATCTCCAGATCACCCGTGGCGTGGCTTCCCGCGATCATGCCTTCCCGGCGGATGCGGAGCCGTCCCTGGTGATGATGGCGCGCGCGTACGCGGGGCCGGCACCGGGCTTGGTGGAAAAGGGCTGCGCCGTCATCACGGTGCCCGATATCCGCTGGAAGCGGTGCGACATCAAGACCGTTTCCTTGCTGGCCAACGTGCTGGCCAAGCAGCAGGCGAAGGAAGCCGGAGCTTACGAGGCCCTTCAGGTGGACGAAGACGGTCTCATCACCGAGGGCAGCGCCACCAATGCCTGGATCATCAGCCAAGACGGCGTGCTGGTGACCCGGCCGGTCGATCACGCTATTCTCGACGGGGTCACGCGCCGCGCCGTGATCGCCCTGGCTGCACGGGCGGGGCTTGCCTTCGAGGAGCGTTCCTTCAGTGTCGATGAGGCCAAGGCGGCGGCCGAGGCGTTCTTGACGGGAACCACGGCTGACGTGATGCCCATCACGCGGATCGACGCCACCCCCATCGGCGGTGGTGTGCCCGGCCCCTTTGCCCTGAGACTGCTGGCCGATTACACGGTCCACACGGCGACCGGCGGAGACCATCGGTGAAGGCCGGCAACGGGTCGGGGCCGCCGCGGGCGATCATCTTCGATTGGGACAACACCCTGGTGGACGTTTGGCCGGCCATTCACGACGCGCTCAATACCACCTTCGTCGCCATGGACCACCCCACCTGGAGCTTTGAAGAAACCCGATCCCGGGTGCGCAAGTCGCTGCGCGACAGTTTTCCCGAATTGTTCGGGGCGCGCTGGACCGAGGCCCGGAAAATCTTCTATGACCGCTACGCCGCGGTCCATCTCGATCACCTCAAACCCCTGGCGGGGAGCGCCGAGGGATTGGCCTGGCTCGCTGGCCAAGGGCTCTACCTCGGGGTCGTCAGCAACAAGGCGGGCGACTATCTCCGCCAAGAGGCGGAGCGGCTCGGCTGGGACGGTTTTTTCGGCAGGATCGTCGGTGCCACCGATGCCCAATCCGACAAGCCCGATCCCGCGCCGGTCAACATGGCGCTGGACGGCAGCGGCATCGATGCCGGACCGGACGTTTGGTTCGTGGGTGATGGCGCCATCGACGTCCAATGCGCGTTAAATTCGGGTTTGACCCCGGTCTTTTTTCTCCGCGACGGCACCGAAGAGGAGCTTGTTGGTCATAATCTCGTCCAATTTGTGGACGCACAATGCCGCGTGCGGGGTATGGAGGGGTTGAAAAAACTTGTACAGGATCGATTCGCTCCCATATCCGGACGGTATTAGGGTGGAAATATGACGGTTCCGGCGCCTCTGCACGCGCCGCTGGATCCGGCACAACAATAAACATAATTGATGGAAAGAATCATAAAATGGCTGCTGATAAAACACAGAATCTTCAGGATGTGTTTCTCAACAACATCCGCAAGAACAAGACCCCGGTCACGATCTTTCTTGTAAACGGCGTAAAACTTCAGGGTATTGTCACTTGGTTCGACAATTTCTCGGTCCTGTTGCGCCGCGATAATCACTCCCAGCTCGTCTATAAACACGCCATTTCCACGGTCATGCCGGCAACGCCGGTCCAACTCTGGGAGGGCGATGAGGACGAGGCGTCCGACGCCGCCGAGGCGGAGGCCGATGTCGAGGCCTGAGCCCGCGCAGATGCCAAGTCTCCATCTTGCCTTCTGAGTCGATTCCCAACCGTCGTTCAAACGGCAGGCCGCCGGGACCGGGCGATCCCGGCGCTCCCCTTTCGGGGCGCGCGGCGGTGGTGGTGCCGATTTTGCGCACCCGAAAATCCATCGCGCGGGATGCCCCCGCACGGCTGGAGGAGGCCTGCGGCCTGGCCGAGGCCATTGAGTTGGAGGTGGTTCTGGCCAAGGCCTTACGGGTCGCCCGTCCCCGCGCCGCCACCCTGCTCGGCGCCGGCGCGGTGGAGGCGCTCAAGGCCGAGCTCAAGGATCTGAGGGTCGACGTGGTGGTGGTCGACGGGAGCTTGACGCCGATCCAGCAGCGCAACCTGGAGCTCGCCTGGAAACGCAAGGTGATCGACCGCACCGGCCTGATCCTGGAAATTTTCGGCGCCCGCGCCCGGACCCGGGAGGGCAGCCTCCAGGTGGAACTGGCGGCACTGAGTTATCAACGTTCGCGCTTGGTCAAGTCCTGGACCCATCTCGAGCGCCAACGCGGCGGCTTCGGTTTCTTAGGGGGACCCGGCGAAACCCAGATCGAGGCCGACCGGCGCCAGATCGACATCCGGATCGCCCGCATCAAGGCCGATCTCGAGAATGTGGCGCGCACCCGTGGGCTCCACCGCGCCGCGCGCCGCCGGGTGCCAACTTCGGTGGTCGCCCTGGTCGGCTACACCAATGCCGGAAAATCCACCCTTTTCAACACCCTCACGCGGGCTTCGGTGCGGGCCGAGGACGTCCTGTTCGCGACCCTGGATCCCACCATGCGGGGGGTCCAATTGCCGTCGGGGCGCAAGATCATCCTGTCGGACACCGTGGGGTTCATCTCCGACCTGCCCACCGACCTCGTCGCCGCCTTCCGCGCGACCCTGGAAGAGGTGCTCTCCGCCGATCTCGTCATCCATGTCCGCGACATCTCCCATCCCGACTCAGAAGCCCAGAAAAAGGACGTCCAAGACGTGCTCCGCGAATTGGGCCTCGAGACCGAGGGTAGCGGCGCGCTGATCGAGGCGCTCAACAAGACCGACCTGCTGGCGCGCGGTGAACGCGAGGCCCAAATTGCGCGCGCCCGGCGCCATCCGGACCTTGCCGCGGTCTCGGCCCTGACCGGGGAGGGGATGGACGGGCTGCTCAAAGCCATAGACCGGCGGCTGGCGGCCGACCGGCGGGTCTATCACTACCGTCTCGGGCCGGCCGACGGCGCCGCCATGGCCTGGCTCTACGAGCACGGCGAGGTGCTCGAGCGCACGGAGGCCGACGACGGGGGCGTGCGCCTCACCGTCGGCTTGGGGCCCGCCGATGCCGAGCGCTTCGGCCACCATTACGGCGGCGTGACCGAGCTCGCCCGGGGCGAACGCGCCGCCCAATAGGCTTTTGCCCCCCGAATTCCCGAAATAATCGCGAATCATGCCGTTCGGCGCCATTTTTTTGCCAAGCCCCGCTTGACAGTGACGGGGGCAGTTCGTATATCACTGGCACTCACTTGAGGTGAGTGCTAACAGCCCCCAGGGAAGCCCCTGTAAGGTATTGAATTAATAATGTTTCAAGGGAGAGGGTCATGAACATCAGGCCTTTGCACGATCGCGTGATCGTCCAAGCGCTGGACGCCGAACAGAAGACCGCAGGCGGCATCATCATCCCCGACACGGCCCAGGAAAAGCCTTCGGAGGGCAAGGTTATCGCCGTCGGGCCGGGCGCGCGCGACAGCGAGGGCAAGCGTCACCAGCTTTCGGTCAAGAAGGGCGACCGCATCCTTTTCGGCAAGTGGTCCGGCACCGAGGTCAAGGTCAACGGCAAGGACCTTCTGATCGTCTCCGAAGGCGACATCCTCGGCATTCTGGACCGCAAGGCGGTGGTTCAGGCCAAGGGCAAGGCGGCCGCGGTCGCCGGCACCTCGTCGGATCACAGCCATGTGCCCGACATGGACTGCTGTTAGATCCGGCGATCGATCAATCCAGCAAAAGTTGAACAGTTTGAACATCAAGGAGAATCGTCAAATGAACATCAGGCCTTTGCACGACCGTGTGATCGTCGAAGCGCTGGACGCGGAACAGAAGACCGCGGGCGGCATCATCATCCCCGATACGGCCCAGGAAAAGCCGCAGGAGGGCAGGGTTATCGCCGTCGGGCCGGGCGTTCGCGGCGACGACGGCAAGATACAGAAGCTCGACGTCAAGAAGGGCGACCGGATCCTTTACGGCAAGTGGTCCGGCACCGAGGTTAAGCTTGACGGTAAGGACCTTCTGATCATGAAAGAAAGCGACATCATGGGTGTCCTGGAATAGGGCCCGGGCTTTGCTTTCATCCCCACACAGTTACCAATAGGGAGTACCCAAAATATGGCGAAAGAGGTCAAATTCTCCGTCGATGCCCGCAACCGTATGCTCAAGGGCATCGACATACTGACCGACGCGGTCAAGATAACCCTCGGCCCCAAGGGTCGCAACGTCGTGCTCGATAAATCCTTCGGCGCGCCGCGCATCACCAAGGACGGCGTGACCGTGGCCAAGGAAATCGAACTTCTGGACAAATTCGAGAACATGGGCGCGCAGATGATACGCGAGGTGGCGTCCAGGACCAGTGACGAAGCCGGCGACGGCACCACCACGGCGACCGTCCTCGCCCAGTCCATCGCGAGCGAAGGCGCCAAGGCGGTGGCCGCGGGCATGAACCCGATGGATATCAAGCGCGGCATCGACGTGGCCATCAAGGTGGTGGTCGCGGACTTGGAGAAGCGCTCCAAGCCGGTCAAGACCAGCGCCGAGATCGCCCAGGTGGGCACCATCTCCGCCAACGGCGAAGCCGACATCGGCAACAAGATCGCCGAGGCCATGGACCGGGTCGGCAAGGAAGGCGTGATCACGGTGGAGGAATCCAAGGGCTTCGATACCGAGCTCGAGGTGGTCGAGGGCATGCAGTTCGACCGCGGTTATCTGTCGCCTTACTTCGTCACCAACGCGGAAAAGATGATCTGCGAGATGGAAGAGCCGGTGATCCTCCTCCATGAGGCCAAGCTCTCCAATCTTCAGGCCATGCTGCCGCTGTTGGAGAAGGTGGTGCAGACCGGCAAGCCGCTGCTCATCGTCGCCGAGGACGTGGAGGGCGAGTCCCTGGCCACCCTGGTGGTCAACAAGCTGAGGGGCGGCCTCAAGGTCGCGGCCGTCAAGGCGCCCGGCTTCGGCGACCGTCGCAAGGCCATGCTGCAGGATATTGCCATCCTGACCGGCGGCCAGGTGATCAGCGAAGATCTCGGCATTAAGCTGGAGAACGTCACCATGAATATGCTGGGCAGCGCCAAGCGCGTTTCTATCTCCAAGGAGGAGAGCACCCTCATCGACGGCGCCGGCAAGAAGAAGGCGATCCAGGACCGCTGCAGCCAAATCCGCCAGCAGATCGAGGAAACCACGTCGGACTACGACCGGGAGAAGCTGCAGGAACGGCTGGCCAAGCTGGCCGGCGGTGTTGCCGTGATCAAGGTCGGCGGGGCCACCGAGGTCGAGGTCAAGGAACGCAAGGACAGGGTCGATGATGCGCTCAACTCCACCCGCGCCGCGGTGGAAGAGGGCATCGTGCCGGGCGGCGGCGTGGCGCTGCTCTACGCCACCAAGAAGCTGTTGGCTATCAAGGCCGAGAATGACGACCAGAAAGTCGGCATCGATATCGTGCGCCGGGCCGTGCAGGCGCCGATCCGCCAGATCGTCGCCAATGCCGGCGAGGAAGGCTCCGTGGTGGTCGGCAAGCTTTTAGAAGGCAGGGATCAGAACCGGGGTTTCGACGCCCAGACCTGCAGGTACGCGGACTTGGTCAAGTCCGGCATTATCGATCCCACCAAGGTGGTGCGCACCGCGCTGCAGGATGCGGCCTCGATCGCCGGCCTGCTGATCACCACCGAAGCCATGGTGGCGGAATTGCCCGAAAAGAAAGATGTGCCGGCGATGCCCCCCGACATGGGCGGCATGGGCGGCATGGGTGGTTTCTAACCAGTTACGGCTTTGCTCGTGTATGGGAAGGGGCCGCGTTTCGCGGTCCTTTCCTTTTATAGTGCAGCAACCGATCGGAGGAAGAGATGGCGCCAAGTACCACCAAACTGGCCTTTATCGGCCTCGGTGTCATGGGCGGGCCCAT
>Ga0209980_10000212_pt1 | contig 30479 bp, 31 predicted proteins | sample CR02metaG_FD_183611 | JGI IMG/M metagenome (GOLD analysis project Ga0209980, IMG submission 183611) | Deep subsurface microbial communities from Mariana Trench to uncover new lineages of life (NeLLi) - CR02 metaG (SPAdes) (version 2) | ecosystem: Environmental > Aquatic > Marine > Ocean trench...
CGATTACGTCGCGCGAAATGAGTTTGTCATTGATCGCGTTGGCAGAAGCGTCGACCGCCACTTCACCGATCTGGGTATCGAGTACTACCGTTATATCGCGTAGCGTGCCAGTGGCTCAGCGTATTCCTGCTGCAATACACGCCACTCCTGTTTAAACCACGGTGTGAACTGTTGCGGCTGATTCGCAAACTCGCGGTCGAGGTCAACACTCGAGAGAAAACGAATACTTTCTATTTCACTATCATTGGGCCGTACATCGCCGCCGACTTTACCAAGATAAACATGGCACAGTTCGTTTTCCGATCCCGCCTCACTGAACTCTGCCTGATAACGAAAGTGATACACGTACTCGAGTTCTGCAACAATATTGAGCTCCTCCTGCAGGCGCCTCATCATCGCTATTTGAAGGGTTTCGCCGCGCCGCGGGTGGCTGCAACAACTGTTCGACCAAAATTCCGGCCACAGACGTTTATCTTTTCCGCGCTGCTGCAATAGCAACTCGCCGTCATCATTAAAGAGAAATAACGAAAAAGCGCGATGCAACACGCCGGTGCCGTCGTGGCAATCAGCCTTCGATCGATAACCAATTTCATTGTCTCGATCATCAACGAGTATCAGCTGTTCGTTTTCCGACGACACGAATCGATGCACGTCTTTCAACTCGCGGTTGCTCTGGAAATTGTCGCTCGCAATGTACTGTAGCCGGCCTGATGGAGCGCCGAGCGTACCTGATCCTCTGCCCCCGGGCAAAGAGCAACGATCGAGCCTCCGCCGCCGGCACCCGTTAGTTTTGCACCTACGGCGCCGCTCTGACGCGCGATCGTAACCATATTTTCAAGGTCTGGCGTGGACACCTGTATTGCGTTCAGCAGACCATGACAAATATTCATCATCCGACCTAGCTCGCCGTATTGCTGCGCCTCCAGCGCATCCGCGCCTGCAACGCTGATATCATCAATCTGATCGAAGATCGCGTTGTAGCGTCGCGGATTCTGGTCGTATCGCGACCTGACTCCTGCCACCTGTTCGCGCGTCGGTCCGCTATCGTGACTGAAGCCGATGACTATCGGCGGCGCTTCCTTCAGTCTTAGCGTCCGAATGTCCAGGGCACCGGAATTGCGAAACAACATGGGGTTGCCGTGACAGGAAACTGTGTTATCAACACCTGACGTAGTTCCGTGTGCCAATTTCTCGCACTCATATGCGACGTCATTGACCTCGCTGTCATCGAGATTTATAGCCATGCAGCGCGCTATTGCACGAGTAATCGCAACGGCAATCGCGGCCGAAGACCCCAGCCCCATGCCGCGCGGCAAACTGGAGTTCACTTTGATTGTGAAGTTTGATCGCTCGACGTCGAGTTTTTGAATAATCAGGTTGATGGTCGCATCGACGCCGTACGTGCTGTCGCGATCAACGCGATCATAGATACCCCATTCGGGCACTGCAAACGACGTACTGTTGTCCGCGAGCGCAACAGCCGCTTGTACTGCATCAGGAATTGGCACCGCAAGGGCGTGACGACCGTAGACGACAGCGTGTTCACCAGCCAGAATAACTTTGCCTGCAGCCTTGGCAACGACCGCGTTGTCGTCCACCGGAACAACGTCGTATTCCGCGAGAATTTCCACCGCTTTCCAGTCTTTCACTTCGCCGCTCTCGACCAGCTTGTCGACAACTTCATCCAATCGCTCGTCAGGCGTTCCCGCAGCACTTGCAACACTGCGGGCGTGCAACCGCATGTGAGCCTTCTGGATGCCGCCAGTCGCCAATGCCCGTAGCGCGGCAAAATTCTGCGCCAAACCAACTGCCGCCATCAGCTCCCCCAGTTGCTGCGCCGTTTTCACTGCCGCGATAGCGAGCCCCAAGGTCGCCGCGGAATTCGATGCGATGGTTCCGCCGACGATGCCCGTTTTCAACGGGACGTTGATTTCACCGACCAGATCGCCATTGGTTCCTACTGACCACCGGGTAAGGGCCGTGTAACGGCCATCCCGGGCGGCATACGCATGCGCTGCGGCTTCAATCGCTCGCCAATCGTTGCCGGTTGCAATAGCAAGAGCGTCAATGCCGTTCATTACGCCCTTATTGTGCGTCGCTGCGCGATGCGGGTCGACGATCGCGATTTCATTGGCCAGCACGATACGGTCCCGAACTTCATCCCCTGTCATCGCTCCCGCCGCCAGCACTTTGGCTGCGTATCGAACAGTTGCCGTCACAACAGACCGGTCGGCGAGATTGGATAATATTCGCAGCGCGATATCGCCGCAGCAGAGGTCAGCGATTTTCGGCGCGATCGATTCACAGATAGCATTAACCAGATTGGCACCCATCGCATCGCAGGTGTCGACCAAAACGTGGACGACGATGAGCTCTGCGCCGTCCGTCAGCTGCAACACGCGGACTTCGATAGCGCGAACGCCACCGCCGCGTTTTTTGAGACGCGGATGCACGTCGTCCGCCAAATCGAGCAATTCATCGTTAGCGACATCGAGTGCTGCTAGTGACGACTCTATGTCCGTGACGCCCACAACATGAATCTGTCCAGCGAGCAACGACTCGTTAGCCGTCGCCGAAAATCCACCGCTGTCTCTGGCCAATAAAGCTGCACTACTGAGCGCGGCAACGACCGAGGGTTCCTCTACGACGAGCGGAACGATGAACTCTCGACCGTTCACGATAAAGTTCGGCGCTATTGCAAGCGGCAATCCGAATACGCCGACGACGTTTTCGATAATCTTGTCGGCCGCAATAGCGGACATCACCTGCTGCCCGGTTCGCAATTGACGGGCTTGGTCTGAGGACAACCACCCCAGGCGTTCCAGCTCGACTAACCGCTCGGACACACTGAGCCTGTACAATCCTGTAATACGCGAATCGGTCATTCTTCTTTTACTCTGGCTTCTTCGATCCTCGCACCCGTGTAACTTATTTCACAATCAAGTAGCGAGTATTTCGTCGCTATTGCCGCGATGAATGCGTCAAGCGCCACATCATCTGTGCCAAATACAATGCCAACATCGCCGCCACCCGCGCCGCAGGGTTTGTACACCAGATTCGCAGCGACCGCGGCCTGCCATAGCTCGTCGTGACCAGCATCGAATATGCCAAGGTCGTGGTCAACACTAAACTCTCTCAGATGCTCGATATAGTCGCCATACTGCATGATGATCAAATCAGCATCACCACTTCGCCAGGCTTTCGCCAAGGTCTCTGCAGCAATGGCAAGACGCACGCGAGACGGCTTGCTGATAACCGCATCAAGTCTCAACAGCTTGCCTTTACTACTGGCAGCCACACCGGTCCAGATCAGGCGAAACCGCAAACCGCTGGGCCAATCAATTGTGGCGATTGCCGCGCCTTCCACGCGGTACTCGATGAGACCGCCACTCAGACTGCAGGCAACATCGACACCACTGCCAACACCACCCTGTAAACGGCTATGCGCGCGTCGCGCCAAAGCACCGACATCGACACTGTTCTTTAGGGCTGCGCAGAGCGCAACGGTTAACGCAGCACTCGAACCGATCCCCATTTTTTGCTGCGTCGCCGGATCAATAAATTCGGTGGTGTCAAGAATGATGCAGAAACCGGCCGATAAACCTACATCCGATGACCTGAAAACGGAGTCCAGAACTGCGAATTCCCGTTGACCGTCAAGCCAGACGAGGTCGCCGCCTGTAAATCGAAATCGACCCATCTTGTCGGTGTAACCCGGAGCAGAAACAGAGCTCGTGTCACCATCAACACTGGACATCCGAACCTGAGCGAATCGATTGACGGCGAGACATATCGCAGGCGCGCCATCAAGGACCGCGTATTCGCCACTGAGCACAACCTTTCCGGGCGCGCTGGCCATTTGTTCACTCGCCACGGTTTTTCACCAGGCGAGCCGCAGGGCCCAGCCCACTGGTCATTATCTCTTGTACGCCGGGCGTAGCGGACAATGCCTCACGAACGGCATCCGCATCGTCTGGCATACAAACCGCCTTTACCTGTGGGCCCGCGTCGATCGTAAAAAATACATCATGGCCTGCTTCCTGCAATTTGCGTACGGTCTGCAGGCAGCGCAAGGTTGCCGCGTTCCAATAAACCATCGGTGGCCGCGACGCCCACATGACCGAATGCATTTTCAGACAGTTGTGTTCGGCAACTGTTGCGAGGCTGGCGAAATCTCGTCGCTCGATCGCGGCACGCGCCGTGGCCAGGTCCTGTGCCTGCTGCTCTATCCATTTGTCGTAAAAGGGTGATGTTGCACGAGATATTTCCATTGCCTCGCTTGAGCCCGTTGCCTTGGGCGTTGTTGCAGTGATCGCCACGACAACCTGCAACGGCCACGACAGCACGTCGCACAATGACTTCACGCTGATGGTGTCCGCAACGTTGCTGAGTTCGGTGAATCCAGCAAACAAGGACCGAGCTGCAGATCCGGACGCCTGCCCGGCCAGCCGAGCTAACTTTTGTGTATTGTAGGAAAGCCCCGCAGCCGCGGCTGCGGCTACGGTCGCTGCCGCGAATACCGACGCTGACGAGGCCAGCCCTGCCGCGATCGGAAAATTGCTAATGCTGGTAACGCGAGCGTGCAGGCGTTGCTCGCCAATAACCATGTCCAGGCAGTCGCTCATGCGCGCCAGTCGATGTTGATCCGCAATGCCATTGGTCAGCAGGCTGTCGCCCGTGAGGTCGGCGTCGAGTTCGACATCAACTTCTGTATAGAGATCGCTCAAAGTTATCGATATCGAACCTGCCGCCGGCAGGTTGCGATCGACGTCACGTTTGCCCCAATACTTAATCAGCGCGATGTTTGGCTGTGCAATTGCCGTCGCCTGCATGTGCCGGTTTCCTGATTTCTGCAGCCAGTAAAAGACGCGAATTATAGCCTAGCGGGACGCGCGCACCGTGTTTGAATTCCGTGTACGCTACATGACCCGTTCCGAAGTGAACCTCATCTGTGCCTGAAGACTTCAAAGATCGTGTTGCGACTTATACGGCGCGCATCAATGACAGACTGAATTCGGCTTTGCCACCATTAGCGACGGGTCCGAAACGACTGCACGGCGCGATGCGATACGCCGTATTGAACGGTGGAAAACGTGTACGCCCGCTGCTTGTTTACGCGGTCGGCGAGTGCCTGAGTGTGGACACAAACCTGCTGGATGCGCCTGCTGTAGCGATTGAATTGATTCATGCGTTTTCTCTGGTCCATGACGATTTGCCCGCTATGGACAACGATGACCTGCGACGCGGCAAGCCTACTGTTCACAAACAGTACGATGAAGCGACAGCGATACTCGCGGCGGACGCACTGCAACCGCTAGCATTCTCGGTATTGGCCAATGTGGATGGTGCACCGGATGACGCCGCAATCAAGCTGGTCCGACTCATAACCGATGCCTGTGGCTCAACCGGCATGACCGGCGGGCAGTCTATTGACCTCGCCGCTGAAGGAACGGTCCTTTCTGCCGGTGAACTTGAGCACATGTATGCGTTGAAGACAGGCGCCCTGATTCACGCGGCTATTGTGTCACCAGGCATGCTGCGCACCGACCTGCCCGCAGCCGACGCGGAGGCCCTGGACCAGTTCGGTCGTGCCATTGGAATTGCATTTCAGATCAAGGACGATATCCTTGACGTCGAGGGTGACACCAGAATAATCGGCAAGCCGGCAGGATCCGACCAATCTCTGAACAAGGCAACCTATCCTGCGTTGTTCGGCGTCGATGCCTCACGAAACCGGTGCGATGAACTACTCACTGGCGCACTGCAGAACATCGAACAATTCGGCCAGTCCGCCGCCCCGCTTGAATGGCTCGCGCGATATATCGTCGAGCGCAGCGAATAATCGGATGTCTGTTTCGGCGCGCCGCATCCTGCATGTTGATATGGATGCTTTTTACGCATCTGTCGAACAACGCGACAATCCTGACCTGCAAGGGAAGCCGGTTGTTGTGGGCGGTGGCACCAACCGCGGAGTGGTAGCAGCGGTAAGTTACGAGGCTCGACGGTTCGGAATCCGGTCCGCGATGCCGATGGCCGAGGCAATTCGGCGCTGCGATCACTTAGTACGCGTGAAACCGCGAATGTCTCACTACAAAGAGGCATCTGCTCACATCTTTGCAATCTTTCGCGAGTTCACACCGCTGGTTGAAGGACTGTCTCTCGACGAGGCGTTTCTCGACGTGACCGCAAGCATCAAATTGTTTGGCTCGCCGCAAAATATAGCGGCGAGTATCAAACAACGAGTACTGGAGGACACGGGACTAACCGCCTCCGTCGGCGTGGCCGAAAATAAACTCGTAGCGAAAATCGCTTCCGACCTTGACAAGCCCGATGGCCTTTCCAGCGTCATGCCAGATGCTTATCGGGAGAAACTGGACCCTCTGCCGGTACGTGTCATCCCCGGCATTGGTCGCGAGACGCTGAAACGCCTGGCCGGGATACGAATCGCGACTTTGCGCGACCTGCGCAGAGCCGATGATCGTGATCTTGAACCGATCTTCGGCCGTTTCACGCAAAAGATGCGTGACCGGGCCTCCGGAATTGACCATCGCCCGGTCGTTTCCGGTCGCGAGGAAAAATCGATCAGTGCCGAGGAAACCTATGATCGGGACTTATCGCAGCAAACGGACATGAACCGGGAATTGCTGCGACTAACGGAACGTACCGCCACGCGACTTCGCAGGGCGGCGCTTAATGCCGGAACGGTACAAATCAAAATACGGCGTGCAGACTTCACTACTTATACTCGCCAACGCAGTATCAGCCCGCCGACCAATGGCACCGACCAAATATACGCGCTGGCAAAAGAGCTGCTGACGACCTGGCTCGCCGCTAATCCGGGAGCCAGAATTCGGCTACTCGGCGTTGCTGGCAGCAAACTGGCCCCTGCCGAACAGCCCGACCTTTTTGCGAGCGACGACACGCGAAACCATTCAGTAATCGATGAAACTGTCGATGAGATCCGCGAGAAATTCGGTTCGCTGTCGGTTGGTCGGGCCAAGACGCTCGACCGATAGGGTAGAATCGAAGCGATGTATACCAGCTTTTTCGGACTCAACGAAAAACCGTTTTCGATCACGCCAGATCCGCGTTACCTCTTCATGAGCGAGCGTCACAGCGAAGCACTCGCGCACCTTGTATACGGCGTTACCGAAAGCGGTGGCTTCGTGCAGCTAACCGGTGAAGTCGGCACTGGCAAGACAACGCTTGTGCGTACCCTGTTATTGAATCGTATGCCCGAGAACGCCGACGTTGCAGTCGTACTCAATCCGCAAATCACGGCCAACGAGTTCTTGCTGACGATCTGTGAGGAACTCGGAATCGCAGTTCCCGATGAAAAGAACAGCATCAAAGCACTGACAGATGCACTGAATCATCACCTTTTGAGCTCCCACGCCGAAGGCCGGCGAACAATACTCATAGTGGACGAGGCACAGAACCTGGCGCCGGTTGTGCTCGAGCAGGTCAGACTCCTCACCAATCTTGAAACCTCCAAGCAAAAGCTGCTGCAGATTATTTTAGTCGGCCAACCCGAATTGCGTGACCTGCTCGGCCGCAATGATCTGCGGCAGTTGGCGCAACGCATCACTGGCCGCTATCACCTGGAGCCATTGACGCGCGAAGAAACAGCTCAATACATCGAACACCGATTACGAGTTGCCGGTGCGCTCGGCGAGATAATTGATAATAGTGCGAAGAAAGAAGTATTTCGTCTGTCACATGGCGTACCCCGGTTGATCAATGTCATCTGCGATCGCGCACTTCTCGGCGCCTACAGCCAGGAATTTCGCATCATAACGAAACGCCTGATCAAGCGGGCCGCTGCCGAAGTCTCTGGTGAACTCGATTCATCACCGTTATTGCGGCGAATCGCGATGGCGGTGGGCATAGTCGGCACCGCGATACTGTTGGGTACTGTCTTGTCAGTGACGCGAGAACCCGCTTCGATTGATGTCGGCGACGTTCCTGTCGCCCTGCAACCAGTGGCAATTGATGAGCCGCTACTCGAAGCGGCAGAAACTGCCGCGCCAGCACTAAGCGAACAGTTGGCGCTCGCCGGCGAATTGACCACGGCCGACTTCGCGTTCGCTTCCCTGTTCGCCCTTTGGAATCTCGAATATACCAGTGGCGCACAAAGCGGCTGTTCACAGGCTGCGGATTCCGGCCTCGCCTGCCTGTCTCAGCGCGGATCGTGGAGCGGCCTGCGTCAGCTGAATCACCCGGCGATTCTTTCGGTCATAGACGACAACGGTACCGCGCACGAACTCGTCCTTACAGCTATTCACGGCGATAGCGCAGAGCTTTCCATTGGCGGCATCACTGTATCCCATCCTGTCGCGGCGATTACTGACGTCTGGTTCGGCGAGTACCTGCTACTGTGGCGACCACCGAGTGGAACGCCGGTATTTTTGTTACCCGGATCACGCGGCGCTGAAGTCATCTGGCTTCGTCAAAGTCTTGCCAATATTGACGCGCAATACATTAGCCAAGACATTGACGATGACGGTTACGATAGCGATCTCGAACGCATTGTGCGCCGCTTTCAACGAGACTATCGCCTCGACGTCGATGGACTGGCGGGACAACAAACGCAAATTGTCATCAATTCCTTGCTCGGGCCTGATGGCTCGCCGCAACTGACAACTACACGGCTTGCCAGGGACTAACACATGTCATTCATACTCGACGCTCTGAAGAAGTCGGAAACTGAAAGGCAGCAACAAGGCAGTGCCGAGTTCGCCGCAATACCGACAAATCCCGGGTCTGTGTCGCTGCCGCGCTGGTTGTGGATTGTCGGATTATTGCTCGCAGTCAATCTCGCGGTTCTGATCGTCTTGTTGTTGCTACCCGACAGCCCGCCGACACAATCGGGAACACTCAGCAGCGCGAGCCAGGCCACCCCGCAACAGCAACTGCAATCGAGCTTTACCGATCAAGTCGCTGCTGCGAGTCAGAATCTGCCCGACAAGCAGAACGAACCGGCGACAGCTCGCGTGCCGGACAAGCATCCTGCCGTTCAGCCCGTACTGATTTCGCAGAACCCGTCCGCAATACCATCGGGTGAAATCTATCCGACCGTTCAAGAAGTACGCGCAAGCGGGTCGCTCGCCCTACCTGAGCTACATCTCGATATTCATGTATACAGTGACGTGCCCAAGGACCGTTTCGTCTTCATTAATATGACGAAACTGCGTGAGGGATCGCAACTCGAAGAAGGCCCGATTATCGTTGAGATTACACGTGACGGTGTCATTCTGGGACATCAGGGACTGTCGTTCCTGCTGCCGCGCGAATAGCGCCGGTCCTGGCTGTTGAGCAAGTCCTCTGGCAAACGCATTGATGGCGATGTTGTTGCCAAGGCGCTGATCTCCGGAATTCACCGCGTTGTCGCTCAACAGGAATTACTAAACCGCATCAATGTTTTCCCGGTCGCTGATAGCGATACAGGTACCAACCTAAGCCTGTCTCTGGGTTCAGCTTTGCCGATACTGCGGAACGGTAAAGAAAAACATCTCGGAACAATGCTCGCCGCGATCGCCGACGCGCTGCTGGACAGCGCCCGAGGAAACTCCGGTGCGATCATTGCGCAGTTTTTCCAGGGCATGAGTGATTCTGCCGGCGAAATCAGCCACTTCACGGCGGACCGGGTACGCTGATTGTCTCGATCCGGCCTGCAATGTCAGTCGATGATCTCACCGTCGACCTCGACTAGCTCTGCACCCTGGTTACGCGCATTGTTGACCCGCCGGTTCACGGGCCAGGCACGCAGTGCCGGCGTTTTTTCGGCCGCGCTCTCAAGGTAATCGATCGAACCCGACAGCCACTCACTTGCCGTCTCGCGCTGCAATATTACCGGCATGCGGTGGTGCAGCGGCCGCATGAATTCGTTCGCGGCGATTGTTATCAGCGTGGTTGATTGCAAAGTCTCGTCAGTATTTCTGTCCTGCCAGTTTTCCCACAGTCCCGCTAGCGCAAACGGCTCCCCACTTTTCAATGAAATGAAGTACGGAATCTTTACATCGCCGTCACGGTGCCATTCGTAGAATCCATCCGCGAGCACTACGCATCTGCGATGCCTGAACGCCGCACGATAGGACGGTTTCTCGGCGACAGTTTCGGCGCGAGCGTTGATCATCCGATTGCCGATCGTGGTGTCCTTCGCCCAAAAAGGCACCAAACCCCATCGCAACATCACTAGCTCGCGCTGCTGTAAGTCGTTGTCCCGGATCGCCGCGACGAACTGCGTCGGCGCAATGTTGTAGCGCGCCTCGACCGCAAGCGCACCGTCCACACCAAACAGAGCCGCCGTCGCTTCACTGGGCGAGTAGAAGGCGAAGCGGCCGCACATGTTATTCGCGAATCCCCACGCCCCTGCGCATGAGAAAAACGCAGGCTGAAAATAGCAGCACAATGAAACCAATCAGAATCGTGTAGGCGTGCATGATACTGATATCCGATGTTCCTAAAATGCCGTAACGGAAAGCGTTGACCATGTAGAGAATGGGATTGGCCTTCGATACGTTTTGCCAGAATTCCGGCAACATCGAAATCGAATAAAACACGCCACCCAGGTAGGTTAGCGGCGTTAATACGAATGTGGGAACGATCGAAATGTCGTCGAATTTTTTCGCAAACACCGCATTAATGAATCCGGCAAGCGAAAACACAATGGAGGACAACAGCACAATTGAAACCATAACTAACGGGTGGGCAACTTCAAGGCGCGTGAAAAACAGCGCGATGACAGTCACCAGCCCGCCTACGAGTAATCCGCGCAGCACGCCGCCTGCGACATGGCCGATAATTATTGCTCCATTCGACATCGGCGATATCAGCATTTCGTCGACATGACCGATAAATTTCGCGCCGAAAAATGACGACACCACATTGCCATAGGAATTCGTGATAACAGACATCATGATCAGACCCGGAGCGATGTACTGCATGTAATCAAACCCTTCCATGGTGCCTATGCGCCGGCCGATCAGATTGCCAAAAATAATAAAGTAGAGCGTCATCGTAATGGCAGGCGGTACAATTGTCTGAACCCAAATGCGCAACACCCTGATAAACTCCTTGCGGATAATCGTCGTCACAGCAACAAGGTTCAGCGCAACATTCATGCCGTATGTCCAGTGCTATGCTTGTTCTTCACCAAGCGCATGAATAACTCTTCAAGACGATTCGCCTTGTTACGCAGGCTCACAACCCGGATATTGTGTGCGTCGAGCTGCTCGAACAGATCATTGATATCGCGCTCGGGGCCCTTCTCGACTTCGAGTTCACAATCCTCCAGCATTTTTGTATTGAAGCCATCGAGTTGGGGCGCCTCGCACACTGCATTTGCCAGGCTGAGGATCAACACCTCGTGCTGCAACTTGCGCAACACGGTACTCATCTTCGTATCCTCGATGATCCTGCCCTCATCAATAATACCAATGTGGCGACACAGTGATTCCGCTTCTTCCAGGTAGTGCGTTGTGAGGATTATTGTCGTACCGGCCGCATTGATTTCCTGAAGGTACTCCCACATTGAGCGGCGAATCTCAATATCAACACCCGCAGTTGGCTCGTCGAGGATCAGCAACCGTGGCTCATTCACCAGCGCCCGGGCAATCATTAGCCGGCGCTTCATACCGCCAGACAAAGTGCGCGATATATCGTCACGTCGATCCCACAAGCGCAGAGCACGCAGGTATTTCTCGACCCGGCGCCGGGCCTCTTTGCCGCCGATTCCGTAGTAACCCGCCTGGTTGGTGACAATGTTGCCTACCGTGTCCCAAAGATTGAGATTGATTTCCTGCGGTACAAGCCCGAGGCAGGATTTGGCGGCTTCAAGTTCTGTATCGATGCTGTGACCGAAAATCTCCACGTCACCGGCCGTCTTGTTGACCAGTGAGCTGATGATTCCGATCGCCGTGGTCTTGCCTGCGCCGTTCGGCCCCAGCAAAGCATAGAAGTCGCCGGCCTCAACTTTGAGGTCGATTCCTTTCAGCGCCTGGTTACCGTTATCGTAGGTCTTGCTTAGATTTCGTATTGTGAGGGCATTCATAAGGTCGCGTATTGTAACCACGACGCATTGCTGTCGTCACACCTTCTTGTCCAGCACTCGCATTGGGCCGGACATGCTGCATGCGGCGGCCGGGAGCTGCGTGTAGTGATCAACCCCGGTGCGTGTCAGTAATCTTTGCAGCGCCGACAAGTGAGATGACTTGCATACGTTGCGCCTGGAACTCGTTCCATCGCTAAGCAATCGCTCACCGGCTGCGCCAGCATAACTCAGCCTGGATACGATCAGGTCACCGCGCGCACCCACTCGGTCGAGCAACGTTACCAGCGGCAGATCCGTAATCTTTGCGCACCACGAAATGGATGCACCGCTGATAATACGTGCCGCGTAGGGATTGCGGCGGCTAAGCTGCCAGAGAAAACTCAGCGCCGCCGTCTGCAGGCGTCGCAACTCAGGGATCCTTAGTTCGGGTTCGGCCAACAAGTCGCTCTGCCGGTTTTCCGCCAACGCTTTGTCCCACCACTCGAGATCGTTTTCTCTGCATGAAAACAACAAGAATGGCGCCGCCGCCAGGCGCCCGCGCTGCGGGCCCTTGAGATCGGATGTCGCCTTAATGAATGCTGTATTTAATGCCAGGACGTTTGCGTAATCATCGTGGTCAGGGCCTGGATATTCGGTAAATTGTTGCATGCGATATCGCTCCCATGTCATTTGTCACCCGTTTCTGTAATTACTATATTTTGTCTTGTATGACCATGTATGGATACTATAGAGTATTGTAATACTATATATGGTCGTTTCTATCACAAAGAGCAAGAAATGAGATTAACAGATGACCGCTATTCCGGGGAGCGCAGCCAGTTCGAGCTCGCCCTCAGAATGATTCGCCACGAGGCCCGGACCCGCACCATTCGAGAATGCACGGGATTGTCCGACGACAGGATACGCAAGCTGTATACAACCTACTTTCGCAATAGCAGCGTATCCGGCATCAAGCGCCGACGGGGCAAATCACCGCGTCAGATAACACGCTTCGTGAAAAATTCGCAGAATCAGATACAGGCAACGACGCTGGTGGCGCTGTTCTCGGCAGGTCTCCTGGTACGTATCGATCAGAACGACTTCGTGCATCCCTGTTGGCCACGCCCGGATGTTGAATTCGGCCATCGCTTGTGCCGCGCTTACGAAACTTACTTGATGTTACACAGCAGGCCGCAATTGAGTTTCGAATGGGCCTGGAATCTGCTGCACTGCATCTCATATAACGACGAGCTGTACCTGGCAAATTGCAATCACTGCAGCGCGTTTTACGTGCAGGACGCTTATGCGATAGATCATGCCATTTGTCCCGCCTGCGTGATCGTTGGTCGTGTTCATTAGTGAGTTACACTCACTGAATGGATAATCACAACGTGTTTGCCGGCGCATTCGTCGATCGCAGCGGTGAACGGCGCAAGGATGCTGACTGGCTGGATGAGGCGCTGAGCGATGCTGGCGCGCGTTTCGTTCCGGTTTGGGGTGATCACTGTCTGGTAGGCGGCGATCCCTTGCACCTGATGTTGCTCGAGCGACACCACATCGAGAATTTCCTCGATGAGCCCAACCAGATTTTCCTCGGATTGTTTCGCGGCAAGCCGGCGTTTGCTGTTGCCGTGGGTGTCGGCGGGCGTCCACCGTATACAGATCTGGGCGAGTTTCAGGATCTGCGCTATCTCGGATCTGTATTACCCGCCGACGAGGCCAACCTCGCCGCACATGCGCGAGGACTGGTTCTATGGCACGCATCGCAGCTATTCTGTGGCAGTTGCGGCTCCTCGGCACGACCGGATGCTGGTGGCAACTCGCGGCGTTGTCTGAATCCGGAATGCGGCCGCGAAATTTTCCCGCGTGTGGATCCCGCCGTCATTGTGCTCGTATCTAATGGTGATCGATGTCTGCTGGGTCGCCAGGGAGGGTGGCCTGAAGGACGGTACTCGACGATCGCGGGCTTCGTTGAGACTGGCGAAAGTCTTGAAGACGCCGTACGGCGGGAAGTGTATGAGGAGACCAACATCCAGGTCGCTGCCGTTCGCTACCACAGCTCGCAACCCTGGCCGTTTCCCTCCTCGCTGATGCTCGGCTTCGTCGCGGAGGCCGATGCGTCAGGAGATAAGGAAATTCGCCTGAACGATGGAGAGCTTGAGGACGCACGGTGGTTTACGCGCAAGGAATTGCGCTCAGGTTTCCCCAAGTTGCCGTTTCGGATTTCGATCGCACGCCGGCTCGTCGATGGCTGGATTAACCTTGAATCAAGCGACTGATCATGTGCCTGGTCGTCCTTGGCTGGCAACAGCACCCTGATTTTCCACTCGTCGTCGCCGGTAATCGCGATGAGTTCCATCAGCGGCCCACGCAAGAGGCGCATTGGTGGCCAGATGAACCGGATATCGTCGGTGGCCGGGATCTGCAGGCCGCTGGCACGTGGCTGGCATTACATCGCAGTGGTCGATTCGCGACCGTGACAAATTACCGCGACGCCGAATTGTCGTCCGCAAAATTTCGTTCACGAGGCCATCTTGTCACGGACTTCCTGCTCGGGAAGGACGACCCTCTTGATTATCTCAACGCCATCGACGGCCTGGCATACGCGGGCTTCAACCTGCTGGTCAGCGACGGCAGGACACTGGCGTGGCTCTCGAATCGCAGTGACGGTGCAAAGCTTCTTGTCCCCGGTATTTATGGCCTCAGCAACGCCCTGTTGGACTCTCCATGGCACAAAGTTGTACGGTGCAAGGCGGCACTCGAGCGGTTGATCGCAACAGACAAAATCAACGAGACAGAACTGCTACGACTGCTGGGAGATCGCAAAAAGGCCCCCGTAGACGAAATAGAAAGCGGTCGCTTGTCTTTCGAAATGGCGCACTCAATCAGCGCACCGTTCATCATCTTGCCGGACTACGGCACCCGCAGTTCAAGTATTGCGTTTTGTGACGTCTCGGGGAAATGGCGTTTTCGCGAGCGGCGCTTCAACGCGAAAGGAGAAACTACGGGCGAAACCGCGTTCTCGTTCTGCTCCGATCCTCAGGAATAGATCGCCGACAACCACTGACTGATATCGGCTATCTCCTGAGGACAGACCGCATGCGCCATCGGGTATTCATGCCAGTCGACCGAATAACCGGTTTCGATCAGCTTGTCCGCCGAGGCGCGGCCCCACTCCATGCGCAGTACCGGGTCGAAACTGCCGTGCGCCATGAATATCGGTAGATCTCGACGGCTGGTCGCATTTTCTGCATCGTCGGGCATGGCCATGTAGGTTGACAATGCCATGAGACCCCCTATGTCGTGCTGCGTCTGCAGCGCCGTATGGATAGCGACGGCACCGCCCTGCGAGAAGCCGGCAATAATGATCTTTCTCGGTTGGATACCACGCTCGACTTCGCGAGCTATCAGCCCTTCAAGAATGGCACTGCTTTCCCTTATCCCATTCTCATCCGCACGACTCTCGGAATCGAAACTCAGAATGTCGTACCAGGCGCGCATGGCCATGCCACCGTTAATGGTTACCGGGCGTACCGGCGCGTGTGGAAACACAAATCGCAGCTCGACGCTCGCCGGGAGCCGCAGCTCAGGCACGATCGCCTCGAAGTCGTGACCATCGGCGCCCAGGCCGTGCAACCAGATGACGCTGCCATCCGGATGCTCTCCAGTCAGTACTTCGACCGTGTCGGGTGTTTGCATGAATAAGCTCCGGAACACGCCAAAGCCGCGCAGTGTAGCGCAGAAAAACATCGAAAACGCGCAATAAGAGCTTGACTGTATATGCACATAATGTTCAACTTATGCGCATACTTATGCGAGATGACCCGTGCCCAACACTCATCACGAACAACGTCGCGAAGCGATACGCCAGTTGCTGCTGGCAAGACCTGCGGCAACGCAAGGCTCACTGGTAGCCACATTGGCAGCCGCGGGATATGCGGCCACGCAGTCGAGCGTCAGTCGCGACCTGCGCGAACTCGGTGCAATCAAGACTGTGAAAGGCTATGAGTTGCCGGCCGAGAAACAAAGGGGTGACGAGCAGCTGGCGGGGGTTGCGGAACTGATGCGAGCGATGCAGCCGGCCGGGCCTAATCTGCTGGTCGTCCATACCGCCATTGGTGCCGCTCAGCGCGTAGCCCTCGCGTTCGATCGCTGCAATTGGCCGGAAGTGATCGGCAATATCGGCGGCGATGACACGGTATTTGTTGCTACCGAGTCCGGTGTTGCACAGAAGAGCCTGATTACCCGGATCGAGCGCTCAACGCGTTCCTGATCTGTTCGAGGCCCCAATGAGCAAGGACACATCACCAATTATTCTGGCGTTCTCAGGCGGACTGGATACCTCGTTCTGCGTGCCATGGCTGCAGGAAAACACGGGTCGCGAGGTGATCACGGCCTGCATTGATACGGGCGGAATGGATGCTCAGGCAGCCATCGCTCTGGAGGAACGCGCCTTGGCACTGGGTGCCATCGAACACGTGCTGATCGATGCGAAACAGGATTTTTTCGATACCGTGATCAGGTACCTGATCTACGGCAACGTGCTCCGAGGCCAGGCCTATCCTTTATGCGTCGGTGCAGAACGCGGGCTGCAGGCAGAGCGGCTGGCGCAAATCGCGATGCAGCGCGGCGCGACCACGGTGGCTCATGGCTGCACTGCAGCCGGCAACGATCAGATCCGCTTTGAAGTCGCGCTACGCACACTGAATCCCGCGCTCGACATCCTGGCGCCGGTACGCGACAACCATTGGATACGGGAGGAGCAACTTGCCTATCTCGAGCAACACGGTTTGCCGGTGCCCGCTCAGGGATCCCGGTATTCGATTAACCGTGGGCTCTGGGGCATTTCCATCGGCGGCGAGGAAACGCTGACATCCGAAGCGTCCATTCCCGAATCCGCCTGGGTCCTGTCAGCCAAAGCCTTCTCCGAACCGCTGCAACCAGCAAGCCATACGCTGGGTTTCAAAACCGGCGTCCCGGTCGCACTGGACGGCGAAATGCTGCCGCCCGTCGACCTGATTGAAAAACTCGAGACCCTCGCAGGCGGCTACGGTATCGGACGTGGCATACATCTTGGCGACACGGTGCTCGGCACCAAGGGCCGTGTAGCCTTTGAAGCGCCCGCAGCGATTACGTTGATCACAGCCCACCGAGAATTGGAAAAACTGGTATTGAGCGCACAGCAGCAGCGCGTAAAAGACAGCGTCTCCACCCTGTACGGTGACCTCGTACACGAAGGAAAACAGCTCGATCTCGCCTGCGACGACATCGAAGCACTTCTGACGTCATCGCAGGGACGTGTAACAGGCACCGTCACGTTCGGCCTGCGCCCCGGCCAGTTATTCATCGAAGGCACGACCTCGCCGCACTCGCTGCTCGCGGCAACCAAAGGTGTGTACGGCGAAACGGCTGGTGAGTGGACGGCCAGCGACGCACTGGGATACGCACGAATATTATCGATTTCCGGATCACTACAGACTCGGGCGGCGGGAGACTGAAATGAAAAGCGTCGTTGTCGATAAAATTGCGTCGGTCGCGCAGCACAACGATCTTGCCTCCGAACTGCGCTTGTCTCCGGACATCCCCTGCGAAGAAGGCGTACTCATCGCTGTCCGCGTTCTGAATAATAAGTCGCGCTACAACCAGCTTGAGCTGACGTCGGGTCGCATGGCTACAGTTACTATGGGCGATGTTGTCGTCGGCGCACTGGGGCATCGCAATGCTTTGCGTGGTTACTCCGGCCACCTGCCGACCGAGCTCCGTAAGGGCGACAACGTTCAGCTTCTGAACATCGGCGGCGTTATCGGCATTTGCGACTCTGCTAACCCGGAGGTCGGCGCACCGTTTAATTGCGAAGTACTCGGTACGGTTCTCGAGTTTCCATACCTCGGTGAGCGTATCGGCGTTCCTGCCCGCGCAGGATCGTCGATACTGGACGAGAGCGCCCCGCTGGAAACCCACGGTGTCCCGGTCATTGCGCTGGCCGGCACCTGCATGGATTCCGGCAAGACCGCTGCAGCGTGCGCTATCGTAGGCCGCCTGCGGCACTTAGGGTTCAGCGTTGCAGCGTGCAAAGCAACGGGCGTGTCACTGCGGCGCGACATCCTGGCAATGGAGGACGCCGGCGCCATCGACACGATGATTTTCTCGGACCTGGGCGTCGTGACGACGACCGCCAACAATGGCCCTGCGCTGACGCGGTCACTGCTGACGGAGCTCGCCGCCAGAAAACCCGATGTGATCGTGCTGGAACTCGGCGACGGTCTGATCGGCGCCTACGGCGTTGCAGCCGTACTTGCGGACCATCAGATTCGCGAAGCATTCACGGCCGTCGTGCTATGCGCGAACGATCCCGTCTCCGCCTGGGGCGGCGCGAAAATCCTGCGTGACGAATATAAAATCGAGCCCGCCGTCATCACCGGACCCGCGACAGACAACGATGTTGGCGTTCAGCAGATCACCGATCGCCTGTCATTACCCGCGATCAATGCGCTCTCCAGCGGCGTCGCACTCGGTGACAAGATCGCGGCATTGCTTGGCGGCGAACCGAAATGACTTCCTTAATTCAGGCCGTTGTAATTGGTGCTGGCGGCTATGTCGGGGGTGAGTTGCTGCGGCTTATTGCGAGTCACCCGTCCTTTACTTTGGCTGGCGCCGTATCGGACAGCCGGGCCGGGCAGCCAATTGCCGACACTTTTGGTCATTTATCTCAAGCCTTGTCCGGGAAGGTCTTTATCGCACGGAACAATTGGCTGGATGAAATTCAGGATGGCAGCGACATCGCAATTTTCTCTGCAGCACCTCACGGCGCATCGGCCGAGATCATCGCGGCAGTACTTGATGCTGGCAACGAGAAACGGCTGACCATGCACGTCGTTGATTCATCGGCCGATTTTCGGTACTCGGAGCAATCGGCATGGGAAGCCGTATACGGCGCTGGTCACGGAGCGCCACAGCTGTTGCCGCACTTCACGTGTGCCGTGCCTGAACACGTCGATTCGATCGCCACGCCACACGTTGCGCACCCGGGTTGCTTCGCGACGGCGACTTTGCTGGCGACAGTGCCGCTGATGCGATCAGGGTTGACCGAAGCAGAAGTTTTCGTATCCGGAGTCACAGGAAGTACCGGGTCGGGGCGAACACCACAGTCCGGAACGCATCATCCGGAGCGCAACAGCAATCTGTTTGCGTACCGACCATTGGCGCACCGCCATGCACCCGAGATCGCCGCTCTTGCAACAGCCGCAAGCGGCCGCGAGACAACCGTGCACTTCGTGCCGCACTCGGGACCGTTTGCGAGGGGCATACATATCACGTTACAGGCCAAGGCGAAGACCACCGTGAGTGCAGAACAATTGCGGGATGTTTACGTGGCGGCCTACGCCAACGCGCCGTTCGTCGAGGTGGTCAAGGCAACACCGAATCTCAAACACGTCGTTGCCAGCAACATGTGTCACCTTGGCGTTGCCGCCGACGGCGATTCCGTGGTCGTTATGAGCGTGATCGACAATCTCGTCAAAGGTGCCGCGGGCGGTGCGATTCAATGGATGAATCGTCTCTGGGATTTGCCTGAGACCTCGGGCCTGACAGCGCCCGCACCGGGGTGGACCTGATGGCGACAGTTGCCCAGCAGTCCATCATGGCCGATCCGCGAATTCGCGAAGCCAATGTCACTGTGCCAGTCTACAAGCAACTGCCGTTCGTACCCGAGCGTGCGAGCGGCTGCGACATATTCACCAAAGATGGCCGGCGCATCCTCCCACCGCTCGTGCTCGAACCCGGACACATCGACCATCTGGCCGAGGCGCTGAGAGATGTCGCGCCCGCAACCGACTAAAGGAACAAATGATGAAAGCGTTTAACGACCTCGCTGATTTTTCGAATGAAGAGATTCAGGCACTGTTAGAGCTGGCGGATCGCCTGGACTCGCGTCCTGAGCCTGAGGCGCTGAAGGGCAAAGTACTATCGCTCTTGTTCCTGAGTCCTTCGCTAAGAACGCTCGCGTCGTTTCAGGCCGCAATGACGCGCCTGGGCGGTGGTTCTTTTGTCATTTCGCCCGAGATGTCGATTCATGGCATTGAGTCCCGACCTGGCATCGTAATGGATGGCGCCGCCGCTGAGCACATTCGGGAGGCGGTTCCGGTCATTGCCTCTTACGGCGATGCGATCGGCATTCGTGCATTCGCGGAGCGAAAGAATATCGAAGCTGATCTGGCGGACAGCGAGTTCAGATCACTGACGGATCTTATCGACACGCCCTACATCAACATGGAATCGGCGATGAATCATCCCTGCCAGAGCCTTGCGGACTGGAAAACGATGGATGATCTGGGCGTGCCGGTCAATGGCAGTAAATTCGTCTTGAGTTGGGCCTATCACCCACGTGCGCTACCACTGGCCGTGCCCGCGGCAACTCTGCACATGGCGGCCAAGCGCGGCATGGATGTTACGGTGCTGCGCCCGGAGGGATTCGAACTGCCGGATGCGTTAATGCAAAAAGCAGCGGCGGCGGCTGACGCCGCCGGCGGCTCTGTCACCGAGACCGATAATCGCAGCGAAGCCATGGAGGGTGCGCATATCATCTACGCGAAGTCCTGGTCTTCGACCCGCCACTACGGCGACAAGCTCGGTGACAAGAAGCTACGTGAACAGCATCTTGACTGGTGCGTGGACGAACCCTGGTTCGACAACGCGCGAGACGAATGTCGCTTCATGCACTGTCTGCCGGTACGGCGCGGCGTTGTCGTTGCGGATAACATTCTCGACGGCCCGCGCAGTGTCGTGATACCCGAGGCACGCAATCGCATGCTCGCGCAGATGGCCGTACTGCATCAGATGCTCGGGGCCGCGTCATGAGTATCAAAAAAAATCGCGCCATCGTTGTTGCTGCGCTCAAACACGCCGCGCCGTACATTCGCCTCTACAAAGGCAGGGTGTTTGTCATCAAAGCTGGCGGTGAAGTTTTCACCAGCGCCGGGACAACCAACGCTTTGATGGAACAGGTAGGCATCTTGCATCAGATCGGCATCCGCGTTGTCCTGGTGCACGGCGGCGGCCCGCAATCCACGGAGCTGGCCTCAGCACTTGGCCTCAAAACGACGCTTGTCGACGGCCGTCGCGTTACCGACGGGGACTCTCTGAATGTCGCAACGATGGTATTGAACGGCCAGATCAACACGCGCATCCTGGTGGCCTGCCGCGAACTACAGATACCGGCCGTCGGCATCAGTGGTATCGACGCCGGGCTGATTCGCGCTCACAAGCGTCCTCCGGTCGAGCGCGACGGCCACTCGACCATCGATTACGGCTTTGTTGGAGATATCGATTCCGTCGACGCGGACATACTCACTAAGCAACTCGACAATGGCCTGATGCCCGTCGTCAGCCCGCTATCCTGTGATGAATCGGGAACCATACTGAACATCAATGCCGACACGGTTGCCGCCGCTATCGCTGCCGAGCTCAATGCTGAAAAGCTGCTACTGACCACGGACGCGGCCGGAATTCTGGAAGACGTCAACGACCCGAGTTCATTGATCAGTTACATCGACCGTGCCGCACTCCAGAAGTTGCGCGACTCAGGAAGTCTGACCGATGGCATGCTCCCGAAGGCAGCAGCAATTGACGCCGCGATCGCAAACGGTGTGCGACGTGTGCACGTCATATCCAGCAAGGTCCCCGACAGTATTCTGCTGGAGATTTTTACGAATGAAGGCACAGGCACACTGGTCGTAGACGATATCGGCGGACTGACGCCGGCTGAGCAGAGCCAAATATCATGAGCAGACTCTGGGAAAAGGGGTTACCCCTCGACCAGCGCGTCTTGCGCTACACGGCTGGCGAAGATCACCTGCTGGATGCGCGTCTTGTCCCTTACGATGTACGGGGATCCATTGCACACGCCGAAATGCTCGCCGATCAAGGCTTGATCAGCAGCGCAGATCGCGATGCGATATGTGACGGCCTTACGGCACTCGACGCCGGTTTCGCAGCGGGTGAATGGCAAATCGGCCTGCAAGACGAAGACGCGCACACGGCACTCGAGACGAGGCTGACAAACACGATCGGAGCCGCAGGCGGGCGACTGCATCTCGGTCGCTCCAGAAACGATCAGGTTCTGACGGCGCTGCGCCTGTATCTGCGCGACGCCGCCAGCGACCTCGCCCTGCGCGTTACCGCATTGCGCGGCGCGATTGACAAGCTTGTGAAACGTCAAGGCGACGTCGAACTACCGGGCTACACGCATATGCAACACGCTATGCCTTCGTCCGTCGCGTTGTGGTGTGGTGGCTTCGACGAAGGATTTGCCGACGCCGCAAGCGGCCTGCAGACCGTTCAGATGCGCATCAATAAGAATCCGCTGGGCAGCGCGGCCGGCTACGGCACGCCCGGGCTGCCGCTCGATCGCGATGCAACAACCGAGAAACTCGATTTCGACTCCACGCAAGAACCCGTCACAGCGGCGCAGCTGTCGCGCGGCAAGGCCGAAAGCACCCTGCTGTTCGAGATCACATTGCTGATGCAGGACCTGAGCCGCATGGCCAGCGATCTGTTGTTGTTCTACACGCAGGAGTTCGGCTACATATCACTCGCGGCAGAGGTTACGACTGGCTCGTCGATCATGCCGCAAAAGTGCAATCCTGATGTGCTCGAGTTAATTCGCGCGTCCGCAGCAACGGCGCAGGCCTGTCTGGATGAGTCGCTGATGATAACGGCGAAATTGCCATCCGGATATCACCGCGACCTGCAGCGTCTCAAATCGCCACTGTTCCGCTCCATCGATTTGGCTGTCGAGAGCGTCGATATCATGGCCTATCTGCTGGACGGGCTGAAGTTCCTGCCGGACAACATTAAACTCGATGAAGGCATATTTGCAACGGCCGAAGCCTACCGGCTGGTACGCGACGACGGCATTCCATTTCGCGAAGCCTACCGACAGGTTGCGAAACGATACTCAAAATGATGCCCCATTGCGCGCTCGTGCCTCTATAATTGAGCCATCGCTAACTGACGTTACACAAGGGTCGACGACATGAAACGCCTGACGTTCCTGATGGCTGCATTCGCATTTATTCTGCTTTTCTCGGGCTGTGGCCAAAGTGGCCCGCTGTATGTTCCTGGCAACCCGACCAAGATGGCTGTTCCACCGTCGCAGCAGCCTGGCGGCGAAAAAGAGCAAGAAGACGAAGAAGAGGACGACCGCGATTCGTCCGAGACGGAATAGCTGCAGGATAACTGATGATCGACCTCGTCCTCATCGACGGGTCATCGTATCTGTACCGTGCTTTTCACGCGTTACCGCCGCTCACTAATTCTCAGGGTGAGCCAACGGGGGCCTTGCATGGCGTCCTGACGATGATCCAGAAACTGTTGCGTGAAGAACAACCGGCACATGTAGCCGTTGTGTTTGACGCACCGGGCAAGACATTCCGCGATGAACTTTACGCGGAGTACAAGGCCAACCGGCCACCGATGCCCGACGACTTGCGGTCGCAGGTGCAACCCATTCTTGACGCCGTTGCTGCGATGGGTCTGCCACTGTTGCGGGTCGAGGGCGTTGAAGCCGATGACGTCATCGGCACACTGTGTAAACAAGCGGCAAACAACGGCCTGACCGTTCTCGTTTCGACCGGCGACAAGGATCTCGCGCAGCTCGTCAACGACAAAGTCACGCTGATCAATACAATGAACGATTCGAGGATGGATCGTGACGGCGTCAAGGCGAAGTTCGACGTATACCCTGAGCAAATAGTCGACTACCTGGCTCTCGTCGGCGACACATCCGACAATATTCCGGGCGTGCCAATGGTGGGGGCCAAGACAGCTGCAAAGTGGCTCAATCAGTACGCCAGCGCCGACAGCATTGTCGAGAATTCGGAGGAGATCAAGGGCAAGGTCGGTGACAGCCTTCGCAATAGCGTCGAGCAGTTGAGACTGTCACAGGATCTCGCGACCATACGGAGTGATCTCGACCTTGGGATCGGAATTTCCGATTTGTCACCAGCCGTACCGGATACGGCCAGGTTGCGAGAGCTCTACGGTCACTTTGAGCTGCGTTCTTTGCTGGGCCAGCTCGATGAAGAAAATGAACAGCCCGCGCGAGCCGTCGAAAACAGCGACGAAACCGACTACGAAACCGTATTGACCTGGGATGCGTTCGACCGTTGGTTTGAAAAAATCAACCACGCTGAGCTCACGGCCTTCGACACCGAAACGACCAGTATCAATTACATGCAAGCTGAAATCGTCGGCTTGTCGCTGGCGGTCGTGGCGAATGAGGCTGCGTATATTCCGCTCGCACACGATTATCCAGGCGCACCGGATCAGTTGCCGCGTGATGAGGTCCTACAAAGACTCCGCAATTGGTTGCAAGACGATAGCAAGAAGAAAGTCGGTCACCACTTGAAGTACGACGCTCACATTTTGGCTCGCTACGACATCGCACTGCGCGGCATGCAATTTGATTCAATGCTCGAATCGTACGTCCTGAACAGCGTAGCGACTCGTCATGACATGGATTCAGTTGCGCGCCACTACCTTGGGCGCGAAACAATTCATTATGAAGATGTCGCCGGAAAAGGCGTCAAACAGCTGACTTTTAATCAGATTGACCTGGCAACCGCGGCGCCTTACGCCGCCGAGGACGCCGACATTACATTGCAATTGCACCAAACCTTATGGAAGCAGCTTGGACAACACGCAGCATTGCGGCGTGTCTATGAAGAAATTGAGCAGCCATTGGTTCCCATCCTGCTGGAGATGGAAGAAACCGGCGTTCTTGTTGATCGACAAATGCTTAATACGCAAAGCGGTGAGCTGGCGAGGAAGATGATCGAACTGGAAGCCAGGGCACACGACCTGGCTGGTGGCCCGTTCAATCTCAGCTCGCCAAAACAGTTACAAGAAATTCTTTTCGAGCAGCTCGAGTTACCGATCATCCGCAAGACGCCCAAAGGGCAACCCTCGACCGCCGAAGACGTATTGATCGAACTGGCAGGCGACTATGAACTGCCCGCCGTCATCATTGACTTCCGCAGCGTCAGCAAGCTCAAAAGCACTTACACCGACAAACTGCCGCTGCAGATTGCCGCCAGTACCGGACGCATACACACATCCTATCATCAGGCCGTAGCGGCGACCGGGCGCCTGTCATCGACCGACCCAAACCTGCAAAACATTCCAATTCGTACTCCCGAGGGCCGCCGGATCCGACAGGCATTCATAGCGCCTGAGGGACAGGTACTACTCGCCGCTGATTACTCCCAGATTGAGTTACGCATCATGGCGCACTTGTCCGCTGACCCGGGCCTTATGAATGCCTTCGCCGATGAACAGGACGTGCATCGCGCAACTGCAGCAGAAGTGTTCGGACTGTCGCCAACCGATGTGAGCGACGATCAACGGCGCTCCGCCAAGGCAATCAACTTCGGTCTGATGTATGGCATGTCGGCATTTGGTCTCGCCAAGCAACTCGGCATTACGCGTGGCGAAGCCCAGGAATATGTGGACCTCTATTTCGATCGTTATCCGGGGGTCAAAACATACATGGACGGCATTCGCGAGAAGGCCAGCGCCGATGGTTTTGTCGAGACCGTCTATGGCCGGCGACTGTATTTACCGGAGATCAACGCGCGCAATGCGAATCGCCGCCAGTACGCCGAGCGGACCGCCATCAATGCGCCGATGCAAGGCACGGCGGCCGATATCATAAAGAAAGCCATGATCAGTGTGCAGCAATGGCTGCATGACGAGCAGCCCGGCGCCCGCATGATCATGCAGGTCCACGATGAACTCGTGTTCGAAGTGGACGAGAACAAAGTCGACGGCGTCCGGGATCGCGTCATCGCCATAATGAGCGACGCCGCAACGCTCTGTGTACCGTTAAAGGTCGATGCTGGTATCGGCAAGAACTGGGACGAAGCGCATTAGATCGAAACTCGCGTTAGACTTTGTCTAAGTAGTTTTTCAATATCTTTCAAGGAGTTACGAAATCCAGTGAACTCATTTAGCTTTGTGGCCTCTAATCTTGTGAGTGCGTAAGTCACTCGCCTGTTTACCTCCCTAAACAGGCGTGCAACGCGGTTTCCCCAAGCCGCTTGCTTCTTCTGGCTCCGGGGTGGCGGCTACAACCGCTGCTTCGGGGCTATTTTATTCTGCTGCTTGCAACGACAGGAATTCATCAAGTTTTGCGCGAGCTTCATTTTCTCCGCGGCGTGTCAATGCGGAAAATTGCTGCACTGTCGCAGTACTACCCAGTTCGCGACGTACCTCTAACAACGCCGTCGCCGCCTGTCCGCGTTTGAGCTTGTCGGACTTGGTCAGTAACACGTGAGTCGGTAACGAAACCTGCTCCGCGAAGGCCAGCAATTGCTGATCATATTTTGTGAGCTGGCGTCGAATGTCCATAACCAGTAACAGGCCACGCAGACTTTTGCGTGACTCGAAGTAGTCGGCCATGAGGTTGCGCCAATGATCACGCATTTTCTCCGATACGCGCGCAAACCCGTAGCCCGGCAGATCGATGAGCCGCTGCTGCTCCCGAAGACTGAAAAAGTTCACGAGCTGCGTGCGGCCCGGCCTCTTGCTGGTCCGCGCGAACTGCCGCCGGTTGACAATGATATTGATCGCGCTCGACTTGCCGGCATTCGACCGGCCGGCGACAGCGACCTCCGAGCCCGTGTCCGGGACGAACTGGCTCACCGCATTGGCACTCTTGATGAAATGAGCTTCCGGGTATTGCGACATGGGGGTACGCCCTGCGGATAATGTGTATAATTTGGCGCTGCTGAGCACAGGACCGGTTGGTTAGTTTGACGGGTTCAGGGGCACGCAGCAAGGTGGTTCAGACAGTCAAGGAACTGACAGCCCTCTGCCAGAATTCGGCGCGACTCAGATAAATGAAGAATTACCAGGCGATGGCAAACGCCGCCGCAGGGATGTAACGGTTACACGATATGAATATGAAGCTCACACCGCTGTTCGCACTCGCCGGCCTCGCGCTGGCAAGCACCGGGATTCAGGCAGAAAGCCTCGTCGAAGGATCGGCAGAAGCCGGCAAAGCGAGAGCACTTACTTGTACCGCCTGTCACGGTCCTGAGGGTAACAGCGTAAGCCCGATGTGGCCGAATATCGCAGGTCAGAATGCGCCCTATTTGCTTGCTCAGCTACAGGCGTTCAAAAATGGCAGCCGCAGTGACCCGCTGATGACGGGTCAGGCCATGATGTTGTCAGACGATGACATGGCAAATCTCGCCGTGTATTTCGAAAGTCTGCCCGCTGCCGTCCAGGCGGTCGCGGATGTGAAGCTGCTGGATCGCGGCGAACCGTTGTATCGCGGCGGCAATCAGGAAGATAAAACATCGGCATGCCTTGCCTGCCATGGCCCGACCGGTCGCGGCAACCCCGCGGCCAAATATCCGGCGCTGCAGGGACAGCACGCTGCATATATTGCCAAACAACTCAATGACTATGCGAATGGCGTGAGGACCAGCGATGGTAAAACCCGCGTCATGCGAGATATCGCAGCACGTCTCGATAAAGACGATATTGCGGCACTTTCTTCCTACGTACAGGGTCTCAAGTAAGCATGAAACAATTTTTCTGGTTAACTGTGCTGGGGCTCGTTCTTGCCGGCTGCAGCAAAGAAGACGCGGCCGAAATGTCAGCAGATGAGGCCGCCGCCGTTGCAGAGCAAGTAACCGATATGGCAACGGACATTCCCGAAAGCCCGGTTGCGGATACTGAGGCGCTCGTGGTGGTTGAGGAATCGGCGGCCGAAGTCGAGCCCGAGGATCAGACGATCGTTCTGGCACGAGCGGACGACGAACTCGTCGCAGTCCGAAACTGGCAATTCAAAGAGGGTAAAAATTACACGCGGATGATTCCCACGCAGCCAACCGTTGGCGGCGCGGACAAGATAGAGGTTGCCGAAGTCTTCATGTACAGCTGTCCGCATTGCTATGACCTCGAAGCCTATATCAATCGATGGGCTGAGGATAAAGATCCGAGTATTCGTTTTGTTCGAATTCCGGCCTCGTTCAACCAGCTTGCTGTACTGCACGCTCAGCTCTATTACACCGAAATCTTTCTGGGTAAGAGTGGCAAACTCGGGGATCCCATCGCATTTCGTAACATGGTGTTCGAGGAGTACCATCGCCGCTCAAATCGCCTGACATCGCAAATGGCGATTCAGCGCCTGTTCGCCCGTGCCGGTGTCAATGCAGACGATTTCAACCGGATCTGGAATTCGTTCGAGGTTAATCAGGCGCTACGAGTGGCCGCAGATCTCGCTCGCCGCTACAACGTCACGAGTGTTCCCATGGTGATCGTGAACGGCAAGTACCGGACCGACATGGGAATGGCAGGCAGCTATCCAAAGCTGATTGAACTCATTGACGAACTGACCGTTCGCGAAGGTCTTCGGTAACCACCCGACCGTCACCACGCCTAGCCCTCATCTTCTGCGATGATTTTCAGCGCGCCACTCCCGTTGCGGCGCCAGTACAATCTCTTGGTGGACTCGTTCTCCAGGTCTCCTGCAATTACAAGCTGTCGAAAACGGCTCAGGTAAATGCCTTCTTCCTCAGGGTAGCCGAGCAGCAGCAGATCGTTGACGGAAATCGCATCTATGCTACGAAAGTCGACAGTCTGCACGCTGAATGACAACCACTCGGCCTTGTCCATGCCCCAGTGTTGGAAGCCCTCATCGTAGAAGGACAGATACGCATGCAGATCGCCCGCAGCCTTACTGCCGACCCACTCGGCGACGGCGTTTTCCAACTCAATGCGCAACGCGGTGGTCTGATTTGAAACTCCCCAATCTATTTTTTGTGTAACCAGCACTGGCGTAACGTTGTCCCGGAACTCGGGCGCCAACATTATGAGATCGTCATTCTGCAACACAATGCAGCCATCGGTGTCTTTTGCAGGTCGCTTGCCGTCCCGAGGATCAACACCGTGCACCCAGATGCCGTCGCCGCTGCGACCCGCCCGCAAGTCCCATGCATTCGGATAATCGAGTGAATAAGCCATTACCCCATACTTTTGATGAAGTCGCGATGTATCAAGTTTCTCAGTGACAAAGTACACGCCGAGCGGGGTGCGTCTATCGCCCGAACGTTGCTTGCCGACCCCCGCCTCGCCAATCGACATGTAATGACTGCCGCTATAAACAATTGCGTCGCCCGAGCGATCAAAGCGATGAAACTCAGCCGTTGAGGTTTCCGCTATAAACACGGTTGCAACTGACTCGGGAATTCGTATTAGCGATGCAGGCAGTTCCTCAGTCGCGAATGTAATCGACGGCGCGACGAAGATGATGGCTAACAGGTACAAGCGAAGCATGGCCCAATATTACAGCGTTGACGCTCCCATGCTAAGGTCTGCTGCATGTTGAATCCGACTGCTGGCACAACGGTGAATCGCGCCTTTCTTTCCGTCGTTTTTCTAATTCTCGGTTCGGCTGCGGCTGCGGCTACGGCCACCGATCAGGCCTTTCGGAATCTTGCCGATGAGTACATAAGCGACTTGACGAACTTCTCGCCGGTGTCGGCGACTCTTATCGGTGATCACAGTGCAGATCACGAGCTCGATAGCGTCGATGCTGCTGCTCGGGCGCAGAGTCGCAAACTCCTCGTCGAATACATGACTGCGCTACACGCACTGGATATGGACGAATTGTCCAGGGCCAATCTGGTCGACGCCGAGATTCTGATGAACCGGCTTGAGTCCGATCTTTGGAGCATGGACGAACTACAAGAGTGGGCGTGGAACCCACTGTATTACATTAGTCTGTCGGGCAACGCGATTTACGGCCTCGTCGCGCGGGATTTCGCTCCGCTAGCGGATCGCCTCAGGAACGCGACTTCGCGGCTCTCACAAATGCCGCGCTTTCTCGAACAGTCACGAGCATCAATCCAGCCTGAACGTGTCCCGAAGATTTATGCCGAAACCGCCGTGCGTCAAAATCCAGGGGTAGCGTCGATCATCGACACAATGATAGTTCCCGAAATGGGCGTGCTATCAGCGGCAGACCAGAATCGACTCAATACTGCGATCGAAGCCGCCAAACAGGCTGTCGCCGATCACCAGACCTGGCTTGAAGAGGAATTGTTGCCGCGGGCAGCCGGTGATTTTCGCATCGGCGCGGAACTCTATGACGCCAAGCTCGCATTCGCGCTGAACTCACCGCTGAGCCGCAAAGAGATTGCAGCGCGCGCCGAGCGAGAATACGAAGCAGTACGCAATGATATGTACGCGGTCGCAAAATCAGTCTATCTTGAAAAACACCCGCATACGGCATTTCCGGACGATCCCGACGAGTCATACAAACAGGCAATCATTCGTGCAGCGCTTGAAGAGGCCTACCGGAAACTTCCACCCAGTAACGGCATCGTCGATATCGCAAAGCAACAACTGCAGCAGGCGATCGACTTTGTCATCGAGAAAG
>Ga0209980_10000214_pt1 | contig 30462 bp, 27 predicted proteins | sample CR02metaG_FD_183611 | JGI IMG/M metagenome (GOLD analysis project Ga0209980, IMG submission 183611) | Deep subsurface microbial communities from Mariana Trench to uncover new lineages of life (NeLLi) - CR02 metaG (SPAdes) (version 2) | ecosystem: Environmental > Aquatic > Marine > Ocean trench...
GATCTCTTTGCCCGCCAAGCCAAAGACCCAACGCTGACTCGGGCCCAAGCCTTACAGCAAGCCATGCTCCAACTCATCGACGGCCCCGGGCGCACCGATGCCCAAGGCAAGACGCTTTACTCCTACGCCCATCCGATCTTCTGGGCACCGTTTACGTTGGTGGGAGATGGGGGTTAGTCGTCGGCGACTTTAGGGGGAAGATTAGGTGTCCAAATTGCGCATCTTGGTGACCATAGTTTTGGTTGCCAGTTTGTGGGGGACAGTCGAGGCCGCCCAGCTCGTCGTGATTGCCTCAACCGCATCGAACTTGAAACTTGGTGCGATTATCGATGGCGCGAAAACGCTCACGCTTCCGCAGGGTTCGTCGGTCACACTGATATCACCCGAGGGCAGGACGATCAAGCTTAAGGGTCCCTACAAAGGCCAACCGGAGCCGTCGCGTAGCGCGAAGACTAATGATCTACTCCAATCTTTGTCTCGGATTGTCACCGGCCCTCCCGAGAATGACCCATCGCTTACAGTGTTTCGTGCGGCACCCGGCGCCGCTCGACCGGATGTGTGGGCGATCAATGTGGGTCGCTCTGGCGTTTATTGCGTACGTACCGATATGCCCGTGAACCTCTGGCGTGCAAATGCGAGTAAGAAAGCCGTATTGACGCTCAAGCGCGCCGACGGTCAGGGAGGCAACACGAACAAAGAGTGGCCGCAGGGCAAACAGAAGTTGGTATGGCCTACCGACTTACCGCTTACAGACAGGAACACCTATCTGGCGCGGGTCAAGGGCGGCTACAAGTGGGCGAGACTACAGATTGTACTTCTACCCAAACGGCTTCCGACCGACGCCCACCGCGCCGTATGGCTGGCGGAACATGATTGTGCCCGTCAAGCTCGACGTTTGGTGGATGCTATTGTGTAAACGGCGACGTGAAGGCTAAGGCTACACCGCGCCAGGTAATCAGCGTTTTCTTAGAATCTGCGCCGTCACGTTATCGCTGTCATCGCCAGCCCGATTTACAGCCTGCTTTGCCAATGCCGCCAAATCAGCATTAAGGTCAACACTGCTCAGAAGGAAGAGCATTTCATCCGCACCCACGTACTCCCAAAACCCATCGCTGCATAGAAGCAGGGCATGACCCGTTTCCAGGGGGTCAAGGACCTCGATACTTGGCTCGGGCACTTTGTTTCCGCTAATGCTCTTGTATAGGCGGCCCTGGTCCGGGTGTTTTGCCACCTCGTACGGCGATATCTCGCCCTGTTCGACTAGCAGGTGGACAATAGAATGGTCACGGGTCTGCCAAAGAATGCCTTGAGGGGCCAAAACGTACAGCCGGGAATCCCCGATGTGTGCGCATACCAGCGTGTTGTTGGTGATCCAGGCCATAACGCATGTTGTGTGAGGGCTCTGTGGTAGCTGCTCCTCGCGCACAGCGTGCGCCAGTTCCTCTACGCCAGCAGCGAAAAACCGCTTTAACGTCTGAGCTGGGTGCTTGGCCAGGTCATGCTGCTGCGCGGTTGCTTGCTTTAGAATTGACTGCACAAAGGATCTCGAAGCAAGTGCACCCCCGTGGTGACCCCCCATCCCATCTGCGAGGACCAGCAGAGCCCCGTCAGCCGTGAAGACGTGGTCATGGAAGTCCTGGTTCTCCTCGCGTGACCCGATATCCGTCACGTCGGCATATTCAAATTGTCTGTTCATTACGAGGCGAGCGCTTCGTTAGGATCGGTCACGCCAAAGGATACCAGCGCTAAGGCTTAGTCTGAGACCGCGGGCGTACACGCCCGGCATGCAGGGTGTGCCCGTCTCTGAGGACAAAGGCGCCAAGAACTTTAATGATTGTTAAGCAACATAATACTCATTGAGCAGCCCGGTTTGCCCAACACGTGCTTCATGGGCAAAGTTTATAAGTATATTAATAGGTACTTCTTCTCTACCCTCGCCTTATGGGCTCGTACGTCTGGATACAACAGGCATTGTTGCTCATAGCGTTATTACTACCAAACAATACAGTATAAACAATACAGTATGTTTAAATTGCCTTGCGCAAATCAAACTGGAATACAATGATTGCCCCATGGCGCAGCTACCCGGACGCAGTGGCTGTAACGTTTTTCTTTGCAAGCACATGGGAAAGTTGGTGAATGCGTCAAAGCGACTGATTGTCGCCAACTGCGGCAGCAGTGGGGGAGGTGGACCAAAGAACCAGTCAGAGCGGGACAGCTGATTCAATAGCCACGGACGATCAAACACAGTGCGGAGCCACGCGTTGGTAATCGCTAGTGGCAGACTGACGCGACCCCGGGACCCAGCGATAGGCTTTGATCGTTAAGGCCGGTTAGAGTGCGTAGCAGAGAGACCCATGGCAGCTGAGTACCAACATACACTTCCGGTCGGCATCGATGTCGAGCAGTACGAGATCAAAAACGTGCTCGGCGCGGGCGGCTTCGGCATCACCTACAAGGGGTGGGACAACCGGCTGCACCGTGACGTGGCCGTCAAAGAATTCCTACCGGTAGAGTTGGCTGTCCGCGGCAAAGACGACGTCTCGGTGCAGCCGCGGGATGCAAAGACGAGAAAGGAGTACGCGTTCGGCCTGAAGAAGTTCCTCGAGGAGGCCCGAATGCTGGCGCGCTTCAAGGAGCCTAACATTGTGCGCGTCACCAATTTTCTTGAAGCCAACGGCACAGCGTACCTCGTCATGGATTACGAGGAAGGCGAATCTTTAGCTCAGTATCTAGGCCGACATCACATCCTCAGCGAAGATCAACTCAATGCGATCTTTATCGCCACCCTGCATGGTCTGCGAGCTGTCCATGACAAAAGCGTCCTTCACCGGGACATTAAGCCCGGCAACATCTATCTGAGGAAAGACGGCACCCCGATGTTGATCGACTTCGGTGCTGCCAGACAAGCCCTGGGCGAACAGACCCGTTCGATGACTGGCATCGTTACCGTGGGCTACGCGCCGTTTGAGCAGTACAGCGCTCGGGGCAAACAAGGGCCGTGGACCGATCTGTATGCCCTGGGGGCGACGATGTACCGGTGTACAACGGGGGTTTCCCCGCCGGAGGCGCCGGAGCGGATTGCTGCCATACAAGAAGCGGAACCGGATCCCCTGGTGCCGGCCGCGAAGGCGGCAAAAGGTCAATATGACGCGCCCTTGCTTTCCACCATCGATTGGCTCCTCAAACCTAATCGCCAGGACCGCCCGCAGAAGGTGGATGAGGTCATCGACCGATTATTAGGCGAGCCCCCGACGCAGCGGCCAGATGAGCCCCCGACGCAGCGGCTGGATGAGTTGCCAACGCAGCGGCTAGATGAGCTGCCAACGCAGCGGCTAGCGCCCGAAGGTCCGGCCCCTGCGCCAGTCAGTCAGCCTACACCCAGGCGTAAACGCATCGCCGTTAAGTTGGCGGCAGTATCTGCAGTACTGCTGCTTGCAGGCCTCGGCGCCTTTCTGTGGCAAGCAAGCGATCAGGACCGCCAAAGAGCGACCGAGGAGGTCCACGTCCAACGCCAGCAAACGATCGCCGTCCTGCTCGGACAGGCCGATGCTGAGCTCAACTCGCTGCAGTTCACCGTGCCTGATGGGGATAACGCCCTGGAGAAATACCAGAAAGTGCTCGAGCTTGACGTGAACAACGTGAGAGCAAAGCAGGGACTCAGACGGCTTGTGGACCGCTACGTGGCGCTGGCGAAAGAGGCGATCGCGGAGGGTCGATGGGCCAACGCCGTCGATTGGTATCACAAGGCCGTCGCGCAGGGAGACGCGCAGGCGCAAAACAACCTCGGAGCCATGTACTACAACGGCTGGGGCGTGCCCAAGGACTCCCGGAAGGCGGTGGAGTGGTATCGCAAGGCAGCGGCGCAGGGATATGTCTCGGCGCAGAATAACCTGGGGCTGGCATACGAACTCGGTGACGGCGTGCCGAAGGACGACAAGAAGGCCGTTGAGTGGTACCTCGAGGCGACAGCGCAGGGGGATATCTCCGCGCAGACCAACCTGGGGGCCATGTATGCGACGGGCCGGGGTGTGCCCAAGGACTTCAACAAGGCGCTCGAGTGGTATCGCAAGGCGGCGGAGCGGGGCGACCCACGGGCGCAGACCAACCTGGGGGCCATGTATGCGACGGGCCGGGGTGTGTCCAAGGACTTCAACAAGGCCGTCGAGTGGTATCGCAAGGGGGCGTTGCAGGGGCACGCGCGGGCGCAAAACAACCTCGGAGCCATGTACTACAACGGCTGGGGCGTGCCCAAGGATTCCCGCAAGGCGGCGGAGTGGTACCGCAAGGCAGCGGCGCAAGGGGATGCTTCGGCGCAAAATAGCCTGGGGATCTTCTACGAGCTTGGCGACGGTGTGCCCAAGGACTATGGGGAGGCCATCAACTGGTACCGCAAGGCGGCAGCCCAGGGTGATCCACGGGCGCAAACTAATCTAGGGGTTAAGTACGAGCACGGCTGGGGCGTGCCCAAGGACTTCGAAAAGGCGCTCGAGTGGTACCGCAAGGCGGCAGCGCAACGGCATCCATGGGCGCAATTCAAACTGGGGGAGATGTACGAGCATAGCCGCGGTGTGCCCAAGGACTCCAACAAGGCGCTCGAGTGGTACCGTAAGGCGGCGTCGCAGGGCGATGCCGATGCCAAGACTGCCTTAGCGCGGCTGGGTGTGGAATAAGGCCTCGAATCGGCCTGGAATATGACCACAGCAACCACCGCGCCTGCCGATTGCCGCCGGCCACGTGGTGGTCGCCGACTAGTTAGGATGAAACGATTTGCTAATGCGCTTGGCTTGCTACCCGTGAAAACAGATTAGCTCTTTGGTATCAAGAAAAAGTCGCCGGCTTCGTGCCCCGCGTGCCTGATCGGGGCGTATTCCGGCACCTGTTCAAAGCGGACGGTCGAGGCGGCATAAGCGACCCGCGCAGCGACTTCCCGATACAAGTGCTGGCCCTCTATGATGTCCTCGTTAGCGTTGAGCACCTCCAAAAATGCCTTCGCGAAAACCGAGTGCTTCCCACCGCCTGCATCCATGACGGGTTTGAGACCACCCGAAGTGAGCACCGTGCGCGAGCGTTTCCTCGACATCGTCTTCAACCAGTTCAAGCGTTCCTTTTCCGTCAGCCCGACCTTTAGACGGGCAAGCGCCGAACGCGTCAACGCCCCCGAATAGCAGGAGTCCGAGACGACGAGAATCTGTTTCGCGGCCATGGCGTTTAGGATGTCCGTAATCGCCACGTTCGAGATCCAATTCGCGGAGTTCTCCGGTTCGGCGTCCACCGGCAGCCAGTGACCGCGCATATTGACTTCATCCAGTTCCCCGTGGCCCGCGTAGTAGATCAGCAAGTTGTCGTTCTTCGTGAGTTTTTCACGTAGCTTGTTAAGCGCCGAAAGGATCTCGTAGCGGGTGGCGTTTATAAGGGTCGTGGTCTTGAAGTCATATTTGCGGCGAAGGGTGTCTGCCACGGCGCGCGCGTCGTTGACCGCCATGTCAAGCTTGGGCAGGTAAGCGAACTTGTTGTTGCCGATGACCAGCGCGTAATAAGGTCCAAAGTTGATACGCGAAACCTTCTTCGCAATGGGTGTCGGTGACGGCGCTGGTTTGGATCCGGCCTGGCGGGTCTCGGACTCGAGCGTGAACTTCACGATGGCCCTTTTGCCCTGCTGATCGATGACAACTATCTGCACTGGGGTGCGCAAGGACTCCATAGATATCTGCGTTTGGAATACGCCTTGTTGGTTGGGCTCTTCGGGCCGATCGTTGATTAACAGTGTCAGCACTCCGGCAGGTGCTGAAACGCGGCCTACAATCTGGCGCTGCATGACAGTGGAACGGACCTTCACCGTTGCTACCCCGCGAGTGATGGTGAGAGACGGATCGATCATTTCAATGCTAGGTCCTGCCAAGGCTACCTGCACGGTGGCCTTCTCGCGGTTTTGTACTTCAGCCAGTTTAATACGGTAGTGATCCGCTTCCTCCTCCACACGGTGGACCTCTTGTCGCAGACGGTCCGTTTCGGTTCGCTGGCGCGCAACCTCAGTCTCACGCTGCTTCGCTAGCTTCTGCAGCCTGGTGAGCTCCTGAACGTCGGCGGTTTGTTTCTGCTCGTACTCTTGCAGTACCTTCTGGGACTGCTCGAGCCGTCGCCGTTGAGCCTCAGCCTCTGTGCTCTGCCGCTCGAGGTGCTGACGCGCGTTGGCGACCTGTTTCTGCGTCTCTCCAAGGCGCTGCTGCAAAGCGCCCGTTTCTACTTTATGCCGCTCAACCTCGTCCTTGAGTGTCTGTAACTCTTGCTGTTTTCCTTCTGACAAGCTCGCGAGCTGTCCTTGGTATCTGCCCGCCTCAGTTTCCACCCGCGTGATTTCCTGGCGCAGGCGGGCGATCTCCTGCTGCCGCATACCAAGCGCTGCCTCGCGTTGCTGCAATTCGGCTTCCTTGCGCGCGATCCGGTCAGCCTCTTTGGCTTTAGCCTGCTCTTTCTGTTGCCGCAGTTCCATTCGTGCCTGCTCAAGCCGCCTACGCTCGGCATCAAACTCAGCTTTACGTCGTTCCAACTCTTGTTGCGCGTGCTCCTTCTGCCGCCGCGTGTCCTCAAGTTGACGGCGCAGAAAATCGCTCTCTTTCTTGCGCTGGACGAGTTCCTTGCGAAGGGTTTCCAGCTCTTGTTGTTGAGCGTTGATAGTACCGGGGTCGAGCACGATGCCTTCGCTGAGCCCCGATGCCTTGCGATACCAAGCAAGCGCCGCGGCTGGATTTTTTGGCACCCCCAGTCCTTTTTCGTACAAGTGACCCAGGTTTATCTGCGCGCGCGTATACTTCGCCTCGGCGGCCCGCTGGTACCACATCGCTGCTACCGGGTAATCAGGCGCCAGGCCGAGGCCTTTTTCATAGATCTCACCGACGTAGGTCTGAGCCTCGGGATCACCTTCGTTGGCGCGTGGCAGCCACACGTTAAGCGCGGTGCGGTAATCGGCGCGGTCGTAGGCGACATATTCTCCACCCCGGATTTCGCAATCCTGCACGGTGGTCTTGGTGGGGCGTCGTGGAGTAAGGTAGTTCGTTAGTCTGCCGAGTTTTCGGATCTGACCCGGCAATAAGCAGTCGACGACCAACAGGTCGTCGGCGCTGCGTGCACGTGCGGCGCGCGCATCCATAGACGATGTCTGGAAGACCGAGAGCGACAAGGCGGCCCCCGCAAAGATGATGCCGAGCCTAGTAAGGGTCTTGGTATGATTCATTCCTGCCTCCGGCACTTGGGAGGGGTCAACAGAGCAGTGAAAAGAATACGGCGAATCGGTGCAGCGAACAAGGCTTGGTGGCGGATGCTGCTGGCTGCACGGATATTCGCAGGCTCGCACAGGACGGGACTGCTGGTCGGGTGGCTTATTCTGGCCCTTTCGGCCTGTGCCACGCCAGCGCGGCGCTTCGACCATGAGGCGGCCAGGCTAGGCTTTCAACGACAACTTGTCGCCGGGGCCGAGTTCCAACATATGGCATATTTCAACCGGCCAGTGAGGCAGGGTGCCCTGATGCACGTGTATCTCGACGGGGACGGGTCACCCTGGATCAACCATCGGTGGGTGGCGCAGGACCCCACGCCGAGGGACCCGCTGATGCTACGCCTGATGGCCAGTGATCCGGCCCCGAGCGTATATCTGGGTCGACCCTGCTATCACGGTCTCGCCGCAGCCGCCCCGTGCTCGCCAGCCCTGTGGACGCACGCGCGCTATTCCGTGCGCGTCGTCGACAGCATGGCCGCCGCCCTGCGAAACATACTGCGGGGTAGCGCGTATCGGCAGGTCGCGTTGTTGGGATACAGCGGTGGTGGCGCCCTGGCGATGCTGCTCGCGCAACACCTGCCGGAGACCCGTGCCGTTGTCACATTGGCAGGCAATCTGGACACCGCGGCTTGGGCCGAGTACCACGGCTATACACCCCTGCGGGGCTCCTTGAACCCCGCGCAGGCGCCAGCCTTAGACGGTACTATCGTGCAGCTGCATTACGTGGGCGAGCGTGACACCGTTGTCCCGCCGCGGTTGATCGAACCGGTTGTGTCGCGACAAGAAGCAGCCACGTTAGGCCGGTTCAATGAGTTCAACCACCGCTGCTGTTGGGAGCAGGTCTGGTCATCGATACTCGGTCAGCTCGACACGCGTTTACAACGAGAGCAGTAACCGCTCAACCGGGCGCGTACTGCGTAACTGCCAACTATCCCCGATTGCGTGATGCTTGAAGTCGCGCTTCTCGAAACGCGGCGAACGTAGCTCACAGGAACAAAAAGGGCTCCAAAAAGGAGCCCTTTGCAACCGCTGCTGTTGAAGAACTGTCTAGAATTCGCGGCGCCCCCCTATCGTGATCACGTTATTGGTTACATCCTCGAGCTCCAACACGGTTTCCAAGAAAATAAATGCCTGCGTTCCGCCTTTGAACACGGCCGACACGCCGCCTCCCAGCACAAAGAAGTCTTCGTCGGGATCGTCGGTTGTTGAGATAAAGAACGTGTCGAAAGGATCGTTTGCGTATTTTGTTACAATAGAGCGACTATCGTTCTCAAACTCGTGATGCCACTCCAATCGGCCTTGCGGAATCAGTACGCCGAAGTGCCGGCTGAATGCTTTCGAGATCCGTCCCCCAATAATTGAGACCAACGATTTCACCTCCTGATCGTCGACGAACAGGTTAAGTCCTCCGGCCCCTGCTTCGGTAAAACTGTCAATCTCCACTTTGAGATAATCCAAACGCGCATAAGCACCCCACGTTGCGGCACCACTACCACCTTGGTAACCGCCGCCTATGCTGAGCGCCACTTGGTCACTGTCCGTGTCGGCCGTTGTCGCTGCAGTGACAACCGCAGCTGTCCCACTGCCCCCAGGGCCGGGGGTGTAAAAGATGCTACGCGTGATGTCGTAATCATTCTTTCCGAGGCTGACGATTCCGTCTATGTAGTACTTATCGCTGATGAAATAGGTTCCATAGCCGGAAAGGGTGAACCCGTCCGATTCCACCTTGCCGCCATTGACGACCGGGTTGGTGGAAGAACCGAACGTGTCGATGTCAGCATCCAGATTGGTCAGACCCAAGGCGCCGCCAAAGACAAACTTGTCGCTGAAGCGGTAATCCACGCCGGCTGTAATGCCAACGGCGTCGACGTCAAAACCATCTTCCAGAGTAGTGATGTCCTTCTCACCGGAACTGATTGTACCGTTAATGAAACCGCCGAGCTTGCTGAAGCCTTCGTCAGCGGCGGCGCCACCACCGCGCGCGCCGTCGACTGGCATCGTAGCGCCAAGCATGGCCGGTTCCAGTGTTCTTCCACCTGCGATAAAGCTTAACCCGCTCGCGCTAAAACCCCCTGCTCCCCTGTGCAAGGCGGCCAGCCGTGCGCCAATGTTAGTCACCTGTCCATTGGATGTCTCAACTGCCATGGTCCCTTGGGTGATCACTTCCTCAGGGGCCACCTGTTGCAGCGCGGCCGCCAGTTGTTGTTCAGTCAGGTCGAGAGTGTTAGGTGCGGGCAGTCCGTCTAAGTCATTGGCTGTATTGACCAGTTCTCTACAGCGGTTAAAGAGCTGCTGCTGAAGCGCAGGCAACGTCCCGGCCACCCCACCTGCCGGGCCCAACTGTCCGCACGCGGTCTGAACCGCGGTCCCAGTTGCCGCCTGGTTTTCCGTTTGACCGGGGCGTCCCCCGAGTACTGCCCACGCAGGGCTTGAGGCGACCGCGAGTGCCACGAGGCCTAGAACAGATATATGCACTCCATGCAGATACGTTGGATGTTGGCCGAACCGGCTCTTCGATTTGCGGAGTCGCGTGTTTGTCGTGCTGCTCGACAGGAGCAATTCGGTTGGCCGCAGGTGAGGATACATGGGGCATGCCGCAGACCCGCCAGCACCCCTCGTTTCATTATTGTGCGTGGTCATGCTTCCTTCCTCCTATTGTTGTTTATTGATGTAAATTCGTGCTGTTTAGTGCAAGTTTCGCCCACCCTCCGGGTCTTGCATGGAGCCACGGTGCTCCGGGAACTTGCAAAGTCGCTCGGTGGCCCGGCGTTGCAAATCGCAGTGTGGCACAGTAATTCCGGCTACTTCAAGCGCCCCGACTCGGCCGCCCTTGGCCAAACCGTCGGCACAGTACAGGCCTGTGCCACAAAATATCGCTTGCAGACTACGTTTTCAGCAGAAAAGCCGGCCCATGTCGCTGTGTAAACGATATCGGCGTTACCGCCAATATTAAGCAGTTGTCGAAAGCGATAGAATGGGTCGCTCCGAGGCGCTGCCCCTTGCGGGCTGGCGTCGATGAACAACAACGACAATTCCGAATTTGCCCACCCCGAATTCTGCATACCGCTTGTGGTACCGGGGGGCTGAGGTAATCTTGCATCGCCCTGCGGATTCAACAGTATGATCGTTCTCATAAGACCCACGCCCGCAACTACGATTGGTTTCGTAGCCGTACTAATCTGCGGCCTGCTTTTTCAGTTCATCTTTGCTGAGCACCTGGACAACAAAATACTGGATCAACAGTTCCGCATCTTGCGGCATGTTTCGCCTACAGCCCTGAAGTCTGATGTTGTTATCGTCGGCATTGATGAAGATACCTTTAAGCGTTTTCGTGAACCGCTGGCCTTATGGCATCCACACCTGGGGAAGTTCTTCGAGGCTCTCGCCAAGGCACGACCGTTGGTGGTGGGTGTCGATATTGTGTTTCCAGACAGATCCTATGATTTCCTGTTTCCAGGTTATGATCGATCTCTGCTTGCAGGGCTGATAAAGCTTAAGCGCAGCACGTCGATTGTCCTCGGACAAACCGTTGATGCACAGGGTAAGTTGCGATCTCTTTTTGCACCCATCGTGGCGATAATCGGCAGGGACGGCGTCGGGCTGGTGCTTGCAAAGCCCGATGCCGACGGCGTTGTCAGGCGGTTTGAGTCTGCCATAGACACAAAGCAGGGAACGTTGTACACACTGGTCGGCCGGATTGTGGATCATCTCGGTTTAGAAGCGGACAGCGGAATCATCGACTATGGTGCGGGGAGACCGTTTGACTACATTCCGCTCCAGCAGGTCATCGAGTGGTATGAAAAAAGCGAGTACGGCCTATTGGAGCAGGCATTCGGCGGCAAGCCCGTGCTCCTCGGTAGTGTGCTCCCTTTTATCGACCGGCGCGTGACGCCGATTCCACTGACTGGGTGGGAGCCCGAAAACCGCCGCACTCCCGGTGTCCTCATCCATGCCCAGGCCCTAAGATCATTCCGGCACGCGGGTTTGATCCACCCGGCTTCGCGGCTGCTCATCGTCTCGCTCACCGTAATCGCAAGCCTGCTCTGGTGGCTGGGGAACAGGCCTTACTGGGACCTGTCCATCTTTGCGGTCGGGTTGGCTCTGTTATGGGGTTACTCGAGCTTCGCACTTGCAGCGGGCGTTTTCTGGCCCGTCTCCGGCATCACGTTCGCTGGATCGTTAGCGTGCTTTGGCCGCATGGGCCTAGAAGGCGTGCTCGCCTTTCGAGAAAGACGTCGACTGACGCAGTCGTTCGGGCGTTACGTTAGTCCCAATGTGCTGCGCGAGATCTTAGCCGGCAGGATCGCACCGGGAATGGGCGGTCACCGGACCTGGGTGTGCGTGCTGTTCTCCGATATTCGCGATTTTACTAAGCGCAGTGAAACCCAGGCACCAGAAGCCATTGTTTTCCTGCTCAACCGCTACTTCGATGAGATGACCGATGTTATTCATCGCCACGGCGGCACCATCGACAAGTTCATCGGCGATGGGCTAATGGCTTTTTTTGGTGCCCCAAACGTTCAGGATAATCCGGCGCAGCACGGCTTCAATGTTGCTCGGGAGATGCTCGAGAAACTCAGTGGAATGAACAGAACGCTCGTAACTCAGGGAATCGAACCGATCGAGATCGGGGTAGGCCTCCATGTGGGCGAGGTCATCGTGGGACACGTCGGGTCTGAATCGAGGTATGAGTACACCGTAATTGGCGATACCGTCAACGTCGCGGCCAGGCTTGAGGGGCTCACGAAGGAATTGGGGTACCCCATAGTGTGCAGCGCAGATGTCGCCAAGGCTCTGGACGACACACGCGAACTGGATGCCCTAGATAAACAATCCATCAAGGGCCATGCAGCGGTTTCAGTCTTCGGCTGGCGCCCGTGTTAACGAGGCGGCCAGCATGCTATCTCCACGACGGGCGAGTGATGATGCGTCTTGAAATGGACAGCATAAAACGCTGTCGCATTCTTGTTATAGACCTCAGGCTTGCCGCCGTTGCCGGGCGAGCCTATCACGGATCAAAAAGTCCGCAGCGTGCTGTCTGGACGTGACTAACAGCATCGTCTCCGATAGTCCTCATACCGTTGCTGCTGTGCAGGCCCCAGTTGCTTCGGGTGAAATGCACGCGACCCGCGGGAATGTCCAGCGTGAGTCTGTCGCTAAGGTTGGCAGTTATCCGCTGGATTTCGCCAAGATTGCGGCTCATAATCAAACAGCTTTATTCACTTGGTAGAGGTAACTTGCGATGTCAGACAGCAAGATCGCCAAGCGCACCTTCGCGTTACGCTATTTGTTCGGGATGCTTTTTGTGGGCATCAGCCTGACGAGTCACCCAATCGACTCGTATGCCGCCGAGGCGGTTGCGATGGTCACGGATATCGTCGGCACGGGTGTGATCACCGAAAACGGCGAGGAAAAGCCGTGCGAAATCCTCGCCTATCTGCCTCCAGGCGCGGAAGTGCGGATAAACGAGGGTACCAATTTATCGTTGGTGTACTTCCAATCCGCCCAGGAATACGCCTTTTCTGGCAAAGCCCATATTAGGATCAATCCAGAGGAGCCGCAGGTCCTATCGGGCACTAACCCGCAATCCCGTAACCTTGCACTTGTCGGGGAGACCGGCTTGTTACCGTCCGCGAGACACGGTTACACGCAGGTTGCGCTTGTCCTGCGGAGCACGGGGAAGAAAAAGAAGAAGATCCGGCTGATAGACCCCAGAGATACCAAAGTTCTGGACGCACATCCGGTGTTTCGGTGGGAGCCGTTGGAGGACGGCGTCCAGTACCGTTTCGTGTTGGCGGATGAGTCTGGGCGTACTGTGATGGAAACGCTGGTGAACGATACAAGTTTTCAAGCGCCGCCCGAGTTGTGGCTCGAGGAAGGCGTGATCTACACCTGGCAGGTCGAGGCGCGACTTGCATCCGGTGTCGTGTATTTGAGTTCGGCGGAGTTCAGCCTGCTGGAGAAGAGTGAGCGCGACCAGATCAACAAACTCCGTCCCGCCGCCAACGCGCCTTTTTCCGAACGTCTATTGTTCGCCACCTTGCTCGACGAGCTCGACCTGCGCGACGCAGCGCAGCGGCAGTGGAACGCATTGGCGGCGGAGAGACCTAACGCGAAACCCTTGCAGGCGAAGGTAATGAAATAAAAAAACGTGCCGCGCTGATAGTGGTCGCTATTCATCGCAGCGCCGTGCACGTTCGCAAGGAAAGTGTTACTGCGCGCTTCGGCCGAGGTTCTCTACGACACGTAGAGCTTGTGGGTCACAACCGTGTCCTGCCATCCATGCAGCCCGATGGGCGTCGCTTGGCAAGTTCTCGGGGATGAAGAGAACCCTGACTTCCTCCTCAGCCATGCCCTTGAGGCGCGCCACATATGAAGCGCCGTCTGAAAGTGGCAACTCGGCAGGCCACACGATTGTCTGCTCGCCACGCGGCCATTCTTTCCGTATCTTGCCCTGTCTGCCACCAATCTGCGTGAGCCAGAGCACGGTTTTTGCCTTTGCCCTGGGACGCCAGAGCATGACTGGCTCGTCTGAACGCAAGCAATAAACGCCAGACCGACCGATGTTAACCGACCACACATCTGGCCGAGTACGTATACTTGCCGAACGAAAAACCGCAAGCGCTGTGCCGTCCTTCGATGTGGCGGTCACCATCTCGGACAAAGAGCCGAGAAGATCTCCGGCCGTTCCCTCAGGCGACGGGTTCGGTCGGCCCTCGTAGGGCCCCTTGAGCTTAATGGTCTTGCCATTGGCTGACACGAGTGTGACATCTGAACCAGGCGGGAGGGTGATTGATTTCGCGCCGTCAATGATCGCCCCAAGTTTGAACGCTGGCGCCGTCGAAGTGATTACAACTAGCTGGGCGGCCTTGGCTGCGTCCCACAAACCGACACTCAGAGCCATCACCATAAGGAGCCGCAAGATAAACATTCTCATTTCTCTCTTATCACAACAGTGTTTCGGCATGGCCTGGATGGCAAGCGTCTGGCATGGAACGCGGTTAGGGTATCATCCGGATACTGCTCAGCCAAATCGTTCTTCCCATTTATATCATTCATATCGCTTCTATCCCCAAAAGTCGATGTTTTGTACAGGCTCGATGTGACATTTGTCACGATTGCAAAAACATAGGACGGGCGCCATTTTTAACTGTTTGGCCTCGGGAGGCGTACGGCCGGCACCCGCAGCACATACAACTCACTTCTTCTCCACTACAATCGTGTTCCCACCTTCCCCGGCCGCGAGACGCCGCGTATGGAAGGCAATCAGCGTGTCATCCGGGTACTTGTTTGTCAGGCTGCGAAAAGCGTCGGCCGCCTCGCGATCCCCCTGCTTCATAAGACGGTATGCGAGCACGTAGTCGGCGGTCTTCTCTGAGGCCGCCTCGGCCTCAGATAGGGGCTCGAATACGTCGATGCCCTCGGTTTTGCCCGCTAGCAGCAACCGGCCAACGGGTCGAAAATGAAGGTGCTCACATTTCTCGACAGTCGTCCGACTGGCGCAAATACGTGTACCAAGAAGCCTGTTCGCGCTTTCCAAGCGTGCCGCGGTGTTAACCGCGTCACCGTGGGCTGTGTAGTCGAACCGATTGTCGCCACCGAAGTTACCGACTACGGCCGATCCGGTGTTGACGCCGATGCGAGTTTCCCCGAGCTCAATACCGCAGCTGGCTTGACGCAACCTATAGGATTGGCAGAACGCATCGAGATCCATGGCACAGGTAACACCACGTTCAGCATGATCGCGCTGGTCGCTCGGTGCATTGAACATGACGTGAAGCGCGTCGCCGACGATTTTGTCGATGGTGCCGCCGTGGCGCAGCACAATATTGCAGGTCTCGTCCAGATACTCGTTGAGCAGCTGTACCAGAACTGTTGGTTCCGTTTGCTCGGTCAGCGAAGTGAAGCCCGCAATGTCGGTAAATAAGAAAGTCACTTCACGCTTTTCCCCACCGAGAGCCAGGCGAGCAGGGTCAGCCACTAGCTGTTCGATGACCGCAGGTGCCAAGTATTTCGAGAAGGCATCGCGGATGAACCGCTTCTGAATCCACTCTTGTCGCCAAAGATGTGCGGTGCCAACGCCGGCAGATGTTGTAAGGGCAATCGTAGGCATAACCAGCGGCAGCAGAGGGCCGCCCTGCTGGTAGAGAAAAAACCCCCCGATCCAGCCCGCAACCACCAAGACAGCCCCCACACCGCTTCTCACGCCGACCGGTGCGTTGATCACGGCGAGCATCATTCCGATTGCCGACAACAGAAAAATGATAAATCCGTCTTCCCATGCGTCGAGCCGACGTCCTCTGCGCCCCTCTAGCAGTTGTGCCAAGGCGTGGGCATGTATCACTACCCCGGGCATCCTGCCGGCCTTGGATCCTGCGCCGGCGGCGAACGGTGTGCGATGTCGGTCGCTCAGCAGCAGGTCGGCGCCGATCAAGACGATTTTTCCTGAAAACCAAGGAGACGGGAGCAACGGCACTGCATGTGCTGGAAACGTCCGAAATGGGGGGGTTTCAACGTCAGGACGGCCGCGATAGTCGAGCGGAACAACATCAACATCGGGTACCTCGACACCAGCGACCTTGGCCACAGCGGCGGCAAATCCGAGCGTCGATCGCCCCCCTTCTCGATTCCTTATATATATAGATCGCACGGTGCCATCTATCGTGTCTTCGGCCACATAGGCAAGACCGCGCTCTACCCCATCTAGGTAGTCCCTCATAAAGGCCGTTTGGCGTTCGGTAAGGCTGGCGTCCGCGTCGACGAAGGCCACTACTACCGGAATATTAAGGTCATGCAGCGTTCTGCGCAGCGCTTCATCTTTTTCGGATTCCGTGGGCTGATCGAACAGGATGTCTACGCCTATCAGTTTTGCACCTTTTTGTTCCAGATGATGGAGAAGATTACTCAGAAATTGTCGGTCCAATGGCGAGCGATAGGGTAGCGTGGAGAGCGTATCTTCTGTGATGGTTACGATGATGATCCCGTCGGACTGCGGCATCGACGGCGTCAATGAAGCAACCCGCAAGTCGTACACCCAGTTCTCTACTAATTGAACCAAGGGAACAAAGCGCGCGGCTAAGACGCAAATGGCAGTTACGATGAGAACAGTCACCGACGCATGAAAGAAATCCTTGCGCCAGTTTGAGGGCGTTATCGCTGCGTCAGCCAAGGCCTGGTCGTTCGGAAGGTCTTCGGGCCTACGCTACCTTGTGGTTCGCGAGCTGCTCTAAGGCTCTGACCAGCACCGCATGATCCTTATCGGCCCAGCCCCTGTCGGCACAGTCATTAAAGAGATCTTGTGTCTTGGCGGTATTGGGCAGGCTCATATTCAACGCGCGCGCGCCATCAAGGGCCAAGTTTAGGTCCTTCTGATGGAGTTCGATGCGGAAACCCGGATCAAACGTCCGCTTGATCATGCGCTCACCATGCACTTCTAGAATGCGCGATCCCGCGAAGCCACCCATGAGTGCCTCACGGACGCGGGCCGGATCGGCCCCAGCCTTCGATGCAAACACTAGTGCTTCGCTGACGGCCTCGATAGTTAAGGCAACGATGATTTGATTGGCGACCTTACACGTCTGACCAGTACCGTTTTCACCAACCAACGTTATGTTTTTTCCCATGAGCTCGAACAGTGGTTTGACCCGGTCGAACACGGCCTGCGGCCCGCCGACCATAATCGTCAACGCCGCATTCTTGGCGCCAACTTCGCCCCCCGATACCGGTGCATCCAAGTAATCGCAACCCAGCTCGTTGATGCGAGATGCAAACTTTTTGGTCTCTATCGGTGAGATAGAACTCATATCTACAACCGTTTTGCCGGCACTCAGCCCAGCCGCTACCCCGTCAGGTCCGAACAACGCTTGTTCTACATCAGGCGTGTCCGGCACCATGGTGATGATGATTTCGGCTTGTTGTACAACTTCTTGGCAGCTCCCACACTCCACCGCACCGCCGTCCAATAATTCTTGGGGTAGCGGCGAACGATGTTTGACTAGAAAGAGTTGGTGTCCGGCCGCCTGCAAATGACCGGCCATGGGACGACCCATAATGCCGACGCCAATGAAACCGATTTTGCTCATGATGATGTTCCTCCCAGTTTTCTATAGATACGGACGCACCCAATCCAATCCTGCTTCGGTAGATGAGAGTGGTTTATACTCGCATCCTATCCAACCTTGATAACCGATGCTGTCCAAGTGCTTAAAGACGAAGCCATAGTTGATCTCACCAGTTCCCGGTTCATGGCGGCCCGGGTTGTCGGCAAGCTGCATGTGTCTGATGACGTTGATGTTGGTCTCGAGTGTTCGCGCGAGATCACCTTCCATGATTTGCATATGATAGATGTCATATTGCAACTGGAGGTTTTTCGATCCGACCTCGTCAATAATCTTAAGCGCCTGTTCAGAATGACTCAGAAAGAATCCAGGGATGTCGATGGTGTTGATCGGTTCTATCAGCAAGGCGACACTGACAGCGCCCAACTTCTCTGCCGCAAACTTGAGATTGGTTACCAGTGTCTCATGTAGCCTCTCGGTTGGCACACCAGCTGGCGCGATACCTGCAAGACAATTTACTTGTTTGCACCCGAGGGCGGTGGCGTAGTCGATGGCCATACCAACACCGTCTTGAAACTCGGTCACGCGATCGGGATGACAGCCGATACCGCGATCGCCGGCACTCCAGTTGCCAGCGGGTAGGTTATGCAACACCTGCACTAAGTTGTGCTGTTGTAAGTGCTCGTTTAGGACAGCCGCCTCGTAATCATAGGGGAACAGATATTCGACGCCCTTGAAACCGACACGTGCCGCTGCTCCGAATCGATCGAGAAAATCCAGTTCAGTGAACAACATCGTCAGGTTGGCGGCAAACTTCGGCATGTCTTTAACCGGTGGCGCTAACACTATGTGGAGGCTGAAAAGATGCCTCCATTTCACGGCGAATCTTTACCGCTTCTGATGATTCGTCTACTTCCACGTCCTGCCAATGAATGGCTTCGCCTGCAGCGCGCGCGTTTACAAGTTTTACGCTGTGAGCAAGCCCAATAGGTAGGCCGCCAATCGAGAGTGAGTCGGTAGCGGGCATCAGCTTTCCCCAAACGGTATAGCCGCCCTCTCCATCCAGTATCTCGCCAGCGGCCAGATCGCGTTTGGCAATGGCGACGACATCGCCGACAAACCCTCGTGCTCTACCAGTGGCCTCACCGCGCAACGCAACCGAAGCGATACTGATCCCAAGTTCGAGGCCAATAAGATGAAAAGGGCGATACAATGCTGAGTAGTGTCCACTGTCGTCGGTCACCAGGCCATACTCGCCAAAGCAACTGGCTGCATAGTCCGACGGTGCCTCGAAGGTAACATAAACGCCCCAGCGGAGATCGCGTTCGACCTCGCTACCATCTCGATTGAGTGACGACACAACTTCTACTGTTCCTTTGTGGTGCAGCAGTCCGCCCGCATCATGTGGTTTCAATAGCTGTGGTAATGCATCTACGCTACAGGGTGGAAACGCCAGGCCTTCAGGGGCTGGCGTTAGCCCTGTAGCATTAGCAACCGCCGCCATCTCGATGGCCGACTTGGTACCATCGAGAAACGAATTGAACATCTTCGGGTTCATATGACTAGCCGTTGCCTGTTCGGGTGTGAGCCCATAGTACTGCCAAACTGTATCTGGGGTTGATGCGTGGTATTGCGGCAAGTACTTGGTACCCTTACCGGCACATACGACATTGAAACCAGTTGCTCGCGCCCAGTCGACCATTTCCGCAATCAATGCCGGCTGATCACCATAGGCCAATGAGTAGACGACACCAGCCTGGGCTGCGCGCTGTGCTAATAGTGGCCCCGCCAGTGTATCGGCCTCGACGTTGACCATGACAATGTGTCGGCCGGCATCAAAGCAAGCAAGCGCATGCCGAATGCCCGCACTCGGATCGCCGGTGCAATCCACCACCACCTCCATGTGATCGGCGGCGATTAGCCCGGCCGCATCGTCGGTAATATAGGTGGTTCCATCTCTGACCGCCTGTGCAAACGATGTGACAGCTGCTCGCCCCTGTGGCCAGTCCAAGCGATCTAGGGTTGCCCGCGCACGTGCGACCTCGATGTCACACACAGCCATGATGTGGATCCCGCGAGTATGTAGGGCTTGGGCCAGAAACATAGATGCGAATTTACCGGCACCGATAACGCCGACCCGAACTGGTCGGCTCGCTGCCCTTTCACATAGAAGGCGATATAAGCTCATGCTGGTTACGCTTGTTTGACAGAAGCATCCAGTTTAGCCGTGAGGCTGCGGTCAGACCAGTGCCTCTGTTCTACCGGTGGGACAGGGGACACCTATGAAATGACGAGAATACACTATCACTAGAAAGTTATTGTCCCGAGCGGACAGTTCTTTGCCCCTCCCAGGGCCTTATACGATTTGTTCTCCATGCCCGTGTACGACGCAGAAGTGCCGAGACGCAGAGAAAATCAAGTATATAAGGTCCTTCTGCGAACTCCTCGACTTTGCGTCCTCTGCGTTTTTCCAGAGCATTTCAAAGTCGGCAAGCTTACACTCTCCTTAGGTAAGTACGGCGAAGGCACCCAGCGCAATCACAACCTGTATAGCCGTGACTCCGCCAAGCGTGGGCTATCTGTGTCTACCAAGTTACGTTACCACCACCAGTGGCGCTACCGAGGGTCCCGTCGCACCACTCGAAAAACGTGCCAAATCCGCCTTGTTTCTCCAACACAGGCGGATGGCATGGATTATGCATTATCGCTACCTGGCTTCATCAGTGGTGCACGATTTCCATGAGCACGAATATTGCAGCCTATGTTACTGGCAATAGCGATCATGCAGAAATATCAGGCCTAGATCTGTTCAAAAGCGTTAATCTGCTGTCGATACACGAATTACTGAGCACGTGCCCGATGCTCGTGCTAGAAGCCGGAGAAACCCTGGCCGCTCCCGGAGAGCCGAATCAGGTCGTACATCTTTTGCTCCGAGGTCGCTTGCACGTCCATCAGGATTCCCTTGAGAGCGAACCTACGAGTACCATTGAATCTGGCAAATGCGTTGGTGTCCTTCCGCTCTTCGACCGAAGACCGTGTTCTCAGTACGTCGTCGCAAATCAAGAGAGTCGTCTACTCGTTGTCGATGAAGATAGGCTGATGGAGTTGATCAACAGCTCGCATGCTGTGGCGCGCAATGTTTTGTGCACCGTAATGCAAGAATTACGTCAGCAAGGTTCGCCCGAACTCGAGCAAAAGGACCTACAAGAAAAGTATCAACGTGTTAGTAGCACGGATGATTTAACAGGGGTTCACAATCGGCGTTGGCTGGATGAAATGCTCACACGACAAATCATGCGTAGCGCGACTGCTCAGCAGGCATTATCGGTGGCCATGGTCGCTTTGGACAACTTCAAAGAGTTTAATAACGACTTTGGAAAAAACATAGGCGATCAGGCATTGTATACACTCGCGCAAACAATAATGAAGAATGCGCGCCCGACTGACCTGACCGCTCGTTACGAAGGAAACAGATTTGTCATGGTCCTTCCAGGTTCGAATGTCGACGGTGCCAGACACTTTGCGGCGCGTCTGCGTGAGGCCGTGGGCGAGACGAACATTGTGGTACCTGATCAGTGTATCCTGCCACCTATGACAATTTCATTAGGGATAGTAGAACTGAAGGCTTTCGTCTCGGCTGAAGGTATTTTGTTAGATGCCGCCGCTGCGCTCGCACGTGCCAGGGATAAGGGCGGCAATTGGGTGTCCGAGTAAGAAGACACGAATCCGTCCCGACCGCAAGCGGCGGTGATGGGTGTGGAGACGTTTCCTCTTGCGTTCCAATACGTCTCACTCCTCCCAGATATATAAGGCCACTCCGTATAGAAATAAGCGCCTGAAGGTGCACAGCCTCAGGCCATAAGAGAATTCTTCCGCTAGTTCACATCAATCACATGCGCATTGAAGCGCTGGAAAAAAACCCAGAGGGCCTTTCTGTCCAATCCAAGTCAATAAGAGCGTCTCTGCTGCGATCCAAAGCACTGTATCCTCTGCAACCGGTTCAGTTACGACACGCAGATCGGCCAGGAACTTTACGGTCAAAAAGATGTCACTATCGAAATGACCTATCGCCACCTGCCGAAGCGAGCAGTTGATGTGCATCATCAAGCCCGGGATGCGTTGGAAAAAACGCAGATGCCGCTCTCGCCCCTCAATAGGATTTTATATGTCTGATTTTCTTTTCGTTTTAGCATCTCTGCGACCTCTGCGTCGTATACGGGCATGGAGCATAGACCCTAAGCGCCGGGTAGCCCGAGTATCGCCTATGGTAGCGGGAGTCTTTCTTATGTTTGTTCTCGGTATCGGCGGCCTTAATGCTGCGCAGGACGACCCCGATCGCATCGTGGCTGAGCTCCTGGTACTTGTGGTGGGTGACGGAGAACGTAGGCAGCAGGCTATTACCTTTATCGAAACCGAATGGCAGCGAGATTTTACGCCCATGTTGTTAGAGGTCCTGTACTTAAGTCGGGATCCCGCAGTCGCCGTGAAGCTGATCCAGTTGCTCGAGGCCAAGACCGGTCAACAACACAGATTTGACATCAACAAGTGGTACCAGTGGCTTTGGGCCCAAAAACCGCAAGTTCATCCACAGTACGCGCATTTCAAGAGTGCCTTATACGGTCTCATCGATCCGAAGTTCGAAGGCTATTTCAGTGGTGATCGTACCATGAAAATCCGACTCGATGAGGTGCGTTGGGGAGGAGTACGACAGGATGGTATTCCACCGTTGCGCAATCCGAAGATGATCTCGGCCGGTAAGGCTGAATATCTTGATGATGCAAATATTATCTTTGGGCTAGAAGTGAACGGCGATGCGCGCGCTTACCCTAAGCGTATCCTCGCTTGGCACGAAATGTTTGTCGACGATGTTGGTGGCGTACCGGTAGCAGGCGTGTACTGCACACTTTGCGGGACCATGATCTTATATAAGACGGTTCACAAAGGCGTTGACCACAAGTTGGGCACCAGCGGTTTTCTGTATCGTTCCAACAAACTAATGTATGACCAGGAGACACAATCACTCTGGAATACGATTTGGGGAAGACCGGTGATAGGACCCCTCGCAGACAAGGACATCACACTCGAGCGTATGAGTGTGGTTACCACGACTTGGGGCGAGTGGCGTCGGCGACATCCGAACTCGAAAGTACTTTCACTGGATACCGGGCACCAGCGTGACTACGGCGAAGGTGTTGCCTACCAAGAGTATTTCGCGACCGATGAACTCATGTTTCAGGTGCCAAAACTGGATACGCGCCTGAAGAACAAGGATGAAGTTTTGGGCCTAATCTTTGCTCAACATCCTGAAAAACCGCTGGCCATTGCCGCAAGTTATCTGACCAAGAACACCGTTCACCACGATCGAGTCGGCGATCTTCGGTTCGTGGTTCTCACCGACAAGTCGGGTGCCAATCGCGTCTACGAGGCAAAGGACGTTACCTTCAAGACATGGGATTTCGATCGAACCGTAATGGACAAGAAAGGCGTTAGCTGGAATCTAGACGAGGCGCAACTAAAGGCGTCCGATGGCCGCGTCCTCTATCGTCTGCCGGCCCACCGTGCATTCTGGTTCGGCTGGTACTCAGCCTACACCCATACGCGCCTGGTCCAATAACTATAACTCGGCCGCGGGTAAGTTCAGTATCTTGCGTGCTTGGGCTGGTGTCGCCGGGTGTGCATCGTGCTTAGCGCATAGATCGGCGGCCAACGTCACCAGTTCAGCATTGCTCGCCGCCAGCCGGTCGCGGGATAAGCGAATGTTGTCTTCCAGTCCTGTGCGCAAATGGCCCCCCAATTCCAATGACCATTGATTGAGTTGAGATTGGCAACGACCGATGCCGGCCGCGGTCCAGCTGGCATCCGGCAACATTTCTCTAAGCTCCGAGACTAGAAACTCGAGTGTCCGCCGTCGCGCCGGCAATGCGTTAGCAATACCCATGACGAACTGCACGTGAACCGGTGATGTCAACAACCCGCGGTCCAACAACGTTCTCGCGTTGTATAGCATGGCAAGATCGAACACCTCGATCTCAGGTTTGATGTCATGCTCACGCATGGTGCTGGCGAGTTCATCTACTAGCTCGGGGGAATTTTCATAAACCATGTTCGGGAAATTTACCGAACCAGTGGCCAGCGAAGCCATGTCCGGTTTTAGCTGGAGTGCACTGGCTCTTTCTCGGGCGCTGCGGCCACGACCGCCGGTTGAAAATTGAATGATCATACCCGGACAATGCTTACGGACACCGTCCTGGACCTGGGCAAACAGCTCGGGTTTAGAAGAGGGTGTTTCGTCAGGATTGCGAACGTGGATATGTACCAGCGACGCGCCTACCTCATATGCTTCATGCGTTGATTCGATTTGCTCACTCGGTGTGACGGGTACCGCCGGATTATCTTTCTTGCGTGGTACAGAGCCGGTGATGGCGACAGCGATAATGGCTGGCCGAGTCAAACGAATCTCCGACGAAAAAGCCTTACTTGAACTTGATCGTTCGTTTTAGCTCTCGTAGCCACGCTTGTGCCTGTGTGAGCTCGGTTCGATTCATCTGTTGCAGCAAATGCTTGCGGTCGTAGGCCGCACAGGAGTTTCCACGATCAGCCGCCAGGCTGTACCAAACATAAGCCTGTACATCGTCCTGTGGCACCCCGCGACCGTCGTCATAGAGCTTAGCGAGGTCGTTCTGCGCGTCCGCATAACCGAGCTCGGCGGCCCGTCGATACCATTTAGCCGCTTTGACGAGGTCTTGAGGCGCACCTCTGCCCAACTCGGCATTGACACCCTGGCTGTGGATAGCCATTTGCTCGGTTAGGGTCACGGATTCAGAGTTAGAATCTGCCGCAGGAGAAGCAATGAGTCCGACGATGAACAATAACGACATTGACGGTTTCATCATGATGATCCCTCCTATTCGGAAGATCGTTTCTGCACAAATCTGTCAGAAATAGCCAGGTTCGTTGCCGGCTCTCCACTTGATGTTACAGCCCATGCTCGCCTTCTGCTCGGCCGGCACTGGCTGGTCTTGCAAGACGGCATCCAACGCCGCGCGTAGATCCTGGCCCGTGACCGCTATCTTATTGCCCGGTCGGCTGCCATCGAACTGGCCGCGATAGGCCAATTTGTGATCCTTGTCGAACAGGAAGAAATCCGGCGTGCAGGCGGCACGATAACTCTTGGCCACTTCCTGAGTTTCATCGTAAAGATACGGAAAGGTGTAACCGATCTTCTTTGCTTCTTCGGCCATTTTCTGTGGACTGTCGTCCGGATGCGTACTGACGTCATTGGCATTGATCCCGATTACTGCCACACCCTTGGCCTGATATTCGCGGGCAAATTCGGCGAATTGATTTGCGATATGTTTCACATAGGGGCAGTGGTTGCACATGAACACCACCAGTGTGGCGGGCGCTTGTTTGTAGTCGGCCAGCGACACCAATTGGCCTGTGGTATCGGGGAGACTGAAGTCGGGAGCCGCGGTATCCAATGCAAGCATGGTTGAGGAAACGCCCGCCATATCAGAGCCTCGTAGTCCAAGAGCAGGTGGTCGAAAAACACATCTTACTGCGCTTTAATAGCCGGCTCAAAGCAAGAACAGGGATTTGTGTTGGATGCAGCGATAGTGGATTCAAAACGCCGTGAAATTCTGGGTGCATTATGCCGTCTCGGTCTAATCTCGAAAGATCAAACCCCACGAATGACCGCGCTGGCGGGCGGCGTATCTTCAGATATCTGGCGAGTCGATCTCGCCGATGGGCCGATATGTGTTAAGCGAGCACTGCCCAGGCTTAAGGTGGCCGCACAATGGCAGGTGCCGGTAGAGCGGAACATCTACGAGCATGCGTGGATCGATACGGTCAGCCGATTTTGTCCGCAGGCCGTACCACGTCTAATAGGTCACGACCCCAAAAGCGGTTTATTCGCGATGGCCTACCTCGATCCCAATGAATATCCGGTTTGGAAGGCTCGGTTACGAGAAGGCCGTGCCGATCCGGCCTTTGCCGCCCAGGTCGGAGTAACCCTGTGCGCCATACACTGCGCCACCGCCGGCGATGGTGATATTCGGGCGCGTTTCGCGAGCGATACAATCTTTCATGCCATCCGACTTGAGCCCTACCTCATCGCTGCCGGTGAGCGCCATCCAGATTTGGCCGCGACCCTGCGCGCATTGGTCGAAACCACGGCCACAACCAAGTACGCATTAGTGCATGGCGATGTTAGCCCGAAGAATATATTGGTGCGGGGCGAAGGGCCTGTCTTCCTCGATGCGGAATGTGCGTGGTACGGCGATCCCGCGTTTGATTTGGCCTTTTGTCTTAACCATTTGCTTTTGAAATGCCTATGGACGCCACACGCCGCAAAGGAGTTCTTGGCATGTTTCAGGGCGCTAGCTGACACTTATCTTGCCCGGGTTTCATGGGAACCTAGGCGCGAGTGTGAAGCCCGCGCGGCACGCCTGTTGCCGGGACTATTTCTAGCACGCATCGACGGCAAATCACCTGTCGAATACCTCACAGACGAGCGCGACAAGGACCGGGTCCGAAAAGTAGCGCGAACATTACTGCTAGAACCGCCCAACCAGCTCGAGATCGTATGTAATAAGTGGGCGGGCGAGATCGGTTTATGAAAAAGCGAACGATCAAGCACATCGTTGGCCGGCGTGTATGGGATTCACGTGGTCGACCCACGGTGGAAGCAGAAGTGCATTTGGTAGGTGGTGCAACCGGTCGGGCGATAGCGCCGGCCGGCGCCTCGACCGGGTCGGGTGAAGCCATAGACTTGCGAGATGGCGGTGAAATCCTTGGCGGCTACGATGTGACTCGGGCGCTGGAAAATATCAACACCGAGATTGCATCGGTGCTCAAAGGCTTGGACGTGACAGGTCAAGCAAGCCTTGACCAGATCCTGATCGATCTCGATGGTACCGAGGACAAGGGCCGACTCGGCGCCAACGCCCTGGTTGCGGTATCAATGGCGATCGCCCATGCTGCTGCCGCTGCTGCTGAGTTGCCCCTTTGGCAGCTCCTGCTTAACGACGCTGAGGCCATACTGCCACTGCCACAAATTCAAATTTTTGGCGGCGGTGCCCATGCGGACCGGCGCGTCGATATCCAAGACTTCCTCGTGCTTCCAATCGGTGCAACTAGCTTTTCCGATGCGCTGGCTTGGACCGCCGCTGTCTACCACGAGGCGGCCGCACTCATGACCGAGCGCGGCCAACGCCATGGGGTGGCAGATGAGGGTGGCCTGTGGCCGGCCTTCTCGACTAACGAGGAAGCATTACAAACCCTTGTGCGCGCGATCGAGCGTGCCGGTTTCATCCCGGGCGATCATTTTGTGCTTGCGCTCGATGTAGCGGCCTCTGAGTTCGGCCGCGGTGGGCGTTATCGGCTTGGGCTTGAAGACCGTGAGCTCGACAGTGATGGACTTGCCGAACTCCTCGTCAGCTGGGTCGATCGCTACCCGATTGCGTCTATCGAGGATCCGATGGCCGACGACGACGAACGCGGATGGATCGCATTCACCCACGCCATCGGTGATCGTGTACAGATTGTTGGTGATGATCTGTTGGTCACCAGTCAGGATCGGGTCAAGCATGCTGTTGCCAATCGCGCATGCAACGCCGTGCTACTCAAACCCAACCAGGCCGGAACCCTAACCGAGACCCTTGCCGCGTATCGCGCGGCGCGTGATGCAGGTTGGAATGCTATTGTTTCGGCCCGATCGGGAGAAAGCGAAGACGTCACTATCGTCCATCTTGCTGTCGGTTGGGGTGTACACCAGATCAAGGTCGGTTCGCTCACACGTTCTGAACGTACCGCCAAGTGGAATGAAGCCCTGCGTATCGAAGAGACACTGGGTTCGAAGGCACGTTTTGCTGGCGCCGACGCGATCCGATCAGATGAGCGCAATTAAGTCTGAATGTGGACTTGCGGCTGCCGTTCTGCCGTAAGTCAACTAGTGCTAGAACGGCTATACCGGAATCTACTCCGACGTTGGTTCATTTTCATGCCATGGTGTTGTTCATAACCATGATCATGGCCGTGGGTCGGTCGTGGTGGCAGTAGGTAGATGATGGTGATGATCATCATCAGATTATGGTGTAATACCGACTAAATATACCCTACAAGGTATATTGTAAAAATAACCTCTGTAGGGTATATTTATGTTTTATACCCTCTAGGGGAAATACTGTGGACTACTTAGCAAACACGCCAGATCAGCTTGCCCAGATCCTTCGTGGGAGACGCAAATCAAAGCGCCTAACCCAGAAAACAGCAAGCGCCAAAACTGGTCTGCTGCCTAAAACAATTTCCGCGATGGAGAACACACCCGACGGCAGCACTCTAGAAAGCCTGTTTAAGTTGCTGTCTGCGCTGGAACTAGAGCTTGTACTTCGTTCTAAAACTGCGGAGCGACAATTTCCCAGCAAACTGGAATGGTAGCCGCGGCACCAAGAATCTCGTTATGCCTAAACCCTCAAAAACAAGAAGGCTGACTGTCCTAATGAATGGCGAGCTTGTGGGCTACTGGACCATGGGCCCACAAGCCCGTCATAAATTTCAATATTCTGAGGAATGGCTCACTAATCCGGGATCCCGACCCATATCTTTGTCGATGCCTTTGCGTCCCGCGGATGCGCCCTATCAGGGAGATCGTGTCGAGGCGTTCTTCGATAATCTGTTACCTGACAGCGTCGAGATTCGCCGTCGTATACAGTCTCGCTTCGGTGCTGCATCAACACGGGCTTTCGATCTTCTCACCCAAATAGGACGCGATTGCGTTGGTGCACTTCAGCTTTTGACGCCAGATGCAATACCTGACGATATCGAGCGCATAACCAGTGAGCCGTTGACCGAGGCCGGCGTGGCAAAACTGCTGCGTGAAGCAACGACAGCGCCAAAATTGGGGCAACGGGAAGACGACGCCTTTCGTATTTCGCTCGCGGGCGCACAGGAGAAGACCGCGTTACTCAGGCACGACGGCCAGTGGCACCGTCCTAATGGCGCAACGCCAACCACTCACATATTCAAACTCCCGTTAGGAAAAGTGGGCGACATGCAAGCGGACCTATCGACATCGGTTGAGAATGAATGGCTCTGTGCGCAGATTGCGCGCGCTTATGGATTGAACGTGGCGAATTGCGATATTGCTCAGTTCAAGGACCAACAGGTTCTTATCGTTGAACGCTTTGATCGCAAGCCCTCACCCGACCATACCTGGTGGCTGCGATTACCCCTGGAGGACATGTGTCAGGCCACGGGTACACCGCCAGAGCAAAGGTACGAGTCGGACGGTGGGCCTGGCGTCTCTGAGATCATGTCTGTCCTTCTCGGTGCACGCAACGCGCACAGCGATCGCAGGGCCTTTTTTAAAGCCCAGGTACTCTTCTGGATGTTATGTGCCCCGGACGGACACGCAAAAAACTTTAGTGTGTTTATCGAACCAAAAGGCAGATATTCGTCGTCACCTCTATACGACATCATCTCTGCGTACCCTATAGTCGGCACTGGTGCTAACCAATTGGCGCCACAAAGAGTGCGTCTTGCCATGGCTGTATCTGGCAAGAACAAACATTACCGATGGTCTATGATCATTCGACGTCACTTTTCCGAGACAGCGCGAATGTGCGATATGAGTTCAGAAGTTAACGATGTGATTGACGAGCTAGTCGAAGTAACACCGCAGGTGATCCGAAAGATAATGACACTCTTGCCTGAGGGATTCCCCGCTTCTGTTGCGGAGCCCATTATTGCAGGATTATCTGATGCGGCAAAAAAGTTAAGCATCCAATAGACTTGCCTTTCACTGCTGCGATTATTCTGGAGGACATAGCGAAGGATGCTCAGGTGATCTACTGGCTAACTCACGTTTTGCTGGCGCCGATGCGATCCGATTGCATTGACGTCACAGAACCTAGATGTGTACTTGCGCGACGCCGATCATGCTATCGCGCGTGACCAGTAGCCGATAGTGGTCGGCCGTCATGGCTCTGCAACGAATGCAAGCTAGGAATGAAACATTTAAGTTATTGATAATACTATGTTATCAACCGTTTCGGACATATCGTTTCAGAAAATATGAAACGAGTTGCGGTGGCCGCGGCTGAAGGCCCTGGGAACACCCGAAGAGTCCAAGTATTCACCGTGGGTGAGATTGGGGCCAAGGCGCTTGTGCCTAGCGCTTTCCAGACCCAACTGGAAACCGGATTGGAATCTGCGAAGAATGCCATCGTGCAGGAAGTCGCCGAACGAAATAGCCATTATTTTGAAACTGAGATGAATAAACTGGAAACCTGGGCGGACGATCTCAAGCAAGGACTGGAGCGCGAGCTACAGGAACTCGATAAGGACATAAAAGCAGTAAAGAAAGAAGCCCGGCAAGCAGGAAACCTGGATAGAAGGTAGAACTCCACAAAAAGGTAAAAGAGCTCGAAAAACGGCGCAACAACAAACGTAAACAATTACTTGATGCCCAGGATGAGATTGATGAACGCAAGGAAAATTTGATTGGAAAGATAGAGGCAAAGTTGAAACAAGATGTTTCAGTAGCTGCGCTATTCACGATTCGGTGGCACATAATATAAGTGCTCTAATATGTTGATAGACTCCAGGAGGAAAATATGACAGAGCCGACGATCACTTGCCCGAAATGCAAGACTGAGATCAAGCTCACCGAGTCACTGGCAGCGCCTCTGATTGAGTCCACCCGCAAGCAGTTCGAGCAGCAGTTGGCGCAGAAAGACAGCGACATTGCCGAACGTGAACAGGCTGTTCGTGTAAAAGAAAAGCAATTGGTCGAGACCAGGAACAAGTTCCACGAGCAAGTGGCCAGTCAGGTCGAGGAGCAGTTGAAAAAGGATCATGCCCGGATTGCAACCGAAGAGGCCAGGAAAGCAAAACTGGCGGTATCAACTGACCTGGAACAAAAGACACGGGAAGTGGCCGATTTGCAGGAGGTGCTTAAAATCCGCGACGAGAAGCTCGCGGAAGCGCAAAAAGCACAAGCCGAGCTGATCAAGAAACAACGCGAACTGGATGACGCCAAACGTGAAATCGATTTGACCGTCGAGAAACGTGTCAGTGAAGGTCTGTCGATGACGCGTGAGCTGGCCAGAAATGAAGCGGAGGAGG
>Ga0209980_10000216_pt1 | contig 30419 bp, 37 predicted proteins | sample CR02metaG_FD_183611 | JGI IMG/M metagenome (GOLD analysis project Ga0209980, IMG submission 183611) | Deep subsurface microbial communities from Mariana Trench to uncover new lineages of life (NeLLi) - CR02 metaG (SPAdes) (version 2) | ecosystem: Environmental > Aquatic > Marine > Ocean trench...
CAGTAGGTTTTGTTGTTTCAGTAGGTTTTGTTGTTTCAGTAGGTTTTGTTGTTTCAGTAGGTTTTGTTGTTTCAGTAGGTTTTGTTGTTTCAGTAGGTTCCGTAGTTTCATTAGATTGTGTTGTTTCTGACGTCATACATTTTCAGATATTTGGGATAATTTAAATCTAAGAATGACTTTATGATAAAAATTATGAAGTTCTTGAGATTTTTCTATATACAATATTCTTTGATAGAAGATTCACATGACAGATTTTAAAAATACAGTTGATGCCTTAGAAGCTGGTTTAAAGGAAGAAAAAATCAAAATTCTTGAATCACTATCAAATTCTAAAGATCCAGAAATTATTCAATTAATTATTTCAAAGTTAGATGATCCCCAGATAGAAGTGAGGGGAGAAGCGTTTAGCTCTTTAGTATTAAATGAAAACAATATTACCAAATTTTTGATAGAAGGTCTGAACTCAGAAAGTAAAAACATTAGAGGATTTTCTGCGTTGGTACTTGCCAACAGACAAAATTCTGAGGGAGTTCAATCAATTATTACCCTTACAAAAGATGAAAGCTCATTAGTGAGGGCTTGTGCTTTGGGAGCGTTGGGATATCTTAAAGCACCTCAAGCTAGTGAAGCGATTCACAGATGTTTTTCTGATTCAAGTTTAGAAGTAAAAAAAAGTGCTTTGAAAGCTGCAATCGATATTGGTGAAAAATTACCTTTAGAAGAAATTAATGATTTGAAAAAGGAAAATGATTCAGAACTAGATAAATTATTAGTATTAGCAAAAGAAAATTCTTAATGTCTAACCATATGATTCGAATTTAACTTCAAAGCTACCGTCCTCACGTTTATTGTGCATTGTGACAAAGTCTTTTTCCTTAACGTATTCAAGAGATCCATCAATGGTTCCTTGATATCCACAAATATAGAGCGTTGTATTTTCTCTGGTAAATTTTTCACCAACAATTTCTTCTATTGGGGATAACCCATCTGCTCCTGTTTTTATGAACGATTCTACTCTACCTTTATGACCTGACCAAGATCTGTTAAACCATTCTTTTGGTCTACTTATTGAAGCTCTATATGTAAAATTCCATTTATCTTTTCCTCTATCAAGACTTTCATTTTCTAGTTTAGTGAAAAGTTCTTTGTAACTTAGCTCATCTACATAACTTGCACCATGAAGAACAATGATCTCTCTTTTATCTCCGGTATCATGGAGATGATTAGCAAAACTAACAAAGGGAGCGATTCCCGTACCACCTCCAACACATACAATTCTGCGTTCATCTTTTCGTCCATCAGGCAATTTATCATTAATTAGTAAAGCATTTCCTGTTGGATTTCCCCAAAATATTTCATCTCCTTCGCTTGAATAAAATATCTCAGTAGTAACACGACCCGGTAAAGGTTTTCGAACCCACCTTATTACAAATTCAAAATACTTTTTATTTTCAGGATGTGAAGCAAGTGAATAAGCTCTGCGAACAAGCTTATGATTTTCAGCTGCTATTGGTAAACCTAGAGTTAGGAACTGACCTGTCTGATAATCTGGCATAACTCCATCCGAAGGAGTTATTCGGAAGATGCCAAGATCTTCTCTAAGATATTGGGTATAACTAATGATTCCTTTGTTATCATTAACCATACAAGATATTTTTTTCTCATCTTACAAAAAGTTTTCACGATCTCAATTTAAGCATAAATCATATCTTAAAACCTTAAAATTTAACATGATTTAGGTAATGATATTGGTTAAGGAAGATACTAAGGAAAAACCCAAAAAGAAACGAGGAAAACCAAAAGGTGCAAAAAGCAAACCAAAGTTAACAAAAACAAAAGAAAAATCAACCAAGTCTTCATCTTCTAAAACCTCATTGAAATCAACTAAAGCTGCAGAAGCTGAAACAATAGCAAAATTAGCTGCACTAAGAACTGCAGCAGAAGAAGCATCTGAGAAAGAATACAAAGCTGCAGAAGCTGAAGCTGTAACCCCAGAAGCATCTCAATTATTTACCAATAAACGCGGACATGAAGTGATATTTCGACGAGAATTAGGAGAACCAGAATTTTGGCTAGATAAGAACGACCGAGCACCATCAATGCCTGTCCTTTCACAAGATGAAGAAGCAGAAATTTCAAGAAAGGTTGAGATTCCTTTTGATCAAACACCACCTTACAAACCAGAACATATACTCAGTCCTGAGTTTGGAGGAATTTCTAACTATGAAATTCAAATTAAAACTCAAAGAGACGAAATAGAACAAAGACTGACACGTTTGCAAGGTGATCCAAATACAAGCCCTCAGGAAATTAAACAAGCAGAAGAAGATCTAAAAACTCTTGATTATCTATTTGAGAACTTTTATGATGGCATGAATGTTTTCCGTACAGCAAAAGGTGGTAGGGCCAAACTACGAGTATAGAGGAGATAAGAAATGAGTAAAAATAATTTTCAAATCATCAATGCAAGAGTAACTTTCAAGAATGTTCCAATTTATAAATTGGATAAATTTTCATTTGAGGATCTCACTGTTGCATATGAATCATTTAAGAAAATTTCTGATGTTTCAGAATGTTTAATCATTCAAAATGCTTTCAGAGTCGAAGTATTTTTAGTGGTTAATCTGGAAACAGGAGAAATTCCTGATGCAAGGAGAACTGAAGGAAAAACCCTCACGATAGCTCAAATAAAACATACTTGGGAATCATTAACCGAACTAGATGATCATGATGTAGAACACTTTGACCAAACTATTGAGGTGTATAGGAATACTGATGTTTATCTGCATATTTTAAGACTAGCAACAGGTTTAGATTCAATCATTGTTGGAAGAAAAGAAATACTTGATGAAATAAAAGAATCAATTTCAACTGCTGAACAGGCTGGAGTATTTGGGAAAATCTTGAATAAATTATTTGATGCCAGTATACGAATTGCAATGAAAATTAGAGATTCAACAGCAATAAGTGAAGAAATAATTTCAATTGGGGACATGGCAGTAAAAACTGCAGAAGAAAAAACAGGAGTAGCTGGAAAGCATGTTCTTCTTATTGGAACTGGAGAGACAGGAGCTATGGTTGCAAAATCTCTTAACATAAAGAATTATTCATTTGATGTAACTAGTAGGACCATTGAAAGAGCCACTAGTTTTTCTAAATTATTGGGTGGAAAACCAATAAAATTTGAAGATAGTTTGTCAGGTTTTGATAAATTTGATATAATCTTTGTTGCAACCACTGCTGATTATTTCTTAATCAATTATGATCAAATTAGAAGAGTTATGGAAAAGAAAACGAAAGGTACACTACTAGTGGATGTATCAGAGCCCAGAGCAGTGGATGAGAAAGTTGCTACATTTCCTGGAATGAAATTAATGTTTAGAGATCAAATTGGTGAGTTGGTTGAAGAAAATCGAATATCTAGAGAGAAAAAAGTTCCTGCTGCAGAAGAAATGATTAGTAAAGAAGTGCCAATTATTGAGGCAATGTTAAAACGTCTAGACGCTGAAATCGTGGTTTAAAAAATTTTTTTTTAGATTAGTTTTTAGAATGATTTTATTTCTTTGAATTGATATCTAGCCGTATGACTCGAACTTTAATTCAAAGCTCCCGTCTTCACGTTTTTCCTGCTGTGTGACAAAACCCTTTGGTTTCAAAAAGTCCATACATCCATCAATTGTGCCTTGCCATCCACAAACGTAAAAAATAGTATTATCCTTTGTAATTTTATCTCCTACAAGTTCCTCTAATGGTGATTTATCTCCATCTGTAAGTCTCAAAAATTTTTCCACTCTTCCGGTTTGACCTCCCCAAGATCTGTTAAACCATTCTTGTGGACGACTAATAGCTGCTCTGTATTTAAAATTCCATTTATCTTTTCCTTTATCAAGACTTTCATTTTCTAATTCAGTAAGAAGTTCTCTATAACTGAGTTCATCTACATAACTTGCACCATGTAAAACGATAATTTCTCTTTTGTCATTCACATCATGTAAATGTTGAGCAAAACTAACAAATGGCGCCAGTCCTGTACCCCCACCGACACAAACTATTCTTCTTTCATCTTTACTTCCATCAGGTAGTTTTTCATTTATAGAAAGAGCCGCACCAGTAGGTTTAATCCAACTAACTTCATCACCAGCTTTTGCATTGAAGAGTTGTGTTGTTAAACGACCTGGAATAGGTTTTCGAACCCATCTAATTACCAATTCGATATACTTTCTGTTTTCTGGATGAGATGAAATAGAATATGCACGTCGTACGATTTTATTATTTTCTGTTGGATTTGGCATTCCAATTGTGATAAATTGTCCCGCTTGAAAATCAGGAACTTGTCCATCATTTGGAACGATTCTAAATATTCCAAGATCTTCTTTTAGTAATTGAACATAAGTAATAGTTGCTTTGTTATCAACGACCACTCGATAAGTGCCATCTACAATAGTTAAATATCTTCTGTTAAAAAATCTGACAGTAATTGAAACTTCAGCTAAACGTTAATAACCTAACCAAAAAATCTAATGCGGTCAGATTTTTATCTGATAATTTGGGCCGGTCGTCTAGACTGGTAGGATACGCCCTTGGCATGGGTGAGATCGAGGGTTCAAATCCCTCCCGGTCCATTTACAAATTTTTTCTAAAAAAATAATACCATACAAAACTGTCATGGAACGGGGACGTAGGTTAGCTTGGTGGACTGCCAGCCTCGGGCGCTGGATGTCATGGGTTCAAGTCCCATCGTCCCCATTCAAAGTAAAGAAGAGTTAATTGAAATAGGATGACAAAATTACATAGCCCAATTGACGGTTGCTATCTATCTTGCACATCTAAATCCGGTCACCAATGCTCATGTAGAAATCATTGAAGAATTAAAAAAAGAAGGAAAAGTGACAGTTATGCCTGTAGTTTTTCTTCAAAATAGAAAGGAAGTGAATAGTCGTATATTCCCATTTAGATATGAGATTCGAAAGCAAATGTTAGAAGCAGAATTTGGGGATACCATAACTGTTTCATCAAATTATACTTTTCATGCACCTTTCTGCAGGTATTTGCCACCATTGCTTTCACCAATCTCTTGGCAATTAAGAAAACAAATACTGAATGGAATTGAAGATAATTACTTTACATATACTGGTGATAAGGCTGAAGGATATATGTTGAAGATGTATAGACTTCATCCAAAAATCGGTAGGCGAAAGTTAATTTCATCTTCCCAAGTGAAAAACAAATTATACCAAGCAGTGCAAGGTAAAAACACAACTTGGATGAATGACGTACCTGAAAAAATTGCTAAAATTATCAAGCAAAATTGGGAGATTATAGAAAAATTTGCTGCAGTTGAAGATAAAACTAAAAAAGTTTTGGGAATGAAATTTCCAAAACAAGGATATTGGTTCAAATAGGTTAATTACAGATACATTCTCATCTTTTTTGTGAAATCTATTTTTTCAAAATTTGTTTGGTTTGATGGAAAATACGTTCCAATAGAAAAAGCCAATGTTCCTATCACAACACACGCTATCCATTATGGAACCTCAATTTTCGAAGGAATTCGAGCATACTGGAATTCTAAAAATCTCCACATTTTTAGATTAGATGAACATCTAACCAGATTCAGAAATTCTGGTAAATACTATTCAATATCTCTAAATTTTTCTGATAAAGAGATCAAGAATGCAATTGTAAATTTATGCAAAAAAAATAAAATGAAAAAATCTTGCTATATTCGTCCCTTTTACTTTGTTGGACAATATGGGATAAACTTGCATGTTACTGAGAAGGCGCCCACACAAGTAGCAGTCTTTATGTTTCCTTTTGGAGATTTGTTTAACAAAAAAGGAATAACAGCTGGAGTTTCTTCTTGGAGAAAATTTAGCGTATCATCAATTCCTCCTCAAGCAAAAATGGGAGGAAACTATCTCAATTCTATTTTGGCTACACAAGAATCAAAACGAAATGGATATGATGAAGCTATTCTATTGGATAAATTTGGATATCTAAGTGAAGCTCCTGGAGAAAACATCTTTCTAATTATAAATAACGAAATTATAACTCCTCCAACTAGTTCATCTGCCTTGAAAGGAATTACTCGAGATTCAGTATTCAAGTTGGCTGAAGACAGAGATTACAAAGTACGTGAAAGAGAAATTACAAGAAGTGAGTTATACATTGCAGATGAAATATTTCTTAGCGGAACTGCAGCAGAATTAACACCAATAATTAAAGTCGATGATTTAAAAATAGGAAATGGTAAAGTAGGTAAGATAACAAAGGAATTGATGTCAGATTATACTGATGTAGTAATGAACAGAAATGAAAGATATTCATCATGGTTAACTGCAGTGTATTAGTATGAAGATAGCACAAATTGGAACTGGTGGATGGGGTAAAAATCATACTAGAATACTAGCACAGCTTGAAGTTCTTACTGCAGTTTGCGACACAAATAAAGAAAAGAGCAAAGAATTTGGTGAAAAATATTCAGTAAATCATTATGACTCTGTTGATTCATTATTAGATTCAGAAAATTTTGATGGAGCTTTTGTGTGTACTCCTACTTCAACTCATTCTGAAATCGCAACAAAACTTATTCAAAAAAGAAAAAGTGTTTTCATTGAAAAACCAATGACTTATCTCTCCGAAGAAGGAGAAGATTTAGTTCAATTAGCCAAAAAGAATAATGTTGTTTTGACTTGTGGGTATATTGAAAGATTCAATCCAGCAGTAACTCTAGTAAAAGATTATGTAAAATCAAAAAAATATGGTGAACTAGTCATGCTTGAATTTCACCGAGAAAATCGAATGCCCATGCATATCAAAGATGTTGGAATAATCTATGATACTTCGGTTCATGACATTGATACAGCTATGTGGTTGTTTGATGATACTCCACAAGTTGTTTTTGCTAGATCAGGAAAAATACAACATGAACATGAGGATTTTGCAACAATAATGTTGGGATTTAAAGATAACAAAGTAGCCATAATTTCATCAAACTGGATAACGCCTTCTAGAATTAGAACCTTCAATGCGGTATGTACTGAAGGAATAGTATCTTCAGATTTTATCACACAAGAAGTAAAAATCCAAACAAAAAATGAAACAGAAATACCAAGGAAAGAAATGCAAGAACCCTTACTTTTAGAAATTAAAAATTTTTTGGGTGCGATTGAAGGTAAAAATGAATTAACAGTAAAATCTAGTGAAGCAGTCAATGTTACAAAAATCGCTGAAGCATCACTTTTATCTAGCCAAAAGGGGACTCCAATCTATTTAGATCTAAAATGAACAAAAATATGTTAGATATTCTTGCATGTCCAATTGACAAACATTTTCCTCTTGAAATTTATGAATCAAAAACACAAAACGAATTGATTGTAGAAGGAGCTCTTTATTGTACAGATTGTTCTCGATTTTTTCCAATTATAGAAGAAATTCCAATAATGTTACCAGATGAATTACGTGACAAAAAACAAGATCTTGAATTTCTAAAGGTTAATCAAGAAAAACTACCTGAAAAAATAATTAAACAAGCATCTCCATGGCATCTGTGATGTCTTATGGTTACTAATTTTGTATCTGATAAAGCAAAGATTGGAAATAATGTGAAGATTTGGCATTATACTTATGTTGGCGACGATACAGAAATTGGAAATAATGTGAAAATCGGTTCTTTGGTTCACATAGACTACAACGTTAAGATTGGTGAGAATACTTTGATTGAAGGATCAGTATACATCCCACCCCTATCAAGAATTGGAAATAATGTATTCATAGGACCAGCTGCTGTACTAACTAATGATCCTTATCCTCCAAGTAATAAAATGGTAGGTGTTACTATAGAGGATAATGTCATTATTGGGTCGCGTGCTGTAATAAAAGCTGGAGTCACAATTGGCAAGAATAGTGTAGTTGCTATGGGAGCCGTGGTAACAAAAGATGTACCAGAAAATACTGTTGTTATAGGAATACCTGCTAAGGAAAAATATTCTAGAGAAGAATACAATAAAAAACAAAAAAATTGGGAAAACAGTTAAGGATTTAATTCCTTTTGGAAAATCCAGTTTTTAATTTTTGATAGAAGAAAAATCCAAATAATTACCATACCTATAGCAATTATTGCTTTACTACCTGATGTTAAAATTGAATCCAATTCCCCATAACCAGAAATTTGAAAAGGGCCAAGAATTACTACTGCAATGCCTCCCCCAATCATGATTAAGATCCACATTAAAAAGATAAAAATGTAAATTGAGTTTTTCAAAGAACAACACCCATCATAAAGGCAGTAATTATTGCAAGAATCCCCGAAAAAATTCCTAGTCGAAATATTATAAAACCTATTTGTTTTTCAGTCAAAGGCGCCCTAGCAACAATTAACCTAACAAGAGTAACTGGTGAGTCTTTGTGAGGAGTAGCCTTTAACTTAAAATCTTCAGTTAATACTACTGGTTTAGATTTAATTTCTCTGTGTTCAACAATTCGTTTCATACTTGACAAAAACAAAAATGAATTGAATATTGCTGGTAAAAGTGCAACTGCAGCAATAATTTCTACACCACCCACTATTGCAATTGTTCCATACATTGCTCCAATAACCAAAGCTCCAGAATCTCCTGGAAAAATTTTACTTGGAAATTTATGATATTTGTAAAATGCCAAACAAACAAATCCTAATGGTAAACTTGCTAAAGCTATTTCATAGTTTTGTATAATGAAAAGTGAGATTGTTAATGCAAAACTTGCAATTGTCATAAAACCACTTGCAACACCATTAAGAACGTCAATTGAATTTACTGTGTTTCCAGTAACTGAAATCATAACAATTACTATTCCAAAATATAACAATGGGATACTTACTACACCAAAAAGTGGAAATGCCAAATGATAATCATATACACCTAACAAAAGAATAGGTATTGCTGAGGCAGCAAGTGCAACTGGTTTAAACCATCCACTCATTACTCTCCTATCATCAACAAATCCAACTAAAAAGGCCAAACTAGTAGTTATGATTATAGCAATTATCTCAACCATCGGAAAGAAAACATACAGAACTAATTCAGATATCAATATTCCTGCAATAATCGAAGGTCCTCCAGGACGAGCAACCATAGCTCCTCCTTCTCGATGATAATCCTTGACAGTCATATTTCGTTTCTCAAGAGCTTTAATTAAAAGTGGAGAGAGGAAATAAACAGTAAAAAATGCTATAAAGGAAACAATTACTGCAGCTATAATTCTTTCTGGCAATTATCTACCATTTCGTAATTGGGACTTGATGTTATCTGCAAGTGTTGAACCAATTTTATCAATCTCTGCCAATTTGTTTACCGGAATCTTAGAAAGATCCTCAAGATTTTTAATTCCATTTTTATACAATTTGCGTGCACGAATCCTACCTATTCCCTTGATTTTTACAAGTTCGGTTAGTTCTTCTCGAATACCATAGATTATTCTTTTTCGTAAAACATCCAATTCTTCTATAAGATCTGCCCGTTCACCTTGTTTGGCCAGCTCTCGCAGGCAGTATACAAGCCAGTCTGCGGTTTCAACCATTCTGTGAATATCTCCTGATTGAGTATTCAGATTATCCGAAAGTGATATTTCAGATGATTCTGTAATCCAATCTTGCAAGGCAAGCAAGCTCCTAGAGCAATCATACTCTGAAATTGGCTTGATTAGCTCTGATGCATTGTTTTCAAGCATGATGCTGACTTTTTCATAATCTTTGTTTCTAAGAGAAAACTTCGGAAAAAATTCCTCACTTGTTGTAATCAAGTGTAGAAAACCCAATGTGTGTTTTCTTTCTTTTGAAACAGTCTCAATTGCATCTCGAAAGAAAGTTGCAGTAAGTGGATCAATGTATAGTTTTGAAACTTTTTTCCCAAATTCTGTTGCAACAAATCGTTCTCCTTTTTTTATTATTAGCTCTTCTTCAGTGAGAAATCGTAGTGCAATATCAATTCCAAATTTCATTGTGGGTTTTCGTGTTTGCGTACCGCCCAAGGTTTGCAAAAAGAATTCAATAATTTCGTCTTTTTTAATTCCAGGATTAGTTGCAATTAGACTTAAAACATGAGTTCTCAGTGACTTGTCATCAGTTATCTTTGACTCTATTGGTTCAGGTTCTCCGTTAACATAATAGTCGATTAATTCTGCACTGTTAGAGTTTCCAACTATAATGGCTTCACCAAATTTATCATACTGCGGTCTTCCTGCTCTGCCACAGAGTTGTTTGTATTCTAAAACACTAATTGGTTTGTTGCCACCATATTTTGAATTATATCGATTAATACTTGAAATAACAACTCGTCTTGCAGGAAGATTAACCCCTGCAGCAAGGGTAGGAGTTGCAGCAAGCAATTTTATTTTTCCATTTCTAAATTCAGATTCTACGGTTTCCCTACAAGTTGGATTAAGACCTGCATGATGAAATGCAACTCCCTTCTTAATTAGTGCTGCAAGAGTCTTTAGCAGCTCAGTGTGTTCATTATTTTCTAAAAGTTTTTTTGAAATCTTTTCAAGCTCTGCAATATCAGATTTTGCTAATGATTTAGAAATTGCATCGGCTGCTTTTGTAGCAAGTGATGATGAACGTGATCTAGTTTCAGCAAAAAGTAGTGATTGACCTCCATTTTTTACCGATTCTACTCCCAAATCAACAGGTTTTCCTCTAATGCTTGCTTCAACTTCAAATTCTCGGCCATCATTCATGACAACATATCCTGCATCATAAACTCCCTCGTAAAGTGGAACAGGTCGCCATTTACTTTTGACAAGCTCACTATCAAGCCATTGTGCAAGTTCATCAGCATTTGTTATTGTTGCACTAAGAGCTAGAATTTGAGGACGAGTCTCAAGTAGTTTGAGTTTTGTTAGTGTAATTTCAAGTGCTGGACCTCTGTCATCATTTCCAATCAGATGAATTTCATCTGCTATTACGAGTCCCACATCATCTACCCATTCAGAACCATGACGGATAATAGAATCCATCTTTTCATTTGTTAGAATTAGTATGTCACTTTCTCCTAGATTTTTATCCTTTGATTCAAAATCTCCAGTAGAAATTTGAACCTTGATCTTTCTTCCAAAATCTATTTTCTCTAATTTTTTAAATTCTGAAAATTTTTCTGCTGCCAAAGCTCGGAGAGGGCACAAATAAACTACTTTGCCTTTGTTCTTTGAAAGAAAATTTATCATAGCAAGAATCGCAATTAGCGTTTTTCCACTAGCTGTTGGAGCTGAGACAAGAATATTTTTTCCATCTAATAATCCAGCTTTGATACTTTCTTCTTGTGGTGGATAAAGTTCTGAGTATCCTTGTTTTTTTAAAAAACTAATTGCTGATTTTGGTAATTTTAATTCGGTTACTTTCATACCCGGTTATAATGACCGGGTTTGGATTCATAAATAGATGCTTCGCGAAGCATCCTTCTAATGTAATTTCGAGCTTCATCTGAAGTGAACTTGGTGGATTTTTCTAGCTCCTTTAGGAATAATTTCTCTTCAACTGGAGTCTTGGGTTCGCCTTCAAGGGATCTAAGAATATCCATAAAGAGTTGCATTTTTGAAACCTCACTGTGAGCCCTACCTTGAAGTACTCCAAGATCTACTTTTCCAGTATTAACGTCAACTCCTGCATCTTGAAGCATACTTTCAATCAAGAAAATTGCTCGTTCTGCATCTTCTGCTTCTACTTTGTCCTTTAGCAAAATACGTGCTCTAGCAGTTGCCAGTCTGATTAGCCCTTCTAATTGTCTTGGGGTAACTGTAATCATATCTTCAGAATCTACATTTCTCATTTTCATATAGTATTTGAGAATCTTTTCTTCAGCTTCTTTGCTGAGTACTGGATTGATTTTCTTTGAATACGCCAAGTATTTTGTTAGAGTATCTGAATCAATTAGAGAACGTGTATCGTTTCCAGTTGGAGTATGCAAATTAATTATGTGCTGTGCAATTCTAGTATCTTTTTCCTTTGAGGGAATATCTCTTACCACAAAAATTAAATCAAATCTTGTCAATAGTGGAATTGGTAGATTTACATTTTCTGTAATATTTTTGAATGGATCATATTTTCCATACATTGGGTTAGCAGCTGCAAGAATAGAGGTTCGTGCATTAAGTGTAGCAACAATTCCCCCTTTTGCAATACTTACTGATTGTTGCTCCATAACTTCGTGTAATGCACTTCGGTCCTCTGGTTTCATTTTATCAAATTCATCAATACATACTAGGCCTTGGTCTCCAAGTACTACTGCTCCAGCTTCAAGCATCATAATTCCAGATTTGTCTTTGACTACAGCGGCAGTAAGTCCAGCTGCAGTTGATCCTCTACCTGATGTATAAAGTCCTCTTGGTGCAATTCTTGCACAAAACTTTAGCATCTCACTTTTCGCAGTACCTGGATCACCTACCAAAAATATGTTAATGTCTCCCCTAATCTTGGTTCCATCTTGAAGTATACGTTGTGTAGAACCTACAATTAATAACAAAATTGATTCCTTAATCAAGTTATGTCCTTGAATATGAGGTGCAAATGAACCAACTAGTCTTTCATAGATATCAGGATTATTTGCCAATGCCTTGATGATTTTTTCTTCTTCAGATGAGATTTCTTCTCTTTCTATTTTTCGTGAAGTTTTTGTACCACGTCCCGTAAGAAATTCTAAATTATTGCTATCAATTCTTAATCTGTAAAGGCCACTGTTTGCTCTAACACCTGTAAAATATTCCTGCTCTATTCTTACAATTCCTGTAAGAATGATTCTATCTCCTGGTCTTGCGTTATCTACTAGATCTTGTTTGATTGTGACATCAACATAGTGAGGCAATTGACCAGGAGGTAAATCCTCAGGTAGCTCTTGTAGCCTAGCAATTTGAAAATCGATAAATCTACTTTTGTCAGGCTGAATTGTAAACTCTCTGCTTGTACATTTTGGATCACTTCCACATTTGAATAGAGGTGGAACAGCCATTCCTTTTTCTAGTGTAATATGAAATTCATGATTGTTTCCACACTTGTAGGTGATTTCTTTTGCCAGTGGTTTTATCTCTGAAGATCTAACTACCATTCCAGAAACACTAGTCATCTTGTTTATGATTTCAGCATTGATTTGACGAAGACTTCGCTGAACAGGATAGTTTACTATTCTGGCTCTGATTGCATCTTTTATTTTAGCAGCATATTGTGGGAATCTTTCTTGAAGGATTTGCTTGATTGCAGTTGAAAATGCAGTTAAAATTTCATCTGGATTTTCATTAAATTTTGATTCTATTTGTGGATGTGAAACCAGATCATTATAGTCAATTACTATGAATTTAGCATTTTTTGGCATCATCTGGTCGATTTGTTCAACATATCTGAAATCTCCATACTTGTCTTTGTATTGTTTTAAAAATTCCTTTACCTCATCTGACATTGCAGACTTTGTCTTGATTTCAAGTGCTGTCATTTATGATCACCTAAAATTTGTTTTTTAAAGTCAGTTGATGTGTTGTAAATTTTTTCATAGAACGACCTTTCCTCAATGGTCAGCTTTTTACTCAGATCTGCAGTTAACTTGGATGAATCAGCCAAATGAATGATTTTTCCTTGTCTTTTTCGAACAAGAGAATTTAACATACTCTCAACTTTGTCAAAATCATCCTTGGGAAGTTTTTTCATGTATGAAAGTAATCTTATGTAAAAGTGAGGCTCTAGTGTTGCAAGCTCAAACTCTCCTTGAACGTTTTCCTTTACTGTAGCTTGCTTTAGCTCAACTATCATATCTGTCTCCTGAATTGTTAAATGCTTTTCTGACTCTAGAACAGTTGCAACCCATCTTGGGATGTTCAGCATCTCTCCTTGTTTTCCTTCAATATCTACACTAGCTACTTTGATTTTGAGATCGTGCAAAAAGGTGACCTTGACATCCTCTAAGTCAAATCCAGTATGATGTACCTTTGCAAGCTCAGTACTGTTAAGCATGAAGATCAGTTATCCCAAGCGGTTCGAGATGAATCGGATCGATCAATATCTTTTACCTTTTAGTGAGATCAATTGATCCTCTAAATAGTTGACTTTTTAGTATAGGTTGAGCATTGGGTAGATCTGAATGTCCATTTCTAATGTTATGTGGGTTGAAAAATATCGTCCGCATAAGATAGTCGATCTGGTTAATCAGAAAGAAATTGTGGGGAGTATTACTTCTCTTTTAAAGAATCAATCAGAAATGCCTCATCTGCTCTTTTCAGGTTCTGCAGGTGTTGGAAAAACAACCCTTGCTCTCTGTATTTCTCATGAAATTTTAGGAAAATATTGGAAAGATTCCACCTTGGAACTCAATGCGTCTGATGAAAGAGGAATCAATATGGTCCGAGAACGAGTCAAAAAGTTTTCTAGATTTGCTGGACTTAGCACAGAAATCCCTTTCAAAATAATCATCCTTGATGAGGCAGACGAGATGACTGCTGATGCACAAACTGCATTACGTAGAATAATTGAAGATACGGCAAAATTTTGTAGGTTTATTCTGATCGCAAATAATATTTCAAAAATTATTAATCCAATTCAGAGCAGATGTGCTGTTTTTAAGTTCACAACAATTCCAGAAAAAGAGGTGGTTTCACATCTAAAGGATATTGCAAAAAAAGAAAAGATAAAGGCTGATGAAAAAGGTCTAACTGAAATTTATGATTATACTGAAGGAGATTTGAGACATGCAATTAATTTGCTACAAGCAGCTGCAAGTTTGGGAATTGTTAATGAAGATAATGTCAAAGTATCAGCTGGTCTCACAAAAACTAAAGATGTAGATGGTGTATTGAAGCTAGCACTAGATGGAAAAATTATAAACGCTCGCGAAAAAATGATTGAGCTCATCAAAGTTTATGGGATGTCAGAATCAGACTTTCTTAAATATATCAATGGAGCAATTTTTAGATCAAAGAATAAAAATCTCAGTGAAATTTCTGGTATAATTGCAAAATATGATTATAGAATTCTCACAGGAGCTAATCCTGAAATTCAGTTGTCCGCACTTTTGGCAGAGCTTGGAAAATTTGGAAAATAACGCAGAGAGAGGGATTCGAACCCTCGTGTTCTTGCGAACACAGGCTCTCAAGGCCCGCGCCCTACCAGGCTAGGCGACCTCTGCGGGATTCGTTGATATCCTCTGACTAAAATTTGTTTTAGAATTAAGAAAATGATTTTACAATAGAGTAGATGAAAAATAAAGAAAGGAAAAATAAGGCTAATGTTCTGCGTGTGGATTAGCTGATCCGGATTCCATTTTTTGGAATGTTCCAGCTGCTTTTTCGTGCCATTCTTGGTTTCCTTGATCTACGAGAACTGCTTGTGGAGGACATACTGAAACGCATGCCATGCACCAGATACAATCGTGCTCTCTGATTGGGTCTGCATTGTCAGAATAATCTTTTCGCTCTTCTTTTTCAGTACTTCCAGTTCCTTCAAAGGTTTCATTTATTGCCTTTATAGCTGGAATGTCTTTTTCGGTTCTGTACCATTGGAATACCTGTACTGGACAGGCTTCGATGCATGCTCCATCACCTACACAGGAGTCCCAATCAATTGCGACCATTGTTCCACTAACGCCAAGTTTTTCCATTTTTTCGCCGTGGGCTTTGTAAGCTTTAAGGACTTGTTCATCCTTTGAAGCCTCTACCAAACCCTGAGATGGCCAAACAAAATGGAAGTATTCACCGCCAGCGAGCGAGATCTTTCCTATTGGCTTTTTATCTTTACAAAAGTCTTCTTTAATTGGCATATTCAATCTGATCATTACAATATTATTTAAATCTAGGCAAAATTAGTCAGCACTAAAATATAGATTTAAAAATTTTTTCAATTATAACACCGTTTTTTGTTTTTTTCCTTACGTTCATATCGTTTTGGTAATGATCAGTTTTCGTTGGATATTTTCAAGTATGATGTGTATAGGGGACCTAACATTGGACTGTACACTATTACAAATGATGATTTTGTTTTTATTCCAAATGGGTTTGCAAAAACAAAGGCAAAAAAACTTGCTGAATATCTGAAAAACGATTACATCTTTGCGTCAATGGTAAACACACGCCTCTTAGGAGCTTTAATGGTTGTAAACAATCATGGCATATTGGTCCCAAGTACCTGTCAACAATGGGAATACGATCATCTAAAGAAATCCACTGACTTGAATGTTGAAGTTTTAGATACAAAGTTTAATGCATTAGGAAATTTGATTTGTCTAAATGACAAAGGTGGAATAGTATCACCAGTATTTCCAAAAGATGAAGTAAAAAAAATAGGAGATGTAATGGGAATTGAGGTAATACAAAAGAGAGTAGCGGGCTTCCATCAGGTTGGGGTTGTGGTAAAAGCAACATCACATGGTGGAGTTATTCATCCAGAAACTGACGATGATGATATCAAAACTATTTCAAATGTTTTAGGAGTTAATTTAGAACCATCTACAATTAATGGCGGGGTTCCGTATGTTTCGTCTGGACTTTTAGCTAACAATAATGCAATAGTTGTGGGTACATTAACAAGTGGCCCAGAAATAATGATGTTAACTAGAGCCTTTTCTAACTAAGAATTGATTTTGAATTAGCAATTAAGTCATCAACTAAAATTTGTTTTTCTGTTCTATCCTGCATGTTTCGTAAAACAACTTTATCTTCTGAAAATTCCTTTGAACCAACAATAATCGCGTATTTAGAATTAGTAGCTGATTCTATTTGTTTTTTGAGTGGTCTTCCAGCTAGATCAATTACTACAGATATTCCTTCAGATCTTAGTTGAGATGCCAAGTTTGTTGCTTCTTCCTGCATCTCAGATGTGGCATACAAGACTGAGATCAATTGTGATTGTCGAGGTGGGACTAGACCTTGTTTGTCTAGTGAAAGTATTATTCTCTCTACGCCACCTGCAACTCCTGTAGCTCCTAAATCATCTCGTCCAAATGCTTTTGGCAAGCTATCATATCTTCCACCTCCAACAAGGGCACCAATATCTAAGCTTGTATCAAAGGCCTCAAAAACAAAGTCTGAATAATAGTCTAAACCTCTCACAATTCCAAAGTTGATGCTGATATTTTCCACGTCTCTTTCCTCCAGGGAAAAATATAGTTCCTTTAGCTCATCCCAGTTTTGAAATTCCTTTATCTCCGAAAATTTTTGTTCGATTTCATGAGGGTTTCCTTTAAGAGATGCAAATTCAATTAATTGATGAATTAAAGGTTGGGAAAAACGTTCCTTATACTCTTCAACAAGTTTGGTTTCTGATTTTTTTTGCACTTTATCCAATAAGCGAAATGCATCTGAGATATCTTGTTCATTAACAGATGGAATTATTGTTGAAATGGTTTTTTTAATAAAAAATTCTACAAGTTTTCTATGATTAATATCAATAACAATGTTTTTTAGATTAAGCTTTTCAAAAAATCTTGAAGTAAATTCTACTAGTTCTGCATCAGCTGCTAAGCTAGATTTGCCAAAAATCTCAATATTCCATTGATGAAAAAATCTGTATCTGGCTTTTTGGGGTTCGTCATATCTGAATACTCCTCCAAAGGAGGCTAATTTGGCTGGAAGCTTAAGAGATTTTTGTGAAACTACCCACCTAGTAAGTCCCATAGTAAAATCAAATCGTAATCCAACTTCTCTATCATGTTTATCTCTGAAATAGTAAATATCATCTTTAATGGCTGGTCCACTTTTTGTCTCTAAAACTGAGAATAACTCAATTGGCGAGGGGTCCATGAAGCGATACCCGAAAAGCTTTGCAGTTTCAGTGAATTTTTGTTTGACATAATCGATTTTGAAAAGCTCATCATCATCAAAGTCTTTCATTCCTCTTGGAAGTTCCAAATTACTTCCCAGCAGAGGTTTGTGCATTTTAGGCTTTGCGCAAGCTTTTTTCTACCTATTAATATCAGAAAACTTTTCTGAAATCAATTGAGTTTTAGATATCTCGAACATACAACAGATGCTTTCATTGAAGTAAAAGCTTCTACTTTGAAAGAAGCTCTTGTAAAGGCTGGGGAATCAGTAGTTGAAACTACTCTCGATATCTCTAGTGTTGAAGAGAAAGAGAAAAGAACACTAAAAGTTAAAGGAAAAGATCTAAGATATCTTTTATTTAATTGGCTTGAAGAAATTAACTATCAGTTGATTACTGAAGGTTTTGCAATACGGAGATTTGATCTAAGTTTACAAAAAAACGAGGAATATGAAATAAAAGCAACTGTTTTTGGAGAACCTATTGACCTTAAGAAGCACCATTTCAAGATAGAAATCAAAGCCCCAACATTTCATTTAATGGAAATTTTAGAAGGAAAAAATGTTGTAATGCGTTTTTTATTGGATCTGTAAGTAGATTATTCAGAGGAAGAAAAGTTGTTAGAAATTTCAGCGATACTTGGATTGGTTTTAGTTTTATCTGCATTTGCTCAAGGTCCTCCAGATTATTCTAATCCATATTCACCAATCTTTACAGATCAGGATGTATACACTTGGACCGATAAGGTATACATAACAATTCTTGCACCAAGTTGGAATGCAAACCGAGATGGCATTGATTCTATTGGTGAAGATGAAGAACATTTTGTCAAAATTTCTACTACCAATCATTCACTCAAACCATACAAATTGACAGAAACTGGAACAAACAGTGGAATATTTACTGGAGAAGTAATTCTTACTGGATTTTTACACGATACCAACGGTGATGGGAAGCCTGACACAAATCCTAGAACAACGGGTAGTGGTCCCACAAATGGATTCTTAGAAACTACGAATAGAGGAGGAATTACAATTTCTTTTGAGTTTGCTGATGGTGTAGTATTAACTCATTCTGCATTAATTAGATGGAATATTGGTGAAGTGAGTTTTATGGAACCAACTTATTTTGTAGGAGATTCTGCAAAAATTCAAGTCATTGATCCTGACATGAACCTTAATCCCGAAATAATTGATCAGGTTGATTTGAAGGTTACATCTCACTCCGACGCTGCAGGAATTGTTGCTACTGCAACAGAAACAAATGAAGCATCAGGAATATTCGAAGCTGTTATTTCTTTTACTCAGAGTAGTTCCTCAAGTGGAAATAGATTATTTGTAAATCCTGGGGATATACTAGAAGTAAAGTATAGGGATTATACTCTTCCAAGACCTTACAGTATTTCAGATGATTTGGAAATAACAAGCTTGGCAAAATTTACCTCAAATATTCCTCCAATTGAAAGAGTCTCAATAACTAATAATTTCATTGCAGATAGTTCTGGAAACGTAATTCAAGAATTAAAAACTAATGACCAAATACAAGTTGTTGGAGCCATTCAAAATAATCAAAATTTTGGACAAGGTTTTATCTTCATAGTACAAATCAATTCTCCTGAAGGAACTATAGTTTCATTGTCTTGGGTTGAGGGAGAACTGCAATCAAATCAAATACTTGAATTATCACAATCATGGACTCCAAGTAAAGCTGGTGAGTATATTATTGAAACATTTGTTTGGAATTCACTAAAGGATCCTATTCCACTATCACCAGTTTTTAGGCAATCTTACTATATTCAATAAAATTTAAATTAAATCTAATAATCTTTTTTCTCAATTCTTACCTGACTACCCTTAGATTCTAAAAAATGTCCCACAAAATTTTTTAATTGTTCTGCAATCCCAAAACCAAGTGCGCCTTCTAACATACCAGTATTTTCAATTACAGCAACCATCTCAGAACTAATTTGAACTGTAAAAAAGGTCCAACCAGCCTTTGAAAATGGTTCACCAATTTTATATGCATTTTTTACTTTACAAATACTTTGAAGATCTACCATTGCTTTTTTTACTAGCTCAATTTCCTCATCGTATCTCCTAGTACTAAGTTGAAATAATGCTTGCATTTCTAATTGATTTTTCATTTCCTTCATTATAACTTAGTTAATTCTTCGATTGATGCGACAAAGAATAAAAAGAGAAATTGAAAGATTCCAAATATATGACAAAGATAAAAACATTTGATGGTTCAAGTTTTTGGAAAAAGGCATATGCTCATCAACGAGGAAATTTACTTAGAGCAGTCAAGGTTCCAGATGATCAAATTAAGATTCTTGTAAACAAATCGTATCAAGAACTACCTGCACCACTAAGATATGAAATCGAAACAAGTGGAATTAGAATAGATTTAAAATAACTCTCTAAACTCGATGATAACGAATAAAGTAATCTTTAACCTATTTGAGGTATTGAGTGATGAAGAGCTTGAAAAAATTAAGGCTAAAAAATTAGCTGATATGATAAAAATTCAAGAAGAGCGAAAAATTCAAGAGGTATCAGGGGTTATTGAACTAATTTCTTCTAATTTTGAGCAGGTGATTTCTAGAGAAACTCCAACTCTTGTAGATTTTTGGGCAGAGTGGTGTAGCCCATGTAGATCCATGCATCCAGTGTTTACTAGACTATCAAAAAAATTCAAAAAAATCCGCTTTGCAAGACTAAACATTGATGAAAATCCAGATATTGCAACTAAATTAGGAATTCAATCTATACCTATTTTTATCATGTTCAAAAATGGCCAACCAGTTGATAGAGTCGTTGGTGCTGTAGGCGAGCCAGGTATCAGCTTTATTGCACAAAAATTTTCTTAATTTTAGTAACCATAAACTGGATTTAGCAATCTTTGGATTTCAACTATTTCGTTTAAAATCTGAAGTTCTTCGGAGCTAAGCTTATTCATGAATTTTTTTAGATATTGTTTTGCATCATCTGGAGGTGGAAGAGTGTAGAAAACATCGTCTTCTTTGATCTGCCTTCCAACAGTAATGTTTTGAACAGAGCATGCAACCTCCTGTCCTTTTTTTGCAGATTCTATAGTTTTTCCTTGATCTTGTAATTGGTGAATCGTTCCTATTTTTTTTCCAGACTTGTTCATAAATGCAATTTTCTGTCGTAGATTTCCAGAGTCAATCCTAATTCCAAAAACAGCTGGATTACTATTTCTAAAAATATATCCTTTCAAGAAAGTAAATTTTCCAATAGGAGTAAGTTCAGCAAACATAGCATTTTCTACGTTTGAGCTGTCTTCATCAACCCATTGTGTATAGGAATCAAGCAAAGAATAGATGACTTTATCAGAGAAGATCCTTATGTGATAATTTTCTGATTCTGTTTCAGCTTCAGGAGTTACTTTGACATTAAATGAAAGAATTACTCCTAGATGCCTATTGTTTTCTTTGATAGCTTTTGCCTCCATGATGTCACGACGAGTTACAGGACCAATGTCTGCCATAGATATTGGAATTTGCTGGCGTCTTAACATTTCAATTAATGCTTCTAAAGATCCAATTGTATCACATTTTAGAATCACGCCCTTTGTTTCAGTCTTTATAAAGACTGCCTTCATTTCAGATTCTATCGATTTTTTAAGCTCGTCAGCTTTAGTTGCATCATCAGTAGCGTAAACAGTACTTCCTGGAAGAACTCCATCTAAATCAGGTGATGCAATTTTAATTCCAGCAGCAGCTTGAACTTCGTTTATTGGTTTGAATTTATCTCTAGGATCTCGCATTTCATCAAGTGGTTTAGGAAGTAACATAGCCTTTAGTTTCGTAACAACAACTGAATCCCTCTTTGCAACAATTATGTTATGTTCCTTTTTCAAATGACCATCAATGAGAATCATGTTTGCTGTGGGTCCTAATCCTACCTCATCGTTTACTTCAAGAATTATTCCACGTGTTGATTTATCTTCTTGATTTAGTCTTTTCTGTAGAAATTGTTGAGCCAGTCCAACTAACACAGCTAATAGTTCAGGAATTCCTACACCGCTTCTTGCACTCACAGGAACGATGGAAACCTCTTTTGCAAAATCTTTTACTCGAAAAAATGCTTCTGATTGATATCCTAGAACAGATAGTGCTGTTACAACATCATAGATTTTTTCATCAAGTGTAGTTTGAACAAATTGATCTTGTTGCTTGATGGCTTGAGAAATGTAAGGAGTATCAGTATTTTTCCAGCCTGAAACCATATCAGTTTTGTTTAGCGCAACAACAAACGGAACCTTTCGGCTTTCAAGAATCTTCAAGCTTTCATTGGTTTGTAGTTGAAAACCTCGATTTACATCTACAACTAAAATCGCAATGTCAGCTGCTGATCCTCCACGAGCTCTTAGATTTGTAAATATTTCATGCCCAGGTGTATCAATAACAAGTAATCCAGGAATTGTAGCTTCGCCTTTGTTGAGCTTCTCATAAAGAGGTCCAGTTATTTTTTTAATGGTATCAGTAGGAAGAAAGCTAGCTCCGATATGTTGAGTAATTCCTCCAGCTTCTCTGCCTTGTACACCAGTCCCTCGTATATTATCTAGAATGGATGTTTTTCCTGAATCAACGTGACCTAGAACAGCCACTATTGGTTGTCTTATGCGCAACCTTAATCACTCGAATACTACCTTCACTTCCTTTTCAAAGCTTTCTTTGGAATCTGATGCATGAATGATATTGTCAGTTATTCCAAGTCCAAAGTCACCACGAATCGAACCTGGTGCAGCTTCAAAAGATTTTGTAGCTCCAATCATAAGTCTTGTGGTTGAAATTGCATTGTTTGCCTCAATTACTGCTGCAACTACTCGTCCAGATGTAATAAAAGAGACAAGTTCACCAAAAAATGGTTTTGATTTATGATCAGAATAAAACACTTCAGCAATATCTTTTGTGAAATTTAACATTTTTAATTTGACAATTTGAAATCCTTTTCTTTCAAAACGTGTGAGAATTTTTCCAGTTAGATTTCTCTTTACTGCATCTGGCTTTACTATGATGAGTGTTTGTTCAACCAATTTACTTCTTAATTCTGATTCCGCCTTTAACGTATTTTTTAGTCCACTTTAGTTTTCTTGGATCGCGTTTAAGCTCTAACATGTTTTTTTTACATTTAGCGGAACAAAACCACAAAACAGTTCCATCGTTTTTTGCAAGCATTGTTCCAGATCCTTTTGCAACAGGTCTATCACAAAAGCTACAAGGTTTAACTAAAAGGCTCAAGTCATAATCACCTAATCTTCTTTGCTTCTCTTTCTGTTTCTCGAAGTAGCAAAGTATCACCCATTCTTGGAGTGCCTTTAACATTTCTTGTTATAACTCTACCTTTATCTTTTCCTTCTAAGATTTTCACTCGCACTTGAATAACTTCGCCTGCAATACCTGTTCTACCTACGATTTGAATAATTTCAGCAGGAGTTAGAATATCTTTTGTTACGCTCATTTATCAGACTTGCCACCTTTTATCTTAGAAATTTTTGATGTAACTTCATCGACGATGTGTTGAGCATCACCAGGATCTAAGATAGCTGCAGCAGCCGATGTTACTTCGATACCAAGTGATTTCCCTAATTCTTGTTTGCTTGGAACAAATGCATATGCTGCTCCCTGCTCCTCACAGATTATAGGAAGATGTGCAACAACCTCTGGAGGTTCAACATCCTCAGCGATAACTATCAATTTACTAGTTCCACGTTCAATTGCCTTCGTTGCTTCATTGGTTCCTTTTTTTACCTTTCCACTTTGTGCTGCAACTCTAACTGCTTCTAAGATAGGTTGCACTAGGTCTTGAGGAACTTCAAATTTTACGTAATAACCTTTAGTCATTTTGTATCACTCTGAGGGATCATTTCCATCCCATAATTGCTCTCCATTCGTTTTAAAAGTGTTATCTACCAAGGATAGATTTTATCTTTTGAATATAGTCTGACATTATATTGTCAAGTTTTTCTTGGGATTCTCCTTCTGCATAAATTCTAATTATTGGTTCTGTTCCACTTGGTCTTACCATTAACCAATTTTTAGTATCAAAAATAACTTTAATTCCATCAGTTGTATCTGAATTAGGGTTTTTTTCTAGTAGGGTTTGGATTACTTTTTTTGCTTCCTCTTTTGAACAAGCAATCTTGTCTTTGGTGGTAAAAGAGGAAGGTAATTCACTAACATGCTCTTGAATAGACTTGTTTGATAAAGATAACAAATCAAGCACTAGAGCCATAGTCATCGCACCATCTCTTACCTGATTATGTTTTCCATACATGAACCCTCCATTTTCTTCAAAACCTATCAGTGCTTTTGTTGGAACCATCTTTCTTGAAACCTCAACACTTCCAACTTTAGTTCTAGTAACTTCAGATTGAGTTTCTTTAGCAATAACTTCAATACTTGAACCAGAGTTTAAGCATGTAATAATTTTCGAGTCGGGATTTCTTTCTAAAATAAATTTACATAATAGGAGTGCAGACTTATCTCCAGATAGGATTTTCCCTTCATTATCACAAAAAATACTTCTGTCACCATCACCATCAAAAGCAACTCCAAAGTCTGCTCTATTTTTTTTTACTGCCTCAGAAAGTTCTTGCAGATTTTCAGGGGTTGGTTCTGAACCACGACCAGAGAAAGAAGCATCTATTTTTTCATTAATTAAAAATATTTTACATCCAAGTTCTTCACAGAGTTTTGGAGCAGTTACTGCTTGTGCACCATTTCCTAGATCAAGTGCAACTTTGAATTGTTTTGATTTGATTTTTGAGGAATTTACTTGAGATTTGATTCCATCAAGATAAATCCTGATTACGGAATCTTCTTTTTCTTTTGTTCCCCAGTGAATAGGGCCTTTTTTCCATTTTTTATTAAAATAAATGTCTTCAATTATCAATTCATCTTCTCTAGAAATTTCTACACCATCTGATGCTATTGGTTTAATTCCATTGTATTCTGGGGGATTGTGTGATGCTGTAATCATTATTGCACCATTATATCCAAGACTTTTTGTTGCAAATTCTAAAGCAGGTGTTGGAACCAGCTCTGCATTTTTACAATCAAGTCCTACATAATTTAATGCAGAACAAACTATCTTAGATATTACAGGACTTGATTCTCTTCCATCATAGCCAACTAGTATTGTTCCTTTTTTGAAATAAGTTGCAATTGAAAGAGTTATGTCATGAATAAATTCTAAAGTTAAATCTTTTCCAAAAACTCCACGAATTCCATTTGTTCCAAATAATTTTGCCATATCACTCATTATCAATAATAGATAAATTTGTGTTTATAGACAACTGCTGTGCGGGAGTTGCCAAGCCTGGTCAAAGGCGCAGGGCTTAGGACCCTGTCTTTTAGGAGTTCGTGGGTTCAAATCCCACCTCCCGCACTATTTTCTAAAAATTATAAGTATGCGAAATTAACAACGATGATGAAAAAAACAATAGTTGGAATAACAGTTGTAGGAAAAGACTCGGAAGGAATAGTAGCATCTTTTACTAATTTTGCATTTCAACAAAAAGGAAATATCGAAAAAGTAAAGCAGAATGTAATCAAGGGACTTTTTGGAATGTATCTAGAAATTTCTTTTTCAAAGAAAATTGATGTTAATAAATTCAATAGTAAGCTACAAAAACTTGCAAAAAAACAAAAAATGGAAGTTACTGCTCATCACGAAATCAATTCCAAAAAGAACATAGCAATATTCGTAACAAAAGAGGAACATTGTCTAAAAGAAATTCTTAATGCACATTCTAAGCATTCACTAAAAGGAAAAATTTGTGTAATAGTTGGAACAGAGAAGGCATTATCTACAATGGCAAAAAAAGCCAAAGTTCCTTTTGTGTTAATTAATGAAAAAGATCAAATGAAAGCAGAGTCAAAAATTCTTTCAATTTGTAAAAAATACGATATTGACCTTATTGTTTTAGCTCGATTTATGAGAATTTTGACACCTAATTTTGTTTGGAGATACCCACATAGAATTATCAATATTCATCCCTCACTTTTACCAGCATTTCCAGGCGCACTAGCCTACGCACAGGCATATGAAAGAGGAACTAAAATCATTGGTGTAACTGCTCATTATGTAACTGAGGAGCTAGACCAAGGACCAATTATTTTTCAAGATTCTTTCACGGTAAAGCCTGAAGATAGTCTGGAATCAGTTAAGAAGAAGGGACAAAAATTAGAAGCTCAAACTCTACATAAGGCAATAAAGATGCATCTTGAAAACAAATTAGAGGTCCGCTGGAGAAAGGTTCACACAAAATCCAAGTGAATATAATGCAAATAAAAGACCAGTTTGATCCAGATCTACGAAAAATTATAAAAAAAAAGAAGCAAGTAGCGGTAATTCCCGTAGGTTCAATTGAACAGCACGGAGAACACCTTCCGATTTCAACCGATTCTGATATAGTGACTGAAATTGCTAAACGAGTTTCAAATAAATGCAATTTTTTGTTACTACCTACAATCAATTTTGGGGTTTCTTTCGAACATTCACCTTTTTTCAATTTAAGCGTAAAAACCTTAACTTTACAAAAACAGTTAATTGACTTGGGTAAATCGCTTGTGAGTAATAAGATTCAGAGACTAGTCATCCTAAATGGCCATCATGGAAATCAAACGGCGTTACGAGATATTAAGAACAAAATTGAACGTGAAACAAAAAGGAAAATCAAAGTTTTTGTTTTTTCGTATTGGAATTTTATCAAAACTGAATTTGATCATGCAGGCTTTGTAGAAACCTCACTTATGCGTGCAATTTCAAACAATGTAAATATGAAAAAAGCAAAGAGAGGTCTAATTACAAAAAATTTGTCAAAAAAGGAAAAATTACGTTTAAGTAAACTTGCGTCTAAATCTTTCCTAAAAGCAACTAAGAGTGGTGTATGGGGAGACCCTACACATGCAACCGTAAAAGATGGAAAAAAGCTTCTAAACGAAATCGTAAAAAACTTGGTAAAGGCGAGTCAAACATGACTTACACATAAAAACCGAAAGTTACACCAATGATAATTTAAAATAATCCCTCTGATCAGTTCTAATAAGTGATTTAATGTCTGTAGATATGGCAGTAAAGGTATTGGATGAGAGCATCAATAAGATAGTCTTGATAAAGCTAAAAGGCGGGAAGACTATTAGAGGGAGTTTACTTGGCTTTGACCAGCACATGAACCTGCTACTCGACCAATCAGAAGAGATCCCTTCTGAAGGCGATTCAAAGAGTCTTGGTACCATAGTTGTTCGAGGAGATAATGTGGTAATGATCTCTCCACCTCCAACATGAGTGATACAACATGGTTAAAGGCACAACCTCAATGGGTGGATTCACAAGGAAAAAGGTCCACATCAGGTGTAGAAGATGCGGAAAAAACTCCTATCACAAGCGTCATCACAGATGTGCTAGTTGTGGATTCCCAGACTCGAAAATTAGAAAATACTCTTGGATCAAATGGTATACCTAGATGCAAGAAATAGTGCTTATTCTGAGTTCAGTTGCTGGTGTTGCTACTGCTGCTGCTCTTCGTAAAATCCCAAAGCCAAAAAACCCAATTCAAACTCTCCGAGCAAATTCTCAGATTAAAAATAAAATCCATTCTTTAAGTATTGAAAAGGAGATTCTCACTAAAACAATCTCAAGACTGTATCAAAACGAGTCCGGACTACCAAAAATTCAACGAGATAGGTTACTGATAAGATATCAACACCAATTTGGGCTCATTCTATCAAAAATGGAAAAACTTGAAGAAGCAAGCAAACATCCTGACCTTGGACCTGTAGGCGATGGATTAATCACATTAATGGACCAGAAATTATCTCAACTAGATAAGAGATTATACGAACTAACTTCAAAGATTAGTTTAACAAACACTCAGATGCCTGAAAATAAGAAAAAATCTCAAGAAAAAATCAAGATAGTTAAAGAAGATAAAGAATACACCCAATCACAAATTCAAAAAGAAATTTCTCAAGAAACTAATTCGACACCTGCAGGAGTTAATCAAGATAAACCAAAGTCATTTGAAATTACTACACTTACAGAAATTCCAACTAAGATTTCAGAATTCCCTAGTTTTGATCATGAACGAAAACAAACAATAGATTTAGTTAGAAAACAAATTGAAAAACCACAAAGCCAACTTAATGAAAAAATTGAGATTCTTCAGACAAGCATTGGTTCAACAATGCCCGAAAAACCTCAACTTACACTTGATTTACCAAAAACTGAAATAATTTCTGAACCCCAAGAAAAGAAACCAAAACCCACAATAAAATTACCTGAAGAGGAAAAGTTTGATGACGACGAAGACGATTTGGACAAAATTAAAGGAGAGATAATGAAAACACTCTCCAAATTAGAGCAAGCAGAGGTAGAATAATTGTCATATGATGATGCCATATTGGCATTATCAAGAGATGCCCTAAAGTTTGTAAAAAATGGATATATCTTAGGTTTAGGTAGTGGTAGAGCAGCAACTGCATTTGTAAATTCTCTTTCAAAATATTTACGTGAAAATGATTTACACGTACGAGCCATTCCAACTTCATTACAAATTAAATTGATAGCTGAACAAGGAGGAATTCATCTCATCGAAGCAGATCAAGTAGAAAAAATTGATGTAGTTTTTGATGGTGCAGATCAAATTGACCATCAAAAATATTTGATCAAAGGTGGAGGAGGAGCACTTCTAAGAGAAAATATTCTAATCAATGCTGCAAAAAAAGTTGTTATCATGGCAGACAAATCAAAATTTGTAAAAAATTTCAATAGATCAGTCCCTGTTGAAATTCATCCTCTTGCAAGAAACACAGTTACTAAATCAATTAAAAAATTGGGAGGAAAACCAATTATTCGTACTATTGAACGTGGTTATCCATTCATAACAGAAAATGGAAATGTAATTTTAGATTGTAACTTTGGTATAATTAAAAAACCAAAAGCTCTTGCACAAAAAATTAAACTAATTGCTGGGGTAATGGAAGTTGGTATTTTTACAAGAAAGCCTGATGTGATTTACAAAGCAAAGAGTAGTGGAAAATTTGAAATTATAACCTAGCTTTCTGGTTTTCTTACCACCATTTTTCCATATCCAGTTTTACCAATAACTTCAAAATTATCTGCAACAACTTTTCCACGAACAATTGTTTTAACAGGCCAACCCTTAAGCTTCCATCCATCGTATACAATATAATCTGAAAAACCACCAAATAGATCACTAGAAACCTTCATCTCTTTTTTTAGATCAATTAATGTTATATCAGCATCTGAATTGATTTCTATTGTTCCTTTCTTGGGATACATTCCAAAAATTTTTGCAGCATTTGTGCTTGTTAGTTCAGTTAACTGTTGAAGTGAAATTCTATCCCTGTTTACTCCCTCACTCAATAAAATTGGTAAAAGTGTTCCAATACCAGGAAATCCTGCTAGAGCACTCCAAACATCATCTCCTCCAAGTTTCAACTTCAATTGATTTGCAACATGATCAGTACCAATAGTATTGATTTGATTATCCTTAATCGCTGTCCATACATTAGCTACGTCATTTGCAGATCTAATTGGTGGCATCACTTTTGCTAGGTATCCTTTCTGTTTTTCATATGAAAGGGTAAGATAATGTGGACATGTTTCTACGTAAATTTTTGTTCCGTTTTTCCTTTCTTCTTTTATTTGGTTTAGCGCATCAGTTGAACCAATATGAACAAAGTATAAGGTACATCCACAATCTCGCGCAAATTTTGAAATTGTTTTAATTGATTTGACTTCCGATTCTGGTGCTCGACTTTTTGACCAAGAATTAAGACCATCTTTTTTATTTTCTTTTTCTTTCTTTATTCCACAAGAACATAATTCATAATCTTCTGCATGTACTAAAACTGGACAGTGAAATGAGGCTGCAGTTTCAACCACTTTTTTGACAATTTCTGAATTAACTTCAACGTTTGCTTCACGCAACGAGTTGGTTCCTGGCTCCATATCCATATACACATTGCCTATATCTCCTCCAAGATTCATGTATAATTTGAATGACATAATCCATTTGTCTAAACAGAATTTCATTTCATCAATTTGTTGTTGATTGAAGATTGACGCATGAATTGTATAGTCAATATAGTGTGAATTTGAACTTGCAATTAATTGCGGTACTAAAGATGTTTTATACGAACTTCCAAGACGAAGCATTCTCATCATTGTAGTTACTCCTCCAATAGCGGCAGCATGCGATTCAGAGACAGCTGCTTTTTCAATTGGAGAATATACACCATAATGAACATGTGTGTCTATAACACCAGGAATTGAAACCAATCCATTTGCATTAATTTTATTATCACATTGAGGTTGTTCGTTTGTGAGACTGACTATCTTTCCATCATCGATAACAATATTCTTGTCAACTAGTCCTTGAGGTAAAACCACATGAGAGTCAATAATTATAGTATCATGTGTCATCAAATTTCAGCAATTGGAGCAGGCTATTATTCCTTGAGTAAATGAATAAAAACAGATTATCTTTTGGTAAGAAGAGGGCCGGTGGTTTAGTGGTATAATGCCGCGTTCGCAACGCGGATGTCGAGGGTTCAATTCCCTCCCGGTCCACTACCTAGAAACTATTATACATAAAT
>Ga0209980_10000219_pt1 | contig 30211 bp, 31 predicted proteins | sample CR02metaG_FD_183611 | JGI IMG/M metagenome (GOLD analysis project Ga0209980, IMG submission 183611) | Deep subsurface microbial communities from Mariana Trench to uncover new lineages of life (NeLLi) - CR02 metaG (SPAdes) (version 2) | ecosystem: Environmental > Aquatic > Marine > Ocean trench...
GACAACACCTCCCATTTCCGCATGGACCCGGACGTGCCGCTGGTGGTGCCCGAGGTCAACCCGGACGCGATCGCCGGCTACGAACGCCGGCACATCATCGCCAACCCGAACTGCTCGACCATCCAGATGGTCGTGGCGCTCAAGCCGCTGCACGATCTGGCGCGGATCAAGCGGGTCGTGGTCGCGACCTACCAGGCGGTCTCCGGCGCGGGCAAGGAGGCCATGGACGAGCTGTTCAATCAGACCCGTGGCGTGTTCATGAACAAGACGGTCAGGCCCGAGATCTTCCCCAAGCAGATCGCCTTCAACGCCATTCCCCACTGCGACGCCTTCATGGAGGACGGTTCGACCAAGGAGGAATGGAAGCTGATGGTCGAGACCAAGAAGATCCTCGACCCGGCGATCAAGCTCAGCGCCACCTGCGTGCGGGTGCCGGTGTTCATCGGCCACGCCGAGGCGATCAACATCGAGTTCGAGAGCCCGATCTCCGAGGAGGCGGCGTGCGACGTACTGCGCGACGCGCCCGGGATCACCCTGATCGACCGCCGGGTCGACGAGGGCTACGTGACGCCCGCCGAGTGCGCCGGCGAGGACCCGGTCTTCGTCAGCCGGGTGCGGACCGACCCGACCGTGGACAACGGCCTATCGCTGTGGGTGGTCGCCGACAACCTGCGCAAGGGCGCGGCACTCAACGCGGTCCAGATCGCCGAGCACCTGATCGCCGACTACCTGAACTGAGCGGCGCGCTGCGGGCCGGCCCCGGTTCCACGTGCTTGGAATCTGCTCTAGACGACGGTGATCTCGATTTCGGCGATGCCGTCGATGCCGCCGGTGATTTTGTCGCCGCGACCGACGGACCCGACCCCGGCGGGCGTCCCGGTCATGATCAGATCGCCCGGCACCAGCTCGAATAGCGTCGTCAGGTGGGCGATCGATTCAGGCACGCCCCAGATCTGTTGCGCCAGATCGCCGTCCTGACGAATGTCGCCATTGACGGCCAGCCAGATTCGACCGCCTTGCGGATGACCGATATCGGCGGCGGGAACGATCGCCGAACACGGCGCCGCGTGATCGAACGCCTTCCCGGCCTCCCAGGGGCGGCGCATTTCCTTGGCCACACCCTGCAGGTCGCGCCGCGTCATATCGATGCCGACGGTATAGCCGAAAACATGATCGAGTGCGTCCTCCGCCTTGATCTCCTTGCCGCCCGTGCCGATGGCGACGACCAGCTCGATCTCGTGGTGGGTCTTCTCGGACCGCGGGGGATAGGGAAACGCGCCCCCGTTCTCGAGGATCGCATCGGTCGGCTTCTGAAAGAAAAACGGCGGCTCGCGCTCATCGGCGCCGGCGGTCTCTCGGATGTGGTCCAAATAGTTGCGTCCAACGCAATAGATTCGGCGCACCGGAAATCGCTGCTCGTTGCCAACGATCGGCAATGAAACCTGCTGGAGAGGAAAAATAAAGTTCAATTTGGCTCTCCTTGACTCTGTCTTGGTTGATCAAAAAATTCCGTAGTCCATCGGTTGTCCAACATCGTCGGATCAAGCGCGGGTCCCGGCGTAGTATTCGACGCGCCGCTCGACCCATCCAATGAGCGACGACAGCCCGAGCGCGAAGGCGAACAAGATCAACGTCAACGCCCAGAATTCCTCTAGCAGGAAACTCCGCGAGTAGCGCGCAAACATCTGCCCGAGAGCGACGACGGAGATCAGCATTTGGCCGATGACGACCCCCTTTACCGCACGAATCAGGCCCATGCGAATGCCGGCCAGGATTTCCGGCAGTGCCGCCCAGAACAGGATCTTCGTGTAGAGCTGCCAGCGGTTGGCGCCGAAAATCCGCCCCATCTCGAGGAGCGAGGGGTTGATATGGCGGACGCCGGCGTAGGTATCCAAGGTAATGATCCAGACCGCGAACAGGAACACGGTGACGATGATCGTCGTCAGTCCGAACCCGAACAGCAGCATCAGTACCGGCACCAACGACGAAAGTGGCGCGCTGGCGAAGATATTGACCCACATGCCGAGCAGCTTGTTGGCCGTCTCGACCCTGCCCATCAGGAAGCCCATGGCGACGCCGGCAACGACGGCGCAGATCATGCCGATGGCGAAGGCGTACAACGAGATCAGGGCAGCGTCATGGAAGTTGTTCTGTCCGAGGATCTTGAACAAGGCGACAAAGACGCCCGATAGCGGCGGGAAGATGAACACCGTTTCCGTGCGGCCCACGATCTCCCAGAGCACGCCCCAGATGATCAGCGAAAAGACCGCTGGAATGCGGACGCCGAAAACCGTCACTCTTCCATCCTTTCGTCATCCAAATATCTCTTCAACGTGCCCCAGATGTCTTCGACCGTGTCCAGGAAGCGCTTCTCGCGGCGGATCTCGTCGGAAGTCAGGCCTTGGCGATCGATCTCCGTCGTGACGATCCGATTGATGCGGCCGGGCCTGGGCGACAGCAGCACGATGCGGTCGGACATATAGACGGCTTCCTCGATACTGTGCGTGACGAAGATAACGGTCTTGTTTTCCTTCGCCAGCAGCCGCAGCAGTTCCTCCTGAAACAGCCTCCGGGTTTGTTCGTCGACGGCCGAGAACGGCTCGTCCATCAACAGCACCTGGGCGTCGACGCAGAGCGCGCGGGCCAGGCCAACACGCTGGCGCATGCCGCCCGAGAGTTCGTGCGGGTAAGCGTTTTCGAACCCGGCGAGGCCGACTTTTTCGATGTTGGCGCGGGCGACCCTCTCCCGTTCGGCCTTGTCCCGGCCTTGGAGCTCGAGACCGAAGGCGACGTTGCGCAATACCGTGGCCCAAGGGAGCAGCGCGAAGTCCTGGAACACGAAAGCGCGCTCGCGTCCGGGGCCGAAGACCCGGGTTCCAGCGACCCACACCTCGCCCGATGTTGCCTCCAACAGCCCGGCGATAATCTTCAATAGTGTCGTTTTGCCGCAGCCGGACGGGCCCAGAAGGGTCGTCATTTGGCCGCTCGGAATCTCGAGATCGAGCCCTTCCAGGGCGACCGTGCCGCCCGGATAGATCATGCCGATGCCCTTGACTTCGACGATCGAACTCGAGGCATCGGCGCCGGTTCCAGGATGCAATGCTACCGACATCAGGCGTCTTTCCTTGTCTTGCGCTCGGGGCGGAAGAAGGCCACTTCCGCGCGCTCGAGCAGGCCGACGCTAACGGCCGCGAATACCATGATCGAGAAAATCGCGGCGTACATGTCGGCGTATTCGGCAACCGATCGGTGATAGGTGATCAGATCACCGATGCCGGTCGGCGTAATCAGCAACTCGGCCAGGATGACGCCGATGAACCCGGCGGCGACCCCTAGGCGCAAGCCGGCGAAAATCATCGGACTGGCGTCCGGTATGATAATCTTGATGATCTGTTGCAGCCGTGTCCCCTGAAACGACCGGCACATCTGGATCAGGGTTGGATTGGCGTTTCGCACCGCCTTGTAGGCGTTGAGCACGATGATAGGGGTCGCCAGAATAATCACCGTGCAGACCTTGGCTGCCAGGCCGATCCCATAGGCAAAGGTGACCAGCGGGATCAGGGCGACCATGGGCGCCGCCTGCATGACCACGAAGATCGGCTCGCCGATCCACTGGAAACCACGCGACAGTCCCATGGTGATGCCGAAGACGACGCCGAAAATGGCGGAAACCCCAACCCCGATCAGCAGCGGTTTCAATGTATCGGCGTAGGCGGCGAACAAGCGGCCGTCGGCGGTCATCTGACCGAGCGCCGTCATGGTTTCGATGAAGCTGGGAAAGGCGACGCTGATCGGGATGCGGCCGGCGATCTCCCAGGCGCCGAACAGCAGGCACATGGAAAGCAAGCGCCAGAGCAGGGTACCCGGCACGGCGATGGTCGCGCCGGACGGTGGTTGCTTGGCCTCGGCTATGGTCACGGTGGCATGAACCTAAATGCTAGGTGGACCAAATGGCTTTGGGCGGCGTCCAGGCGATGCCAAGGCCGGCCCCCGACGTATCGGAGGCGCCGAAGGCCGGCCGGAAGCATCTTAACTTTTAGGTCGCCCGGGCCGTTCTTACATGCGGCCCAGTTTGTCGAGCGCCTGGTCCAACGGCGCCATGTACCAGAAGTCCTCGACCTTGAGCTTGGAGATGTCGCCCTTGATGGTGCCGGCGAAACCATAGAACTCGAAGTCGCCCAGGACGGCCTTCTCGCCGCCGCCGTTGGGATCGAAAATGCCGGTATCGACGGCCTCAACATAGTAAGCGTCGATCTCGGCGGCGTCTTCGTCCGGCATGTCGGGAAGCAGGTCGTACTTCTTGCGGGCTTCCGAAATGTAAAGCGGGTTCTTGTTCACCTCACGCCAAACCTGGACCAGCTCTTCCAACAGGATGTTGATGGATTCCCGGTTGTTCTCGATGAAGTCCATGTTGGCGTAGAGCGCCTCGTCGCTGCCGTCGATCTTCGGCAACGGCAGCAACGCAAACTTGCCGCCACCCTTCTTCAGCAGCAACGTGCGCCGCTCGGCGTCGACGATGGTTGCGTGAATGCGGCCCTGCAGCATGGCGCCGGCGCGAACCGCCGAACCCGGAACGTAGCTCATGGACGAATACTTGATGCCGTTCTTGGACGCCATCAGGTTCATGATCGCTTCGGTGCCGGAACCGCGCGCGTGGGTGTACATGGGCTCGCCGTCCAAGTCTTTCCAGGACTTGTATTTTTCAGTGTTGACGATCGGGAAGAACGCCAGTTTGCTCAACTGGAAGAACATGCGGATCGGCGCCTTGACCTTCTGGATCAAAGCGTAAGGGGTGCCGACCCCAATGTCGGCCTGTCCCGTGACGATTGCCTGTGAGGCGATGTCTTCCGACTGCATGTAGCTAATCTTGACCTTGACGCCGCGCGCCTCGGCACGCTTTACGGCGGTCAGGAAATTCAACATATCGGCACCCGGGATGTCGCCGAAGGCCACATGCATCGAGCCCATTTCCGCTGCTTTGGCAGATGCGCCGGACAGTCCGAGCGCGATCGCCAATGCGGCGGTCAGAAAAATCACCTTCGATTTCAACGGCACCAACATCTCCCACCTCCCTCATTTGGTTGCACGTCGCGAACTGCGGCCTCGGTCATTGACGCTAAGGTCCGCAACTCAAACCAATTCGTGAATGGTATCTGATTTCCAAACTCTGAGTCAATATTTACAAGACGTTTCATATGGATTATAAGAAACAAACGCGCACCCAATTAGGACATTGGTGTAGGAAATGACTATCGAGCCCGAAACCCGAACCGGAAACCACGCCGCCGCGGGACGACTCAGGTCCTATCTCGCCGACAGCAATCTGGAACTCAACAGCCGCCTGCCGCCGGAACGCACGCTGTCGCGCCAGCTCGGCGTTTCGCGCAACCTGCTTAGGAAAGCGCTCGCCGAACTGGAGGCCGAGGGGCAAATATGGCGGCATGTGGGGCGCGGCACCTTCGTCGGCTCGCGACCGCTCGAAAGTGCCAGCGATATAGACTACGTCAGCAGCCACACCACCCCGCGCGAGTTGATGGAGGCCCGGTTTCTGATCGAGCTCGGCCTGGCGCGGCTGGCGGCGGGCCATGCCACCAACGCCGATATACGCGAACTCGAGCATTGCATCCGCAAGACCAAGTCGGCTACCGACTGGCGCGTCTATGAGATATGGGACACCAACCTGCACCGGACGATCGCGGCAGCCGCTCATAACACTTGCTTGATGGCGCTGTTCGACACCCTCAACGCGGTCAAGCGCGCCGTGGTTTGGGCGCGACCGCGCGAGGTGCCGCTGGCCAGAAAACTCGATCACCACAGCTTCGCCGAACACGATGCCATCATCAGCGCCATCATCGGGCGCGATCCGGCACGCGCCGAGGCGGCCATGCGCCGGCACCTGGAGAGCGTCCGCGACAGATTGATGGAGGTGATGGAGCCAGGCGCGTAACGCTAGACCGGCTCTACGCCAATCCGCTCCGCTGGAAAGTGGCGTTTGGGCGCGATCAGGTCGTCCTGGGCGGCGATCAGTTGCAGCTCGCGCGCACCCGCGATCCGGGTCGCGTCCAACACCGCGAAGGTCGCCGCCGCCGCCGCTTCCAGGGCCTGCCCGGCGTCGCGGGTGCGTAGATAGTGGCCGAGGAACAGCGCCGCCAGGAGGTCGCCGGCGCCGTTGGGCTGCGGGTCGCAGGCGATGAGCGGCGTGATCAGCCGCCAGGCGCCGCGCGCCGTCACCGCCAGCAGTTCGATCTCGCCGGCGCCGGTGGTATGGTGGCGCAGGCCGGTGACCAGCACCACGCCGGGCCCACGCGCGACCAGCCCGCGTGCCGCCGAGACGGCTTGGTCCAGTGTGACCACCCGCGCAGCGGTCAGGGTCTCGAGCTCGAACAGGTTGGGCGTGACGATATCGGCCAGCGCCAGGGCGCGGTCGCGGAAGAACTCGGGCAGGGCGGCGTCGACGTAGAGGCCGCCCTCGCCGCCACTGGCCCCGTCCCCCATGACCGGATCGCAGGCGTAGAGCGCCTCGGGGTTGGCCGCCTTGACCCGCGCCACCGCGTCGAGCACCGCGGCGCCGACCTCCGCCGCCCCCAGGTAGCCCGACAGCACCGCGTCGCAGGTCCCGAGCACGCCGCGCGCGGCCAGCCCGTCGACCACCTCGCGCAGGTGCTGGGCGCCAAACACCTGGCCCGTGACGCCCTCGTAGCCGGCGTGGTTGGAGAACTGCAGGGTGTGCAGCGGCCAGACCTCGAAACCCAGGCGCTGCAAGGGAAACACCGCCGCCGAATTGCCGACGTGGCCGTAGGTCACATGGGACTGAATCGAGAGGATATTCATGGGTCTCACGAGCGCCTGTACCGTACTCTCGGCCCAGTTTGCCATAGGCCATCCATCGGTTATAGTCGCGGCCGGTTTTTTTGCGCCTGCGAACTGAAGAGAGCGAGGCCCCATGGCCGCGACCACCCGTCCGCGCCGATCCATGCTTTATATGCCCGGGTCCAACGCGCGCGCACTGGAGAAGGGCCGGACGCTGGCCGCCGACGCGCTGATTCTGGACATCGAGGACGCGGTCGCGCCCGACGCCAAGGAGTTGGCCCGCAAGCAGATCATCGAAGCGGTCCAGGCCGGCGGCTACGGCGGGCGCGAGGTCATCGTGCGCATCAATCCCCTCGCGTCGCAATGGGGCCACGACGACCTGGCGGCGATGGCGACCAGCGGCGCCGACGCCATCCTCCTGCCCAAGGTCGAAAGCGCGGCCATGGTCCACGATCTGGAGATGCAGATGGCCGGTGCCGGCGCACCGGAGACCATGGGCATCATGTGCATGATGGAGACCCCGCTCGGCATGCTCCACGCCGAGGCGGTGGCCGGGGCCAGCAAACGCGTCTCCTGCCTGGTCATGGGCACCGCGGACCTGGTCAAGGAGTTGCAAGCCAGCCACACCGACGCGCGGCTGCCGGTGCTGACCTCGCTCGGCCTCTGCCTGCTCGCCGCGCGCGCCTTTGGGCTCGCCATCGTCGACGGGGTCCACCTGGATCTCAGCGACGACGAAGGCTTCGCCGAGGCCTGCATCCAGGGCCTGGAACTCGGCTTCGACGGCAAGACCCTGATCCACCCTAAAACCATCGCCAAGGCCAACGTGGTGTTCTCGCCCTCGGCCGAGGCGGTCACCTTCTCGCACCGCATCATCGCGGCCCACGCCGAAGCCGCTGCCGACGGCAAGGGCGTGGTGTTGGTCGACGGCAAGCTGATCGAAAACCTGCACGTCGCGAACGCCAAGCGCCTGGTGGCGCTGGCCGAATCGATCGAAACTCTGGAAGGCGGCGCGGCGGCCGAGTAGGCGGGCCGACGCCGCGGTCGGCGGGGAATACCAAAGGTCCTTTGGTATAAAGGCGATACCGTGAACAAGAACGATCCCGGCCGTTTCTTCGAAGACTTCCGCGTCGGCCAGGTGCTGCGCCACGCGACGCCGCGGACCGTCACCGAGGCCGACCAGGCGCTCTATATCGCGCTGACCGGCTCGCGCTTCGCGCTGCACAGCTCCGACGTGTTCGCCCGCGGCCTCGGCCTGCCGCGCGCGCCGCTCGACGATTTGCTGGTGTTCCACCTGGTGTTCGGCCGCAGCGTCGCCGATGTCTCGCGCAACGCGGTCGCCAACCTGGGCTACGCGGCCTGCGTCTTCGGGGTGCCGGTCTATCCGGGCGACACCTTGACCGCCGAGAGCCGGGTGCTCGGCCTGCGCGAGACCGCAAGCGGCAAGACCGGCGTGGTCTGGGTGCGCTCGACCGGGGCCAACCAGCGCGGCGAGACCGTGCTCGACTACGTCCGCTGGGTCATGGTCGACAAGCGCGACCCGGCCGCCCCGGCGCCCGAACCGGTGACCCCGGACCTGCCCGAGGTGGTGGCGAAGGCGCGCCTGACCCTGCCGGAGGGCCTGTCGCTGGCGGGCTACGATGCCGAGCTCGCGGGCTCGACCCAGCTCTACGACGACTACCAGCTCGGCGAGCGCATCGACCACCTCGACGGCATGACCATCGAGGATGCGGAGCACCAGATGGCGACCCGGCTCTATCAGAACAACGCCCGGGTCCACTTCAACCTGCACGCGGCCCAGACCGGCCGTTTCGGCAAGCGCGTCGTCTATGGCGGTCATATCATCTCGCTCGCCCGCGCGCTCAGCTTCAACGGCTTGGCGAACGCTTTCCGGATCGCCGCGATCAACGGCGGCCGGCACACCAATCCGACGTTCGCCGGGCACACCATCTACGCCTGGTCGGAGGTGCTGGAGAAATTCGACCTGCCGGACCGCGCCGATGTGGGCGCGCTGCGCCTGCGCACCGTCGCCACCAAGGACCGGCCTTGCGCGGAATTTCCGCTTCTCGGCCCGGACCGCAACCCGGACCCCGCCGTCGTGCTCGAGCTCGACTACACCGTGCTCATGCCCCGGGGTTAGGGCAGATTCACGCGGCCGATCGGAAGCAAGCTGGGAGCGAGGAACATGACGGCACGAACCGCGATCATTACCGGCGGCGCCGGCGGCCTGGGGCTGGCGATGGCGCGCGGGCTTTTGGCGGACGGCCACCGGGTCGCGCTGATCGACAACGACGCGGCCGCGACCGAGCGCGCCCGGGACGCCTTGGGCGGCATCGGAGCGGAGTCGCTCGCCGTGGTCGCCGATGTGTCCGATGAAGCGGCGGTCGCGGCCGCCGTCGGAACCGCGGTCGAGGCCTTCGGGCCGATCGAGATCCTGATCAACAACGCCGGCATCGGGCCGAGCTCGATCCGTCCCGACGCCGAACGCCGGCTGCCCGGCGTGGCCGAGGTGACGCCGGAGCTGTGGTCGCGCTTCTTCGCGGTCAATCTTACCGGCTCGATGTTCATGCTGCGCGCGGTCCTGCCCGGCATGCAGGCGGGCGGCTGGGGCCGGGTGATCAACAACACCACCTCCTTCTTCACCATGCTGCGCGTGCTGCCCTACGGCGCGACCAAGGCGGCGCTGGAAGCCGCCTCGGCGGTCTGGGCCAAGGAGCTGGAGGGCAGCGGCGTCACGGTCAACGTGGTGGTCCCCGGCGGGCCCACCGACACCGCCTTCATCGCCGCCGAATCCGGCATCAACCGGGACAAGATGCTGCGGCCGGAGGTGATGGTGCCGCCGGTGCGCTGGCTGGCCTCGGACCAGTCCGGCGCGACCACGGGCCGGCGCTTCATCGCCGCCTTGTGGGACCCGCGCCTGTCCGCGCAGGACGCCGCCGAGAAAGCCGGCGCGGCGATCGGCTGGCCCGAGCTCGCCGCGGCAACGGTGGTCTGGCCGGACGATTGAAACTGGCGTAGGAGTCCGGATCAGCGCAGCCGTTCGAAGGTCTGTTCCCGGACTTCGCGGCCCCATTGGCCGCCCAGGTGGGTTTCGATCAGCCGGAAGCCATGGCGTTCGTAGAGCCGGCGCGCGGGCTCCAGGCCCTCGAAGGTCGTGAGCCAGATCCGCGCGAAGCCGGCGCGATCGCAGAACGCCATGGCCGCGTCGATCAGTTTCGCGCCCACGCCCCGGCCCTGATGGGCGGGGTCGGTGATGAAAAAGCGCAGCCGTGCGCCGTCTTTGCCCGCATCCCGGCCATGGATCGACAGGCTGCCGGCAAGCGCGCGCCCTGCCGCGTCCCCTGCGCGCACCACCCAAAAGCCGTCCGCGCGCTCGCGGAAACCGGCCAGGAACGCGCCCAGTTCTTGGGCCACCTTGGCCTCGAAATCTCGGCCGAAGCCCCAGCGGGCGGCGTAGTAGTCGGCGTGCAGCGCGACCACCCGGCCGATGTCGCCGGGCGCGTAACCGGTCAGTTGAACCTCCATGACCACGCGCGCGCCTCTTTTGGCCAGGTAATCGAACGGATTCCCCAATAGAATGAGGCGCCGGGTGCAGGGGGAGGATGCCCGCTGCTCCGTGCCCTGGGCGGGGCACGGCCCGACGCCTCATGAGCCGTGGCCGGCTCGGCCGCGCGAAGGCCGTGCGGGAGGAATCTCCGCTCCTCGGGCGGGGACACCGAACCTGGCGATACGGCGCCGACCGCGCGAGGATTGGCGGCCCCTTTGCGGGGCCGCGTCCCCGCTCGACGGACTCGGGCAAACCAACATCCGAAGCCTTCGGCGCCGGCGCCGGGCGCGGGCGGCACGGCAAGCCCCAAGGCAAGCCCCACCGCATGCGCCTGAAGCGCTTGCCGGGCCGGGGAGAGACCCCGCGAGGACCCCTCCCGTCGAGGCCGCCCGAAGCCCCCGAAGGCACTTCAGACACCGCTTCCAAGGCTCGGGAAGAGCCCGGGAACCGCCGCCCCCCGCGAAGTTCCCGCAAAAGAACCCCGCAAGCCCGAACCAAGGCGCCGTTCCCGCGCAGGGAGAGAACGGCGCCCCTTGGCCGAAGAACACGGAGGCGCGCAGGCCTGCCGAACCCTTCGAGCCGACGGCGGAACGAGGCCAGGGCCGCATCCCGCCCCCGCCGAGCCGCGATCCCGGTGACGGGACCGCCACTCTCCGGTTCGCCGTTTGCCGCGTGGACCACCCCCACCGAACCCGGGGCCCGAGGGCCCATGCCCGGGGAGCGGTTCACGCCGGCCGACGATCCGGCGCTTTCGCGTGACAAGTAAGCGTCGCGCCATTCAAGAAAACGGACAAGCAAGAAATTCGTAATAGTATAAAAATCTTGTGCATAGATTCGGTTTTATTTCACATATCCCCCACAATTCGCTCACAGAGTTATCCACATTTCTTGTGAACTCGTGGGGAACTGGGATCGCGCCCACAACATCTTGTGGAATGGCGGCGCTACCAGCCACAATCCGAACGCGGCCAGGGCACCTGTTGCCGCGCGGCGGCGGCATCGGAGCTTGCGGCGCGCCATCCCAGCAGGCCCTCTCGGCGGTCAAGTTGACTTGTCCCGCTTGCCGGTCTACATCACGAAAAGACGCGCCGAATCGGCCGCGACGCCCGCGGCCTTAGCAGCCGGCGTGCGGTACTGTCCGCCTCCGTGGAGGCCCGTTGATGTCCGCTCGAGACCGGCCGCTGTCCCCGCACCTGCAGGTGTATCGGCCACAGTTGACCATGGTGCTCTCGATCACCCACCGCCTGACCGGCGTGGCCCTGGCGTTCGGCACGCTTTTGCTGGTCTACTGGCTGGTCGCGGTCGCCTCCGGCGCGGCGGCCTACGACACCGCCCAGGGGCTGATCGGCTCGGTCCTCGGCCGGTTGCTGCTGTTCGGTTGGTCGGTGGCGCTGTTCTATCACCTGTGCAACGGCATCCGGCACCTGATCTGGGACGCGGGCTACCTCCTGGACCTGCCGGCGGTGTACCGCTCCGGCTGGGCGGTGGTCGCCGCGACGCTGGCCCTCACCCTGATCAGTTGGGTCGCCGGCTACGCCGCCATGGGAAGCCTCTAGCATGTCGATGCGTTCGCCGCTCGGGCGGGTCCGCGGCCTCGGTTCGGCCCGGGAGGGAGTCGGCCAATGGTGGGCCCAGCGCATGACCGCGCTCGCGCTGGTGCCGTTGGCGCTGTGGTTCGTGGCCGCCCTGGTCGGGCTGACCGGCGCCGATCATGCGACGGCGCGCGATTGGATTGCCGCGCCGGTGCCGGCCAGCCTCTTGGTGCTGCTGATCGTTGCGACCTTCTATCACGGCGCGCTCGGCCTTCAGGTGGTGATCGAGGACTACGTCCATCACGAAGGCGCCAAGCTGGCCGCCTTGATCGCGGTGGGCGGGCTCTCGCTCGTGCTCGGCTTGACCGGGGTGCTGGCCGTGCTCACGGTCCTGTTCGGAGGCTAGGCTCGTGGTCCAGGCCTACGAGATCGTCGATCACACCCACGACGTCGTCGTCATCGGCGCCGGCGGAGCGGGTCTGCGCGCGACGCTCGGCCTGGCCGAAGCGGGCCTGAAGGCCGCGTGCATCACCAAGGTGTTCCCGACCCGCAGCCACACCGTGGCGGCCCAGGGCGGCATCTCGGCGTCGCTCGGCAACATGGGCGAGGACGACTGGCGCTGGCACGCCTACGACACGGTCAAGGGCGCGGACTGGCTCGGCGACCAGGACGCCATCGAATACATGGTCAAGGAGGCGCCGGCCGCGGTGGTCGAGCTCGATCACTACGGCGTGCCGTTCAGCCGCACCGAGGCCGGCAAGATCTACCAGCGCCCGTTCGGCGGCATGACCACCAAGTTCGGCGAAGGCATCGCCCAGCGCACTTGCGCGGCGGCCGACCGCACCGGCCATGCGATCCTGCACACGCTGTACCAGCAGAGCCTGCGCCACCGCGTTGAGTTCTTCATCGAGTATTTCGCCATCGATTTGATGATGGAGGACGACGCCTGCCGCGGCGTGGTCGCCTGGAACCTGGACGACGGGACCATCCACCGCTTCCGCGCCAAGATGGTGATCCTGGCGACCGGCGGCTACGGGCGCACTTATTTCTCCTGCACCGGCGCCCACACCTGCACCGGCGACGGCGGCGGCATGGTCTTGCGCGCCGGGCTGCCGCTGCAGGACATGGAGTTCGTGCAGTTCCACCCGACCGGCATCTACGGCGCCGGCTGCCTGATCACCGAGGGCGTGCGCGGCGAGGGCGGCTATCTGACCAATTCGGAGGGCGAACGCTTCATGGAGCGCTATGCGCCCAGCGCCAAGGACCTGGCCAGCCGCGACGTGGTCAGCCGCGCCATGACCCTCGAGATCCGCGAGGGCCGGGGCGTCGGCGCGCGCCAGGACCACATTCACCTGCACATCGAGCACCTGGATCCCGACCTGATCCAGCAGCGTCTGCCGGGCATCGCCGAATCGGCGCGCATCTTCGCCGGCGTCGACGTCTCCAGGGAGCCGATCCCGGTGCTGCCGACCTGTCACTACAACATGGGCGGCGTGCCGGCGCGCTATACCGGCGAAGCGGTGACCAACAAGAACGGCGCCAAGGGCGTGGCGGTGCCGGGCCTGATGGCGATCGGGGAAGCGGCTTGCGTCTCGGTCCACGGCGCCAACCGCCTGGGCTCCAACTCGCTGCTCGATCTGGTGGTGTTCGGGCGCGCCGCGGCGCTGCGCTGCGCCGAGCTGATCCAGCCGGGCGAGACCCACATGCCGCTGCCGCCCCGTGCCGACGAGCCGGGGCTCGACCGCCTCGACAAGCTGCGCCACGCCGATGGCGGAACCCCGACCGCCAGGCTGCGCGAGGAGATGCAGCGCACCATGCAGGACCACGCCGCCGTGTTCCGCAGCGGCGAGACCCTGAACGAAGGCGTCGACAAGCTGGGCCGGGCCTGGGCCAAGCGCGGCGACCTCAGGGTCTCGGACCGCTCGCTGATCTGGAACTCCGATCTGGTGGAGGCGCTCGAGCTCGACAACCTGATGTATCAGGCGATGGTCACCATGGCCTCAGCCGCCAACCGGGAGGAGAGCCGCGGGGCGCACGCGCGCGAGGACTTCCCCGAACGCGACGACGAGAACTGGATGAAGCACACGCTCAGCTGGTGCGACCCGGACGGCCAGGTGCGCATCGACTACCGCCCGGTGCAGCTTCAGCCGATGACCAACGAAATCCAGTCCTTCCCGCCCAAGGCACGGGTCTATTAGAGACAGGTGATGAAGGTTTTCTGATGCACTGCGTTCTTTGCCGACACGGGGACACTCGGCCTGGAGAGGCGACGGTGACGCTGCAACGCGGCGAGACGATCGTCGTGACCAAGAACGTCCCCGCCGACGTCTGCGAGAACTGTGGCGAGTATTACCTTTCCGATTCGGTGTCGGACAAGGTCTTGGCGCGCGCCGAAGAGGCGGTCAAGCGTGGCGCGGAAGTGGAAATCCTTCGCTATGCGGCATGAGCCAGTGATTCGACGGCTGCGCCGTAACATCGAGAAACGGAACTGACGGATGGTCGAGTTCTTCCTGCCGAAAAACTCCAGGGTCCAGAAGGGCAAGAGCCACGCCGCGGCGCCAGGCGCCAAGAACCCGCGCCGCTTCAAGGTCTACCGTTGGAACCCGGACGACGGCCAGAACCCGCGCCTCGACACCTACGAGCTCGACCTCGATGATTGCGGGCCGATGGTCCTGGACGCGCTGATCAAGATCAAGGACGAGGTCGATTCGACCCTGACCTTCCGGCGCTCCTGCCGCGAGGGGGTCTGCGGCTCCTGCGCCATGAACATCGACGGCACCAACACGCTGGCCTGCACCAAGTTTCTCAGCGAGGTCGCGGGCGACATCAAGGTCTACCCCTTGCCGCACATGCCGGTGGTCAAGGACCTGGTGCCGGACCTGACCCAGGCCTACGCCCAGTACGCCTCGATCGAGCCGTGGCTCAAGTCGGCGACCCCGCCGCCGGAGCGCGAGCGGCTTCAGAGCCCCGAGGAGCGCGCCAAAGTCGACGGCCTCTGGGAGTGCATCCTGTGCTTCTGCTGTTCGACCGCCTGCCCGAGCTACTGGTGGAACAGCGAGCGCTATCTGGGCCCGGCGATTCTCTTGCAGGCCTACCGCTGGATCGCGGACAGCCGCGACGAGGCGGCCGGCGAACGGCTCGACGAGCTGCAGGACCCATTCCGGCTCTATCGCTGCCACACCATCATGAACTGCACCAAGACCTGTCCCAAGGGCCTCAACCCCGGCAAGGCCATCGCCGAGCTCAAGAAGCTCATGGTCCAACGCCGGGTGTGAGACCGGTCCGCACGCACTCCGGAGACTCGCTTGCCCGGCTGGCGTTGGCCGGCGTGCTCATGGCGACCGGATTCGCTGCCGTGCCCAGCTTCGCCCAGACCGCCTTCGACCTGCCCAGCTTCGACCTTCAGGGCCATCGCGGCGCGCGCGGGCGCTATCCGGAGAACAGCTTGCCCGGCTTCGAAGCCGCGCTGGAACTCGGCGTGACCACGCTCGAGATGGACCTCGCCGTGACCCGCGACGGCGTGGTGGTGGTCCATCACGACCGGCGCCTCGACCCGGCGCGTACCCGCGGCCCGGACGGCGCCTGGCTGATCGCGCCGACGCCGGCGATTGTCGAGCTCAGCCGCGCCGAGCTCGCCGCTTACGACATCGGCCGGGCCCGGCCCGGCGGCAAGGTGGCGCGGCGCTTCCCCGATCAGCACGGCCTGGACGGGGTCGCGATCCCGACGCTCGCCGAGGTGCTCGCGCTCGCCGAAGCGCGCTCGGGCGGCACCGTGCGCTACAACATGGAGATCAAGACCTCGCCGCTCGCGCCCGAAGAAACCCTGGCGCCCGGGGCCTTTGCCGCCGCCCTGGCACAGGCCTTGGAACGGGCCGGGGTCGGGCGCCGCGCCATGGTGCAGTCCTTCGACTGGCGCGGCCTTGCGGCGTTCCAGGAACTCGCGCCCGAGATTCCCACGGTCTATCTGAGCGCCGAGGCGCGCTGGTTGGACAACCTGGAGCGGGGCCGGCCCGGGGTCTCGCCCTGGACCGCCGGCCTCGACCTCGACAGCTTCGGGGGCTCGGCGCCGGCGGCGATCCGGGCGGCGGGCGGCGCCGTGTGGTCGCCCTACTTCCGCGGCCTGCGCGAGGCCGAGTTGCGCGCGGCCCACGACCTCGGCCTCAAGGTCGTGGTCTGGACCGTCAACGACCCCGCCGAGATGGCCGCGCTGATCGCGCTCGGCGTCGACGGCATCATCACCGACTATCCGGACCGCCTGCGCCGGGTCATGGCCGAGAACGGCCTGGCCCTGCCGCCGGCCTTTCCCCGCTAGGATCTTAAATGAATCGGCAAGCCGGGGGCTCTATACTCGCGCGCCTGCAACCTGGGACAATGCGTTCATGCGCCCCATTCTGATCGCCGTTTGCCTGGCCCTGGGCCTGGCCTCCGCAGCAGCGCCGGCGGCCCGGGCGCTCGATCCGGACGCCCTGCGCCAGGATATCATCGCGGCGCTCAACCGCGGCCTCACCGCTTACGGCGCCGAGTCCTTCTTGTTCACCGGCGTCGAGACCGTGGCCCAGGGCGCCGCGGTCCGGGTCACGATCGCCGATCTGGCCTTGCCGCTGCCCGATCTCGGCGGCCGGCTCGAGCTCGGCGACCTGGCCTTCACCCTGGCAGATGCCCCGCCTGTCGCGCCGTCCGGTTCGCTCGAGGGCGACCGCCGCTACCGGGTCTCCGAGGTGACCACCGCCTCCCGGGCGACGATCGTCGACCATGCGGACGACAAGATCGTGCTCATCAATTATGGCCTCGAGCGCCTGTCCGGGGTCTGGTCGGCGGCGCTGCGCAGCTTCCTCGACTTCGACATGGCGGTGGACCGCTTCGAAGTGCTGGTGCCCGAAGAGCGCCTGGCCTTCGCCATCGACCGGTTCACCGCCGTCAACCAGGTCGTGACCCGCGGCGACGGCCTGACCGACATGGAGGGTGAGGCCCGCGTCACCGGCCTGCGCACGATCAATCCCGCGGTCGGCACCCTGCGGATCGGCGAGATCCTCATCGACTACCGGTCCCATGGTCACGATCTGGCGGCTTTTCAGGCTTTCAACGAAGCCTTCGACGAGATCGGCAACCGTGAGGCGCCGCCGGACCGCAATCGGATCGCGGCGATCCTGGAGCGCCTGGAGCAGCTCGATATCCTGCCCCAGGGTTTTATCGAGCGGATCAAGGTGACCGATTTGAACTACCTGGACGCGGCCCAGCAGCCGCGCTTCCACCTCGATGAGATGGAACTCGACCTGGCCGGCGGCGATCTGCACCTGGCGCTCGGTTACGGCAGCCTGGGCCTGCGCATGACCGGCGCCCGCACGATCTTGCCCGGGGGCACGGGGGGCGGTGCTGGGGACGATCCGGCCGGCAACCCCCTGCAGGCCCTGACGCCCGAGAACCTGGGCCTGATCGCCAGCGTCGAGCGCTTTCCGGTCCGGGCCTGGTGGCGCAGCGTCCTGAACGGCCTGGTGCTGGCGGCCGCGGCCAGGCAGCAAGGCCCCGATACCGATGCCATCGGCGAGGCTATGGGCGCCGAGCTTCTGGCCGCCGTCAACGAGGCCGGCACGGTGCTGCGGCTCGACCGGCTCGACGTCGAGACGCCGAGTGGCCGCGTGCGCGCCGAGGGCGCGTTTCACATCGACCCGGCGACCGCGGTCGGCGTGCGCGGGCGCCTCGACCTCACCATCACCGGGCTCGACGAGATGATCGCCGCCGCTGCCGGCGTGGCCCAATCGGGCCAAGTCGCCCCCGGCATGCAGGGCAACATGATGTTCCTGATGCTGCTGAAAGGCATGGCCAAACGCGAGCCGGGCCCGGACGGCAGGCCCGTCGACCGCCTCGAAATCGTGGTCACCCCGGCCGGCGATATCCTGCTCAACGGCCTGCCCTTCTCCATGGCGCCGCAGCAGTAGGCGGGGCGCTCCAGCCCGCGTTAGGCGGGAATTTAGACCAGCGCGATGTCGCCGGTGACCTCGTAGTCGAGGTCGAGGCCCTGGATGGTGATTCGGACCTTGGCCTTGAGGGTCTCGTTGCCGGTCAGCTTGCCGGAGTCCAGGGCGTCGCGCACCGCCTGCTCGATCTCGCGCTGCGAGGTGACGCCGACCTTCTTGAGCAGCTTGCGCAGCTCCATGTTGAATACGTCTTCGTTCATTTCCGTCTCCGATGGCGTGGTATCCTTTGGGTTCGGAACATAGCGCCCCGCTCCGCCCCGCGCCATGGATTTGCGCGCCCCTCCGGGGCTGACCTCGCGGCGCTTGTGGGTTAAGCTGGGGCGTTTCGCCAGGGGAGGCGGCGTCATGAGATTGAGCGAACGACAACTGGCCGAGTTCGAGGTCGAGGGCTATCTGTTCCTGCCCGAGGTTTTCAGCCCCGCCGAGGTCGGCGTTCTGGTCGCGGAGGTGCCCGGCATCTTCGCCCAGGAGCGTGAGGAAGTCTGGCGCGAGGCCGGCAGCAAGGCGGTGCGCACGGCCTTCGCCACCCATACCTACAACGAGGCGTTCCGGCGCCTGGGCCGGCACCCGCGCCTGGTCGAGCCGGTCCGGCAGCTGCTCGATGGGGACGTCTACATGCACCAGTTCAAGGTCAACGGGAAGGAGGCCTTCGACGGCGACGTCTGGCAGTGGCACCAGGACTACGGCACTTGGGCGCGCGACGACCTCATGCCCGAGGCGCGCGCCATGAACATCGCCCTGTTTCTGGACCCGGTCACCGCCTTCAACGGCGCGCTGATGTTCATCCCGCGCAGCCACAAGGGCGGGGTGATCGAGGCCGGGCACGACCTGGAGACCACCTCCTATCCGCTGTGGACCCTGGACCAGGCGACCGTGACGCGGCTGGCCGAGCAGGGCGGCATCGTCGCGCCCACCGGCCCGGCCGGTTCCATGATCGTGTTCCACAGCAATCTGGTGCACGCCTCGCCGGGCAACATCTCGCCCTTTCGGCGCACCATCGTGTACTTGAGCCTGTGCCACGTCGACAACCACATCCGCCGGTTCAAGCGGCCGGCGTGGATCGCCCACCGCGACTTTGCGCCGATCGAAAGCCTGGCCGACGACTGCTTGCTGGAGCTGGCGCGCGAAGGCGCGGCGGCGGAATAGACGCCGCCGAGCGCGCGCGAAAAAAAAGGGGCGACGCCACGCGCGCCGCCCCCTTTTCGGATGCCACCGAAATACTGGGTCTTAGACGACCTCTTCGCTGTTCTCGTCGAGCAGATCGAGCAATTCGTCGGTCACGTCGCCGGCATCGACCACGGCCACGGGCGCGCCCGCATCCCCGATCGTGCCATCGCTCGCCTCGCCGTCCCCGGTCGAGGCCACGGCGTCGCCGGAGCCGGCCATGCCGGACTCGATCTCGCTCGTCTCGCCGTCCGTGGGCGCGGATTCGTCCAGGACCTCGGTGATGTCCGGCTCCTCGACCACGACCGCCGGATCGGTCTCGCCGATGCCGGTGCCGTCGCCCGCTTCCGGCGCCGCGACCACGGTGGTCTCGCCACCGTCCGTCGTGCCGGTCTCGCCGGTCTCGCCGCCGTCCGCGGTCTCGTCGACCGGCGCGGGCTCGCCGCCGTCCGCGGTCTCGTCGACCGGCGCGGTCTCGCCGCCGTCCTCCGGAACCGCACCCGGTTCCTCGGTAACCTCGGGCTCCTTGTTGTGGCCCGGGGCGAAGGTCTTGACGATCTGGCCGAACGGGCCCGAGAAATTCGGGACCTCTCCGTCCTCGGCCGTGGCGGTCGCCAGACTGTCGGCGATGAACTGGCGCGCCATATGGGCCGGCGACTTGCCGGCAGAATCCGCATCGCCCGTCTTGAGGATCTGCTTGGCCGCCTGGCTGAGCGTGATCTCCACGCCGTCGTCCGAAGCTTCGGGCGCCGGTGGCGTGGTTTGAACCTGCGGGCCGCGCGCGTTCTGCGCCTGCGCGGCCGCATGGGGATTGAAATCGATTTTCATGTCTTGGACCTCTGATCAGATTTTCCTGACCGGAGGCGTCGCAAGTTCCGGGCCATGGGGTCCGCGGTCGTTAACCCTCTGGACTCCCAGAAAAGCCCGATTTCCGCCACAGGCGGCCCGATCCCAAGCCCGGCAAATCTTGCCCGGTAACCTTAATGCGCTGGAAAGACTCAAAGCAGATTCTGCCGGGACCGAACGGCGGGAGCGCACGCGCTGCCGCTTGCCAGAGCCGAATCCCCTAATGCGCCTCGGCCCAGTTGGGGCCGTGGCCGGCGTCGGCGACCAGGGGGACGGAGAGCTCGAGCGCCGGCGCGCAGGCGGTCTCCATGACGGCCTTGACCACCTGGGTGGTCTCGTCGAGTTCGGCCTCGGGCACCTCGAACAGGAGTTCGTCGTGGACCTGGAGCAGCATCCGCGCACGCAGATTCGCGCGCGCGAGCGCCGGCGGTACCCGGATCATGGCGCGCTTGATGATGTCGGCGGCGGTGCCCTGGATCGGCGCGTTGATCGCCGCGCGCTCGGTAAAGCCGCGCCGCGCCGGGTTCTTGTCGCCGATGCCGGGCATGTGCACCCGGCGCCCGAACAGGGTCTCGACGAAGCCGTGCTCGCGGCAGAACACCTTGGCCTTCTCCATGTAGTCGCGGATGCCGGGGTAGCGCTCGAAGTAGGCCTCGATGTAGGCCTTGGCCTCGCCCTGGGAGATGCCCAGGTTGTTGGCGAGGCCGAACGGCGAGATGCCGTAGATGATGCCGAAGTTGATCGCCTTGGCCTGGCGCCGGACCATCGGGTCCATGCCCTCGATGGGCACGCCGAACACCTGGCTGGCGGTGATCGCGTGGATGTCCTGGCCGTCGAGGAAGGCCTGGCGCAGGGCCGCGACCTCGGCGATGTGGGCGGTCAGGCGCAGCTCGATCTGGCTGTAGTCGACCGACAGCAGGCTGTGGCCGTCCTCGGCCACGAAGGCGCGGCGGATCTTGCGCCCCTCCTCGGTGCGGATCGGGATGTTCTGCAGGTTGGGATCGGTGGAGGCCAGGCGCCCGGTCGAGGCCACGGCCTGGCTGAACGAGGTGTGCACGCGCCCGGTCTCGGGGTTGATCCGCTCCTGCAGCGCATCGGTGTAGGTGCTCTTGAGCTTGGCCAGCTGGCGCCAGTCGAGCACCCGGGCCGGCAGCGCGTGGCCCTGGGCGGCCAGGCCATCGAGGATGTCGGCGCCGGTCGCGTAGGCGCCGCTCTTGGTGCGCTTGCCGCCGGGCAGGCCGAGCTCGTCGAACAGGATCTCGCCGAGCTGTTTGGGCGAGCCGATGTTGAAGGCGCGCCCGGCGAGGCCGTGGATCTCGGTCTCGAAGCTGGCGATGCGGCCGGCGAAGTCGTTGGACAGGCGGCGCAATTCGTCGCGGTCGACCTTGATGCCGGCGCGCTCCATCTCGGTCAGCACCGGCACCAGGGGGCGCTCCAAGGTCTCGTAGACCGTGGTCAGGCGCTCGGGTGCCAGGCGCGGCTTGAGCACGTGATACAGGCGCAGCGTCACGTCGGCGTCCTCGGCGGCGTAGTCGAGCGCCGCCTCCAGCGGCACCTGGTCGAAGGTCACCTGCGCCTTGCCGGAGCCGGCCACGTCCTTGAACTTGATGGTCTCGATGCCGAGGTGCAGGCGCGCCAGCTCGTCCATGCCGTGGCCGTGCCGACCGCCGTCGAGCACGTAGGACAGCAGCATGGTGTCGTCGATGGGCGAAATCGAAACCCCGTAGCGGGACAGCACGAGTTCGTCGTACTTGATGTTCTGGCCGACCTTGAGCACGCCCGGATCCTCGAGCAGCGGCTTGAGCGCGGCCAGCGCCGCTGGCAGCGGGATCTGCTCGGGCGCTTCGGCCGCGCCCTCCAGATCGAGGCCGCCGTCGCCCTTGGGCGCGCGATGGCCGAGCGGAATGTAGCAGGCCTTGGCAGGCGCGAGCGCCAGCGAGACTCCGACCAGATCGGCGCTGAGCGCCTCGAGTGAGGTGGTCTCGGTATCGACCGCCACCACGCCCTGCTCGATCGCCGCGGCGATCCAGACCTCCAGCGCGCCCAGGTCCTGGACCAGCTCGTAGGCGGCCGCGCCGGGCTCGGGCGCAAGGGCGGCCGTTGCGGCGGTGGACGGTGCCGTGCCGGCCTCGCCGACGAGATCGCCGAGGCGGGCCAGCACCGTGCGGAAGCCGTTCTCCTCGAGGAAGGCGCGAACCGTTTCGGGGTCGGGTGCGTGCAGCTTGAGGTCGTCGAGCGGCACCTCGATGGGCACGTTCTGCTCGAGGGTAACCAGCTTGCGCGAAATGCGTGCCTGCTCGGCGAACTCGATCAGGTTCTGGCGCCGCTTGGGTTGCTTGATCTCCCCGGCGCGTTCGAGCAGGGTGTCGAGATCGCCGTATTCCTGGATCAACTGCGCCGCGGTCTTGACCCCGATGCCGGGCACCCCGGGCACGTTGTCGGTGGCGTCGCCGGCCAGGGACTGCACGTCGATCACCTTCTCCGGCGGCACGCCGAAGCGCTCGACCACCTGGTCGCGCCCGATGGCCCGGTTCTTGACCGGGTCGAACATGGCGACGCCCTCGTCGACCAACTGCATCAGGTCCTTGTCCGAGGACACGACGGTGACCTTCTGCCCGCGCTCGCGCGCCAGGCGCGCGTAAGTCGCGATCAGGTCGTCGGCCTCGTAGCCGGCGAGCTCGATGCAGGGCACGTTGAAGGCGCGGGTCGCCTCGCGGATCAGGTCGAACTGCGGAATCAACTCCTCGGGCGGCGGCGGGCGGTTGGCTTTGTAGTCGGGATAGATCTCGTTGCGGAAGGTCTTGCGCGCGGTATCGAAGATCACCGCCACGTCCTCGGACTCGGTATCGGCGAGCAGCTTGACCAGCATGTTGGTGAAACCGTAGACCGCATTGACCGGCGTGCCGTCCGGCCGGGTCATGGCCGGCAGCGCGTAGAAGGCGCGGAAGATGTAGCCCGAACCGTCGATCAGGGTGAGGGGGTGGTGAGCCGGATCGGGGGTCTTGGCGGGCGCGGTCATGGTGGTTCCGAGCATGCCGGAGCGCCGCCGCCGAGTCGAGGACGCAGGCTGGGACGGTCCAGTGCCCGCTTGCGCCCGTCTGTGCGCCCGGTTTCAGCAGGTATTGGCGGTCGCAGCAGGGGCAATCCACCGCGCCCTTGCCGCCGGTGTTGAGCCAGACCCGGGGATGGCCGAGCGGCGCTTCCTGGAGTCGTTGCGGGTCGATGATCTGCGACGAAGACCCGCTCCGGCGTCGGCCGAGGGAAACGACGGCGAGGACAAAGCGGCACCAGAGGTGTGTCTGGATGGCGCGAAAAATGACCGAATGGCCGTCCAGGCGCGGACCGGTTACCAAACTCATGCCATCGGATGGCTACAAAAAAATATAATTCCCGCGGTGGTGGTAAAGTGGTAGGATTTTCACAGATATGGATGGCATCCGGACAATATCAGATAACCAGATAACCAGACGCAGCAATAAGACCAACGCAAAAAAAGCGCTGGCTTTGTGTGCTGGGCGCCAAGCGGCTTAGTTGATTTTATGAGAGGGTCAATATGACTAACGGGAATGAAATCTCAACGGGAAAATTGCAGCGTGGGCAGGGGTCGTATCGATTATCTCTAATCGAGCCAGTATGAGGGGAAAGTTTATGACCAAATCCGCTTCGGCAGTCATCGCCGGGCTACTTGCTGTGCTGGGATTAGCAACGGCCTCGGCGCAGGATACGGTCGTCGTCGCGGTCCCGGCGAAGGCCGGAGCCGTTGATGGGACGGACCAGAACTCCGACGAATTCATCTGGCGCCTGTTGACTGAATTCGCGGCGCCGGCGTCCCCATCGCGACCATCGCCGGTGGTGTTCGAAACCTGGGCCTCAGATGAGGATACGTTCTCGACCGACCCGCAATGGCCCGACCCGGACGACCCCAAGAAACTGCATGCGAGCGTGCTCGGCTCGATGACGACTCCGCATCCCGGCCCGATCGATGTCCCCTGCCACCCACCTGGAGGCGCCGCGGCTGGCGGGTTTCCGACCAGCGGCACGCCGACGCCCTGCATCGCCGAGGAGGTGAAGCGAAATCGCCCGCAATTCGATTATATCGTCAGCAACAAACTAAACACACAAGCGGGACTGGAGGCCGCCTTCGCAAAATCCTTCAATGTCGCAATGCCGGCGTCGGCCATTTCGGTCAAAGGCGACTGGATCCCTGTAAAGATGCTGCTGCAATGGATCCCCGAACTGGGCGATATCGGCAAAATCAAAGAACTCTACTATACGACTATCTCCGCTTTCGTCGAAACGACCACCTCCACTTCCGTCGAAACGACCACCTCCGATTCGCTCCAAACGACCACCACCACTACCGTCGATAAGACCATCTCCGGTTCCGTCGAATATGCCCTCGTTGCGCTGCATGTGAGCAGCCGGCAAAACCCGAACTGGGTCTGGGGAACCTTCGAGCATCAACTGAATCCGGGCCGCTGCGACAGCATCGGATGTTTCGACAGCTTCGGTGCTGAGATCCCGGCCGTCTTCCCGAACCAGACTGCGGTCAACACGCAATATGGCGCCTGCCCCAAGACTCAGCCCCTGAAGGCCTTAATGACCGAAGCAAATCTTTTGCCGGTCTGGGAAAATTATTGTCTGAAGTCAACCCAGGTGGACTATAACGCTGCCGATGGGACACCCTACGTGCTCGGCAATTCGGTCATCGAACGGATCGTGGGCAATGGAACCATATCCGCCTCGTCCTGCATCGCTTGCCACGTTTACGCCTCCTTCGGATCGGCCGGCAAGCCGACCGCCAGCGCAACGGCGATGCTTCCCTACAATCCGACCGGCGATCCGATCCCCGGCGTGCTCGCCGGGTCGTTGCAGTTCGACTTCAGTTGGGGCGTCCTGCTGGCGCCGTGACCTTGCCCCGCGGGTCGGCGCGGCTTTGGGTGTGTTTTCTTGGCCTATCATGGGGATGAATGCCGACCTAAGGCGGGGTCGCGCTGAAGCGGTTCAGTGCCCGGCGCCCGCGCCGCCGCCTCGTTTGAACACGAATTGGCGGTCGCAGTAGGGACAATCCACCACGCCTTTGCCGCCGGTGTTGAGCCAAACCCGGGGATGGCCGAGCGCGCCGCCGCCGTCGCAGGCGACGGTCTCGCTATCGGTCTCGATCACCTCGGGCTCGATGACCTCGGGGGCGTCCTGGGCGTCGCTCACGGCGTCCCTCCTTCGTAACCTTTACCGGCAACGCGGCCCTCCCAGTGGGCCCTCTCACGGGCCCCGATTGGTTGACCGGCTCCGGGTCGGATGATACCCATTGCCGCCGGGCGATCAATGGCGCCGTGAGGCGGCCGTGGCGGCCCTTTCGGGGACCGCGCCCGGCCCCGAAACAGACCCAAAACCATCATGCCGGACCAACCGACCCAGAACGCCATCGACGCGGCCGCTGCCGCCCTGCCCGAATACGCGGTCGAGGTGCGCGGCCTGGACAAGCGCTATGCGGCGAGCGGCCACGGCCCGGCCAAGCACGCACTGGTCGAGGTCGACCTGGCGATCCCGCGCGGCGCCCTGTTCGGGCTGCTCGGCCCCAACGGCGCCGGCAAGTCGACGCTGATCAACATCCTCGCCGGGCTGGTCAACAAATCGGGCGGCAGCGCCGCGATCTGGGGCTTCGACATCGAGCGCCAGTCGCGCCGGGCGCGCGCGGCCATCGGCGTGGTGCCCCAGGAGCTCAACATCGACCCGTTCTTCACGCCGCGCGAGCTGCTCGAGCTCCAGGCCGGGCTCTACGGCGTGCCGCCGGCGGAACGCCGCAGCGACGAGATTCTGAAGGTCATGGGCCTGAGCGACAAGGCCGAGGCCTATGCCCGCACACTCTCGGGCGGCATGCGCCGGCGCCTGATGGTCGCCAAGGCCATGGTCCACAACCCGCCGGTCCTGGTGCTCGACGAACCGACCGCAGGCGTCGACGTCGAGCTGCGCCAACAGCTCTGGTCCCACGTGAAGGAGCTCAACCGCCGCGGCACCACGATCCTGCTGACCACCCACTACCTGGAGGAGGCGGAGCAGCTCTGCGACCGTATCGCGATCATCAACCACGGCCGGGTGATCGCCTGTGACACCACCGAGGCGCTGCTCAGCCGCCTGGACAGCAAGGACCTGACGCTGATTCTGGCCGAGGACCTGACCCGGATACCGACCGAGCTGTCCGGCTTCCACGTCGAGATCGCCGGCCCGCGCCACCTGGTGTTCCATTACCGGCCGAGCGAGAGCCCGGTGCCCGAGGTGCTGCGCGCGGTCGCCCAGGCCGGGCTGTCCATTATCGACATGACCACCGAGGAGACCGATCTGGAGGATCTGTTCCTGCAGCTGACCCGCGCCGAACCCGACGCCGCGCCGGACGCCGAACCGGAGCGTCGTGGCGATTAGTATCAAGGACCTTTGGGTTCAGCCACGCGGCGCCGGGCGCGCGCGCAAGCTGGTCCCGGTCCTCTGCTTCGCGCTGCTGATCGCGGCCTGCGCACCGCGCCTGGCGCCGCCGGGGCCGGGGCCGACCGCGCCGCGCTTGACCGCCGACCGCCTGATCGCCGCCGACGGCATGGAATTGCCGCTACGCGCCTGGCTGCCCGAGGGCGGCGCGGCACCGCGCGCGGTGATCCTGGCGCTGCACGGCTTCAACTTCTATTCCGAGATCTTCGACGAGCCGGCCCGGTACTGGGCCGCGCGCGGCATCGCCACCTACGCCTACGACCAGCGCGGCTTCGGCGCCGCCCCCCACCCCGGCCGCTGGGCCGGCACCTCGGTCATGACCGCGGACGTGACCGCCGCCGCGCGGGCCCTGCGCGCCCGCCATCCGGGCGCCCCGCTCTACCTGCTCGGCGATTCCATGGGCGGGGCGGTGGTCCTGGCCGCCCTGGGTGCGGCCGAGCCGCCGCCCAACGACGGCGCGATCCTGGTCGCGCCGGCGGTCTGGGCCCGCTCGACGCTACCGCTGTCGCACCGCCTCGGCCTGTGGATCGGCGCCCACACCCTGCCCTGGCTCAAACTGACCGGCCGCGGCCTCAACATCCAGGCTTCGGATAACATCGAGATGCTGCGCGAGCTCGGCCGCGATCCCCTGGTCATCAAAGAGACCCGGATCGACGCGATCCACGGCCTGGTCGACCTGATGGACGCCGCGCTCGCCGCCGCGCCGCGCATCGAAACGCGCGTGCTGCTGCTCTACGGCGCCAAGGACGAGGTCATACCAGAGACGCCCTCGCTCCAGCTGTGGCGGGACCTGCCCGAGGCCGCGCGCGGCCGCCAGCGCCGGGCGCTCTACGAGGACGGCTGGCACATGCTGTTGCGCGACCTGGAGGCCGAAGTGGTGCTCAACGACATCGCCCAATGGATCGCCGACGCCCGGGCGCCGCTGCCCTCCGGCGCCGAAGCCAAGGCGCTGGCACGGCTTGGCCAGGACGCGGAGTGAGGCGGCTTCCCGCTGGCCTTGCGGTCGGCCCTTGCGCTAGGGTCCGGCGCGCCTTAAGTCCTGTGGCGTGGACCCGTAGCTCAGCTGGATAGAGTGCTGCCCTCCGAAGGCAGAAGTCACAGGTTCGAATCCTGTCGGGTCCGCCATTTTATTCGGTTATTTCATTTACTTACGCGCCATGTCGCTGCCCGCAAACCGCTTCGGAACGATTCGCTAGCCATGGGGTAAGTGAAGGCCCCCCTTTTCGAGCGGCCCGACTCATAGGATTGGGATGGGGCGGTCATGTCCGCGCCCTTAGTTGTCCTCTTCTCCCCGGTCCTCCGACTCCAACTTGCGCAACACGGCCCAGGGGAGAATGACGGCCAGAAGGACACCCACGAGAATGCCAAGGGCGATGAAAACCGCGGTCATGAAAGATTGTAGATCAACCCCGCGAATCCCAGCACCAGTACGACGGCCCCGATGATCGACGCCACCAATGCAACATATTTCTGCTCAAAGTCATGTGCCATTACGCTCGAACCCCATTCAAACTCAGTTTCGAAGACCAGCATAGACGAATTGCCCCCGAACCAAACCCCTAAAACAGCGTGCCTTAGAAGGCCGAACTTCGACACGAGACATCATACCCAAGAGCGCTGATGACGACCCCTAGAGACGGCCCCACCAGATTCTTCCGGGCGGCCAGAGCACACACCGGCGGCGACCGCAAGGCCGCGGCCGACATCGCCACGATCGACGCGATCGACGCCACGATCGAAATCCGCCACACCTCCATTCGAGTCACCGAAGCGGCTCGGATTCGTTCCCGCTCCCCGGGTCTAGGACATGCCAATTCTTTGGATTTGCTCGTCGAACTTCACGATGGTCACGAGAAACATGATGACCGCGAAGGCGAGGAGAGCCAGTGCGATAGCGATATTACGCGAGTCTCGTGGACTCCGCCGTGCCGGGGGCCGTGCCGGGGACCGCGCCGGGGACCGCATTGCGCCACCGGCGCCGAAGCGAGATTCCCCGGATGACCGTTCCCCGTTTTCGACAACCACCCCATGACCGGTGTCTCGGGAAGGTTCCGGCCCTGCGCCGTTGTGGTGGACCACTGTTTGTCCCTTTTGTCAGTCTGCGGCCCGGCTTCAGTCAAGCGCCGTTGCGGCTCGATTTGTTTAATGATTCAACGTAGATCACACGCAAATCCATAGGTATTTTGTGGTTTAGAAGGGATTTTGTGGTTTAGATAGGGCATGAAAACACCATTTTATATGGCGCTACCGCAACTGATCCTACCATGTGCGTGCAATATCATTTCGATCATGTTATACGAAAATCAACCGGCTTGGTAATATGCCAAGAGCCGGCCGGCCGGCCGGGAGATGGCCGGTCTTCCATCTGGCGAGTAACTAAGGTGCGTTTCTTCCGAATGGGGGAGAGGAGACGATGGCTTGCGGACCAGCTCGGGAAGCGATAGGGGTGTTCCACGACGAACCATCCCTAGGCGCAGCGCTCGATGACCCGCTGATGCCGGGATTCGACAGATCCGACAAGAGTGCCCCGGTCGGGCGGCGCCCGGGTGCGCGCAAAGGTGGCACCGCGACCGACCCTGCGGCCGCGTGGGCTTGCGGGGGGCGCCGGTTGTGGGTTCAAACGGTTGACTGCGATCGCGAGACCCGTGCGGGCCAAATCCTGAAGCGCCAGGCGGCGCGCGAGGTCCCCGCTCAGGAGGCCGGACACACGGGCCGAATTTTCGCGACGGCGTGACCCATGGTATGAAATTACTGAACCGATCGGGCAGCAACGGCGCAACGAAATGTAGGTCCTTGGAACTCGGGCAGGCGGCCCTTGGAGCGCGTTCCGGCAGGCCGCTTTTGGAGATGAGGGTGAGGACGAGATGTTCGTAGTAATCGCACTGGTTTTGGTCACCGTTGGCACGGTTTTGTTTCACTTTCTGGCTCCCACGATTGGGTGGTGGTGGACGCCGATTGCCTCGAATTGGGGATACATCGACGACACGATCATCATCACCTTCTGGGTCACCGGGGTGGTGTTCGTCGTGGTCGTTTTATTCATGGCCTATTGCATCTTCCGCTTCCGTTACCAGGAGGGAAAGCGGGCTGCGTACCAGCCGGAAAACAACAAGCTGGAGCTGTGGCTCACCGGGTTGACCGCGCTGGGCGTGGTGGTGATGTTGACGCCCGGCTTGTTCGTGTGGAACCAATTCGTCACGGTCCCGGAAGGTGCGGACGAGTTCGAGGTCATGGCCCAACAGTGGCAGTGGAGTTACCGCTTCCCGGGCAAGGACGGCGTTATGGGCACCACGTCTCCCCGGTTTATCGACGACGATAATCCGTTTGGCCTCAATCCGGACGACGCCAACGGGCAAGACGATGTTCTGATCGACGATGCCGAGTTACATCTGCCGCTCGATCGGCCGGTCAAGGTGTTGCTCCGCTCCATCGACGTCCTGCATGACTTTTACGTGCCCCAGTTCCGGGCCAAAATGGATATGGTGCCGGGCACGGTCACCTACTATTGGCTCACCCCGATCCGAACCGGGACCTTCGATGTCCTGTGCTTCGAGTTGTGTGGCCTTGGGCACCATGACATGCGCGGCACGGTCGTGGTCGAGACGCAGAGCGAATTCGAGGCCTGGCTGGGAGAGTATCCGACCTTCGCGCAATCGGTGGCTCAAGCCGAGACCGGCGCCGAAAATGTCTTGAATTTGGTCTCGCGCGAGGTGGAAGCGGCCTCCGTGGAAAAGAAATCAGCGCTCATGAGACTCGATCCGACGGTGTCTCATGAAATCGAGGTGAAGAGGGTTTTCCGATGACCAGTATCACGCCTGCCCAAGTCGAGCTTATTCCGCCCGCCGAAGTCGAAGACGTCG
>Ga0209980_10000220_pt1 | contig 30192 bp, 25 predicted proteins | sample CR02metaG_FD_183611 | JGI IMG/M metagenome (GOLD analysis project Ga0209980, IMG submission 183611) | Deep subsurface microbial communities from Mariana Trench to uncover new lineages of life (NeLLi) - CR02 metaG (SPAdes) (version 2) | ecosystem: Environmental > Aquatic > Marine > Ocean trench...
CGGTCTCTTCGGTGGAGCGGGCGTGGGAAAGACCGTGATCATCATGGAGTTGATCAACAACGTTGCGATGGGTCACGGAGGCCGGTCGGTGTTTTGCGGCGTGGGCGAGCGCACGCGTGAGGGGAACGACCTCTATCTCGAAATGAAAGAGAGCGGAGTGTTGGCGTCCACCGCACTGATCTACGGGCAGATGAACGAGCCTCCTGGTGCGCGACTTCGCGTCGGACTGACGGGCCTCACTGTAGCCGAGTACTTCCGCGACCGCGAGAACCAGGACGTGTTGGTGTTCATCGACAACATCTTCCGTTTCACTCAGGCGGGGTCGGAGGTGTCGGCGCTGCTCGGACGGATGCCGAGCGCGGTGGGATACCAACCGACGCTGGCTACGGAAATGGGCGATCTACAGGAGCGCATTACTTCCACGAAGAATGGCTCCATCACCTCGGTGCAGGCCATCTACGTTCCGGCCGACGACCTGACCGACCCCGCGCCGGCGGCCGCCTTCAGCCACCTCGACGCGACGGTCGTGTTGAGCCGCGCGTTGACCTCGATTGGCATCTATCCTGCGGTGGACCCGTTGGATTCGTCCAGCAGGCTTCTCGACGCACAATATCTGGGTGACAAGCACTACGGTGTGGCGGTCGAAGTACAGAGAATCTTGCAACGGTACAAGGACCTGCAGGACATCATCGCCATCCTCGGGATGGACGAGTTGTCCGAGGAAGACAAGGCACTGGTCGCGCGCGCGCGTCGGATCCAAAAGTTCCTCTCCCAGCCGTTCCACGTCGCCGAGGCTTTCACCGGAACGGCAGGACGTTACGTGAAGCTCGAGGACACGGTCGAGAGTTTCGGCAGGGTGGTGTCGGGCGAGTTCGACGACCTGCCCGAGCAGGCGTTCTACATGGTCGGAGGCATCGACGACGTCGTGGAACGCGCGAAGCAACTCCAAGAGGGTTCGTGATGCACGTCACTGTCATTGCGCCCGAGAAGGCAGTATTTGAGGGGGCCGCCGATTCCCTGATTGCGCCGGCGTTTGACGGAGAAGTGGGCATCTTGCCGCGCCACGCTCCGTTCATGACGCTCTTGGGCGATGGGCTCCTCACCGTTAGGCATGGCGAAAAGAGCCACACCTTCCATGTGCATGGCGGCTTTTTGCAAGTCGTAAGGGACAACGTCAGGGTCGTCGCCGAACATGCGAGGGCCGAGGAGTGAGAAAACATGCGCGCAGCGGTTGCAATCATTATCGCCTCAGTCGTTTTCGTATCCAGTGCGGCCGCACAGGCCAGCGGGTTTCCCTCCTTTAACGCTCCGTATCGAGCATTCAGTGACCATGAGGCCGGATTCGCGGTATCCTTCCCCGGTTTGGATGATGTAGCAGTAGAAGGTCTCTACCGATTTGGTCGAGGCAAGTTAGACATTGGGTTCCGGGGCGGCGTTTGGTTCATCGGCAATGCCGCGGGCAACGACGAGATCGTAGCGTTCGGGGTTGAGGCGCGCCAGCGCATCCTGACGCACTCGGACGACTTCCCAGCCGACGGCGCGCTGATCATCGGCGCCGGAATACAGGTTGGAGCGATTGACAATTTCATTCCGTCGATCGGCGTGTCGTTTGGGCGCCGCATCGACATCGAGGATTCCAACATCAGCATCATTCCCTATGTGCAGCCAAATCTGTGGTGGTTCATCGGTGACACAGATGACGTCCTATTCAGCCTGGGGCTGGGTGCGGACTTCCGACTCTCACCACGGTTCGACTTGCGAGTGAGCGTTGGCGTCGGCGACATCGACGGACTGAGTGTCGGGGCCGTCTGGATCAGGTAAGGGCAACGTCACGGGCGCTGGCCCGTGTTACGAACTCTCAGGAGGGACGACAAATGAAACGCCTTATGATGTTCGGTGCGGCACTCGTTTTGGGAATGACTCTCATCGTGCGCCCGGCTGTGGCGCAGATGAACAGCATCCCGGTGTACTTCAACCCCAAGAGCGGTACCGGCCTGATGGTTGCGGTCGACCTAGGCAGAGGGATCAACGACGAATCCGGCAAGAACACTGCGGTGGCATTTCGCACCGCACTGGGCATTGGCCCGGTGACCATCGGCGGCGGTGTCGGGATGGTCAATCCCGACCAAGGCGGTACGGTCGGTCGAAAGTCCCAGACCCAGTACATGGGTAACTTCGCGATGCGTGTGTTCGGCGGCGGGTTGTTACCGGTGTCGATAAGCCTCCAAGGCGGCGTCGGCGTTCTCGATATCAGTGATACCAGTACCAAGATCCTCACCGTGCCCATTGGTTTGGGAATCGGGTTCAGCATACCCACGCCGGGGTTCAGCTTCGATCCCTGGATCGCCGGGCGATATGTGTTCGTGCGCAATGAAGTGGCGTTGGTGACAGCCAATCAGAACTCGTTCGGTATTTCGGGGGGCTTGAATTTCAACTTCCTCATGGGACTCGGGTTCCACGTCGCGGGTGACTGGCAGAAGAATCCTTTTAAGAGCGTTGCGGTCCCGGAATCAAAGCCGTTTGTATTGGCTATCGGTCTCCATTATACGTTTCGGATTCCGGGATTGCCGGGCGTGCCGATGGTGCCGGGAATCTAGGCCCTTCAACCCTTCTCCCCCGCAGGCGAGGCAGGAGGGGCAGCAGTCCAAAGGCATAACTGAGGGCGTCGCCAGAGATGGTGGCGCCCTTGGTGCAAGCGCCAATTCATGGATCGGAACATCACCATCGGGTGGGGTAGAGTTCTCTGCCTCCTCCGCCTCAGGGTTGTGGCGTGTGGATGGGGGCTGCCTCTGAGGTGGTGTGGTGGTGGCGTAGCGGAGGGTGGTCAGGGAGAAGGGGCAACACTAGCTTACGGGGCGCCCGCACCGGGCGTTTTTGGTGAGGGTAAACTCCACGGGGACGGGGACTTGAACTTGAGGCGATTCAATCGACTTATTGTGGTCGTAAGTATGTTGGGAACGTTGGGTGGATGTGCGGTGTCGTTCGACGGCGGTACGCTCGGTGTGAAGGTCAGCATGTCCGAGCCGGCGGGCCAGCCGCCTGAGGGAACCGAGTTCACAATAACCAAGAAGGCGGTGTTCCTTTTGTTCGGCTTGCGGCGCGCTTCGAGCCCCAGTCTCGAGAGTGTGCTGGGAGGGCAACTTCTGGACGCCGCGGAAATCCGCAACTTGCAGATCAAAGTACGGAGTCGCTTCGCCGACATTCTCATTACGATACTGACGGTGGGTTTGATCGTTCCGAGATCGGTTACGTTCCACGGGTACGTGGTGCCGGCCGACAGCGGCTCGGTTCCGTAGTCCGTCAAGCCTTCGCCGCGACGATACCCAGCAATCGCTCCAGGGCCTGTACCGATTCATCCGCTGCGCCGCAGCGGATTTGAGCCCGCGCCGCCCGGCCGGCGGCGCTCCGGGCATCCGGATCGTCGAGCCACCGCGTCCACTTCTCGACCAGCTCGGGCAGCGGATCTGGTCCGCTGATGGCCGTCACTCCCCCTGACTCGAGCAGTGGTTGGGCAGCGGCATCCCTAAACACGCCCGGCCCGGCCAGAATGGGGACGCCCCACGCCGCTGGCTCGGCCAGCGAATGCACTCCGGACGTGCCGAATCCTCCCCCCACGTATGCCAACGCCCCCACCCCATAGAGGTCTCCCAGAACCCCCGCCTGATCGACGACGACGATCTGAGCCCGGATTTCGGCGGGAGACCCGTTCCACGGCGCGGCCTCGAGGCGCAGTCGTCGGGCTTGGCTAACGATGCGGCGTACGGAAGCCGGGCCCGGTTCGTGGGGCACGACCAGGAGGCGCGCAGCCTCGTCACGCGAAGCTATCACGGCGAAGGCTTCAATCAGCAGCTCCTCGTCCCGAGGGTGGGTGCTCCCTGCCACCATGACGTGACCAGCCGAGCCCCATGCCGCCAAGGGTTGCGGCACGGCTTTCCCCGGGACCCGGTCCAGGATGTAGTCGTTGCGTGGATCACCCGTGACGCGCACGACTTCTTGCCGTGCCCCCAACCGGATCCACCGAGATGCGTCCTCGGCGGAGCGGGCGCCGACGAAAGCGAGACCCCTGTGGACAGCAGCCAGGAGTTGCCGAACGGGCCACCGGAGGCGGTTGCTGCCGCGGCCTACCGCCCCACCTACGACGGCCACCGGCACGTGTCGCGCCAGGGCGCCGTGGACCATTTCGGGCCAGAGGTCGCCCCTAGAAACAACGATGATGGAGGGACGTAGGGAGTTGAAGACGGCTGCCACCGCCGATGGGAGGTCAGCCGGCGCGTAGTCGATCCGGTCCACGCCGGGTGGCTCGGGCCAGACGGCCATTGAGGGGGACGAAAAGGTCAAGACGGTCTGCAACGACCGGTGATGTTCCCGGAGGCGTGCCGCGATGGGGGCGATGACTTGCGACTCGCCAACGGATGCCGCGTGGAACCACACCAGCGGCCGTTCGGTACGCGAATCACGGGCCCAATCGACCCATCGCTTGCCTGCCGCCAGCCGGCCCCTGCGGCTTGCCTCCAGCTTGCCCCTGGGGAGAGGAAGTAGGTGAAACAGTTTGGCAGCAAGCCGGTAGGCAGCGTTCATAGGATCAGGGCGGTGGGTGTTAGGTTTTAGGTCCTGCACCCCTTAACACCCATAACCTACAGCCTGCTTGCTATGGTACTGACCGACTATCTCAGGACGACAAGACAGGCGCGATACAGTCTGACGTTCGCGCTTCCGCTGCTGCTCTTGTATGAGGGGTTGGCTGCCGCCATGTCACAGTCGGACGCGGCGAGCGTTCGCAACGGTGCAGATGTGCTCCTCAAGACGGTATTCGTGGCGCTGGGCGGGAGAAACGGCGTGACGCTGTTCGGGGTGCTGCTCTTGGGAGTGGGATTGTGGCTGGTATGGCGGGACTACAGGAAAACCCCCGGCCGCCTGGAGATGTCATACATCGGCTTGATGTTTGCCGAGAGCGTGGCCTACGCGGCCGTGCTGGGCACAGTGGTCTCTACGCTGGCTTCGCTTCTCCTTTCGGGCCAGCTGGCCATCGTTCAGAACGGCAGCTTCGGCCAGTTCACTTTCGGGACCCAACTCATGGTGTCGCTCGGCGCAGGCATCTACGAGGAGCTGTTGTTTCGTGTCCTGCTCGTGTCAGGCATGGTTGCGCTCGGTCTCCGGTTGGGTTGGCGCCGTCCTGTGGCGGTGGGGGTGGCCGTGGTGGGCAGTGCAGTCATCTTCAGCGGGTTCCATTACGTGGGGCCGTTCGGAGACACCTTGACGGTAGGGTCCTTCACGTTTCGGGCTGTGGCAGGTTTGGTCTTGAGCGGCCTGTACGTGGCTCGTGGCTTTGGGATCGTGGCGTGGAGCCACGCCCTGTACGATCTGGGCATCGCAGTGTTGGGGTAGATGTTGCGGGATGGGGCTGGGCGCGCCTTCCCCCTACAGGGTGTTCAATCCGTTCCCGTCTTCGCAGCGTAAATCGAGTCGAGAATCGTCCGCCAATCATCGAGCGGCAGGATGCCTTGCAGGGCCCCTCCTTCGATGATGAACGTGGGTGTGCTGCCGAGCCCGCTCTGAAAGGCCATGCGGACGTCACTCGCGACGATGGAGCGTACTGAGCCGCTCTCGATGCACTGCTTGAAGGCGGTCCGATCCAGACCCAACTGTTCGGCGAGCGTCACAAAGTGGGGCGTGGCGGCTTCCATCTGGCTCCAGGTCTCTTGGGTCTCAAACAGCCGGTCATGCATGGGCCAAAACTGATCCTGGGCCGCCGCGCACATCGCGTATTCGTGGGCCTCCGCGGCGTGGGAGTGAAGAGAAATGAGCGGGAGGTTCAGGAAGGTGAACTTCACTTTGCCCGTCTCGACATACTCTTCCTGTATTGCTGGCCAGAAATCTTTGAAGAAGGTAAGGCAGAACGGGCACTGAAAGTCGCTCAGCTCATATACCGTGATGGGGGCGTCGGGGGATCCCTTTGTCCGAGCCTCCAGCATGGGGTCGGCCTGCGGTGGAATGGCTAGGGTTCGCAGGGCTGCCGCGCTCGCTCCCGCATCAGGCGTGCGCACCCACGCCGCGACAGCGAGGCCCGCCAACACCAGGGTGGCCGTAGCTGCTCCGTACGTCTTAGCTCGGTTCACGTTTAGGCGTCCTTCGCGTGTGACATTATTTCCCGCCACCCCAGACTCTCAGTTCAGCGGCGCCATCGCAAGGTAACATTGTGGTCGGAGAGGTGTGTAGCAACCGGAACGATCGAGCTCACGACCACCGGTACATGCCAGGCGAACTCCATGAACGGGTTTTCCGGATCGGTATGCCGCGCCACCAGCCACCACGTACCTGCCTCGAGTGACACGTGGGCGCGTCCCAGGCTGTCGGTGGTGATCCTGACCTCATCGTATTCGGCCACCAGGCTCCAAAAAGCCCTGTTCGGCTCCGCTTCCCAACGGCGCAGGGAATCGGCCGCGGCTCCCGCCTTCAGGGCCAGCTCCCGGTCGCTACCCAGCTCTCGCCGCATGCGCCCTTCGAGCACAGCCTCTTCCCGGCCAAGAGCGTCGTGGGCGGTCCTGAGACGGGCGTACGCCCTCGTGTAGGCCGCTGTACCACGCTCCATCGCCCATACCGAGTCGGCGAGATCGGCGAACGCCTGGCGGGCCTCTGCCCACTCTGAGCTGAGTCTGGTCACTGAATCGGGGTCTTTACGCCGGTATGCCTGCAACTCCGTCTCGAGTTCTGAGAAGACCGGACGGGGTACGGCGGCGGCCTGCTCAAGGGAATCCAGCAGCCCACTGGCATCGTAGGGCAGGGCTACAATCTCAAGGCCGGCGATGGGCATATCATCCAAGATCGCCGTAAACTCCAACGTGCCCTCACCACCGCACCCTGCCACGAGTGAGAGAACCACGAGAAAACCCGCCGGCGGAAGTCGGCGGGTTGAACGGTGTCGTACGGCAATGTGGGCCTGTCTGTGAAGCAACGTTGAAGCCTTCAGTCGACGATCCGTCCGTTGAAGATAAAGGTGGCTGGATCGACCGCCTTGCCGTTCTTCAGCACCTCGTAATGCACATGATGATTAGTCGCCCAGCCCGAGTTTCCCACTTCCGCGATCTTCTCTCCGCGTTCGACGGTCTGTCCTGGTCGCACCAAAACTTTGGAGCAGTGGGCGTAGCGGGTGCGGATACCGTCGCCGTGATCCAGTGTGACCGTCAAGCCGTATCCGATTTTGACACCCACGTCTACCACCCGCCCGGTGGCTGCTGCCATGATGGTTGCTCCCCTCGGGGCAACCACGTCGGTCCCCTCGTGGGGTCGGTTGTCGTGGAAGATGGGGTGCTTCCGGCTGGAGCTAAACCCGCTCGATACGAAGCCGTCGACCGGGAGGATAGATGGTGTGCGCTTGAGAAGATCCGTGAACGCGTACAGCGTATCTACTGCCTGCTGGTAGGACGCGGCCAGCATCAGAGCCCGGCGGTTGAGGCTCTCGAGGGTGAACCGGGTCCCGAGGGTTTGCTGCCCTAGCGCCGTCTCGGCGAGCAAGCGGTCTGCCGCTGTGGGAGCTGGCAGAGGACCGCCCACGCCGGCCTGTAGAACATCTGGGTCGCTGGGTTCGAGGCCCGCCAACAACCGTACGTCGCGGTCGCGGTCGGTGAGCACATCCACCGTGTCGGCTAGCAGGGCCACTATGCTGCTCATCTTGGTCAACTCGCTGGCAAGAATCTCGTTCCGCCGTTCCAGACGGTCCAAGCGGGACAGGGCCACGCCCTTCGATACGGCCGTGAAGGTGAGGCCCAGCATGGCGGCTGTGAAGACCGCTGCTGTCCCTATGAAGATTTTCAAGAGCCGGGCGGACAGCTGCACTTCGCTGGTCGTCCCAGCGCCTTGGGGCACTACGAGTATTGTCCAGCGGCGCGTAGCCATGAACTTATCCTCGGTCTCGGTTTCCCTGATATCCCAATAATCGGACTGAAACAGCCTTCGCTTGAACGGGGCCAACGTGGCAAAACATACTGGCAATTCCCATGACCCGTCAACCAGGACTATGCTCCAGAATCCGTCCCGGCGCCGTGACCTCAATCACGATCGAGAAGGAAGCGTTAAGTGCGCTTCATTGTTTGACTTACGAGCGGGTCTCAAATTTGGGGAAAAGCGGCGGCGGCTTGATGACTCTTGAGCCTCCCGTTTCCGGCCGTTGGATGAACCCCCAGCCGGCCTTTTCGACTCGTCCGGCGAGGCCCAGCGCCTCCCAGACTTCCTGAGTTTTGCCTGGCAGAAACGGGCTGGCCATGAGCGTGATCCGAGCGACAGCGCGGGCCAAGGACGCCAGTACTGCCCCGAGGCGTTCGGAGTCGCCGGTTTTGTGGAGTGTCCACGGCGCCGATTCTTCCACGAATCGATTGGCTCGAGCTACGAGGTTCCAGGTTTCCTGTCCGCCGGCATGCAAGAGGTGCCGGTCCATGGCTGAGCGGTAGCTCTCAATGATTGTCTCGCCTTCCGTGTCGAGGCTCAGGGTTTCCCCGCCTTGAGGCACGACGCCGTCCACGTAGCGTACGATCATGGCGAGGACCCGACTGGTCAAGTTGCCGTAGCCGTCGGCAAGCTCCGATTCATATCTGCTGTCGAACCGTTCCCAGCTGAAGTTACCGTTGGCGTCCCACGGAATCTCACGCAGCAGGAAGTATCGCAGGGCGTCGACGCCGTGGCGGTCGATGGCCTCGCGGAGGGTTACTTTCACCCCGGCGCTCTTGGAGAAGCGGGCGCCGGCGTACGTCATCCACCCGTGCACCCAGATCCCCTTGGGGGCTGGCAGGTCCGCAGCGTAGAGCATGGCGGGCCACAGCGCGGCGTGAAAACGGAGTATGTCTGGGCCGATCACGTGAAGGTCTGGCGGCCACGCCTCCTCGAACCCCGGGCTTGGAAAGCCGGTGGCCGAGAGGTAATTGATGACGGCATCGAACCACACGTAGACGCTGTGGGAGGGATCGTCGGGCCATGGGATGCCCCAGGGAAGCCGGGCGCGGCTGACCGAGATGTCCTGAAGGCCGCTGTTCACCACGTTTCGGATCTCGTTCATTTTCGACGGCGGTCGGACGAAATCGGGATGTTGCTCGTAATGCTCTAGTAGCCATGGGCCGAAGGTCGATTGGCGGAAGAAGAAATTCGGTTCGTCCACCCATTTGATCTCGCGGGATGGGTGTTCGGGGCAACGGCCGTCAACGAGGTCCTTCTCGAGCTTGAAGGCTTCGCAGCCGACGCAGTAGTACCCGCTGTACGTTCCCTCGAAGAAGTGGCCTTTGTCCTGAATGCGGCGTAGCATCTCTTCCACGGCCGCCCGGTGTCGGGCCTGGGTTGTGCGGATGAAGTCGGTGTTGCTGATGTTGAGCTCTTGCCAGGCTGTTTGGAAGGCTGCCGCTATCTGGTCTACCCAATCCTGGGGGGCCATCCCAGCTGATTCCGCCGACTGTGCGACCTTTTGGCCGTGCTCGTCCATGCCCATGAGGAAGCGGACTTTTTCTCCCCGCAGGCGACGGTACCGCGCGATGCAGTCGGCACCGATTTTCTCATACGCATGACCGAGGTGGGGCTCGCCGTTGGAGTAATCGATGGCTGTGGTGATGTAGAACTCATTTGCCACCTTCGTCTCCCTCGGATCCGGTGGATGTCCCTTCGTCCTTGGTTTCTTTCCTGTCCCGGCGTGCTCGTCCCCGTCGCCGCTTGCGTCGCCGCGGACGCTGTGCCGGAGTGACCGCGGCGGCGGCATCTTCCTCGGTCACCCTGGTGGGTCCTTCGTCGAAGGTAGCGAGCCCCGCCGGCACCCTGGGGTTTTCGGGCTCCGCTGTTGCCGGCTGACGATGTTGGGCTACCTCCAGCTTCAATTCGGACAAAATCAGGGTACGCAGCGTGTTGTCTTCCGACCGGAGTAGGATGCGTTCGCGGAAGATGTCCACTGCTTGCACCCGCTCGCGACCGACGGCGGTGAGAATCGTTCTCCCCTCTTTCGGAAAGCGCTTGCGGCTTGCGATGTAGAAGTCGTGTTCGTAGCGTAGACAACACAGCAGTCTGCCACACCCGCCGGAGATCTGTGAGGGATTGAGTGAGAGGTGTTGGTCTTTCGCGAGACTGAGGCTCACGGGACGCAGCTCCGGCAGCCATGAGGAACAACAATATTCCCGGCCGCAACGCCCTACTCCCGACAGCCGTTTCGCCTCATCCCTTGCGCCGATCTGGCGCAGCTCGATTCTCGTTCGAAATAGAGAGGCCAGATCTCGAACCAATTGGCGAAAATCGACGCGGTTGTCGGCGGTAAAGTAGATCGTGAGTTTCTTTCGATCCCACTGCCACTCGGCGTCGGACACCTTCATCGGGAGGCTGTGCTTCGCGACGCGCTCGCGGACTTTCCGACGCACGTCTTCCTCGACCTTGCGCAGCTCGTCGACGACATGCGACTCCGGGTCCGACGCGCGACGCAGCACTCGACCTTTCGCTTCCGGCGGAGAACCCGAGCTGCATCCATCGCACCCGATGCCGCACTTCGCCAATGCTGCGTCACCGACAGCGGAAACGCAGCCGAGGTCCCGCCCGCGCTCCACTTCCACGAGGACGGAGTCCCCGACGGTCAGCGAAGCCGAGCTGTCCCACGTAAAGAACTCTCTTCGATTGCCCTTGAACCGGACCTCGACGAGTTCTTGGCTATCAACGTTCAGCGAAACGCCCCATTTCCATGTATTTCTTGGCCCGCGGTTTGATCAGTCTTTTCGATCCGATTTTCGCGAGTTCCTCAACGTGCCGCCGCACAGCTTCACCCAAAGCTTCAATCGTCCTCTCGGGATCGGAGTGTGCACCTCCCGGCGGCTCGGGAATCACTTCATCTACGAGTCCTAGTTCCAAGAGATCTGGCGCCGTCAACTTCAGCGCCTCAGCAGCACGCTCCTTTTGGCTTGCGTCATTCCACAATATCGCCGCACACCCTTCGGGCGAGATGACCGAGTACACGGCGTTGGAGAGAATAATAACGCGGTCCGCCAAGCCGAGCGCCAGCGCGCCTCCTGACCCTCCTTCGCCGACGACAGCGGCCAATATGGGCGTCTCGAGCCCCGCCATCACTTCGAGGTTTCGGGCGATGGCGGCGGCCTGTCCACGTTCCTCGGCGCCGAGGCCGGGGTAGGCTCCAGGAGTGTCTATCAGTGTGATGATCGGAGCGCTGAACCGCGCGGCCATCTCCATGAGTCGCAATGCTTTGCGGTAGCCCTCAGGGTGCGGCATCCCGAAGTTGCGTCGCAGGTTCTCCTTTGTATCTCTACCCTTCTGATGACCTATCACCATGACTGGCCGGCCCTCGAGACGAGCCCAACCTCCCACAATGGCTGGGTCGTCGCGGAATAGACGATCTCCCTTCAACTCGATGAAATCGGTGAAGAGTCCGGCAATGTAGTCGAGTATGTACGGCCTCCGCGGGTGACGTGCCACTTGCACCCGTTGCATCGGCGTCAGTTCCTCGTAGATCTCCCGCCTTAGGTCGTCGAGCTTTTTCTCCAGTGGCTCACTGTCGACCTTGAGATCGCGTTCCCTCGTGAGCCGCCGGAGGTGGCTGATCTGACGCTCGAGCTCGACGAGAGGTTTCTCAAAGTCCAAGACAAAGGCCACAGCCCTACCTCGCTTTCACCAGCGTGACCCGGTCTTTGCCTACCAACTCACGGAGTGCGAAGAGGAATTCTTCGTCGAGTTCGACGCGCAGTCGACGCGACTGCATATGAGCCGTGGTGCCGTTACCGTCACGCCATTCTACCGTGACGGCGGCCGGTCCTGGATATGAGGCACACAGCGCGGCAATAGCCAGTGCCACCTTGGGATCCGGCCCGTTGCCCGATTCCCAACGGAGGGAGACACCCACTGCGCCGCTCTGCCTCAGATTAGCCAACGACGTGGCTTCCTCGACAATGAACGGCGCTCGGTCCTCGCCGCGGTCGCGGGCACTGTACCCCCCGGAAAGCAGCAAGGCCGCGTCCGTCACGATTGCGGATGACAGCTTGCGCCATGCCTCGGGAAACACGATCGCCTCGGCAGTGCCGTGAAAGTCTTCCAGGGTGAGCCGGGCGTACTCCGCTCCAGTTTTCCTGCTGATCTTACGGCTGAGTGTTGTAACCACCGCTCCGATGGAGACCGAGTGTTCACTCCAGGTTCCGAGAGTCGCCGTAGTTCGCGTGCTGAAGAGCGAAACCTCCTCGCGGAACTTGCTGAGCGGGTGGCCCGAGACAAAGAAGCCAACGACGCTCTTTTCCTTCGCCAGCCGCTCCGCTTCCGACCAGACGGGAACGTCCGGCAACTTTGGGCGTTCGACGTCCTGCTCCGCTCCTGCGTCGCCGAATAGCGAGGCTTGTCCCGCATCGCGTTCCGCCTGGCGTAGTTGGGCTTCCTGCAATGCCGTCTCCAGGCCTGCGAGGAGCTGCGATCGATGGCCATCGAGCTGGTCCAACGCACCAGCCGCAATGAGGGCCTCGAACACCCGCTTATTGCACAACCGCAAGTCCACGCGCTCGCAGCATTCGTACAATGATTTGTACCGCCCGCCCGTCTCTCGAGCGGCGATTATCGACTCGATCGCACCGCGACCCACGTTCTTCACCGCACCGAGACCGAACCGTATTTGCTTATCGTCGGTGACCGTGAACTTCCTTCCGGATTCATTGACCGAGGCCGGCAATACCTCGATGCCGAGTTCCCGCGCCTCACTGATGTAGCGCACGACCTTGTCGGTGTTGCCGATTTCTGAAGACAACAATGCAGCCATGAACTCAGCCGGGTAATACGATTTGAGCCATGCTGTCTGGAACGAGATGACGCTGTACGCTACACTGTGCGACTTGTTGAAACCGTAGCGACCGAAGGTTTCGATCTGATCAGAAATGTCCTCGACGACTCTGCTGTCGTACCCTCGATTCACGCAGCGGTCGATGAATCTCTTCAGCTCTTTCCTGATCAGCTTGGCATCCTTCTTCCCCACCGCCTTGCGGAGAACATCCGCTTCGGCAAGCGAGTAGCCGGCCATGACATTGGCGATGCGCATCAGCTGCTCTTGATATACAATGACCCCGTAGGTCGGCTTGAGCACACTTTCGAGATCAGGATGCGGGTATGTGACCGGCTCGATGCCCTTCTTGCGTCTGATGTAGACGTTGTGCATGCCGGAGTCGAGCGGTCCGGGGCGTACCAAGGCGTTGGTTGCGACGAGATCGTCGAAACGGTCGGCGGCGAGTTGGCGCAGCATGTCTGTTCCGAGCGCCGATTCAAACTGGAATATGCCTGCCGTCCGTCCGTCACGGAGCATCTGGTAAACCTGAGGATCATCCAGGTCCAAAGCGTCGATATCGATCGCTACACCGTGCCGCTGCCGAACCATCTCGCAGGTGTCGTGGATGACCGTCAGGGTCTTCAGCCCGAGGAAGTCCATCTTTAACATGCCCGCGTGCTCGAGCGCGACCATGTCGTATTGCGTGATGATGGTAAGATCGTTTTTCCCGTTGCCCCCGCCCCGCTGCTGCGGCGCCGTGCATATGGGCACATACTCGTCCAGGGGGCCCGGTGCGATCACCACACCGGCGGCGTGCACCGACGCATGGCGCGATAAACCTTCGATGCGCTGGCTCAGGTCGATCAGGCGGGCGATGTTCTCGTTCGCCCGCCGCAGCTCCGCCAGCTCGGGAATCTTGGCGGCCGCCTCCGCCACCGACATGGAGTACGCGGAACCCGACGGGATGAGCTTGGCGATCTGATCCGCATCACTCAGAGGCAGACGCAGCACCCGCGCAACGTCACGCACCGCCGCCCGGGCCTTGAGCGTTCCGAAGGTGATGATCTGACCCACGCTCTCTCGCCCGTACCGCTCCCGCACGTATTCGATCACTTCGCCGCGCCGCTCAAAGCAGAAATCGACGTCGATGTCCGGCATGGAAATCCGCTCGGGATTCAAGAAACGCTCGAAGAGCAGGTCGAACTTCAGTGGATCGACTTTCGTCACTCCGAGCCCATAGGCCACCAGCGAACCGGCGGCCGAACCGCGACCTGGGCCGACGGGGATTCCCCGATCATTCGCCGCCTTTATGAAATCTTGAACGATGAGAAAATAACCGGCATACCCAGTCTTCGTGATGACACCTAGCTCGTAATCCAGACGCTCTTTGACCTTACTGGGCAGCGGCGTTCCGTACCTGCGCTCCACCCCCTGGGTGGCCAGCTCGATCAAGAGATCGTTGTCGGTCGCGTAGGCCTCGGGACGGGGAAACTCAGGCAAATAATATTGCTTTTGGAAGTCCAACTCGCACATGTCGGCTACCCGCTGCGTTTCCCCGATGATCTCCGGGTGATCCGGGAAAAGCGCGCACATCTCCTCCTCGGACTTCACGTAACTTTCCTCGCCCTTGAAGCGGAACCGCTTCGGATCGTCGAGGTCCTTTCCGGTGCCGATCGCCAGCAGGACATCGTGTGCTTTGGCATCCTCGCGCCGCAGATAGTGCGCGTCGTTCGTTGCCACCACTGGAAGGCCGAGTTCGCGAGAAAGCTCGAACATGCCCTCGGCGACGACTTTCTCATCATCGATTGTGTGGTCCTGCACCTCGAGCCAGTAGCCGTCGGCTCCGTAGTTCGACGCGTACCACTCCGCCGACCGCTTGGCCTCCTCGTAGTTTCCCCGGCGCAACCAGAGCGCCACCTCACCCGAGAGACATGCTGCCAGACAAATCACGCCCTCGCGGTACTGGGCGAGTACTTCCCGGTCCACCCGAGGCCGACGGTAGAATCCTTCGACGAATCCGATCGACGACAGCTTGATGATATTCTTGTAGCCGGTGTGGTTCTTGGCGAGTAGAACCAGGTGCGAATAGTTGGCGGGTGCCCCTTCCGCGCGCCCGCGATCGTGGCGCGACCCGAACGCCACGTACGCTTCGAATCCGAGAATGGGCCTAATCTGGGCGGCCTTGGCCTGTTCATAAAAGGTCCACGCCGCGTGAAGATTGCCGTGATCCGTGATGGCCAGACTGTCCATTCCGAGATCGCGAATACGCGCGATCAAGTCTGGAATGCGGTTCGCTCCGTCGAGCAGCGAGTATTCCGAATGCGTGTGGAGGTGAACGAAACTCACAGCGTCATAGGTGTGGGGGCTATGTTATTCAGTGCTGCGGCCCAGAAACAGGACGGGCACGAACAAAGCGTGCCCGCTGGCCGACTCCCGATGTCCGAAAGCTACCGCGGCTCCACCACGTTGTCAAAACAGGGAAGGTGGCCGTATGTTATTGAAATTCAGTAAGTTACGGTGTAGTGTCGTAGCCAGTGTTGTTCGATCTTGGCGGCGGGCCCGTCGGAGATCGCAGAAACGAACAAACTTGAGGAAGATGATGTTGCGAAGGATTTCCTGCGCCGCCTCCCTCGCGCTGGCGGCGGTTTCGACAGGGTGCCTCACCGATATCGAGTCGGAGCCTTCGACGATCGCAAGAGCTTCCATCGATCAGCAACAGGCTCCGGGCGGGAGCCGCTTGCCCCTACGCGTGACGGTTCGCACGGCTGACGGAACGGCGACCGTGCGAGCTGAAGTGCTGTGGTCCATACTATCACAGCCGGGGGAGGCGGGAGAGGGGAGCTTGAGCGATTCCCTGACGCTTTCTGACGGAACGGGGTTGGCGGAAGTAGAGCTCAAGCTGGGCCGGACCGAAGGCGTTACCACCGTCCGTGCGGTGCTCCGAGCCGACATGACCCAATCCGTCGACTTCACCATCAATGCCACCAAAACGCCCATTCTGACAGGCGTGTCGCCGACTTCATTCGGCGGGGGAGATCAGATCGTCGTGAGTGGCAGGAACCTGGATGTCGCTACCGGCTTCGAGGTTGGGGGAGTGGCGGTGGGTCCGATCGCGGTTTCGGGCGACGGTCGTGACGCGACACTCCTGGTCCCTCGGTGTCTCACGCCCGGCCAAGTTGCCATTCGAGCCCTCGCCGGTACTGCGGTTTCTGATCCGCTGTTCGGCGACTTCGCCGCCAGCGGCGCATCGATCGCCCTGGAGATCGGCGAATATCTGTCTCTCTCTCCCACCGCTCTGGAGGGGTGCGCGATGTTTCCCCCTGCCGGTGCGAGCGGCGCCGAGTATCTCTTGGCTGTCCAATCTGTTTCGGGGTTCGCGGGGGACACCGCCGCTTACCGGTTGCGGGGGATCGGTGCTTCGCCTTCGGCACCGGCAATGCCGAAGAGGGCAGCGCGATCCGAACCTTCCCATGCCGATCGATTTCACTTTCGCCTGCGTGAGTTTGAGCGCGAGCTGGCGCAGCTCCCGCCCGCGGGAGACGGCGCGGCACGAGAGGCCCCTGCCGGCATCATCAAACCCGGCGTAGAACGTATCTTCCGGGTGTGCTCCAACGTCAAGTGTGAGGGCGAGTTCGCCACGGTACGCGCCGAAGCCAAATACGTGGGACGGCACGCCGTGATCTACCAGGACCTGAATGCCCCAGCCGGCGGGCTCGAACCGAGCGACTTCGACGATTTGGGGGAAGTCTTCGACTTGGAGCTGTATGACGTAGGGACCCGTGCGTTCGGGGCGGAGTCGGACATCGACGGCGATGACCGGGTCGCCATTCTCCTGACCCCAGTCGTCAACAGTCTCACGGAGGTAGCGTCGTGCGACAACTCGTTTATCGCCGGTTTCTTCCTAGCCCTCGACATCAATCCGGGAAGCGTCGGCGACCCGCGGTCGAACCAGGCGGAAGTGTTCTATTCCATCGTGCCCGACCCTGAGGGCGAGTTCACATGTACGTTTACTGTGGATCAGGTGCGCAGACAAGTTCCCGTCACGTTCATTCACGAGTTTCAGCACATGATCAGCTTCCACCAGCACGTGATGTTGCGGGGCGGAGGCCCGGAAGAGCTTTGGCTGAACGAAGGGCTATCCCACTTGTCGGAGGAGTTGGCGGCGCAGCATTTTCTCGCCCAGGGAGATACGACTCGTTTCCAGCGCTTTGCCATCGGCAATCTCATCAACGCTTACGATTACCTACTCGAACCCGGCGACGTCTTCGTGTTGCCGGCGGAGGGCGGTGGTACTCGGGAAGAACGTGGTGCGGCTTGGCTGTTTCTCCGCTGGGTCGTTGACCAGTTCGGAGAGGACGTAGTACGTCGGATGTCGGAGACTGGCGCAACAGGGTCGGGCAACGTCGGGTCGGTCGCGGGAGCTTCTTTCGGGCGGCTGTTGTCGGAATGGTTCTTGGCGAACTGGGTTTCCGACTTGCCGGATTCGATCCTTGCCGATTCCGCGAAGCCCGATCGGCTAAAGTTCAGCTCGTGGAGGCTCCGCGTCACCTTCGCAAGCTTCAATGAGCAGCTGCCGGATCGATTTCCCAAGGCGTTTCCCATCGATCCGAGATTGTTGTCGCCCGCGGGGTTCGATCAGGTCCGGACGTTGCGGGCTGGCTCGGGGGACTATTATCGAGTCGTGCAGCCGCCCAACGATGCTGGGTTTGTGGCGAGCTTCACGCAACCGTCAGGCGAGGCGCTCGTGGATGCCGCGCCCCGGTTGAATGTGATCAGGATACGGTAGGTGGGGGGTGAGAGGTGAGAGGTGAAGCCGGAGCCAAGGGTCTCGATCGGGCTCTTGTTGCGTGTTGGGCGGTGGTAGCCTTGGGCGTGCAGCAAGCTGTTACCGCTCCGATTCTGGCTCAGACAAGCAGCATTGACGAGCCGGTGGTCCTCCGGTTTCCACCCTCCATTCGCGCGGCTGGATTCAACGGGGCTGGTGTAGCGCTGGTGGGGAACGCGGGGGCCGTGTTCTTCAACCCGGCTGCCCTGGCGACGATCCGCCACGTAGCGTTGGAGGGTGCTCTGCAGTCGGGTCCGTTCGCCGGGGAGCTGTCGACGGCGGCGGTCGCGTGGAGGATACGGCAGTTTGATATCGGATTCGGACTCCACTATTTCGATTTTGACGAATCACCGGGACCAGGCGGTGGCTTTCTCACTCCGGCCCGCACGCCGGTTGAAGCCAGCGAGCTTCTCGCGGTTGGATCTCTGGTGTATCGCTTCGGGCTCATCGCACTCGGCGGGTCGGGGAAATGGGTGACCCGGAATGTTGAGGGTGTGAGGGAAAGAGGCGTGAGTGCCGATCTGGGTATGGCGATCGCGGTGTTCGACATTATGGCGATCGGGTTTGCCGTACAGAACATAAGCGGCAATTGGTTGAACACGTCCTATCTGAAAATGCCGCGCCTCACCCGTTTCGGGTTCACAATGAACTATGTCGATCCCCAGGGAACGTTCCGTCTTCTTTCCACCATCGAATCGCAGTGGAAGTCGGGGCGGAAGCAGCGGTTCGTGATCGGTGGGGAAGGGGGGATCGTGATAAGCGGCGTAGGGGTAGTAGGGCGATTGGGTTATGGGACTCGGCCCGAACCGACGGCTCGCGCTGCGGTGACCTACGGTGCCACGCTGGAACTAGGAGCCATGGACGTGGATTTCGCGTACGACCCCAACGATCTGTTCAACGAGCCTTCCAGCCGTATCGGGGTGCGCATCGCCATCTGACCTCCAACCCGTCCTCAGTGGCCACCTCGCAAAGCCTCGGCATCGGCGACGCGTCGTAATGCAGTGGCCAGTGCCGACGTTCTCCACGGGACCCCCTTACTCTCGGCCAACTCACGTACGGTTTCGTACGCCTTAGTCATCTTCGTTTGCAGGCCACGGTTCACCTGCTCGAGAGTCCATGGTTCCTGCTGCAGGTTCTGTGTCCACTCGAAGTAGCTCACCACTACGCCGCCTGCGTTGACCAGAAAATCGGGCAGAACCTGAATTCCGCGGGCTTCCAGAATCTTGTCGGCGATGGGGGTCGTGGGACTATTGGCCGCCTCGACAACCACTTTGCAGTCGATGCTGTTGGCGTTTTTTTCCTTTGTGATCACGCTCCCCAGCGCAGCTGGAACGAGCCAATCACACGAGACGTTCCAGATCTCGTTGTCCGCATCGGACATCGCGTCTCCGCCATCGAACTCTGCGACCGGCTTGCGTCTTATGTATGTGTGTTCGAACAGCGACGGGATGTCCAAGCCGTCCTCGTTGTGAAGACCGCCGTTGACGTCCGAGACCGCAACGACCTTGGCACCCTGCTCATGAAGGAACGAGGCAAGGTGGGCTCCGACGTTACCGAACCCCTGGATGACGACGCGTCCGCCCTTGATCGGGATGCCGGCGTCCCGGCCGTAACTTTGCATGATGATCATGACACCACGGCCGGTAGCTTCTTCGCGGCCCAACGAACCGCCCAGGGCAATCGGCTTGCCGGTAACTGCGGCTGGTGTGTACCCGTACTTCGCCGAGTATTCGTCCAGCATCCACGCCATCACTTGCGGGTTGGTATTCATGTCCGGGGCGGGAATATCGCGATAGGGACCGAGAAAAATTGCAATGCGGCGAGTAAACTGTCTCGTGATGGCTTCTAACTCGCGTTGCGAGAGGTCGCGCGCCCTGACTTGAACGCCGCCTTTCGCTCCTCCGAACGGGATGTCGAGCAGCGCCGTCTTCCAAGTCATGGTAGTTGCCAACCCCAACACTTCCTCTTCGTCGGCTTCCGGGTGGTAGCGCACCCCGCCCTTGCATGGTCCGCGGGCTCCGTTGTGTTGAACGCGGTAGCCGCGGTAGACTTCGAGCCGTCCATCGTCCATGCGCACCGGCACTTCGACGGAAACGGTTCGAAACGGCGATTTCAACAGCACCTGCATTGACGGCTCGAGACCGATGAGGTTGGCGGCTATTTCGAACTGATTCTCGACGATCAGGTTCGTGCTGACCCGTTCGCGATCGTTTTGTGACGAAGACATCAACTGTTTCCTGGTCAATGAATGGAAAAGGCCAAGCAGCAAGCTGTAGGGATCATCTACTCGAGCTGCAATGTAGATACTTGGAAGATCAACTCACGACCCGCAATGCTCGCCACGGGATGTTGGGCCATGACAATGGCCTGAGCTGCGTCGATCTCGAGCGCCAGCGGAACGCCGTTGTCCTCCAGGCCACCGACTACATCCGCGTCAGGGGTGCTGCCAACGGAACACCACGCCATGAATACCGCTCCTTTACGCTCTTCCTTGACGCGATCGACGGCCGACTTCCAGTGCGGCTGGCCGACGGGAGGGCGTTCGGCGAACACCAAGGGAATGCGTTCCGGATCGATGTGGTCGAGCTGCTCGCACGAAATACCGAACCGCTCGGCGAGGGTACGGGAAATCACGTCGTCAGGTGGCGCCACAACTTGCCCGAACTCCCAGCCTCGATCGTGCGCAAGGCTAACGAACGCGTGTACGAGTTCTGTGGTGGTCGGAGGGCGTCCCGGGCCGGTCGCAGCAAGCACCACCGTCCCGTGCTCTGTAAACCATCGCTCCGCTCGAGTCAGGTCGCGGGGACGCCGTGGCGCAAAGTCCCCGAGCCGCTGTGTGACCAGGACCTCGTGCTCGATCTCGGTGCGCTGTTCGTCATGCGTGGCCGAATGAAGGGCTGCTTCGAACGCGACCGTGGCTGCGTATAGCTCTCCAGCCGCACGAAGAATGCGGCCCCTGAGCGTCAGCGTTTCGGTGTGAGGCTCCAAGGCGAATGCACGGTCGAGGGCGAGCAGCGCCCTATTGCCGTCGCCAAGTCGATATGCCGCATACCCGAGTTCGTGCCACGTGAGGGCGAGGTCGGGATCCCGAACCACCGCTGCTTCCAATGCCTCTAGGGCTTCGTGAAACCGTGCTTGCTCGATGAGCGCGGCGCCCCTGAGGGCGATGGGAAACGCATCCGTCGCAAAGGTCCGCTCGGCATCGGCGGCCAGAGCCAGGGCCTCCTCGATATGCCCCGATCGACGCAGCAGGTCAAAGCATTCCGTCCAACCGGCCCGCAAGCCCGGTTGTCGTTTCATGACGCTCCGGTAGACGTCCTCGGCTTCCTGCAAGCGGCCCTCGCGCCGCAACCACCGCGCCTTCGCCAACGCCCGTTCGGAGGCGTCATTCGGAAAGATTTCAAACGACGAGGTGGTGCGCATGGTGCCGAATATACCTTTGAAGCACGCCATGACTAGGTGGACCTTCACCCAACCGTGATACCGTGGTCATATTACTCTCATGAGCATCGACCACTTCATTCGCGAGCGCGAAAAGGCAGTCCTGGATGAACTCAGCGAGTTCCTTCGCATTCCCAGTGTTTCGACCCTGTCGGAGCACAACGACGACTGCCGGCGGGCGGCACAGTGGATTGCAGATCACCTGGCGGGCTTGGGATGCCAGACTGCCCTCCTCGCCAGCGAAACGCATCCAGTGGTGTGGGCCGAAGGCCCGCCGGCTCCCGGAAAACCGACCGTCCTGGTCTACGGGCATTACGACGTCCAGCCACCCGATCCGCTGAGCCTCTGGGACACTCCTCCGTTTGAACCGACCATCCGCGACGGCAACATCTATGCCCGGGGTGCTACGGACGACAAGGGACAGCTGTTCTCGATCGTGAAGGCATTCGAGGCGGTCGTGCGAGACGGCGACCCACCCGTCAACGTGCGCTTTCTCATCGAAGGACAGGAGGAATCGGGCGGTGAAGTCTTGACCGATCTGCTGCAGCGGGAGCCTGAACGTGTGGTAGCGGACGCCGTGCTCGTAGCCGACATGCCGTACTACGCCCAAGGCTGGCCCGCGATCTACACGGCGCTTCGCGGCATCTGTTATTGCGAGATCACGGTGCAAACATTGGATGGCGACCTGCACTCCGGACTGTATGGCGGCGTTGCTCCGAACGCGCATGAAACGCTGGTGCACATTCTTGCACAGCTCAAGTCACCCAGTGGCAAGATTCGGATACCAGGGTTGTACGAGGCGGTTGTGAGACCTTCGAAAGCCGAGCGTGATGCATGGAAGCGCCTGCCGTTCAGCGAGCGCGCATACATGCGGCAGGAGGTAGGGTCTCGAGCGCTCACGGGCCTCGCCCGGTCAACTCCCCTGGAGCGGACGTGGGCGCTGCCGACGTTTGAGATTCACGGAATCGCCGGAGGGTTCACAGCCGAGGGAGCCAAGACGGTGATTCCCGCCGTTGCCTCCGCCAAGGTGAGCCTGCGGCTCGTCCCCAAGCAAAAGGCTAAAACCGTCGAGCGTCAGTTGCGTAAGCGGGTCAAAGAGCTGGCACCTCGATATGCCAGGGTGAAGGTGGACTTGATTCACAGTGCCGACCCCGTAATAGCAGACGTGACGGCTCCGCCGTTCGATCAGATCAGGCGCGCTTTCCGCGAGGTGGAGGGAAGGGACGCCGTTCCCATTCGTTCGGGCGGTTCTATTCCCATTGTTCCTACATTGGCAAGCGCTGGAGCACCGGTTGTGCTTGCCGGAATCGGGCTGCCCGACGACCGTCTCCACGCTCCGAATGAAAAGCTATCGGTGGCCCAGTTTTGGAAGGGCGTGAAGGTGTTCGGGCGGTTCTTTGAATTGATGGGGGAGTAGACATTGAACATTGAATATCGAATCTTGAATATTCAGTATTCAATAATTGGATATTAGATATTGGATATCTTCCGCCGTCACCGCCTGCGGCGTCTGATCGAACACTTCGCAGAACGCCAGCATCACGCCATCCAATGCCCGGGCCCACAGATCGTGCGGAGCCCGTTCGGCAAGTTCCTTTTGCATGCTGGTCATCACCACTTCATCGATGCCGCAAGGAACGATGAGGTGGAAGAAGGACAAGTCGGTAAGAACGTTTAGCGCAAAGCCGTGCCAAGTGATCCATTTCTTCACGTGGATTCCGATGCTGGCGATCTTCCGGTTCTCAACCCAGACGCCTGTCAGGCCCTCACGGCGCCGACCCGTGACTCCGCTCTCCCCCAACGTTCGGATCAAACACTCCTCGATTTGCCGAAGAAATAAGTGAAGGTCGGGCTTGTGCTCGTTCAGGTCGTAGATGGGATAGCCCACCAACTGACCGGGACCGTGGAAGGTGACGTCGCCTCCTCGTTCGATGTCGAAGAGTTCGATGCCTCGTGCTGCGAGCTCCTCGGGTGGAGTGCGCAGGTTTTTTTTCTCAAACGATCGTCCCAATGTCACCACGGGCGGGTGCTCCACCAGCAGGAGCATGTCGTTGGTCACCCTTCCGTCGATGCGCGCCTCGGCTAGCGCGCGCTGCAGGGCCAGCGTTTCTCCATACGCCATACGGCTCAATCCCACCACGAAAAGGTCGCTGCTCATTCGGCAGCCGCCGCTTTGGCCTTCGCGGCCGAGTACCACCATGCGGCGCACAGAACGGCGAGGTAGACGCTCAGGCCGGGGACTCCGGCAATCATGTCCACTGGGGCCGCCAGAGCTGCCAAGAGCACGGCGGCGAACACCGTCGTGGCGGCGAGCGCCGCTCGACGCCACAAGTCCGTTATCGTGCGCGCCAGGGTGAACGTTGTGAGGAAGGCGGTAATCACGCCGCCGACCAGTCCCGCGGTGATGACCGCGAACTGGAGGTCTTGGCTCAAACCGCCGTCGGCGCCTCCCAACATGAGGCGAAGAACGATTAGGCTCACGGTGATGACCGAAGCGCCGGCAGTTGCACCGGCGCCGATCCCACTCAAAGCCATTCCTACGGGGTCGTTCTCTCCTGCCACTACGTGTGCACGACCCGTCCGAGGGAGTCTAGTGCTGCCTCCGCAACAGCCTCGGAGAGTGTCGGGTGAGCGTGTACGGCGAGATCTATCTCTTCCACCGTATACTCGTTTTGGCGGGCCACGGCGAGCTCATGAATCAACTCGCTGGCGTGGGAGGCAACGATGTGAGCGCCCAGGATTTCACCGTATTTCTTGTCACGGATGATTTTCACGAACCCGTCGGTTTCAATCGTGGCACGCGCCCTTCCGTTAGCAGAGAACGGGAAGCGACCTACCTGGTAGTCGAGTGATCGTTCCTTACACTGTTCCTCGGTGAGGCCGATGCTGGCCACCTCCGGGTAACAGTATGTCACACTGGGAATGTTGTCGTACTTGATGGCTTGTGGCCGTTGGCCGCTGAGAACTTCGGCAACGTGCACGCCTTCGCGGCTGCCCTTGTGCGCCAGCATCGGAGGGCCGGAAATGTCCCCGATGCAATAGTAACCGTCCACCGATGTCCGAAGGTCGTCATCCGTTTCGATGAATCCGGTGTCGGTCAATTTGATGCCGATCGCCTCGAGCCCCAGATCCTCGGTGTTGAGGGCGCGGCCCGCCGCCATGAGGACTTTGTCGGCCTTTACCGTCCGCACCTTGCCGGCGACCTCTACCTCCAGCACGACGCTGTCGGCTCCTACCTTTGCGCTCTTGATGGTGGCTCCAGTAAGTATGTCTATCTTGCGCCTCTGGAAGACTTGGGTGACGGCGTCCGAACAGTCCGCGTCCTCGATGGGGAGCGCTCTGGGTAGCATTTCGATGACGGTCACCTTCGAGCCGAATGTGTTGAAGATGTCGGCAAACTCCATTCCAACGGCCCCGGCGCCCACGATGGCGAGGGATTTCGGCGCCTCCTTGAGAAAAAGCGCCTCGTCTGAAGAAATGACGGTTGTCTTGTCGATCTCGAGACCGATTTGGGGGATGCCCTTCACCCGAGTGCCGGTTGCAATGACGACGGCCTTGGCCGCCGTGTACGTGTCGGTGTCGACCGCGACCTTCTTACCAGGCAGGAGCGTACCCGTGCCCGAGATCACGGTCACTTTGTGCTTCTTCATCAAGAAGCCTACGCCCTTGGAGTTCTGCTCGCTCACCTGGCGCGAGTGCTTGACGGCGGCCGACAGATCGAGCCTAATGTCGCCGACATGAATACCAAGCCGCTTCGCGTGGTTCCGAATTGTGTTTGCCAGATGCGCACTGTGCAGCAAGGCCTTGCTCGGAATGCATCCGATGTTGACGCACACTCCGCCTAGTTTGTCGCGTTCTATAACGGCGGCGCTCAGACCGAGTTGAGAGCAGCGAATGGCGCATACGTACCCGGCGGGTCCGCCGCCCAGCACGATGACGTCGAAACTCTTAGGCACAGATCATTCCTTTGTTAATCGTTTATTTGTGACGAGGCTCTGAGATTCACCAGACGATGGCCAGCGGGTTCTCCAACATGCGGCGTACTGTCTGCAGGTATTGGGCGCCCGTCGCCCCATCGATCACGCGGTGGTCACAGCTCATCGTCACTCGCATTCGTTTCCTGATAACCACCCGCCCATCCTCGACGGCGGGCTTTTCGACAATCGAGCCGACTGCCAGCAGTCCGGCCTCCGGAGGGTTGATGACGCCGGTAAACTGGTCGATGTCGAACATCCCAAGGTTGGAGACCGTAAAGGTGCTTCCAGTGTATTCATCGGGCTGCAGTCTCTTTTCGCGAGCGCGGCCGGCAAGGTCGCGGACTTCGACAGCGATCTGACGCAACGTCTTGAGATGCGCGTTCCTGATGACGGGCGTGATGAGCCCGCCTTTCACTGCTACGGCAACCCCCAGATGCACCTCGTTAAAGTAGCGGATGTGATCTCCCTGCCACCAGGCGTTGCAAGCGCGATGCTGCAGGAGCGCGGCGGCGACCACTTTGAGAACGATGTCGTTGTACGAAACCCTGGGACCCTCCTCGAGCGCGTTCAGTGCCGCACGGGCCTCGACGGCGCGCTCCATGTCTATCTCCGTGGTCAGGAAGAAATGGGGAACCGGGCCTGTGGATTGGGCTAGACGCCGCGCGATGGTTTTGCGAATCTGCGTCAGTGGAACATCTTCGAATCCGCCGGGCCCGGTGATCGCCGCAGCCGGCGGCGGCGGCGCACCTTCCACATCCCGCTTGACAACCCGTCCTCCCGGTCCCGAACCGTGAACGGCGGCCAGGTCGATGCCCCGCTCGGAGGCCATTCGTCGGGCGACGGGTGATGCCTTGACCCGGTCACCGTCACCTGAGACCGCCGCCGGGGCCGCCCCGGTCGGCACGGCTGCGGCGTCTGCCGCTCCGCCATCGGACGACTCCACCGCGGCGGGAATGGCCGTATCGACGGCGAACGAAGAAATGTCCTCGTCTTCCGCCCCAATCACGGCAACCAGGCTTCCGACCTCCACCGTCGTGCCCTCAGGTACGACGATCTTGCGAAGAACGCCATCGCCGCGCGCTACTAATTCCATGACGGCCTTGTCGGTCTCGACTTCGGCGAGAGTGTCACCAGACGCCACCTTGTCTCCCTCGCTCTTTAGCCACTTGGTGACTTGTCCCTCCTCCATTGTCGGAGAAAGAGCCTCCATTACTACCTTGGTCGCCATGGCAATCCGATCTGCTGTTATGTCCTGTAGGTTACCCGTTTGACCGCTTCGATCACTTTTTGCGGGGTCGGTTTCGCGGCGCGCTCGAGTTTCTTGTTATACGGCATCGGCACGTCGGCACCGGTGACGCGGAGCAGCGGTGCGTCGAGATGGTCGAACGCCTCGCGTTGAATCGTGTCCACCAATTGTGCGCCGATCCCGCTAAACGGCCACCCCTCCTCCACGATTACACAACGACTCGTCTTGCGCACACTTGCTACCAACGCTTCCGTATCGAGCGGACGGATGGTTCGGAGGTCGATAACCTCCGCCGAGATGCCGTCATCGCTTGCGAGCGTGTCGGCGGCCTTGAGCGCAGGCGCGAGAGTCTTGGCGTAACACACGATGGTTACATCCGATCCCGTGCGCTTGATGTCGGCGCGCCCGATGGGAACGAGGTGATCTCCGTCCGGAACTTCGCCCTTGGCATTGTACAGCATCTCACCTTCCAGAAACACCACGGGATTGTTATCGCGAATGGACGACTTGAGCAGGCCCTTGGCGTCGGCCGGCGTCGCCGGAGCCACTACCTTCAAGCCGGGAACGTTCGCGTACCAGGAATCGAATGCCTGGGAATGTTGGCTGCCCAGTTGCAGTGCTGCTCCACTAGGGCCCCGAAAAACGATCGGAATTCGGAACTGGCCGCCCGACATGTAGGATATCTTTGCGGCGCTGTTGACGATCTGGTCGATCGCCAGTAAGGCGAAGTTGAACGTCATGAATTCGATGACCGGCCGCAGGCCCGCCATCGCCGCCCCGACGCCGATGCCCGTGAACCCCAGTTCGGTTATCGGGGTATCGACGATACGCTTGTCGCCAAACTCTTCCAACAGGCCGCGACTCACCTTGTATGCGCCGTCGTATTCGGCGACCTCTTCACCCATGAGAAAGACGTCGGGATCTCGCTCCATCTCCTCGCGGAGCGCGTCGTTCAGTGCATCGCGATACGTCAATATAGGCATGTCAGTCGTGGTACACGTCGGTAAATAGGTCGTCCGGATCGGGATCCGGACTGGATTCGGCGAAGGCTACCGCGTCCTCGACTTCTGCAATGACCTCGGTGTCGAGATTGTCGATGGCCTCGTGGTCCAAGATTTCGCCGTCCAACAATTGGCTGCAAAATTTCCCTATCGGATCATTCTTCTTGTTCTCCTCAACCTCCTCCAACGTGCGATAGGTGCCGTGACTCGCATCGGACATCGAGTGCCCCACGAAACGGTACGTGTTCACGTCGAGCAACGTGGGCGCTTTGTCCCGCCGGCCACGTGCGATGGCTCGCATCGTTGCCTCATAGGTTGCCAGTACGTCCATTCCGTCCACCACCTCCGAGATCATTCCGTAGGAAGTCGCCCGGGCCCCGATGTCGTCAATGGCGGACGCCCGTTCCGACGCGGTACCCATGCCGTAGCGGTTGTTCTCAACCAAGAAGATGACCGGCAAAGTCCACAGCGAGGCCATGTTGAGGGTTTCGTGGAAAGAGCCGATGTTCACTGCCGCTTCCCCAAAGAAACACAACGATACCTGATCGCCGCCCCGGTACTTGACGGCAAACGCCGCGCCCGCGGCGATGGGAATCTGACCACCAACGATGCCGTGTCCGCCGAAGAAGTTGCGGCCGGCGTCGAAGAGATGCATGGAGCCACCCTTGCCCTTGGAACAACCGGTGGCCTTGCCGAAGAGTTCTGCCATCACCACACGGGCCGACATTCCGCGCGCCAGGGCATGGCCGTGCTCCCGGTATGACGAGGTGATGTAATCGTCGTCCCGCAGCGCTGCCATGGCTCCAACCGCAACCGCCTCCTGACCGATATACAGGTGGCAAAAGCCGCCGATCTGGCCCATCGCGTACGCCTCGCCGGCCTTCTCCTCGAAGCGCCGAATCAACAGCATCTGACGTAGCAGTCGTCGGTAGAAATCCGCGCGTGCTGGGTCGAGCCCCACATCCACGTGAACCTGCGTCATTCTATGTTCCGAGCGGGCTATACGGGCAACGCCCGCCGGGCCTGCTCCCACGCGTGGTAGGAGGATCGCACGAGTGGGCCGGCCTCGACATGGCGGAACCCCATTCGAAGTCCGGCGTCTCGCAACTCGTCAAACTCGGCGGGAGTGTAATACCGTGCCACCGGGAGGTGGCTGGCGGACGGCCTGAGGTATTGGCCGATCGTCAAGAGGTCGACGCGTTGCCGGCAGAGATCCTGCATGGCGCCCAGCAACTCATCCCACTCTTCACCCAAGCCACACATGATACCGGATTTTGTCACAAGGCTGGAGTTCATTGTCTTGGCCCGCCGCAGCAGCTCCAAGGCCCTCTGGTAATCGCCGCCGGGCCGCGCCATGCGATAGAGTCGCCGCACCGTCTCGAGGTTGTGGTTCAAGATGTCGGGGCCTGCTTCGACTACGATTCGCAAAGCCCGTTCGCTGCCTTTGAAATCGGGTATGAGGAGTTCCACCGTGGTGTCCGGCAGTCGTGCATGGATTTCCTTCGCGCATTCCGCGAAAATCTCCGCGCCGCCGTTCGGCAAGTCGTCCCGGTCCACACTAGTGATGACGACGTGCTGCAACCCGATAAGCTTCACCGCCTGAGCCAGACGAATCGGCTCCTCGGGGTCATACTCGACGGGCGTGCCATGAGCGACGGCGCAGTACGCACAGTTGCGCGTGCAAACGTCCCCCAACACCATGAACGTAGCCGCACGGTGCTCCCAGCACTCCCCGATGTTGGGGCAACGTGCCTCCTCGCACACGGTGTGAAGCCCCAGACCACGCATCAGCCGTCGGATCTCGGCGTAGTTGCTCCCACCGGGCGCACGAACTTTCAGCCAGGGTGGCTTTCTGTCCACCCCACCCTGCAAGGCCGTAAAGGCACTCTTCTTAGTGATTTGCACCAAGTCCATAACCTGCTAAACATAGCGAGCACACAGGATTCCGGCCACGGGATCGTATCGTGGTGAGTTAGGCAGGACGTGACAGCAGATCGGTGGGGGGAAGCTGGCCAGGCGCTCCTGCTACCGGCCGGTCTTCCAGAATCGGCCCGGGTCTATGGCGCTGATGTCGTACTCAATGGGTGCATCGGTGAACAGCTGGGCGATGATTTCGCCGGTGATCGCCGCCAGCAGAATGCCGTTTCGCCCGTGCCCGGTGGCGTACCACAGCCCCTCGATCTCCGCGTCTTGCCCCACGATAGGATGCCCGTCGGGGCTCCCGGGGCGGAGACCAGCCCAGCTGCGTTTTATCTTGGCCCCCTCCAGTGCAGGGTAGATGTTGCACATCACTTCCTGTACATGGGCGATACCGTCATCCGTGACAGAAGAGTCGAAACCGACGTGCTCCATCGTAGTGCCGGCCAGGACCTCGCCGTCGCGGTGCAAGAGGTAGCCGGAGTGTGCGTACACGATGGCGGGGGGCTCGTCTGCCGGCCAGTCGGCTGCAATCATCTGCCCGCGGATCGGCTCCACCGACAGCGGCCGTGGCAGCCCTCCCACCCGTCCCGACCACGCTCCGGCCGCCAGTACGACGGCCCCGGCGCCTATCCTCTTGCCGTCAGCCATGACTCCTACAGCCTTGGCGTCATTGACGACGATCTCGTCGACGTGAATCCCACGGCTCAGCCGTGCCCCATGCCGCCTGGCCGAAGCAAGTAATGCCTTCAGCAGTGACGCCGGCTCGAGCGCCCCGTCTTCCGGTGCGAACTTCCCGCCCAGTGCTTCTGGCGCCAAGCCGGGAAACCGTTCTCGGAGATCATCTCGGGAGAGCCAATCCGACCGGAACCCTCTTTGGCGCTGCCAAGCGATCTCGTGGGTGAGGCGGGCCGCCTGTTCGGTCGTAAGGGCGAGCTGGAGAATTCCGGCGTTCCACAGACCGATGTCGATTCCTGTCTCCTCCTTCAGCTCCGGTGCAAGCTGCTGGTACACATCGCGCCCCC
>Ga0209980_10000221_pt1 | contig 30153 bp, 24 predicted proteins | sample CR02metaG_FD_183611 | JGI IMG/M metagenome (GOLD analysis project Ga0209980, IMG submission 183611) | Deep subsurface microbial communities from Mariana Trench to uncover new lineages of life (NeLLi) - CR02 metaG (SPAdes) (version 2) | ecosystem: Environmental > Aquatic > Marine > Ocean trench...
TTCGCAGCTGCAGCCTGGCCTGCCTGATCTGGACTGGGCACTTGTGCCGGAGTCCCATCGTTTCATTTCAAGGCGCTGGCAAGAATGCAACTGGCTGCAAGCGATGGAGGGTGGCATCGACTCCATCCACATCCCGTTTCTCCATCGTGGCGCTGCGAAGACTGGGTTATGAAAGGAATAATCAATGCCCTTAACCTTGAGCGATATAGACTGTCACAAAGCGAAGTCTTCCCTAAGGCATCTTCTCCAGGAGGCGGCCATATCCATTCACCGGTTGTCTAACGTGGAGCTGTTTTTGTATGGCCCAGACTCGTGCCGGAACAGGATGGATCACCGGGACTCCCATGTCCTGCTCCAGCATGTCAATGATACCCAGGGTTCGCCACCCCGAGCCCAGCATGTAGATTCCATCTGCATTTGAGCAATGGATAAAGGCCTTCCTGGTGTGCGCATAGACCTCCTCAGAGGAGAGTCTCCCCACATCCTCAAAGGGGACGTTAATCCCCTCCATGGCGGCAACATCAAAACCCGCTTCAGTGAAGTAACGTGAAAAGGTGTCATTAATCTTGCCGGTAAAATAGGTCACTCCCACAATCCTGCGCAGGCCCAGAGCGCGCAATGCGTCTACCTGGGTCGAGCCGGCCGTAATGACTGGGACCTTATACTTCTCTTCCCATTGTTTGATGATTTCCTGCTCGCCACGATAACCATGCACCATGAAAGGTGGAGCACCTTCCGGATGGACCAGGTCCACTCCTAGCCCCACCAACTCCGCCACCTTGGCCTCATAGGCTGGCATCACGTCACGGAACTCGTCCTCGGTCCCCCGCTGGATTCCCAAGAACAAGGGGATGACTCCAATCCCTTCGGGAAGTAACCGAATCATCTCCTCAAGGGAACCCGGTCGGAGTGTGGGTTTAACCACACCGACTGTGCCCCGCCAGCTCGTGTAGGCCATTTATTTGGCTCCTCCACTACCCTTCATAGCATTCCGATGCTCATTGGCTACAAGTCATGAACGCTACATAGGTTCCTTTTCCTGTCCAGGAAACTTCACAATTCATGCCGGCTTCAAGGGCCTTGATAGCGCCGCGACCTTTGAGCTTTTTACCACCAATGGTGACAATGGTTCTTCGCCGATTGAAGGCGGCAGCATGGTTTTTCCTTTGCTGTCCGTGAATTTCAGCGTTCTTCTCCTCCCTCTCCTGACCAACTCCTCAAAAGTGGCAGTGAATTTGAGATAGGGAACGGGTCGTACAAAGGATTGGTCGTTCAGAGCCTTTTTGACCAGGTCCTTGGCCTCCTGGGGAAGGGCATAGATGCTTTTGATAAATGCCTTGGTTTCTGGTCCCGTGAGGGGATTGTCAGTACGAGTATTTCTCTGTTTGGCATGAAGCATCAATCTTGGATCCTTCAGGGTCTTTATGAAGGCGTCCTGTAAGGCCTTCAATCTATCACTAGGAATGCCCGGTGGCGCCACAAAGGGCCGGTCCACCACCTGGCGGGCAAAAACGATTCGCAGCGCTTGCCTTTTTAGTTCGGTATCGGCGGCCTGCCCCGCTAATATGACGTCTGGAAAACCTTCGATTGGCGTGTCGTAGGTATAGCGTAAGATCGGTCTCGCTTTTTTATCTTTAAGTAAATTCGGAAACCAACTCCGGTGTCGCGCCACCGACATGACTCCGGCCCCACCAACGCCCTGTGTCTCCCCCCGTTCCATGGCGAGAAACGCATCCTTATGATCAACGTAAGTGCCCACATAGATGACTTTCGTCCCTAGGATATTGTTAATTGCCGCAACAAAATCCACATAACCTCCCCGACCGTTGCTGACCACCAGCTCTTTAGTCTGAAGGTCCTTCAGAGTTTTGATTCCGGACGTATCCGCCACGAACAGGAACGTATCGCCATGGGTGTTGAGCGTACCGATGTAATTAAACTCGGGCGGGTTATAGTTGAGAGGCTTTTTACTTTGAATGGGATAGAAGAGGGCATGTTGGCCAATCATACCTATTGCCGTGCCATCCCTAGGGGCCTTATTAAACAAAAAAGTCGCGGCCTTGATACCCCTATCACCTGGCATCTGTTTAAATACAACCTTAGGGCGGCCAGGGATGTACTTACCCAGATATGTTCCCACTAGCTTCGCCGAGGCCCTAAACCCACCACCGTCAAAGGCGATCCACATCGTAACAGTCTTTCCTTTATAAAACTCAGCGGGAGATTCAGCCCACGCTGGTCCGCCAAGTGTGACGGGAACCAGCCCTGCCAAGAGGGCGGCGAACAAAAACCTTGATCCGAAAATCAATCGTTGCATACGTTACCTCCATTGCTCTTTCCTTGCCATATCCCTATGGCTAAATACGATTACCTGGATGGATTTTGTTTATGGCCAATACGAAATTTCTAAAGGCTTGTCAAGTGATCGCCGACTTGACAACCCTATTCTGAATGTAAAAATTAATTATGGCAAATCAAACTTTCGCGGATTCGCTCATAGAAGAGATTGTCCAACCAGGCGTTCAGCAACTCATGGAAACTCTGTATTTCTCAGAACTTAGAGAGGGTAAGCTTTCGGTACTGGATTTACATCTCTGACAGGTAGGTTCGTCGCTGGCCGAGGGTTCTAACGATGATGGTCAAACTAGTGAAGCATACGACCATGATAACAGAGAGGGCACCCACCTGAGGCACACCCCCATCCACCCAGACATCCAGGAGATAAGCGGGCAGGATGATGGAATCGGGTTGCCACAGCACGGCCGCCAAAGACAGGACCCTGGCGGAGAGCAGGAACACGTAGAGACCTCCAGCAATCAGTGAGGGGAGGATCAGGGGAATAATAATTCGCCTTATGACCGTGAACAAATTCGCACCGGATGTAGTTGCAGCCTCTTCCAACTCTGCGCGGATCTGTGCAAGTCCAGCGTGGGTAAAACGTGTAACGATAGGTAAAAAGTTGGTCAGATAGGCCAAGATGAGGATCCAAAGAGTGCCATAAATGGGGTTAGGAAAGGCTAGGAAGAATATCATGAAGCTAAACCCCATGGCGATCCCGGGGACCGTGTAGGGGAGGAATGCCAAAATATCGAGGACTTTGCTGCCCCTCGGCTTCCACCGAATGACGATCCAAGAGACTAGGGTACCTAGGAGCATGCCCCCCACGCTCACAACGGAGGATAGGATCAGGGAATTTTTAAGCGACAGGTAGAAAAGTCTATCAGAGAACAGTTCCCGGTAGTTCTTGAGAGTGAGCACCTCTAGGGCTTCCAATGAAGGGGACTGATAATAGGGCATGAAAGAAGCCCAGAGTAGCACCAGAAATGGCAGGACAGTTGACGCAAAAAGAAAGAAAAGAATGAATCCCCCGGCTACCCAACGCCACTTGCCCAAAGAAATGATTCGTGGACGGAAACCTTTTCCGGTCACGGTGGCATACTGTTCAGATTTATTGATGACCCGATGATATAGCGTCACTCCGATTATCGCGAAGAATATCAACACCAGACTCAAGACGAAGGCAGTACCATAATCCGGTGGGGACACTTCCCTGACCGAGAGGAATATGGTGGTGCTGAAAACTAAGATGCCCTCCCCGGATCCCATAACCAGGGGGACCTCAAAGGCCTCCAAACCGCGCACAAACAGCAGTAACGAAATACCTGCAATAGCTGGAGCCATGAGCCTTAGGGTAACCCTAGAGAAGACTATAATCTTACCCGCACCAGACGTGAACGCGGCTTCTTCTAGCGAAGGATCCATCCCTCTAAAGGCGGCCCCCAGCATCAAGAAAGTCAGCGGCGACATGGAGAGCCCCTCCACCCAGAACATGGCTGGGATCGTATAGGCATTAAACAAGGGTTCGCTGAAACCAAACGAATACCAAATGTTATTAATCACACCGATGTTCGGGCTTATCAGCAGGATCCAACCAATGGCCTTCAAGAGGCTAGGGAGGATCAGGGGGATGAACATCAGTCCATAGGTAAGATTTCGCATGGGGGTGTTGGTTCGCTCCACTAAAAAGGCAATGGTCCCACCGATGAGGAGGGCCACAATCATCGAGCCGCCCGCAAAGAAAAAGCTGTCAAAGAGCATGGTGAAGATAGCCGGATCCGAATAGGCGTATTCAAAATTTTTCAGTGTGAAGTTACTGAGCGAAAAGTCGGAGAGATTCCCTGAAGAGATGGGTTTAAAGCTGCTCCACAAAAGATAAAAGAAGGGCATGCCAGCCATCATGCCGACCAAGGCCACCACCGGAACAAGGACAAACATCCGATAGTCAATGAAATTGCTGAGTTTCTGGCGCGGCAAGGTAATTGTTGGCATTTACCCCTCTTTATCCTAAACCTGGTTGACTTGAATATGAGTGGGCCGGATGCCCGGCCCTTCTCGTTTTAACGCCTTGTCTTTTTCCCCTTCCGTCCTCTTCTCACCCCTAGTTTGTTTCCCCACCAAGTCACGGATTCTCTCACGAGTTCTGCAGTGAAAATGTCCTGGGGCGCCGGATACCATGTGATCCCTAGCTCTTTGAGCCTACGATTGGCCTTTGCTTTCTTGGCGACCTCAGGATCGTAAACGGGCGCAAGGTTCGCATTGGCATAATTCAGCAGACCTTCCCGTGAAAGCAGGTAGTTAACAAAAAGCTTCGCAGCATTCGGGTGTGGAACCGTTTTCGGTATGCTGATTCCCCAACTACTCCCGATGGTCTCTTTGATGGGAACGATACTGATGGGAGCCCCCGCTTCTATCATCCGCAGAGCCACATTGGTGGAGTTCAGAAGAAAAAGCGGAAACTCGCCGGCGGCGTGTAACTCGTTAGGCGCGGAGAAACCACGAACGACACGAGGCTTCGTGTTATCGATCACCTCACCCCAGTACGCCTTGGCCTTCTCCCAATTGATCTTTTCCCCCTTCTCTCGCCACAGATAACCAAAGAGAAGCAAAGAGTCTCCTCCAGATGTACTCATGACGGATTTTCCCCGCCACTTGCGATCCTTGAGGTCCTCCCATGATTTCGGGGCGTCGCTGGGGGAGATGCGTCGCCTATTGTATGTCGGCAGCCTTAAGCTTGCAGCATGAAGACGCCAATAACCGTGCTTGGGTTGGTACGGCCATTTGTTAACATGGGCCGGCCACTCCTGTTCCTTGAGTAAACCTGCCTCCAGTAATTCGGGCCAGTTCCTGGCACCGAAGGTTACTACGTCAGGTGAATACCTACCGGCCTTGGCCTCTTCAATCATCCTGGCAATCATCGTGGCGGATCGACTATCCCAGAATTTAACCGTGAGAAAGGGATATTTTTTCTCAAAAGGCTTGATGACTTGATTGGGGTTGGCCATGGTATGGACCCAAACCACCACTTCTCCTTCTTTCTTCGCTCCTTCGATCAGGTCTTGCTGGGCGAAGCCAGGCGAACCCACAGAAAGTGCGAGGCAAACAATCGCCACGCCAAAAATGAACGACAATAGATAACTCTTCATAACATTCCTCCTTTTCTCGTTGACCTAAAAATTCAGCTAACTCAGATAAACGTGCATGCTCTCCTCAGTTCAGCCCGATGACCGAGCAACTCTCAGCCGGGAATCGTAAAAAGACTTCCCTATCCTTGGCCACACCTGACATGGGATGGATCCAGACTCGTATGATCTCTTCCCCAACTAGGACCCGACAATCACAGGTAGCCCCGAGAAAGGTAACGCTTTCAATCTTTCCGGTAATATAATTTTCATCGGGACCGGGACGATCCAATCTGGCGTGGATATTCTCTGGCCTGGCCGCTACAATGACCTCGTTTCCTGCCTGTAAGGTATCCGGAATTATACAGCTTAACCTCCCTATGGAGGTGTCAACTGGCGCCAGTCTCTTTGGATCCGGTGTTCCCGCCACTTTGCCCTTGAAGAAGTTCGCCAGTCCGACAAAGTCGGCGACGAATCGGCTCGTGGGTCGATTATAAATCTCCAGAGGGACACCTTTCTGTACGATCACACCGTCGTTCATCACACCAATGGCCTGCGACAGAGTAAACGCCTCCAACTGATCATGGGTTACATAGAGTGTTGTCAGCTTTAATCGTGAGAGTAGCTCTGCCAGCTCAACGCGCATCTGTTCGCGTAACTTGGCGTCAAGATTACTCAACGGCTCGTCCATCAAAAGGGCCTTAGGCTCCTGCACGAGTGCCCTGGCTACTGCAACTCTCTGTTGTTGGCCGCCGCTCAGTTGAGTCGAGGGACGTTCTTCGAAGCCTTCCAAACCTACCATTCTTAAACCCTCGCGCACCTTTTCTCGGATCTCTTTTGCGGGTTGCTTTTTCCACCTGACCTGCAAGGGAAAGGCCACGTTGTCGTAGACGTTCATGTGAGGCCAAATGGCATAAGACTGATAGACCATGCCGACATCCCTTTTGTTGGGGAGGACAAATATTTGCTTCTCGGAAGAAAACACCACTTGATCTCCGATGATGATCTCTCCCGCTTCCGGTCTCTCCAATCCTGCCACGCAGCGTAGCGTAGTGCTTTTGCCACAGCCGCTGGGACCTAAAAGGCTGAAGAAAGAACCTGTGGGGATTTCAAAACTAATACCGTTGACGGCGCGCACCTCGTGCACGTCGCCCTGCTGAACGGGATAGGTCTTGTGCAAACCTGAGACTTTTATCATAAGTTCTCCAATGTTATGGCCGATTTGGGCAACCTTGAGTTAGCCGACTCTATATATTGGGAGCCCCCGGTCAAGTTCTGCCTTGCGTGTGTTGCAAGGGTCACCGTGTCATTAGGAATTGATGCCCTCTCCGAGGATGTTCAGGGAAGCCTCCATGAGCGCCTCTGAGAGAGTAGGGTGGGCGTGAATTGTGCCTCCTAAATCGCTGACCGTTCCTCCCAATTTCTGTGCCAAGCCCGCTTCGGCCACCAGTTCTGTAACTCCCTTACCGATCATTTGGGTACCCAATATCCTTCCGTCTTCCCCAGCAATCACCTTTACCCAACCGTCAATATGGTCTGTGGCCACGGCTTTGCCCGCAGCACGAAACTGAAATTTTCCGACTTTGACCTGCTGGCCTGTTTCTTTGGCCTGCTTTTCGCTCAATCCGACGCTTGCCACCTCCGGTTGGCAGTAGACGCAGGCAGGAATCTCATTCCGTTCCACTTTTTTCCTGTCATGTCCAAGCATCATTTCCACGGCGGCAATCCCTTCCGCAGAGGCAAGGTGTGCTAGTAGGGGCGGACCTGTGACGTCGCCTACGGCATAAATTCCTTTACAACTCGTTTGATATTGATCATCAACTTTAATAAATCCTCTGTCAGTTTCGATCTGAAGCTTTTCCAATCCGAGATCCTCTATCATAGGTGCTCGGCCTATGGCCACTAGGACCAGTTCGGCAGAAAGAGAGTCTTCCTTCCGGTCCTTGCCTTCAACGATCACCGTTACGGTACCCTTCTCTCGTCGATTTGCCTTATACTTGGTCTGAGTGAGAACGCGAATCTTTTTCTTTTTAAAGGCCCGCTCAAGTTCGCGTCCCAACTCCTCATCCATCTCAGGCAAAAGCCGATCCATCATCTCCACCACGGTGGTCTCCGCCCCAAAGCTTTTATAGGCGTAAGCGAACTCCACCCCGATGGCGCCCCCTCCGATAATCAAGACCGATTTTGGCAGCTCTTTTCCTATGAGCGCTTCGCGACTCGTCACAATGGTTTCACCATCAATTTCCAGTCCGGGGAGTAGCCTTTCCTTGCTTCCCGCCGCCAGGAGTATCTTGGGGGATAAGATCTTGGTTTGTTCTTTTCCTTGAACCAGAATTTCACCAGGGGCCAAAAGGCTACCTGTGCCCATAAAGAGCTTGATACGATTTTTTTTGAGGAGGAACTCCACCCCCTTAGCCAGCCGGTCTGCGACATTGCGACTATGTTCAATCACTTTAGGGTAATCCACCGAGAGTCCCTCACAGCGGACGCCGTACTTCTCGCCCTCGCGCAAAGATTCCACTAACTCCGCCGAGTGGAGGATGGCCTTGGAAGGAATACAGCCCCAGTTGAGACAAACGCCGCCCGGTCGTTCTTTTTCAACCAGGGCGGTTTTTAATCCAAGTTGAGAGGCTCGGATCGCAGCGGTGTATCCTCCTGGACCTCCTCCGATCACTGTGAAATCAAAAGACTCTTCCTTCATAAGCTAGGATTCTCCCTGTCCTTTAATCTTCATGGGCGAATCACCGGGTCTTTTTCAGTGCACCCATAACACAGCGGCAATTCAATGTGCAAACTAGTCAAACTAGCACACCCGAAAAGGTGCATAAATCATTAGCAATAGAGATGCAGTAGAGGGCCCTCGGTGCTCGCTCACCGAGGTCTAAACTTGGGAAGGAAAATATCACCGCCAGCCCCTTCGAACACCACCTCCACAGGCATGCCAATGGTGATCTTATCGATTGGGCAATTCACCACATTACTGCAGAACCTGGGACCCTCATCCAGGTCAATCCAGGCAACGATGTAGGGAACATCATTTTCGAATCCCCTGCCCCTGCGCTCGAGAACATGTCTAATAATGGTAAAGGAAAAAACCGTCCCATGTCCGGTAACTGGTCTCCACTCCAATCGGTCGCTTCCGCACTCGGTGCACGACGGGTGCGGACACCAAACGAATACCCCACAGTTGCTGCAACGTTGTATGATTAACCTCTTGTTAGCTGCAGCCTCCCAAAAGGGTTGGGTCAATGGGCTGATTTGAGGAAGGGGTTTTGCAATCTCTGCCATTTTAGGACCTGTTTCCCAATATAGCCACGGCCGTACCACTGAAGTTTTTTCCATAGGCCACACCGCCCAATCCGGTTGCCAGGCCGACCTTAGCATCCTTAACCTGCCTCTCACCTCCATCTCCCCTGAGTTGCCTTACCGCCTCAATGATGTGTAACATTCCTCCCGCGGTAGAGGGCTGCCCGCAGTTAATCATTCCTCCGCCCGTTTGAATGGGAAGCTTTCCCCGAATTGAAAAATCAGTGGACTCGAAGAATTTCATTTCTCCTTTTTGACAGAATCCCAGATCCTCAATTTGCATGAGCACGATGATCACATAGTCGTCATAGAGGGCCAGAAAGTCGATTTCTTGGCGTGACACCTCGGCCATCCTGAATGCGGTCTCTCCCGAATCCTTGATGCCTGTGATAAGAGGGTTGGAATGATCACTCGGTCCATAGTTAGGGTTATGCTTTTCGCCATATCCCAAAAGATAAATTGGTGGTTTTGCCAAATCCTTTGCACGTTCCGCAGACGCGACAATAAAAGCCTTACCCCCGTTAGCTGGCATGACGCAGTCCAATAACCGGACGGGATCAGAGATAAGGCGCGACTCCTTGTACTCTTCCAACGTCATGGGTTTTTTCAAATAGGCATTGGGATTTAATGAAGCATGATACCTGGCGGTGACGGCAATTTTCCCCACATGATCCAGACTGGTCCCAAACTCATGCATGTGGCGCCTCATGATCAGAGCAATTTTATTGTTAGGTCCCATAATGCCAAAGGGGAGTTCAAAATCCCTGGTATCGGAGGACTGAATCCCAGCAGGGGAGTCGACAAAAGGCGCATGAGCGCCTACACACAGGACCAGGTCCGCTAACCCCGAATTGATTGCCGCTGCGGCCTGTCCAACAAGCGACACGGCGCTCGCGCCGCCATTGCCCCCTGCAATGAGGAGCCCGGGCGATATTCCCAAGATATTCGCCGCCTCCTCAGGCCAGAAAGGCTGAGCATAGTTGGTCGCGTAAATTGCAGCAAGGCCCTGTCCATCCAGATCCTTCTTAGTCAAGCCGGCATCTTCCAAAGCCAAGCGGGCCGCCCAGGAGAGAAATTCCGGTGTGCCCCTGCGCGGTTCGCCGGGTTTGCGACCAAGCCTATCGACGGGTGTCTCTCCGATTCCAACAACGGCAGTTTTACCTTTTAAACTCATAACGGTTACTCAATTCGGAATTTTTGACGACCTTTCTTTAACCCTTGCTTACACAACGCCGTCTGTTTTTAGCTTTTGAATCGTTTGCTCACCGTAAGAAAGGCCCCGTAGGATTTCTTCCGTGTGTTCCCCTAGCATCGGCGGCGCCGTATTGATGGCCGGTGGGGTTCGGCTAAGCTGGACTCCGCTCCCAACCAATTGCATCTTTCCCATCTTGGGGTGCTCAACCTCAACAGGGAAACCATACTGTTTTACCTGTGGGTCCTTGAAAACCTCGTCCAAAGTATTTAACGGGGCACATGGCACATCCCGTTCCTGGAGGAGCCGAAGCCAATCCTCACGTCGGCCGCCACCGAAAACAGCTTGCAGAATCTTTTCAAGCTCATCGTGGTTTTCAACTATTCCCTTTCGATCGAGGAAGCGCGGATCATCAGCCAACTCCGGCTTTCCCACAATTTCCGTTAAACCTATGAAGAATTTCCGCGGGGAAGAGAGGTGAATGATAAATGGTTTTTCTTCCTTATCCAAAAAGGCGAAGACACCAGCCGTATGGGTCCTATAGGCCCTGCGGGGGACCACACCTGTTTCAAAGTAACGAACGGCATTTTCACTTAGAAAGGAAACAGAGGCTCGTAGAAGTGAGGTCTCAACCCACTGTCCTTCTCCAGTGGTCATTCGGTTGACCAAGGCAGCTAAGACTCCGTAGGTGGCATAAATCCCCGAAAGGTGATCCGACAGGGAAATCCCCACCCCCTGGGGTTTTTCCGGGTCGGTGAGGAGGCTCAAAAGCCCGCTCATCCCCTGTCCCACCGTATCAAAGCCGGGCCGTTCCCGGTAGGGACCCTCCTGCCCGTATCCAGAGATGGAGCAGTAGATAATCTTCGGGTTCAACGCACGGATGCCCTCGTAGTCCAACCCTCTCCGCTTCATGGCCCCGGGCCGCAGGTTCTCCACCAGAACGTCACAGCCTGCAGCGATCTTCAGAAAGATCTCTTTTCCCTTTTCTCGATGGATGTCTAGGGTAATGCTTTTCTTGTTGCGGTTGAGACTACGGAAATTTGAGCCATACTTATTTTCGCCCCACCCCCGGAAGGGATCTCCCTCCCCTGGGGACTCCACCTTGATCACCTCGGCACCAAGATCCGCCAAGAGCACTGAGGCAAAGGGTCCTGAAACATAGCTCGCGAGTTCTATGACTCGGATTCCGTCCAGTGCACCACTCAATTGGTACTCCTCCAACCTATCTCTATCCGTCGAAACTGCGATGGTGACAGAGACCTATATGTGAATCTCCATTGAAGATCAAGGAGCCTTAAGGAAAAACACTTGCCCGGTTACATTCTGAGTTGCAGGAGAGATCAGATATCGGACAAGCCCGACAATCTCTTCAACAGGCGTAAAACCACCGAGCAGCGGCGACTGGGCCTTTCGCTTCTTCCATTCCTCTTCAGAAGTACCGGCCCGTGACATAGGGGTATCGGTCCTCCCCGGCGCAAGTGCGTTGACCAATACGTGGTACGGGGCGAGTTCACCGGCCAGCGACTTGGTAAAGGCGATAACACCCGCCTTGGAGGCGGCATAGTGGGCGGCACCCGGCGCACCTGCAACCCCCCGGCCAGAAGCAATACTGAGGATACGCCCTTGTTTTCTTTCAACCATGTGCTGGGAGACCGACTGGGAGCATAGAAAAACTCCCTTGAGGTTAGTCCCTATCACTCGGTCCCACTCCTCCTCGGCTATATCCTTGACCTGGTGACGCGGCATAATTCCAGCCCCATTGAGAAGCACATCAATGTCGCCAAAGCGGCTGCGCGCCTCACTCACCATATCTTCGACGCTTTTCTTATTGCTGACATCCACCTGGACCGCCAATGACCCGCCGCCGAGATCCTTGGAAAGACGTTCGGCCGCCGTGCCGTCAAAATCGGCAATGACAACTCTGTGGCCATCACTCACAAGCCCAGAGCAAATAGCAGAACCAATTCCCCCTGCGCCTCCCGTAACGATCACCACTTGTGACATAGCTTGTCTTTCTCAACTACCTCACAGGCTCAAGCCTGACTCATTTTAACTCCCGCACGGCCGGCATCACTTCCTTGGCGAAGAGACGCATAGATTTCGTAATGTCGGCGTGTGGAATTCCACCGAAATTAAATGTTGTGGTCAGAGTGTCAAAGGTATAGTTCCGTATTGTGTTGTTGATTATTTGCATACACTGCTCCGGGTTACCGTAGCAGTTTCGCCCGGAGGCCAGCATGTCTTCCCAGGGGTAAACCTTACCAGGCGGCAGGGGCTCCTTCCGTCCAATCCGCGACACGTCGTCGTACCGAGTGATGGCGGCTGTTGCTATATCATGGGCCCGCTTGGCGTTTTCGTCCACATAGATACGCAGGTGAAGCTGGCAATGATGTGACGGCGGATCGTACCCTCCGGCAATCAATCCCTCACGCCAGGCGTCCACTCCCAACTTTACATTATCTGGAGGGTGCGGATGCGCAACGGTCATAATGTCATAGCCCTGACTCCCGGCCCAACCCAACGTCGCCGGTGACGTCCCGGCAACCCAGATTGGCGGGTGCGGTTGCTGTACCGGCCTCGGGTACAGGGTAATCTCTTCGAAGCGCCAGAATTTCCCTTCATGGCTGAAACGATCATTGGTCCAAGCCTGCAAAATGACCTTGGACGCCTCATCTAACCGGGGGCGGCTTTCATCTCGCTGTATGCCGAAGACCCGATGGTCCAAATCGGTGTTCCCCGAACCAATCCCAAATTCCAACCTGCCGCCCGAGATCACATCCACCATGGCGTATTGCTCGGCAATCTGCAGTGGATGACGCAAGGTTATAATGGAGATGCACGGCCCAAGGCGGATGCGCGAGGTACGCGCTGCCACCGCCGCCAGGAACACTGCCGGATCAGCGATGAGCCCACCGTAGCGCAGGAAGTGATGCTCATTGAACATAAAGCAATCCCAACCCAACTCCTCTGCCAATTCCACCTGCTCGAGCACCTGCTGGTAATAGATGTCATGGGGTGGATCGATACCAGGGAAATAGGTCGATAATAAATTGATGTAGATCCGCACAAGACCTCCCGTTTTTAGTCTTACGCCGTGATGTTTGTTATTTTCCTAGGGCTGGCTTTAGCACGGTTAGGTGCAGGGAGCAATCACTGGCACCAGATCCCATCGCCGCATGAGAGCAGTCTTGGCAAGAGCGGAATATTTTCCTTACGAGAGTGGACTCCACACCAGCATATAACGAGCCGTAAACACATTGCGTTTACCATTCCCTTATGAATATATACACAAACTAACCACCCTTATGGAGGAACAATGGCACTCTTAGAGATTGGCAGTAAATTTCCGACTGCTAAACTGCAAGATATTGACGGGAAGCCAGTTGAGTTCCCAAAGATCTTCACAGAAGCCCCAGCGACAGTCATCTTTTTCTATCGTGGCCAGTGGTGACCTTGGTGCCGGGCCCAGGTTGCGGCCTTTATCTACGAGTACGAAAGATACAGGGAAAATAACGTGGCAATCCTCGGCATCAGTCCGCAGTCAGTCGATCATGGGAAGCAACTCCGTGAGCGGACCCTTCGCGATGCCCATTTGGATCAGGCCGCCCATAAGAACCATGAGGCCTTTTGGCAAGATCCTTCGAGCACTTTCCCTGTCCGGCTGATTCCAGATCCAGACTGTTCCATGAGCGGAAAGGTTGGAGCCGAACGAAAGGGTCACTGGGGTGGACCCATGGTTTATGCAACAACATTTGTGGTTGACCCTGCGGAAATTATCCGATGGCGGTTTCAGGCCAAAATGGCCCAACGACGACCCAGCCCTGTGAGACTCGCGGCCATAGCCGGCGCTGTCGCAAAGGGACAACCACTGCCGGATTACATTGAGGAATAGCAGAAACTCGAGACTTCTTTATGGGTGGTTCAGCGCCCGTTGATCGCTAAGCTCTAGGGGGTCCACCAGCAACCACTCCACGCTCCCGCAGATAGTCCCCCGATTCCTTCCCTCGGTAGAGGGTCATCGACCCGTCGTCTTTTAGTGGGATGCCACCAACGAAGTGGAAGCCGTGGCCATCCCAATCATAGAACTCGTCACCACGTTTGAAGGTCTTTTTCCACAGGGGGCCCCAGGGATTGCGGTGCAGGCCCGTCCGTGCGGGCAGGGCATCATGTTCTTCCACGGTCTGGCTTAGATTCTCCTTAGCATCTTCCTCTTCCGGCAGCCCATCCCACATGCGCTGGTAGTTGTTTAAATACTCCTCTGCCCGGATGGTGAGCGCAGTATGCATATCGTACCAGGGTCCGTGCCCTGCCACACGCACATCCACGCTATCCACCAATTTATAGACGAGTCGGGCACCCCCCAAGAGCTTCAGCACCAGAATGTCATCTGGAATCTCGGGGCTATCCATTTGACCGATACTACAGTATTGCCTGAAGTACGCAGCTGTCCTCTCGAGATTTCTCGACCCGAATACTATATGGCTGATCCGGCCCACCTTCTGGGAGGTACAAACCTCCATAGCCCCGTCGGGCATGTGGACCGGCGCCCAGAACTCGTACTGATTACCGTCTGGGTCCTCGAAGTATATGGCCGTCCCATTGTCTCCTTCGGTGGACGTGGGAACAGGATCCGAGTGAGGGATGCTGTGTTGGTCGAGCCTCTTTAGATGCGAGTCCATGTCCTCAGGACGAATAAAAAATGCACACCGAGGCAACTCTTTGCCAAGTCCTTTGCCCTGCGGATAGACTTCAGGCTGAAGGAACGCGCCGATCTGGCGGGAGCCTTTTTCGAAATCAAGGAAGCAGTTTATGGGTGCGTTTCTTTTACGCGCAACGGTGGTGATTCCAATCATGCGCCAGGGGACGGCCCCTGTGGCATTTACCGCCCAGTCAACCCACTTGACCAGATCGTTGGTCCCTACCACCCGGTGATCGATCCAGTGGACTGCTCCACGAGGTTCATCGTTTACCATAATGATCCTCCATGCGCTTTGAGTTAGCCCCGATCCGACATTAAACGGTCCGAGAAATTATCGTCAGATGGCCCTTCAGAGCTGTCTGTACTATGGTTCGATAACTCTCCTGAAGTGTAGTTACGCACTAGCGACCCAAATGTCTGTGACCCTTACAACGTCTGGCCTAGGACAGCACGTGGCCTGGTTATTTTTGTCGGATCGGGGTTAGCCAATATCCCCTGCCCTATTTTTTTCCAGAACTGACATTTTCATTTGGCACGAAAGTTATCAGATAACCGCTTATGGTGTCAATTGGATTGGGAAAGACAGTCCCTATGCATTGGAAGGGTCCCCAAGGGCGCGGTTCGATCGGTGGCAGCATTGAGGGATGTGCTTGACAGCCATCAATAGGATTGGGTATTTAAGACTTCCAGTTGAGTTGTCAAATTAGCAAGAGAGGATCCTATTTATGAAAATTCTTCGCTTTAACGATGACCGAATCGGAGTACTAAAAAACGGAGACCGAGTGGTGGACGTGAGCAATACCATCCAGTATCGGGTCGAGAAGGGAGCTCAAAGGGTTATTGAAGAAGTAATAGAGGGCTTCGATTCGCGCCGCCGTGAATATGAACAAATCGTCAGCCGAGAATCCGGAACTCCTTTGAGTAACGTCAAACTCTTGGTACCCGTCCCCAGGCCCAGCAAATGCCTGGCGGCCTTTTCAAACTATGCGGATAGCCCTGACCGTAAGCCAGCGACCATGTATAATGAATACTTTCACAAGGCCCCGGAGCTGCTTGGCCCGGAAGGCACCGTTCAACTATTAGACATTCCTCCAGTGGCCGTATTCCAGCCTGAGGCCGAGCTGGCCTTTGTGATCGGGAAGCACGCAAAGAATGTAACAGAAGCGGATGCTATGAATTATATTTTCGGGTACGTACCCTTCGTGGATATCTCGGCCAGGGGTATGGTCCGGCGTACCCAGTTCGTTCCCAAGGGACAGGACACCTATGGTCCCTGTGGTCCCTGGATCACCACGAGAGACGAAGTTCCCGATCCCCATGACGTGAATGTAAAATCCTGGGTGAACGGCCAACCGCGGCAGGACTACAACACCAAGTACATGGTGCACAATCTTCCCGACCAGATCGCCTGGCTCACCAAGCATATCCAGCTTCAGCCTGGAGATGTCATCGCCACCGGGACATACCATGTGGGTCTTGGACCCATCAACGATGGCGACGTCCTGGAAATCGAAATAGTGAACATGGGTAAGGCGCGATTTTTTATAAAGGGCCACGGGCCACGCAAGGAAACAGCATGGTTGCCAGGAAAATCCCAGCCCACCAAGCCTACGGAGGGGTCCATCCACAAGGTTTGAGCAAGGCGCGCCGTGAAACGCAAAGCGCATAGCGCATAGCGGTAAGCGTGAAGAATTAAGAATATGGCGACGGATCGGCCAAAGTTTCGCTTTATGGATCTTGAGATATGGCGTGATTCGATGAAAGTGGCTCAGAGATTATTTGACCTGGCGGACGGATTAGAGACGAAGAAGCTGTACCAATTTGCTGAGCAACTACGCGGGGCCGGGCTGTCGATGTCAAAATCGCTGAGGGATCTGGCTGTAGCTCAAAGCGAGAGTTCTCGAATTTCCTGAAAATTGCGCATTGCTTCTTCTCTTTGCTCTTCGCACGAAACGCTTTGCGCTATGCGCCATGCGCTTTGCTGTCTGCGCTTGTCTGCGGTTAATAATTCCCTTCTCTGTCCAGAACGCTTTGCGCTATGCGCCATGCGCTTAGCGCTTTTTAGGTTGGTTAAAGCTTGAGTAGCTTTCTAGCATTGTCGTGTAATATCAATTGCTTATCATCATCGTTGCAATCCAACGCCTCAACTTTTTCAACTCCCATCCAATCGCCCAGGTCATAGGGATAATCAGTCCCCACCATAAGGTGTGCCGAACCCACAATCCGCCTCAAGTATTCGAGCGTGTCTACACGGTAAACCAATGTGTCGAAGTAGAGATTTTTCAAGTAGGTATGAGGTGATGAGGACGCCGCAACCCTATGGGCACCGGATTGCACCTCGAAGCCTTGGTCAAACCGGCCCAAGTGATAAGGAAAAAAGCCACCTCCATGCAGGACACAGACTTTTAGGTTGGGAAATCGATCAAACACTCCACCATAAACGAGATAGCCCAGCGACAACGTTGTGTCTGCGGGATTGCCGCAAACTAGACGCAATCGCATGGCACCCATTCGCTCCGTACCCGCTACATTGTCGGGATGCATCACCACGAGGGCGTCAAGTTCTTGAGCCTTGGCCCAAAAGGGTTCAAATTCTTTCCCATGATAGTACTGACCATTGCAGTTCGTCGAGATCATAGCCCCAGAGAGTTTCAAATCCCGAATCGCGGATTCTAAAACCTTGGCCGCACGGGATGGATCCTGCATCGGGACCGCGGCCATGGCAGTAAAACGGTCCTTTTTTTGTTCCACAAGATCCTTGAGTCCTTGGTTGTACAGGCGGCACCATGATTCCCCTTTTTCCCCATTAAGGGGATATCCCAGGGAGCCTGTGTTAGCCTCCACCGCAGCAAGGGCCACCTTTCCCTTATCCATGACCGCGAGCCGCTGATCCAACTCTAAAAGACCTGGCTCGAGGGTCTGAATTTTTTTCCCCGAAAACGACAGTGTTACCTGCCCCCCTTCGAGGGCTGATACCTCAACCCCTAGTGCCTTGCCATGCTTGGTAACCTCGTCCACCAGCCCGGGGGGGAAATAGTGGTGATGGATATCGATGGCGCGGACTATTCCGGTTTTGGTTTGAGTCTCCATTTTCAACTCCCTTGGCAAACAACCCACTCCCGTGGGAAGGCATTGAGCGTTTCAAGGCCATCTTTTCGGACCACCAGCGTCTCACCAAACTGAAGACCCATTTTTTCATCTGGTGTAATGACATTGGGCTGGATAACAATAACCATCCGCTCACGAAAGACTACATCAGCACTCTTATGTCGCTTGCTGCTTTTGGTCTGTATGATGGGAGGATACTGGCTGGCCCCGTGGAGAAGGTCATCGTAAATATTGTAGCCGTGCCGGTGAATCACTTCGGCGACCTCTTCCACCTCCCGGGTTGAAGTCCCGTCTTTGATCACCCCAGAGATCGCGTCAAACGCCTCGACCCCAGCCGCATGGAGATCAACCCACTCCGCTGTCGGACCCTCACCCAACGAGAAGGTGCGATGGATCTGACCGGTATAACCCCAGTATCCCCCGCTGATCTCGGTAATGAGGCAATCACCGCGTTGGAGTCGCCGATGGGAATGGTACTGTGCTGGAACCGGGAAGTGTGGGGCGCGCATCGGCATGCCTGTCATGAAGTGGATTCCCGCATATCCACCTGCCTTTAAATAGACCGGCTCCAGCAGCGCCGGAAGCTCATCTTCCCGAATGCCTTCCCTGAGTCCTTTGGCCAACTCTCGGAGGGATTCGTCGGTAAGTTTAGAGGCAATACGCAAGCGATCGATTTCAGCCTCGCTCTTGATGGTCCGCAGCATCCTGAACTTACCGCTGAGATCTATAAATTCAGCCCGCGGGAATCGCTCCCGCATCTTTAGATAATGCCGATAAGGGATACTGCCAACCAAGCCGACCTTTTTTCCGTCCAACCCTCGTTCTCTGAGTAGGTCGACCATGCTCTCACTGGTATCGGCACCAGCCCAGCGAACATCCGGCACTACCGAAAGGACCCTTGCCATGGGCATGTGGTTATAGAGTTGCAGGAGAACCACGGGCTCCTGGTCCTTCTGGAAAAGGACGTATGATTCACGCCCACCGGGCCAGTCGGTTAGCCAGTATACCTCCGCAGCATACTTGCTCCCGGCAGTGTAAAACAGCAAGGCCTGAACCCCCGCTTCGTCCATTAAAGCGTGCACTTTCGCGTGGCGTTGGGCCATCTCGTCATCGGTAAATCTGGGAAATTGTGAAGGTTCACGCATGCCAGTACCTCCTTTTGGTGGACCTATGAATTTTTCTGCATGCCGGGTCATCTACGATTGGGAGAAATACTATGGAAAGATAGGAAACTTAGCAAGGGTCAACTGAATTCTGCGAAATTTGAGACAACTGCACTCCACACCTCTGCCGCCTTGACAACCCTCCCCTGCGGCGATAGAGTCTGCGCCTGCAGATAGGAACAATCCCTTATGGAGGTGATGTTATGAAAATCCATCGATTTCCGATTTTTGTGGTCATGATGGTTTGTCTACTGGCACTCGCGGTAAGCAAAACCAGTCAAGCACAGCAAGATGTGATCGAGAAGGCCAAACAGGAAGGGGAGGTCATTATCTGGACCATGAGCTTTGACAACTCCGAAGACTTCCTGAAAGGCTTCTACAAAAAGCACCCTTATCTAAAGGTTAAGATCTGGGACGGCAGGACCGAAGAGGTCGTCAATAAGACGATCACCGAGGCGAAGGCGGGAAGATTTTCCCCGGATATTTTGCTGCTCAGCAGTCGAGGGTTGCCTCGAATTCATAAAGCCGGCCTGCTTCAGAAATACGATTTCCCGAAGCGTGCCAATAAGTGGCCCTATCAGCCAGATCACGGTTTCTGGAAGGTCCATACCGCCAGTGTCAGGCTACCCGCCTATAACAATAAATTAGTATCCAAGGCAGACATTCCAAAATCCTGGGATGATCTCAAGAACTCCAAGTGGCTGGGTAAAGCCGTCATTTCTTCGTCGGGTGCGGATGCCCCGCTTCTCTTTGCGGACTTATGGAAAAAGCCCAACGGGGAGTTGAACTGGGAGAAAGCCTTCAGCTTCTGGCGCGAGGTGATAAAAAACACAAAGCCAAAGGTGATCCGTGGGTTTTCGCGGGGATTCGACTCCATTGCGTCTGGTGAATTAAGCATCTTTATTTTGAGTTCCACCAATTCGGGCCTTAACTTCATAAAGAAAGGGGCCCCGGTACGCTTCGCCCCCGTGGGCAGGACCATGGGGAGCCCCTGGGCGGTTGCTATTCCCAAAACCCAGCCCCACCCCAACGCATCGAAGGTTTTCATCGATTACTTCTTCACTGACCAGGGGTTGTTGACTTATATGGATGCCGTCAACGGCATGGCTGTCGACCCTGCTGTGGCCAAGCGCGCACACGGCAATAGGACGATGAAAGAAATAGGGGTCGAGTGGTACTTGCCTTCAGACGACCTTAGAACAGGCGAGAATGTCACAAAGGCAACCAAATGGTGGACCAGTGAATTGGGCGTGAGAAGGGGGAGGAAGGGGAAAAAGAAAAAACAATAAAGCCTGAAGCTGAAACCGTTCAGGAACACTAAGCGGGAATGCAACCCGCTTGGGCTGCATCCAAGGCCCACGAGTACGCCAAAAATGGTGATCCGCCTCTCAATGAAGGAGCATGATTAATGAATGGGCTGGCTAAGGTCCTGAACTACCGAACTGCCATCCTTGTCCCGGTAGTCCTCTTCGTAGGGAGTCTGGCCGTAATCCCGCCTTTTTATCTCTTGTGGAGCAGCTTTAAACCCATCACCCTGGGAAACATATCCGACTTTAGTTTAAGTAACTTCACCTTAGATAATTACATAGACGCCTTTTCGGATCCAACCATTTTCATCACTCTTATTGATAGCTTCTTTTTCGCCGGCGGTTCCATGCTGGTGGCCCTCCTATTCGGCGGCATGATCGCCTTCTTGGTTGAGCGCACCAATGTCCCTATGAGAAACCTCACCTATGGGCTGATGCTCATTCCTTTGATCATGCCCAGTATGCTAAAGGCCATCGGGTGGATCCTGCTCATAAACCCTAATAATGGGATCCTCAATCTCATTTGGTTCTCCTTCGGTTTTAAAGAGCCCATCTTCAACGCCTATTCGATTCCTGCCATGTTTTGGGTGGAGGGACTCTCCATGTCGCCGCTGACCTTTCTGCTATTGGGGGCATCGCTGAGAGGAATGGACCCCTCCCTCGAGGAGGCTGCCTTTACGTCTGGTGCAGGCAAGGTACTGACCTTTTTCAAAGTGACCCTCAAGCTGATGACTCCTGCGATTGCGGGGATTGCACTGTTACAGTTCATTCGAGGGCTGGAGGCCTTTGAGGTGCCCTTCGTGATGGGTTCGACCAAGGGAATCCACGTGTTCAGTACGAACATCTATGTTTCCATCAAGGAGATTTCACCCCCCGAATATGGATTCGGGTTCGTTTTGAGTCTGCTGCTAACTGCGCTAGCTATAATCGGCCTAATCATCTATCAGCGGGCCATAGCCAAGTCCGGAAGGTACGCCACCGTGACGGGAAAGGGATTCCGTCCTCGCCTTATCTCCCTGGGGAAATGGCGCCCGCTGGCCGGAGGATTTATTGTTTTCTTCCTCTTTGTCTCAATGATCCTACCCTTTTTGGTGCTCCTCTGGGCCTCCCTATTGCCCTTTTACCAACCCCCATCGGCTGAGGCCGCCGCACTTATAACCATGAAAAACTACCAGCACCTCTTTTCCCAAGACCTTTTTTATTTGAGTCTCAAAAATACCCTGATCCTCGCCACAACGGTGAGCGTTGGTGGAATGTTTCTCGCGACCCTGGTCTCATGGATTGTCATCCGACTTAAACCTCGGGGGGCCACCGCTCTCGACACCCTTGCTTTCATCCCCTATGCAGTTCCCGGCATCGCCATGGGATACGCCTTTATGATCTTTTTCTTGTCTTTCCCCAACCCAATTTATGGCACCCTCTGGATCCTCGTCCTGGCCTACCTGGTCAACTTTCTACCCATAGCGACCCGTTTCACCCATGCCGGAATCACCCAGATTCGCGCTGAGCTGGAAGAGGCAGCCACCACATCAGGTGCGGGACTCCTGACGGTTGTCCGCCGTATTATTCTCCCCCTGATCCTTCCCACCATGTTGGCGGGCGGACTCTATATCTTTATCCTCTCGGTGAAGGTCCTGTCCATGGCAGCCATCCTCTGGCAACCCGACTCCATCATCCTTCCTGTTTACCTCATGAGCACCTGGACCAATAATTCGATCCCAGCGGTGGGCGCTTTATCCGTGGTCATTATTGTCATCATTACGATCCTCACTGTGACGGCACGGATTCTAGGCCAGCGCCGAAGCTACGTCCAGGAAATGTAGCAATCGCCCTGATTTTATCGACCGGCCTTTTCGCCTGCAAAATTGCAACCTGAGAGACCCACTGAGGCTAGCTTGTCTCTGACATGCGTTTGCCAGGACGCGATCTCATAAAATGAGTGAACCTAGCAACCAAAAAATGCAGGCACTGGTTCCTCGCACCTCGCGCTTGACACCGGGATATAGCTGTGATGTATAAAGCACTCTTCGAAACCAGAGAGTGGAACGTATGACCCTACGTCGACGTGAAAAGAGTTTAATCTAAGGAGGGATACCATGAAGCAAAAAAGGCTCTTCTCAATGTTCATAGTCGCGCTGTTTGCAGTGGCCGGGGTGACCACCTTGGCGCGTGGCGCATCCACAGACGAATTGGTGGCAGCGGCAAAAAAGGAAGGGGTGCTCAACTTCTACTTTCCAGGCAGTCTCACAGCGCAAGGCGCCAAGGCCCTTAGTGACGCGTTCAAAAAGAAGTACGGCCTCAACATAAAAGCAAACTATAGTCCATCTGGTGGCATCAGTAGGGACGTAGGCATGTTGATCAGCATGGCTGCCACTGGAATGGCGCCTGAATGGGACGTCATGACCATACCTGATACCTTCCAAGGGAGACTTTTTGGAAGAAAAATGCAACAGCCGTTCGACTACGCCCAAATCGGAGTTGACCCCAAAGCCATCCATTACAAGAACCACGCGGTCGCCATCATAACGGCCTTCGCCCTCCCTGCCTACAACAAGAAACTGGTGGCAGCTAAGGATGCGCCAAAAAAGTGGGAGGACATCCTCGACCCCAAGTGGAAGGGGAAAAAGATCGGCCAGTCTAACCTAACACACCATTATGCACGGTTAGCGGTAACTGCTTGGGGGCAAGAGAGGACTAAAAAATTCGTGGAGGACCTGAGCAAGCAGGACCTGATCCTTGGAAGGGTGGCTGAGATCTACAGCCGGTTAGAGCTCGGCGAGGTCCAAATAGCCGCCACGCTAACTGATACCCACATCTATCGGGCAAAGATAACCGGCGCCCCCCTAGTGTTTGCCAAGGGCCCAAGTCCGACCGTGGGGTATTTCATGCAGGCCGCTGTCCTAAAGGGGGCCCGCCACCCCAATATTGGGTACCTATTTATCAGTTTCCTCACCACCCAAGAGGCGCAAAAGATCTTAGAGCAGCACACGGGTCATAGCCTGCACCTAATCCCTGGGACAGGGGCGTACAACTATGTGAAAAACAATAAAGTTGTGTTCATGACTGACAACGATGCCAGGACCGTTGGGAAACTTCAGAGAGAGTATGGCCAGATACTTGGTTTCAAGAGAAGAAGAAGGGGGAAAAAGGACAAAAAATAGATCAGCGAGACATTCTGAATCGCAATGGGCTCTGGTTAAGTCAAGGGTACCTGATATGACGATTCCCGAGCGTCCCTTGGTTTGAAGGATTGCACACAGTGAGGTTGGCGGTTGAAGGGACAATAGCATGAAACAACTGACGGCCCAGGGCGCCGGGATCAGCGCCCTGGGCCGAGCACTCGATGTGAGGGCTCACGGCAGCAACCTCTTCGCTGCGGGCTTGCTGGCCTTTCTTATCCTACTTGTCGGGGCACCAGTGCTAATGGTGGTCCTTATGAGCTTTAGGACTGGCTTCCCCGGCGAGGATGTCCCGTTCACTCTGGACAATTACCTCGACGTCTACACCGATCCGGGAACTTACGAGATACTGCTCAATACTATCCTGTTCGCCTTGGGAAGCGTCAGCGTGGCGCTTCTCTTTGCTGTTCCCCTCTGCTGGTTGATCATGCGGACGGACATCCCCTTTAAGAAAACATTTTACGTCCTCTTTACGGTTGGAATCTTAATCCCCGTCTTCCTGCGCACTATAGCTTGGATACTCCTGCTGAGTCCAAATATCGGGCTGATCAATCTGTGGATCTCGGGGATCTTCGGTTTGGACTATCCGCTCTTGAGCCTTTACAACATCCCCGGTATGGCCTTTATCCAGGGAATTTCCTTTGTTCCAGGGGCCTTCTTCATGTTGGCAGCCTCCTACCGCAGCATGGACCCGGCCCTGGAGGAGGCTTCCTACACCTCCGGTGTAAGCAAGCTTAGAACCTTCTTACGGATCAATATCCCTATCACCATGCCAGCCGTTGCCGCAGTGTTGATTTACCTCTTCATGACGGCCATTGCCGTCTTTGAGGTACCCGCCATCATTGGACTTCCGGCTAGAATCCTGGTCTTGAGTTCTGTTATTTACACTTCCATTGTCGACCCGACCGGCCTGCCTGAGTATGGGATCGCGGGCGCCTATGGCGCGGTAATGTTCGTGACAGGCCTAGTACTTGCTTTTTTCTATGTGCGCGTCGTCAAGCAGGGTAAGAAATACGCAGTGATCACGGGGCGAGGCTATCGTCCGAATGAAATCGCCTTGGGGAAGTGGAAATGGCCAGCCCTTATATTTGTCCTGATCTATTTTACGATGGAAGTGTTTCTCCCGTTTCTCGTGCTGCTGTGGACATCCTTCCTCCCTCGCCTGATGCTTCCATCCATGGAGGCCCTGTCACTCTTCCGCTTATCGAATTACCCGGCAATCCTTGCATACGCGGGCGTTCGGCCATTCATCAACACAGCGATCCTGATGTTTGGTGTGCCCACGGGGACCATGCTGCTCAGCATATTGGTTTCATGGGTGGTGGTTCGAACTCAGGTCAGCTTTCGTGGGACCCTGGACACCATGGCATTCTTGCCGCACGCTGTCCCAGGTATCCTTTTGGCAATCGGTTTGGCCTACCTGGGCCTCGTATACAGGAACGTGTTCCCCGTATACGGTACGATCATGATCATCATGATAGGCCACATGATCAGCTGGGTCGCCTACGGCACCCGGACAACCAATAGTGTGATGGTACAGATCCATCGAGAGCTGGAAGAGGCCGGCAAGGTTGCCGGCGCCTCAACGCCACGGATCATTTGGCGTATCCTCCTGCCACTCATTGCCGCTGGTGTGTTCAATAGCTGGATCTGGATCAGCATGCTCTCCTACCGTGAGGTCACCATGGCCTTGACTCTATACACCCGCAGCAATGTGGTGGTCTCCACGGTTGTCTTCTGGGCCTGGGGCAATGCCTTGGTTCCACAAGTATCTGCACTGGGTGTGATGTTGATAGCCTTCGCGTTGGTTGTGGTAGGTGGGCTGCATATCGGCTTTTCCAGGCTTAACGCGGTTGGCTCAACAGGGGCTAGCCCGTGAAATTCGATTCCACCCACGACAACCGCAATCGCCCAACGGCCCGGCCTCCGCAATTTTGAGCAGAGCGTATCTACTCGTGGGGTATGATATCAATCCCCGGTCGGTTATCAGGTAGAGGTGAACAATGGGTCTGTCCGGTAAGTCACAGACGGCATCTGGGAGACAACGCCGTTTTTCTTCAGGGTCTCCTCAAATTCCTTCCGTATCCGCGGATCCTCATCATCGTACGCGATGACGGTACCGCCGTCGCGGATGCTCGTGGTGACCCCCTCCCGGTCTCCACTGGTGGCATCGAAAAAGAGGGTCGGATTCTTCCGGCTTCCCAGGCGGAAGGCCGCGTGCCTGGCGGATTCTGGACCCGTGTTGAAATGCTGGTGGAACCAACCATCGGGGGGGCTGAAGATGCTGCCGGGCTTCCAATGAAATTTGACGACTTTATCCTCTCGCCCGCTCTGGTACGGATGTACTCCCAAGTCCTTGGGCCACATGAGGAGGTAGCCCGTCGAACGCTGGGCAAGCAGAATGGCCCCTGCTGCATGGTAGTGAGCGTTGTGATAGATACCCGCTGGCCATTCAGCGATATGCCCGACCAGGCAGTTATCCGCCATTTCGAAACAGGTGGTTTGCCCCTTGGTCGTTTTGTATGTGGCGTCGTCAAGCATGACATTTCTTGCGTCAGCGATGAAGTTGGTGTCCCACATTCGCGTTTTGATCGCTTTATACCGTTTGTCGCTGCTCTTGAAGTAATCTTCCTCCCCCTGATAGCGGGACTTGAACAGATAGTCATTGTTAAAGACGAAATCGGGGTCGCGGAAGAGATCTAGCACCATGGGCGCCGTGGTGATCACAAGCGCGACTGCCGGTTCCCGTGCGCCGTTCACCAGCCGGTGCCAGGTATTGAGGGGAGGGGCGAAGATGCTTCCTTCTCCCCACTCAAAGGACTGTTTTTCCCCGCCTTCCTGCCAGACCTCAGTGCCCCCACGCCCTTTTAGGATGTATATTAACTTGTCATAGATGTGCCGTTCCGGGTTGAGGGCTCCCCCTGCAGGGATTTCCACCACGTACATGCCGGTGACGCCCCCGCCACCCATGAGTTGAATGTAAGTACCTTTTCCCCCCAGACGCTTCCAAGGTTTAACGGCCAAGTCGGTAACGTCTTCTATTGCAAGGCCCTCAACGATGGGTATCCCTTCCTGCTCCATCCAGCGCTGATAACCTGTTTTAGCAGGGGTGTAGACGTTGTCCATTTAAAATCCCTCACTTATTAAATTTGAATTGCCAGATATAGTCTTTGATTTTTGCCTTGTCAAACCACCAGCCAATTAAACGGTTGTGTTGGCCTAGGTGATATGTTTTTGCTCGAGACGATAAAGCCTTTGATAGATAGACCGGTCCTTCATGAGGGTTTGGACTCTCTCAGTTGCCTCTTCGCCCTTCAGGGGCTCGTCCCAAACACCGGACTCTTTTTCCAACTCACTGCGGAAATCTTTACGATCCATCACTCTCGTAAAGGCTTGGCGCAAGAACTTGAGCCTGTCCTCGGGTATACCTGGAGGTCCAAAAATTGGGGTTCCGATGGGCATCATCTCAAACGCTCTCAACATCCCCTTTTGCTCTTGAGAAAGGGAAGCCAGTTCGGTGATAGTTTCGATACCCGGTAAAGCCGCATTCCTCTTGGAGCCCACGACAATCAGTGGCTTGATCAACCCTTTATCAGCAAACTTTAGCCCGGGATAGAAGTTTAGCACCCCACAATCAGCATCGCCCCTAGCAATGACTGCTGCAATCTCACTTGCCTCGCCGCAATTGGGCATGATTTTGCCGTCCAAGTTTAGGATCTCAATGCTCAGGGCGTTCCCTTGACTCAACACAGATCCTGCACGTGTGGATGCAAACTTAAGTCCCTTCGCCCCCTTTAGGTCATTTTCGGAACCATAGCGACCCTCAGGCTTGACCCAAAGAACGTAACACAGGGGATACCCGATCATACCAACGTAACTGAGCTCGGTTAGACGATTGTCAGCACCGATGAGTCCCAGTACGCCCCTCGGCATAAGACCACCCGCGGCCATCGCCCACAGGGTAAGACCATCGGGGGCTGCTTTGAAGATGTTCTGCAGACCTTCTCTAGAGGTCTCGTTTCTGACAGTTACCGAAGTCCCAGTATACTCCCCGAACCGCGCAGCAAAGAGCCGCCCCCTAACATCGGTGCCCGTACCCGGACCCGTGAGATTGATGAGTGTTATGGTTTGACCTTGGTAGAAATCCATCAGTGGATTGTCCTCCCAGCTTTGATTTACCGACACACTGTCAATCGCGGCTCCAAGCTGTCGGCAAAAGACCGCACTTCACAATATAATTGTCAGATTAACAAAAGACCTAGGTTCTTTCAGGATCTAGCGCTTCGGGATCCCTAGCTGCTCCGCCATCCAGTCAGCCGATTGCGGCAAGTGACAATAGGTACGGTTCATAGCCACGTGGTTTGCCCCCTCGATCAGCAAGAACTTCACGGGGCCTGAAACCTCACGTGACAGCCGCTCGCCGTCCTGCCAGCGTGTGATCCGATCCTCTTTCGCGGCGATGACCAGCATTGGGCAGCTGATCTTCTTGGCGACTCCCTCGAGGTTAAATGCCTTGATCTTCTCGCGAGCCTCCGCCACGGTCTCGGAGTGTGTACGCATCCTGTAGACGTCTTTCAGCGTTGGGGGCCTAGGGTCGAAGTTTTCGACTACATTAAACGCACCGCTAACAGAAATACAGGCCTTAACCCGCTTCTCAAACGCCACAACCCGTGCCGCGTAGTAACCGCCCATACTGGCGCCCAGGATGCCGATGCGGTCGCCGTCCAGGTCTTCACGTGACTGCACCCAGTCCAACACCGCACCGGCCGGTACCTCGAAGTCATGACGTACGGGGAAGTCGTATTCGGCCTCGCCCTGGCCGGGTCCGTCGAAGGCGAAGGTCGCAATGCCGCGATCTAGAAAAGCCTGCTCCACGTTGTGGTGCTCCTCCTTGCACGAGTCCATGCCTGAGATGATAACTATGACCGGCGGCCGCGATTCGCCCGTGGGCTTCCGCAGGTTGCCGGCCAAAAACTTACCCTCGTATGGGATCTCAATGCGCTCGCCCGGGGGATTTAGGTACGGCAGCGCCAGTGTCCGGCACTCGACGGCCTTCTTGTGGGCGGCACGCAGTTGGTTGATGTCATCAACGAACATGCACTTACCGAAATGGTAGCAGACCGCTGCCGTAGTGAGGTGCTGGCCGGCGCTGAGCTTATGTCCGGCGGCTAGCGCCTCGCGACCGTTCCTCTCGTGGAGAGCTCCCCGCTCGCTCCAGGCCCGACACCAGTCGGACCAACGCTCGACGGAGTAAGCTACTTCCTGGAAATCGGCGCTGGGAATACCAGCGGCAGTATATCGTGGGCTCCACGCTGCCCGCGCCACCTGCACCTTTACGTCAGGTTTCGCTTCAGTTGTCATGTTCGTTGCCATAGCTTCCTCCCGCAGTTACTTAATCGGCACAGAGTCTGGTACCAGGTGGGGAACGTATCAAACGCGGCTTTGTGCAAGAGGGTGGTTAACTGCCCTCGTAGTCGTTTAACCCCTGGATTTCAGCTCATAAGTACGGTTATCGATCTCGAGGACCCCGTCCGCGAAGTGGATACTAATATGCACCGTCCCCTCGTTTCGTTGCCAGGGTGCCACCTCCATCGTGTGCCACCCCGCTTTGGTAAATGGCTCCGAAAAGGCAATGGCTTCTGCCTCTGCACGGGTTTTCGCTCGAACAATGATCATACCGATACCGTGCGCGGCACTCCATTGGCCGTTCTCGTCCCTGAAAGGCCCGGCAGCAAATAGCATCCCGCGCCGCTCCAAATCCAGTAAAAAGTCATGATGCTCCAAGCGCAATTGGTCGTGCGATTTCGTCTGCTCTGGCGGTGATTCGTTTTTTCTCATTATGCAGAGATAGCACTGTTCCCGAGTCAACCCTTTTTCCACCCTCTGTCGCGCAACATTGATTTCCTCTTTGCTCATTGGTAATGTCCTTTCGGGCTGGTCGCTGCTATTTTAAGTGCTGTTAATCGCCCTGCGCCGTACTATCAGTACCCCATCCAGACACAATGATAGGAATCGAAAGAGTATCCGACAATGAACTCTTATGTCAATCGGAGGTCGGTTGTTAGCCCATTAGGCACTTTTTTCTACGCATACGGCGGCTTGACAATCGCTGTCCTAATTTGATTATTTTTTGAAAATTTATTATAGGTGCTACGAGGTAAATTTAACTAATCAACAACGAGGAGGTTATCAATCAGATATGGAACGCACTGGCGCTGAACTCATAGTGGAAAGTCTTAAGGCAGAGGGGGTAAAGGTGCTGTTTGGATTGCCGGGTAGTGAGAACCTACCCATTATGGACATATTATACGACACCCCCGATATTCGTTTCATTCAGTCCCAACACGAGCAGGGTGCTATTTTTATGGCTAATGGATATGCCGCTGCCAGCCGGCAGCCCGCGGTAACTTTAGTGAGCCCTGGTCCCGGGGCTACTAACTGTGTGAGCGGGGTAACACAGGCCTACTATAGTTCCATTCCCTCCATACTGATTTGTATAAGAGAAGACTCCCTATACTCTGGTCAGGGTACCTCTCAACATCATGACCTGGAAGCCACCAGAGTTTTTGCGCCTGTGACTAAGAGGTCGATAGAAATACAACGCGTAGAACGGATGCGGGAACATTTGCAGGATGCATTTCGAGTCGCCTTGGCAGACAGGAAAGGCTCTTGTTTCATCAGTATTCCAAGGAACTTGCTTGTGGCCAAGACCGATGATCAGGCAGCGACCCATCCACGCT
>Ga0209980_10000223_pt1 | contig 30065 bp, 31 predicted proteins | sample CR02metaG_FD_183611 | JGI IMG/M metagenome (GOLD analysis project Ga0209980, IMG submission 183611) | Deep subsurface microbial communities from Mariana Trench to uncover new lineages of life (NeLLi) - CR02 metaG (SPAdes) (version 2) | ecosystem: Environmental > Aquatic > Marine > Ocean trench...
GTCGGCTGCCGTTTCGAGAACCGTGTTGAGATCTTTGACGAAATTGCGAATCGGTGCGCCCGGGCGAAAGTCGCGCTTGATCATACGACGACCATGTTCCTGCAGGACGCGGCTGTCGCCGTGACCACCTGACAAAGCCTCGGCCAACCACGGTCGTTTGCCATTCCCTCAGGCAAAGACCGGGTTCTGAATAGAAAGCGGCCGTTCATAGTCGATCAGCGAAATAGACTCTAGAGCCACTTCGCCGGACCGCCGGCTAATCATTGTGACGCGAGCTCCTGACCGGTGGTGAGTTGGCAACAGTCCTCGGTCAAGAAATCCAGCAGTGATTCAGTGTTCTTCCAATCGACGGTGTAGCGGGCTTCGCGCTCGACCCGCTTGCACTTGAGCAAACCGGCGCGCTCCAACTGGGCCAGGTGGCGCGACAGGGTGGCCGGGTTGACCTTGAGGTGTGCGGCGATCTCACCTGATCTCAAGCCCTGAGGCTCGGCCATCACGACCAGGCGAAAGGCTGCGAGCCTGGTTTCTTGCGCAAGTGCGCCGAGACATTCGATAGCTTTTCTATCTTTCATAGTTGCGCATATATGCAGTTAAACATATAATGGAAGCAGTGACGGACTTTATAACAAAGCCCGCCAGCCCAACAAGCCACAGGAGGGGTCTCTATGCAGCGTTTTCACATTCATTTGTCGGTCCCTGTGCTCGAAGAGGCGATCGCCTTCTACTCCGGCCTGTTCGCAGCCGAGCCCGTCAAGCGGGAAGCCAACTACGCCAAGTGGATGCTCGACGAGCCTTGCATCAACTTCGCGGTCAGCACCGCCACTAGGCCGGAGAACGTTGGGGTCGACCATCTCGGACTGCAGGTCGACAATGACGCGGACTTCCAAGATCTGAACGATCGTATCCAGCGGGTCACCGCCCCTGATCGCCAGAGGGCCGTTCATTGCTGCTACGCGATCTCGGACAAGGTCAACATCATCGATCCGGCAGGTCTCAGCTGGGAGGCCTTCCGCACCACGGGAAGCAGCTCGCGCTGGTAGGTTTTTGGCGATGGCAATAGAGATTTTCTGGGGCAGCGGTAGCCCCTATGCCTGGCGTGTCTTGCTGACGGCAGAGATGAAAGGCATCCCTTATCGCTCTCACCCGCTGCAATTGTCCCGCAAAGAACACAAAGCGGCGGAGTATCTCGCCATCAATCCACGGGGCGAGGTCCCGACGTTGCGGGACGGTCCCCTGGTCGTGACGGAATCGCTCGCCATCATGGTCTATCTCGACCGTCGCTTCCCTGACCCGCCGCTCTTCGGCGCCGATGCGGAGCAGGCCGCCGCAGTCTGGACCTGGATCTCGCTTGCGCTCTATCACCTTGAGCCGCTCTCGGACCGCATGGTGGTTCCGATTTTCGAGCGAAGCGTCGCGCGATCGGCCGCGGATATGCAGAATGCAGCTCGGTCGCTCCACAAGGAGTGGGCGCGTCTCGAACAGGGTCTCAAGAACCAGCCTTTCTTGGCTGGTGGCGGGCCCGGTGCCGCGGACATCGTGGTCTATACCTACGTCGCGTTCCTGCTGCGAATCGTGGTAAGAGACATTGCCGAGCCCCTGGAGCTGGGATTTCATCCGCTAGAGGCCAGGTATCCCTCCTTGCACGCTTGGCGACAGCGCATCGAGCAGATTCCGGCTTATGACCGGGCCTATCCGCCGCATTGGCGTTCTGAAGCCGCGTCGCCGTCGGCGAAGTCGAGGACATAAGGGGAGCCTGCTCGGACATTGCTTCAAGCTTGTCATCGCGGAGGTCGGGCTTTCGCATCGGAAGCCGGTCGTCCGGTTGGAGCGATCAAGTACGCAGTAGATAGTCTGAAGGAGACATCCAACTCAGCGCGATTACTCTTCGTTCACTACTCCGCCGGTTGATTAAACGGAGTTGTGCCATCGGCGCCAAGAATACGGAAATCACCGTCAATATCTTGGGTCCAAACCCATACGGCAAATAGCGGAACATCCAATGTACGCATGGCGTGAACATGCTGGGGTTTGTTCCACTGCAACTCACCAGCCTTCTTTTGGGTCCATGGTCCATCAACGGAAAACCGCCATTCCGTCGGGCCAGAAAACAGCCAGTAGAGCTCAGGTGCTGCATGAAGATGGTCGGGATATAACTGCCCGGGCCCGATGATGAATAGACCCAACATGAAATCATCACCGGGATAAACACCGCTTGGCCCGATAATTTGTGTGTAGGCATAATCGTCCATGAAGTCCCCTGGGGGCCGTGACACATGCTCAGGTATCCGTTGCCAATAAAGCAAAGGAGCGAGGTCGCCGATCGCAGCGCATACGTTTGTGTCGACGTGCCAGGTCGCGGCGAGACCTGCCGCTAAGTACCGGCAGGCTGGATCGCGCTTGGCAGGGACCTTCGGCTCACGGCGTTGGGTACAATCTTGTGCGTTTAACCGTGCCAGGGTTTCTGCCACACCATCCTCGCCGGCATGTTTTTTCTCAAGCCCCGCAACCAGAGCGGCCAGGGTTCTGTCTGTCAGATCAAAAAGAGATGTTGTCATCGATAGTATTACTCCAGCGTGCGTCACAAGAACATCAGGGCTTCGTTTCGGGGCATGGCGCGTACTCTTCCGGACGAGAATGTTTACAACATACTGCAACCGCGACCTACACTCTATCGATGGAATGTCAAACAATATCGATAAAGTGCCCTCAACTCCCTCGATCGCTATAGAAGGATTCGCGTCGGAGACAGACGTTCGTGCATGTCTGGTTTCGACCCATAGCAGATATTCTCCAGATTGCTTGAAACGCGATCCCGACCCACTGAGTCCCAATCAAAGCATCGCACGAACCCACCGCCAATCCCGCGGCCTGTGCTGACCACGCCGGTTTCTGCCCTACATTGCCTGTTTGGCTACCCCCACAGCAGCCGAAAACCGGGGATCTATACTTAGACTCAAGTTACCAAAGTACCTGCTCGCACGAACTTGCATCATAGATCTCGTACGCACCGCCGCAAGGCATCTTATATTGACTGCCGTCGTTAAGCAGTGGAGGGAGGTATGAAACCCTGTCCAAAATGCAATGGCAGCATTCCGCAAGGCAAAGGCACGTGCCCGCATTGCGGTCTGGTTTTGCACAAATGGGAAGCGTCGCAGCAGCACTTAATGGCTGAACCCGTCGAGTCACCGATAACCGAAGAACCGGGCATTGCAAATCCCCGCCTGTTTGCCGCCAGGGCATTTGCCATCGCCGCGTTCGCCATTTCTCTGCCGGGTATTGTTTATGTAGCCGGCGCTGGCAGTTCGTTGATCTTTCTTATGGCGTTCTCGGCGTTTGCATCTGCCGCCGCCGGTTTCTGGGGTTGGAGTCTGGCCCCACGGCTAACGGAGGGCGACAGCAGCGATGCAGACGCCGACGCGATCCGCATAGGGTTCCGGGTGCCGCTGCTCAGCCTGGCGACCACCGCTGTTCTGGTTTGGGCTTTTAACAGGTTCTCGATATTGGCATCGGCTTCTGGTTACGCCATGCCAATTGATTCCGCTGGCCGATAGTCGGAGACCGGTCCACGGCTTTTCTGAGGCTCGCACCGAGTAGCCGGTCTTGGCTGAAAGCAGACATTCGACGGACACTATGCCGCCCGCGCTTGCCCGGAGATCGGTACGAGTAACCAATCCTTACCGCCTTCGAATCCCCTTGGGGACGCTAGCTTTATCAAAACAGTTCAGTTCACTCCTCTGCGAATTAGTAAGTTACAGTTCGGCTTGTGGCTAGCGCTGGCGAAGCAGCGTAGCATGGTCTTCCTTAGCTCTCTGACATTAACCGCGAGGAGCGGGAGGGCACATAAATGCAGTGCCCGCAGTGCCATGCCGAAAACCGCGAAGACCGACACTTCTGCGCCAAATGTGGAGCGCCGCTGGCCGTCACGTGCCCCGAATGCGGTTTTGCCAACGAGCCTGATGTAGATTTTTGCGGCGGCTGTGGTAGAGCACTGTCTGCCATCGCTGCCTCACCCACTGACGGCGCGCTGAAGCACGAAACACTAGAACCCGAGCGCCGCCAGGTCACCGTCATGTTCTGTGATCTGGTTGGCTCAACGGCACTCGCCGAGCGCCTCGACCCCGAAGAGCTGCATGCCCTGCTCGCGCAATATCAGGACACCTGTGCTGACGTCATACAATGCTTTGACGGTTACATCGCCCGCTACGTCGGCGACGGACTCCTCGTTTACTTCGGTTACCCCCAGGCGCACGAAGATGACCCATACCGTGCGGTGCGCACAGGGCTCGGTATTGTTGAGGCGATCCACGACCTCGACACTAAGCTTACTCATCCCCATGTCAATCTGGCCGTCCGCATCGGTATTGCAACCGGTTTGGTTGTCGCCGGCGACATCGGTAGCGGAGAACGCCGCGAAGAAAAAGCCGTCGTCGGTGAAACACCCAACTTGGCGGCGCGTTTACAAACCCTGGCGCAGCCCAACGCGGTTCTGATCGGGGCAAGCACGCAACGCTTAGTCGAGGGACTGTTCGACTGTGACGATCTCGGTCCGCAACGGCTGAAGGGCATTTCTGAACCGGGCACGGCGTACCGCGTGCGGCAGGCGAGCGCGGCACCCAAGCGGGCGCGTACACCCTTCGTCGGTCGACGCGCCGAGCTGCGTCAGTTCGCCGGTGTCATCGAGGCCTGCGGCGAGACTGGCAACGGCCATGCGATCTATGTGCGTGGCGAGGCCGGTATTGGCAAGACCCGCTTGGTCGAGGAATTCATAGCTAATGCAGAACAAGCAGGTTTCGTGAGCCATAAGGGCCTTGTGTTCGATTTCGGTGTCGGCAAGGGTCAAGATGCGATTCGCGCACTGGTGCGCAGCCTCCTTGGCATTGAGGCCAGCAGTGACAAGCCAGCCCGCCAGGCGGTGGCGGGCAAGGTGTTTGCGGACTCTTTATTAAGGTCAGAGCAACGTGTCTTTCTCAATGACCTGCTCGACCTACCCCAGTCGACAGAGATGCGAGCGATGTACGACGCTATGGACAACGCTACCCGTAACCGCGGCAAGCGCGAAGTGGTGACGGGATTGATCAAGGAAGCCAGTGGACGCCAATCCATTCTCGTGACCATCGAGGATGTCCACTGGGCGGACGCCCTGACGCTCGCCTACCTCGGTGCCATAACAGTATTGGTCAGGGATTGCCCCGCCGTGTTGTTAATGACCGCTCGCATCGAAGGTGATCCACTCGATCAGGCCTGGCGCAGTACCGTTCACGGTAGTCCATTGATGACGATCGACCTCGCGCCGCTTCGCCAAGCCGAGGCGATTGCGCTGGCGAGCGCGTTTATCGATGCCAGCAAGCGCGTCGCCATGACATGCATCGAACGTGCCCAGGGAAATCCCTTGTTTCTCGAACAACTCCTGCGCGGCGCGGAGGAGAGCGAAGATGAGACCGTGCCCGCCTCGATTGAGAGCCTGGTGCTGGCGCGCGTGGATCGCCTCATGCCGGCAGACAAACAAGCGTTACAGGCCGCGTCGGTTATCGGCCAGCGATTCTCGCGCGAGACGCTGCACCATCTTCTTGACGACCCTGCCTATGACTGCACCCCGCTGATCGCGCACCATCTTGTGCGGCCGATGGAAGAACATTATCTGTTCGCCCATGCGCTGATCCAGGAAGCTGTCTATGCATCGCTACTGAAGACGCGAAGGCGTGAATTGCACCGACGCGTGGGCCAATGGTTCTCTGATCGCGATCCCGTTTTATACGCGCAGCACCTTGATCGCGCCGAAGATCCCGCAGCGCCTCGGGCATACCTTGAAGCGGTGAAGACGCAGGCGGCCGACTACCGTTATGAGCGGGCGCTGCAGCTGGTGAATCGAGCCCTCGAAATTGCTCCTGAGTCGGACAGCTTTATGCTCAGATGTCTCGAGGGCGAGTTCCTGCGCAACCTTGGGTCGGTGCCTGAATCGATAGACGCCTATCGACGAGCGAGCGAGGTGGCGGTCGAAGAGGTCGACCGCTGCCGCGCGTGGATCGGTGTGGCAGAGAGTTTGCGGCTCACCGAGCAGCACGACGAGCTACTCGAAGCGCTTGACCATGCGGAGGTGATCGCTAAAGCGCGTGACCTTTCGGTGGAACTCGCACGTATATTCCAGCTCAGAGGCAAGGTGCACTTCATGCGAGGCGAGATCGACTCTTGTCTACGGGCGAATACGATCTCTTTAGAGCACGCGCGGGTTGCTAACTCTCCTGAGGTCGAAGCCCAAGCGTTGGGTGACCTTGGTGACGCCGAATACGCCCGTGGCCGCGTAATTTCCGCATACGGTTACTTTCACCAATGCATTGAGCTGAGTCGCGAACACGGGTTCGGCCGGATCGTAACGGCCAATCTTCCAATGCGGGCAAGTGCACAGCTTTACAGGAACCAACTAGAGGCAGCGCTGGACGATGTTCGTGCTGCCTTCGAGTTAGCCAAGAAGATCCGTCAACCACGGGCTGAGATGATCGCAGCGGTTGTCGGAGTATATATAGCATCGATGGGCAATCCGACTGAGGGAAAGGACTGGAACAGGGTGAGCCTCAATGTTGCACGTCGCATTGGCTCACGAATCTATGAGGCTACCAATCTCGCGTACATGGGTAGATTCGCTGCCCAGGAAGGTGCTCGTCTTGAAGCGCAGAAGCTCGCACAAGAGGCCGTTGCTATCATGCGTGACTCTGGTATGCGGTTCTTGGGGCCCTATGTGCTAGGCACGTTGGCGCTTGTCACGGATGACCCCGATCGGCGCCGCGCGGCATTGAAGGAGGGGCAAGAGCTGCTTCGCAGCGGTTCTATCGCCCACAACCACCTTTGGTTCTACCGTGACGCGATGGAGGTGTGCTTGCAGATGGCTGAGTGGGACGAGGTAGGGAGGTACGCCGAAGCGTTGGAAGACTACACTAGCGCTGAGCCGCTGCCCTGGAGCGACTTCTTCATCGCTCGTGGGCGCGCGCTCGCAGCCTACCGGCAAGGAGAGCGAACGCAATCGACGATGCAGGAGCTTAGACGCCTATGTGACGAGGCCGAGCGAGTGGGCTTGACGGTAGCCCTACCCAAGCTGGAAGCTGCTTTGTCCGGCGCGTAAACCTTAAGGTATGCTGGACTACTGATGATACGATCATAGGAATCACAGCGGGTGGTTGAAAATCAAGGGCGCGTTTCGTTGAGGTAGGACGCCAGGTGGGCGCTCAGGTCGCGAGCATCGTCGCTGGCGCCGTCGATGAGGGCCGACTTGCGGCGCCGGAGGAACTGTATGCCCACCAAGTACATGCCGGGAGCCTCGACGACACCACCGTCGTGGCGGATGCGACCCTTGCGGTCGAAGATCGGCACGTCGAGCCACGAATAGCCGGGACGAAACCCGGTCGCCCACATAACGGTCTTGATCTCACCATTGGTGAGGTCCATACCAAGCGGCGGTGATGCTTCGACTTCGGTGGGTTCGAAGCGGTGTGGCGGATCGACCTCGTCGTCGAGCCTGTTTGCGGTGGCCCATTCGTCGATGGTGTCGAGCAGCCGGTTCATCTTGAGGTCGGACAAGGCGCACTGGTTTCGCAGCGATCCCGAGAACTGCGCCTCGCCGTCATTGATGCCGGCAAGACGACACCGAGCCCGAAGAATCCCTTGATGGTGGATCGGCTGTGGGTGCCGTTTACCCACTTGCAGGTCGCCCGCCACTGGAACTTGGCGCCCTCCGGTGTCTCGGTCAGCGCCTTGCGTGCGTCCAGCAGCGCCTCGACGTTCACGCCGTTGTTGACTACTTTGTCGGTGGTGGTGGCCATAGCTTGTTCCTTGTGTCGTTGAGTATGAGAGAGGATAGGATAACGGCCCTGTACTACAGAATCCATCGTCTAGGATTCAGGGGACGGTATACTTATTTCGCCATACCCGCTGTAGGCTCCTCGTCGCATAGGAATAGAAGATGCTGTTACAAGATTTCCAAGGAAGGTGGAGGCGACGGGCCTCCGGGTCGAGTGGATTGCTGAAGGGCGACTTTAATATATATTGAACCCGGTTCACTTGTTTTGATATGTGTCGTTAAGGATATCTCATGCCTGAACCCATTGATCCTGAGGCTTTCAGGGATTTCGAATATGCAGGATGGCAAAGGTTTGCTCGCGGATATCATGACAATTTCGCCAGACTCACCACCCAAGTAATTGGACCGCTACTCGATGCAGTGAACGTAGGCGAAGGTGTGCGTGTGCTCGATATTGCCACGGGCGCCGGCTATGCGGCAGCCGCCGCGGCCGAACGTGGGGCTGCGGCGATCGGTGTCGATTTCTCAGAAGTCCAAGTGGCGATGGCGCGGGAGCAGTATCCAAAAATTGCGTTTCGCGAAGGTGATGCTGAAGCACTACCGTTCGATGACGAGAGTTTTGATGTGGTGACCATCAACTTTGGCATGTTGCACTTTCCCCAACCCGAGCGCGCGGTGGCCGAAGCCAACCGTGTCTTACGTGCGGGAGGTAGGATTGGCTTTACAGTATGGGCGATGCCCGCGCACGCAAAGGGGTTAGATATCGTCCTACGTGCAATCGAAGAGCATGGTGACCCGAACGTACCGCTTCCCCCGGGGCCGCCCTTTTTCAGGTTCAGTGACTCCGATGAATGTCGACGGGTGTTGACGGAAGGTGGTTTTGAACAACCCGAATTCACTCAGGTTGCACAAATATGGCGGTTCCCATCGCCGCATGAATTTTTCAAAGCCTTTCACGAGGGCACACCGCGAACCGGTGCACTACTGCGCGCGCAACACTCTGAGGTGTTAGAAACAATTCGTATGGCTATCGTGGAAGCAGCCAGTGCTTATGAAACGAAAGGCATTATTGAAATCCCAATGCCCGCCGTTTTGGCCTCGGCTATCAAGCCTTAACCAAACTAATTGTGCGCAGTTTGTGGCGCAAATGTTAGGCCTCAGTAACCGCGCTCGAAATCGACGGCGTTGAGTGGTGGTTGACCCGCCTCGATACGATCGATGTTATTGACTACGGATTCCACCGCGGTTTCGGGTAGAGAGAAAGCGGCAATGTGTGGTGTCACCACGATGCGCGGATGATCCCAAAACTGATGGTTGTCAGGGAGGGGTTCTTGTTCGAAGACGTCGAGGGCGGCGCCGGCGAGCTGGCCGTCGTCAAGTGCCTGCAACAGATCCGGTTCCACCAGGTGTCCGCCGCGTGCGCAGTTAATCACCGAGGCGCCGCGCGGCAACTGCTCGAACAGTTGCTTGTTTAAGATTCCTCGCGTTACGTCGGTGAGTGGCAAGAGACAAACGAGGATGTGCGTGCGGGCAAGGAACGGCGGCAGGCCCTCGCTACCATGATAGCAGTCGATGTCTGGTATTTCCTTTTGCATACGGCTCCAGCCAGCGACATTGAACCCTAGCGCCGCGAGCTTCTCGGCGGCATCACGGCCCAAGGTACCGAGCCCCAGGATGCCCACGTTCCGGTCCCACGCCGCTTTTAACTCGAGCTGCTGCCAATGCCGCTTAGCCTGCAGCGTACGATAATCCAAGCAGTCTTTATGAAAGTTCAATACTTGCTGGACCACGTATTCGGTCATGCTCGCCGTAAGGCAGCGCTCGACCATACGCACCACGGGCACCGGCGGCAATTCAGGATCTTTCGTCAGATGGTCGATGCCCACCCATAGTGAGAAGATTACCTTGAGATTCGGCAAACTTTTCATCAATCCTGGCGGCGGCTCGTAGACCAGCGCGTATTCGATATCTTCGCGAGACCCGATGTCCGGAAAAACGCGAATCTCCCGGCCTGGAATCTGGGTAGCGAGTGCTTCGAGCCAGGGTTCCGGCGCCGTCATGTCGCACTTAAATAACAGCGTCATAATCTAACCCAAGAATTTCGAGCTAGTCATTGCATTGGCGGACAATTGACTGGGCGTGCATTATTTCGCATTAGCGAACATTTGATCACTGCATCCTTGCAAGATCAATAAATTCGGTGCTTTGTAATCTCCTGTCGATAGTTACCGCAGACCTTGCGCGTTTTATCGTCGAAAAATTTGACGACACTTTCAAACTCAGGCCTATCAGGTGCTGACTTGTTGCTGGCGCAGTTCGTAGCACCCATGGTTAGAGATGCTATAACAATAAGTTGCTACAGAATTCGCTTACTCATGCTCATTGGTCCATGATCTTCTCTAACAGGGTAGCTTCCTTGTTTCGCCGTGCAGAGCTTTCGTCATCGAGCCACTTTACTTCACTGCCGTTACGGTGTTAGATGCTGTGACGTCGTTCGCATCGAGTGCCCCGTATGTCGTCCGTGATCCTACATCATTATCCGCAGTCGCCGGTGTCGGAAAAGGTGCGTGTGGTTCTGGGGATCAAACAACTGGATTGGCATTCGGTTGAGATCCCGCGTCTGCCGCCCAAGCCCGATCTGATGCCGCTGACCGGCGGCTATCGTCGGACACCGGTCATGCAAATCGGCGCGGATGTCTATTGCGATAGCCAGTGTATTATCCGCGAGCTCGAGCGGCGCTTCCCTGAGCCGACGTTGTATCCTGGTGGCGGTGCCGGCATGGTATGGGGGGTGAGTCGCTGGACCGATGGCCCACTGTTTACGTTAGCAATTTCGTTAATCTTCGGCGCGCAGGCGGATGAGCTGCCTAAGGAGTTCGCCGATGACAGAGGCCGACTTTATTTCGGTCCTGATTACGACCTGCAGGCCATGAAGCGACAGTTGCCACAGACACTGGCGCAACTGCGCGCACAACTAGGTTGGATGGAGCAACGCCTTGCTACTGGTCGGACATTTATTCTCGGTAGCGAACCCAGTCTTCCCGATGCGCTTTGTTATCATCTCGTTTGGTTTATCCGCGGGCGCTACGCTGGCGGCCCTGAGTTTCTAAGTCAGTTCCCTAATCTGGTGGCCTGGGAGCAACGCGTAGGTGGTATTGGCCACGGACAGCCAAGCGACATGACGGCCGACGAGGCATTGGCCATCGCTAAAACCACTAACTCCCAGACCGAAGCACTTGCAGATCCCGGCGACCCCGAGGGCTTGGCCCCGGGTTTGTACGTTACGGTAGTGCCGGCAGGGATAGGCGGCGACCCAGCCGTGACTGGGGAGATCGTTAGTGTGAGTGCAGAAGAGATTGCCATTCGTCGCAGTCACGATCGCGTCGGCGATGTAGTCGTGCACTTTCCACGTGTCGGTTACCAAGTCTCTTTGAGCAGCGGATAGGTTTCATCGTGCCCGACGCCAACGCGACAAGCGTGCTTGCTGTCTATGATCGCCCCGAAGAGTTCAAGGACGTATTGGAATCCCGTTTCCCCGATATCGCTTTTGGTTATGCGACAAGCCCGGGCAATGTAGAAGACGCCTTAGCCGCCGCCAATCCTGAGATTGTCTTCTCGATCAAGCATCCGGGGTTCCCTGGTCCGGCCCACATACCGATCATCTCGTATCCCAGTGTGAAATGGTTGCAGGTAGGCGGTTCGGGTTATGAAGATTTTCTTGGTTGGGATGCGACGCGCATTACGTTGACCAACTGTGCCGGTGTATTGAGTCGTTTCCTGGCCGAGACCGTCACCGGTGCGCTGCTGATGCTTAATGGCAATTTTCTCACCTATGTTAAGCAACAGAAGGAGAAGGTTTGGCGGCAACACGGTTTCCAACCGTTGCGTGATCAAACGTTACTCATAGTAGGTGTCGGCGCGGTGGGTGGCTGCGTAGCGGACAACGCTAAGGCCTTAGGCATGCGAGTCTTAGGGACACGTCGTTCAAAGACTCCGCATGCATCCGTGGATGAAATGCACGTTCCCGAGGCATTACCCGACCTCTTGGGGAGGGCGGATGTGATAAGTTTGCACGTTCGCCTCAACGAGGAGACGACCCATTTGATAGATAGGCAGGCGATCGCGAATATGAAAGCGGACTCCATATTAATTAATACCGCGCGCGGGCCGCTGGTGGAAGAGTCGGCATTGATCGACGGGCTGCGTTCGGGCCACCTGCGTGCTGCCTACCTCGACGTCTTCGATACTGAACCGTTGCCCGCCGACAGCCCATTATGGCACATTGACAATTTATTCATCACGCCACACATGGCTGATTCCGTCAGTGGCTGGGCGAGACGCTTTGCTATCTTTTTTGCGGACAATCTCGATCGGTGGCTAGCTGACGAACCCTTGTTGAACGTCGTCGAAGGTTGATAGGTGGCATTGATGGAACAAACACTTCCCAAAAAGGCGCTACCTGTTTGGGATATCTATCGTGCGATGGAAGAGAGTAAGGGCAAACACTTTAGTTATCTGGAAGAGCTGGAAACGAAATATAGGCATGGTGACACTCGTACCGTAGCCGAGAACATTTATCTAGAGGGCCTGCTGAAGCAACATGGTAGGCAGGTCACCAAATTTCGCGAAGCGATTAAGCAACTACAGCACGATGATGCCGACGCCTATCAGGCATTGATCGAACACATCACGATGCTTAATGCGCAGCACAACGACCCTAGCGATTGATCTATCCTTGGTTTGATGAGTCGGCGACATCGCTGGGCGGTAGCTGTAGATAGTATCCCTGCGTGCCTAGTTGCTGGCGCACCTGCTCTGGATCGGCCCGGGCCAGCGTCCGATCTGGAGTCAGCTCAAGCGTCATCACCAAATCCAGTTGTCCTAGGAGGTTTAAAAGGTCTGGTGGTACCCGCGAAAAGTTACCTTCTTCTTGCACATAGAGATAGGTATCGGCCTTTTTGTTCGACCTATAGATTGCACATTGCATGATTAGCGAAATTTATAGATGAAATTACACAGTTTGATGTTTGGAAAAAGAAGGGCTCTGCGCGCTCACATTAGACCAGTCTGTTCGCATGATTATGGGTGCTAATGATATCGCTACGGTATACGAAATACTTGGGTGGTTACTGGGGTTGGTAGTTTCGGTCAAAATAGTGGCGAAAAAAGCTATACTTCATGTAGGTGCGCCTACTAAAATCCTTGAGCTCGACGGGTGAGACGATGAGGTGTCGAGGCTGTTGGCTGGTAATGTTGGCGCTGTTTACGGTGTTGACGGTACCGTTCGCATCGGCCGGGCCGCTTGACGATGCCGCCAAGGAAAATAATATCGCCACAGTAAAACGGCTCATTGCTAACGGCGCTAAGGTGAACCAAAAAGGTAAAGATGGCCTCACGGCCTTGCACTGAGCCGCCTATAATGGCAACGCCATCATGGCTGAGCTGTTGATTGCCAAAGGGGCGACCCTCGGTCTCCAGGCCAATAACGGTTACACACCCTTGCACTGGGCGGCGGTAAGGGGCAGTAAAGCCGTGGCCGAGCTACTAATCCGTGATGGCAGTGACGTTAATGCAAGAGATGCATACGGTAATACGCCACTGAGTTGGGCGCGGCTGACCGGCCACAAGGAGATAGCGGAGCTGCTGCAGAGCAGTGGTGCGCGGTAGCTTGCGTCCCTGCGCCTAGCGGTGGGCGCTGTGCGATCCTGAGCGCGTCGATTTGCTCTATGAAAGAATTTGCCCTAGATTCCGGTCTAAGATTTAGTGTCGAGTTGTGTCTTTTGTGCACACAAAATAAGCAATAAACCCGCAATCCACACCGGAGGTGTTTTATGAAGAAGAAGCAACTTGTGATTACGGCCATTGGCGCGTTGATGGTGGCTGGCACCGCTTTCGCGCAAGCACCGTTTGGGGAGCCTGATGATGTCGCCTATTCGAAGGCACTGTGGCAGTCGCTTAACAAGGCAAATCTCGTTGGTCGCGCCGCCCACATGTCTACACCTTATATCGGCCAGCATCCGCACGGGGCCATCCTCGACACTATCGATGGCTTCATACGGGTAGAGGGTGACTCCGGGGTGGTGTTGGTCAAACGCAATTACGGTGGCGATGGCGTTAGCAAGACCGCGGTAGCCGATAATCCTGGCAAGTTTCTGAAGGCGATTACCGTCATGTTCAAGCGCAGTGGCTACGATGCCGAGACCCGAGATTGGTTTTGGGTTAAGTACAACCCTGATGGTTCGTTGGCCAAGAACCCAGCCGGCATGATGTTGGCCGGTAAGGTGGCCAAGGGCAAACCCAAGGGTTGCATCGCCTGCCATACTTCGGCCCCTGGCGACGACTTGGTTTACAATTCTAACGCCGACCGTTACCAGTAGAGGCATGCTCGGTTAGTTCGTAACGCCCGTTGCGACCGCTCAGGCCTGTCTCTTTTAGACCTGGGCGGATAGGGTGTGCGTGTGTCTAAAAGTACGGAGCAATTTGCTTGGTAGACGTAAACCCGGTGCACTTTGCCCAGTCATCGCTGCCGTCAACCTAGGGTAAGTCCACCTGATACTGATTCGCATGGACTTTCTTTAACCCGGAAGGACTACGAAGTTGCCGACGTGGCGTTTCTCTAGGAACTCGGTTTGCGCCTGACGCATGTCCACCAACGGAAAAGTCTTGGCGAGAAGCGGGCGAATTTCGCCGCGTTCGATATAGCTGACGAGGTTCTGAAATATCCCCCGCGGCATGACGGTGGCCCCCCAAAGCTCTAAGTCGTGCAGATAGAGCGTTCGCAGATCGAGCTCGACGATGGGGCCAGCGATGGCCCCGGCGGTCACGTAGCGGCCACCCCGTTTCAGCAATTCTATGAGGATCGGAAATTGCTTACCGCCAACGACATCGGCCACGGCGTCGATTTCACCACCGGGTGCCACCGTCCGCACTGCCGCCTCGAGATCAGGGGTGTCGCGTGGGATCACGCTATCCGCACCCAAGCCACGAATGACGTCAAGTTTAGTGGCGCCGGCCACCGCGATTACCTCGACGCCACGACGCTTGGCCAATTGAATCAGGGCTGAACCGACCCCGCCCGAGGCACCAGTAATAAGTACGGTTTCACCCTCGCTGAGTCGCGCCCGGGTCAGCATATACTCAGCCGTCGAATAGGAGCAGGGAAAAGTGGCAAGCTCCGGATCTGTGAGGGTCGATTCGATGCGATATGCGTTGATCGCAGGTAGGGCGACATACTCGGCATAACCGCCGTCGCGCTCGCTGCCGACGTAGCCGGCGAGATTGCGGTTCTCCGGTTCCTTGGGGTCGCGCACCCAGGCGTCAACGAGTACACGTTCGCCGACACGGCCCGGGGCCGCACCTTCGCCGACGGCGACAATGTGGCCGGCGATATCGGCACCTTGGACGCGAGGAAAGGATACTGAGCTACTGCCCCAGGTGGCCGCGTCCGGCGTGATTACCACGAGCCCTGAGGTCCCACCCTCCGCCGTCGTGCCTTCAGAGACGCTCTTGCTATACCACCCCGTACGCGTATTGATGTCGGTATTGTTCATCCCACAGGCACCGACTCTAATGAGCACTTCGTCTGCTTTGGGTTTAGGTACGGGGACATCATTCCGATACTCCAATTTCTCGAGGCCCCCATAGCCGGTTAGTTGAACGGCATGCATCGTGGCTGGAATTGTGGCATTCATAGATTGCTCCAAATCTAGGCGAGCAGCTCTTCCTCAAATGGGAATTTGCAGAGCAGTTTGTGTCCGTCTTCGGTGATCACGATCTGTTGCTCAAGCTTTACGCCTTCCGGACCGCCAACTTCACCCACATAGCTTTCCACCGACATCACCATGCCTAGCTCGAGCACGCCATCATAGCCGCACTCTGGATAGTCTTGGGGATAGAAAATGGCGGGCCACTCATCACTCATGCCGACGCCATGGGCGAGGACTGGGTACCGGTTGGCGACAAACCTTTCGGGTTGGCGATAGGCTTTCTCAGTGATCTCTTTAAAACTCATGCCGGGCCGCATTAAGCCCAAGTTCTGATGCACCTCTTCGTGAGCACGCTGATAGAGTTCTTTCTGATAGGCATTGGGTTTGCCGGGACCGGAGAAAAATGTGCGTGACACATCTGCCGCATAACCAAAGGGACCAATCATGTCAGTATCGAAGGCCACTAGCTCATTCGGCCGAATAAGACGGTGACTCGCCTCCTGTTGCCAGGGATTGATGCGGTCGCCAGAGCTGAACAGGCGGCACTCTAACCAATCGCCGCCATGCTCGATGTTGGCCTGCCAAAGCAGGTTCCACACTTGCAATTCTGTTTTTCCGGGTTCAAGCGCATCGCGCATGCGCCACATACCTGCCTCGGCTACCGCGATCGCGTAGTTAATACACATGATTTCCTCAGGTCCTTTTATCTTACGGGCTGACTCGATGACATCCATGCCATCTACGACGTCGACATTGCTAGCCGCAAGAGCGAGCGTGGCACGTGTCCCCGCACGCTCAACCGCTAGCCGCCGGTTGCCACCGCCGTGTTGGTCGATTAGGTCAGCCATCTCTGCTGCCCAGCGCCGTGCCCATTCGTCCATACGCGAGCCGCTGTACATAAAATTCAATGGCAATGCGTCGCGACATTCGTCTACGGTTTCTAGACCAGCGGCGGTTCTTTGTCCCGGCGCCGCGTCGAAAAGAATCACAGGCCCTTCGGCCGGTACGAACAAGTAACCACTGACAATATGTGTGTGGAACAGTGCACAATTGCGCACGCCAGTGGCATAGCGGATGGACAAGGGGCTAAACAGTACACACGCTGCGAGGTCGCAATTTACAAGCTGTTGACGTAGCCGCTGTAGTCGATACGAGCGAAGGCGAACCATATCGATTTGCGCCTCGGTATCAGTTATCGTCATAACCGGCGTAATGGCCGCCGCACTGGTTACATCGAACTCTTTCATCGGCTTGTCATTTCCCCAGATCCTAACCGGTACTTACGTAAAGCCTGGTAATGCGGCAGGCAGAGTTCATACATATGCCGCAGATGTTCGTTGTTCGAGCCGATAGTCGTAATCAGAAAGGTGCGGTACCCGCTGGATGACACCCATACGCTTGGGTGCAACTTCAAGGAATTGCTGGGGTGAGTCATCGAAGTAGCGCGGCGTCGTTACAAAGCCGGCGTATGCCATGTAACGTTTAGTGCGTGCATTCACGTGCATTAACTATCCCACCTTTATTGTTATTGTGCGGCACTTACACGATTGCTGGGAGTTCAGTTGTTTGTTTGAGTCATCGCGTTTGCGATGAGTCTAGCGAATTGCCGTGTAGCACCATCCCAATAAGGCGAAAGGACACCGCCGTCAAACCCCGGCGAATGTCTCCCTGCCTGTAACGACTCTACCACTTCAACGTCCTCGGCGTTCAAATTCCTCCACGTGTCGAATACGACCGTACGAGCTTGCTCGTATTCCGGGGCAGTGGCGGCATCGCCAACCAGATAGATGTGAATGCGTTCGTGGGTACACTCCGCCGTTACCGGGGTAAGCTGTATTATCGCGAACTGATCAGGAAATATCTCAAAGCTCAACGTTGGAAAGAGATGAAACCACATCGCCAATCGCTGGTGTCGCTCATCAAGGCCCGGATAATGAGGTAGCCCCATGCCCCTACCTTCTTCGGGCGCGGGAAATTCGTAGTCGTTCCATAGACAGGCATTTTCGAACTCAGATGCGCGTCGTTGACTCATGGGGCCGAATTTGAGGAGGCCAGGATGGACCGCGAACACGTGATAGGGTTCGATGAAATTCTCGTGAATCAATTTCCAGTTGCACTTGAGTTCGAAATCTAGGCTGCCAGCGTAACGCAATGCCGAGAAATCGTAGTGCGCAAGCCTGTCGGCAGCAGGCCTAATATACTCTTCGAAAGTCGTTGCACGGCCATCTAGATTCACACAGACGATATCGTGCCAAACGCCGCAACGGACTTCTGAGAGTCTTATTCGCGTCTCACGCTCTGTAGGCGTGTCGTGCTGGTCGGGGCCATAGAAATGGGGTCGATTGCGAATATGTCCATCGAGGTTATATGTCCAGTGGTGATAGGGGCAGCGCAACAGTTTTGCGTGTCGGCACGGCTTATCTACGAGACGCGCACCGCGGTGACGGCAGACATTATGGAACGCGCGAATATCTCCTTGCTCGTCTCGGACGAGTATCAGCGGTTGGTCTGCAACCGTTACTGGAACGACATCGCCTGGGTGTGGGATTTCATGCTGAAAACCGGCGAGTATCCAGCTACGATGAAAAACGCGTTCATTTTCGAGTTTTAGAAACAATGGGTCGATGTAGGCAGCGTTGGGGAGCCCAGTCGATTGCTCTAGCGGCGACTCAAGTCGACGTAGAAATGCTGCGCTCAGAAAGTGTTCCACGGAGCCCGCATGGATCATATCGTTGCTGCTTGCTTCGGACATGGCTACCTCCCAGGTACGGTTAGCATTGGCACATGGCCCATTTTATACACGCACACGCGCACTTTGTGCATCATAGGCTGGTTCAAGTAATATGCGGGCGGGGCGCGGTTCACTGAGTACCAGTATTTCAAGCTCTGTGTCTGGCTCGGCATACATTGGTTTGATGTATGCAAACGCGAGACTCCGTTTCACGTAGTGGCCATAGCCGCCTGAACTGACGGTACCGACCCGCCGCCCTTTGTAAAGGACAGTTTCTCCTCCTAGGCAATCTGCATCCTCGACATCTACTTCAAGATATGCGCATTTCCACCGCAGTGCCCCTTCCGAACTCTTGACCGTCGCGTCGCGACCGATAAATTCACCCTTGTCGAGTTTGCAGAACCGCATCACATCCGCTTCTGGTAGCGTGACTTCGTTGGTAAGTTCGCTTGCACCCTTAAATCCTTTCTCCAACCGCATTGAATTGAGTGCATAAGAGCCAAAGTTATCGATCCCATGGTTCCGGCCTGCTTCCCATACTGCATCGTAGACGGTTGGCATGTGTGCCATGGGCATGTGCAACTCCCAGCCGAGTTCACCGACATAAGATATTCTTAGGGCGCGTACGGGAGCGCCGGCTACGTCGATAGTTCGAATACGCAACCACGGAAACGATGCATTATCGAGTGCAGCCACCGTAATCGACTGCAGCACGTCACGTGTTTTCGGTCCCGACAACACGAGACAACCGAAATCTTCGGAAACGTTATCAATCGCAACGTTTTCGTTGGAATTACGGTGTTGATTAAACCAATCGAGGACGCGCTGTTCGGAGAAGGCGGCAAAGGCGAGGTAGAATCGTTGTTCGGTCAGCCGGGCTACCGTTATTTCCGCTTCGATGGTGCCCCGATCGTTGAGTATGTGTGTCAACACGATGCCGCCGACTTTTCGTGGCAAGCGGTTGGCAACTACCCGGCTTAAAAAGGACTCCGCATCAGGACCGCTGACATCGACTTTACCGAAGGCGGAAAGATCCATAATGGCGACCCGTTCACGTATGGCACGACATTCGGCTGCCACCGCATCGAACCAAGGAGTGCGACGAAAACTGTGGATGTCTTTTTGTGGCAATCCATCGCGCGCGAACCAACGCGGTCGTTCCCAACCGTAGATTTCCTCATAAATCGCGCTGGCGTCTTTCAGACGTTCATACAGTGTACTGGTCTTAACCGGCCGACCGGCGGTTCGGTTAAGACCAGGAAACGGAATCTCGTGGCGCAGCAGATAATCTTCTCTTCCTTTTGTAAGCCGATAGTCGCGGTCGGCGAAACGGCCGTACCGGCGTGGGTCAAAATCGCGCATATTGATCTCAGCCGTGCCGTATACTATCCACTGGGCCAGGTATTTTCCCGCGCCAGGACCCCAGGCAATTCCTACCTGTGCGCCGCAGCAACACCAGAAATTTTGTAGCCCCGGGGCAGGGCCTAACAACATGTTGCCGTCGGGGGGTTGTGTGATGGCACCATGCACCACACGTTTGATACCAAGGTCAGCCAAGATCGGCATACGTGCGAAGGCATTCTGTAGCCATGGCATGATGCGGTCGTAGTCGGGATCGAAGAGTTCGTGCTCCGCTTCCCAAGGCGTACCGTCGTCCCAGACTGTATTGGGATTGGCCTTTTCATAGATGCCGATGAGACCGGACTTTTGTTCCATGCGTATGTAGCCGCTAACGACGCTATCGTCTCGAACCACTGGTAGCTCTTTTTCGAGTTCCAGAAACTCGGGTACCGTGTCGGTGACCAGATAGTGATGGGTTAAATTGGCAATTGGCAGATCCAGTCCCACCCATTGGCCGACTTGGCGCGCATAAGTGCCGGCAGCGTTGACGATATGCTCGCAGATGATATCGCCGTTCTCGGTACTGACCTGCCACTCACCGCTGCGCTGGCGCGCGATATTGGTGACGCGATTGTGACGTATCACTTCAGCCCCCAGCTGACGCGCACCCTTGGCGAGTGCAAAGCACGCCCCCGCAGGATCCACATGACCGTCGGTTGGTGTATGCAAGGCGGCACGTAGGCCATCCAAGTTGTAGAATGGATGCAGCTGTCGAATTTGTTGAGGTCCGATGATCTCCATCTCGAAGCCGAGACCGCGGCCGATACTCAGGGTGTAGCGCAACCAGTCGAACTCATCCTCGTTGTAGGCCAGACGCAGACTACCGCAGCCATGCCATGTCACAGATTGTCCGGTCTCGGCCTCGAGGGTGGGATAGAGGTCTATGGCGTAGCCATTGATGATGCCCAGGCCATAATGCGACACGGAATGGGTCACCTGGCCGGCCGCATGCCAACTGGAACCGGAGGTCAGCTCGGCCTTCTCGACGAGTACGCAGTCGGACCAGCCGAGCTTCGCCAAGTGGTAGAGTAAGCTGGTGCCCATAATGCCGCCGCCGACGACGACAACGCGCGCGTGACTTCTCATGGTGCCCCCATACATCCTCCGATTCGGTGACGGCGTGGCCCCCACGGCATGATTAAAGGGGATATTTGACAATAAAATTGTACCGCTTACAATGTATTTTGGTACATTTGTATCAATCGCCGATATGGGCACAGAGCAAATACTGAATCGGCTGGTGGACAGCTACGCTGACCTAAGCCCGGTGCTGCGTCGAGCCGCCCAGTACGTGCTCGACAATCCCAACCAAATCGGCATCGATTCCATGCGCCAGCTGGCGGCAGCCGCCGATGTGACGCCCAATACCCTGGTCCGCATGGCCAAGTCGTTGGGTTTCCAGGGGTACGAGGAGTTTCGCCAGCCGTTTCGTGACGTGCTGCGCAAGGGAGTGGAGAACTTTCCTGATCGCGCACGCTGGTTACAGTCACTGGCACAAGGCGGCAGCCACGGGCAGCTGTTCGGCAAAATGGCGGCGGCGAGTTTGTCCAATAGCGAGCAGCTCTTCTCCGACACCAGCGCCAAAGAAATCAAAGCTGCCGCTGATCTAATCGTAAGTTCCAAGACGGCCCATGTATTCGGTATGGGTAGTGCGCATGCGTTGGCACAAAACTTCTGGTATGTGGCGCGTATGGCCTTCGACAATATCGTCTTGGTGTCAAAGCAAGGCAATGCACCTATCGATGACATCGCCAAGATAGATGGCCACGACGCGCTCCTGACTATGACATTCAGCCCATACCGTACCGAAGTGGTAGAGGCGACGCGTTTCGCTAAGAGCAAAGGGGCGAGTATTATCGCCATTACAGACAGCCGCGCGTCGCCCGTGGCGCTGGAGGCGGATCACGTGTTTGTGGTGCCCACCGAGACGCCACAGTTCTTTATGTCGATTGTGGCAATCGCCGCCCTAATGGAGTCGCTATTGGCGTTTATGGTTGCTGGCGCCGGCCCAAGGGTGGTAGCGAATATCGACGCCTTCCACCAGGCACGCTATCAGACCGGTATCTACTGGAGTGAGAAGGGGTAGTAGGCCATGAACGTCAAGAGCGTGAGTCAGTTGGCTGGCAGGTCTTCCCCAGTCCTTGCCTTAGCGCCGCGTTATTACACAGACGCCGATATTTTTCTTCAGGAGAAAGAGAAGATCTTCTTTCGTACCTGGCAAATTGCGGGGCATGTGTCACAAGTAGGGAATCCCGGTGACTACTTTACGTTCCCCATCTGCGATCAGAGCTTGTTCGTTATGCGCGGTATGGATAGCCAGCTACGGGCTTTTTATAACGTCTGCAAGCACCGTGCCCATGAGTTGCTGACGGATCAAGGTAATACCTCTCGTATTGTTTGTCCGTATCATGCATGGACTTATGAGACCAATGGACGGTTGCAAAGGGCGCCCAATTCGGAGAACGTGCCTGGTTTCGATCCAAGCACCATCTGTCTTTCCGATGTCCGGCTTGAGGTCTTCTGTGGCTATATCTTTGTGAATCTCGATCCCGATGCCAAGCCGATGGGCGAACTTTTTCCGGGAGTCGAAGCAGAGATCCGAGAGTTTGTGCCCGCGATCGATGATCTCAAGTTGGCCCACGCGTATTCTGCGGAAGAAAAAGCGAATTGGAAAATCGCAGTAGAGAATTATAACGAGTGCTATCACTGTCGCGTGGTGCACAAGGCGTTTACCAGTGGCGTCGTTGCTGGTGAGTCTTTTGATATTGTGCCCGATGGTTACTGCCTACGACACACCGCTCGTGCTGCCCAAAAGTCGGCCTATGGCTACGATCAAGCGCAAGTCGATCATGCCCAAGACTATAAGTCTTGGTTTTTGTGGCCCACATTTTCTATCCAGGTTTATCCTGGCAGTATCGTCAACACATATCGGTGGTGGACGAATAGCGTCAGTCGTAGCGTGATATACCGCCAGTGGTGGCTACCGAACGGTGAGGTGACAGAAGAACAAATGAAAGTGATAGAGCTCGACCGTACGCAGACATTTGCAGAGGACCTGTCTATCATCAAGTCTGTACAATGTGGCTTGGCCAGCCGTGGTTACAATCCTGGGCCCTTGATAATCGATCCCGCGGGCGGCGTTAACAATGAGCTTTCCGTGTCGGCGCTTCACAATCTAGTAGTGGAGGCGTTGGGAGAAGAATAGGTATTTCGAAGAGGAACGAGTGATGACACAAATACACAGCCTCCCGTTAGAAAACGATAGTGTCACGGAAGATGGGCTCACGCATGATGACTACTATCGCATTGCTGAGAGTTGTTTACCGGGGGCGGGGCTGGGCGGTTACTCACTTCCCGAAGATGTGCGTTTTATTATCGCTAAAGGCGAGGGTTCAAGGATTCAAGATGTGCGTGGCCGATGGTACATAGACTACGTCGGTGGTGCCGGTGCCTTGGTGCTGGGACATTCACATCCCAACGTACTAAAAGCGGTACAGGCTCAACTGCCAAAAGGGTTGCATTACTTCGGTACCCTCAATGACGTGGCCATACGACTGGCGAAGGAATTGGTTGAAGCCATTCCTTGTGCTGAGCGGCTTATTTTTACCACCACCGGTTCAGAGGCGACGTTTTATGCCATGCGCATCGCGCGAGCCTTTACGGGGCGAAACAAAATCCTTAAGTTCGAAGGCGCTTATCATGGTAATCATGACTACTCTGCGTTCAGCATGTTCCCGTCGAAACCTTCCGACTATCCCAGTGGGCGCGCCGATACCGGTGGTATTCCAAATGCGGTGCAGCCCACGGTTTTGGTATCGCCCTATAACGACCTAGAAGCTGTAGAGAAAATTGTAAAGAAAAACCGGGCTGATCTGGCGGCGGTGATTGTAGAGCCCGTGCAGCGGATTATCTTTCCAAGACCTCACTTCCTGACTGGCCTTAGGCGGATCTGTGACGACAACGATGTGTTATTGATTTTTGATGAGGTCGTTACCGGATTTCGACTCGCCTGGGGTGGGGCACAGGAATATTTTGGCGTAATCCCCGATCTCGCTTGCTACGGAAAGATCGTCGGCGGCGGCGGGCCGCTGGGTTGTGTCGCAGGTAGGGCGGAGATCATCGACCTCGCCAATCCCAGGAACAGGGGTAAGCCCAACTACGCCTATATAAACGGTACGCTGCATGGCAACCCCATCGCTGCCGCTGCCGGTTTGGCGACGTTAGCGGAACTCAAACGACCAGGCTTCTACAAGACACTGCATGCGAAAGCGGATGAATTCTGTAAGGCCTGTCAGGGGGTGCTCGATCGACATGGGTTGGCGGCGATAGCGGCCGGTGAGGTGTCTTTCTGGCAGATCCTATTCACCAAGACGGTACCGACTAGCTATGCGGACGTGATGGCGTCTGACGTGGCCGCAGCACGAGCGCTGGATCTGGCCTCACTCAAAGAAGGACTGTACGTCCTGCCCAATGTCAGACGTTTTATATCAGCCGTGCATACGAGTGATGACCTTGAGGATACGGTGCGGGCGTTGGATAATGCTTGTCGAACGACAAACACCTAGCTTGTAATCAGGCGACAGGAGGTAGCCATGTCTACCGTTGCAGAATCAAATGTCGGGTTTATCGATTGCTGGAATACCATATTGGTACCGAAGTGGAATCGATTCCGCCATCTGTTGTCGGGTAATGGCGAGATTCACAGCAATATCGCCTATAAGGACTTTGGCATTCAAAAAGGTGACAAAGTCGTCGATGTGGGCTGTGGCTATGGAGAGACTTGTCTTGAGATCGGTCGTATGGTGGGTTCCGACGGGGAGGTCCTGGGACTGGATTGCACCGAGGCGTTCTTGGACATCGCTAATAAGGAACGTGACGCGGCCGGACTATCGCAGGTCCGCTTTGAGCTTGGCGATGTGCAGGAATACAGCCTGCCAGAAAACTATTACGATGTAGCGTTTTCGCGTTTCGGGGTGATGTTCTTTCAGTTTCCCGTTGTGGCGCTGAAAAACGTTTGCCGTGGACTCAAACCGGGCGGCAAGGTGTGTTTGATTGTCTGGCGCAGCATGGACGATAACCCCTGTTGGGGCGTGGCTAAACAGATTGCCCTTAAGCACCTTCCACCCGCGGGTGAAGATGCTGCGACCTGTGGCCCGGGACCCTTCTCTTGGGCCGGCGAAGAAACCGACCGCGCGATGCTTAAAGCAGCCGGATTTCCCGAGATCGAACTGTTCAAGAGAATCGATGCCGACGTGTGTATGGGAACGAATCTGGAAGAAGCCATCGACTTTCAGATCTTGGTCGGACCTTCGGGTGAGATCATCAGAGAGGCCGGCGATGAGGGCCAAGAAAAGCTACCGACCATACGCCAAGAGATGAAGGACTTTCTGGGCCAGTATTTGCGCGATGACGGTGTCTACTTGCCTTCGAGTACATGGGCCATTATGGCCAGGAAACCTAAATAACTAACAGCTTACGCCTTGGTGCTCAGTAGCATTTTCGAGTCGGCGGGCGGGTTCTCGGCTATTCACCGATGCTTTCAGTAGAAGGTCTTTGGCGCCGTCCCGCATTGTGTGCATCGCTAGCTTCTCGCTATCGCGATCCGCCAGTAGAGTAGTTTATTCTCCATACGCGTGCCTCGAGTTAGCCGGTGCCGATCGAATCATGTTGTCGGCAGCCACTATTTAGAACAATAATCCCTTTCTTGCGGGTTTAGACAGAAAATCGATGACCTCGCTCGAAAGTCTGATCGATTTATGGGGGTTGACCATGTTTGGAGAAGTGGTTCATGCGGCCTGACGAGTCTTTTGGAGAGCTGCGCTCGGCAATACGCCAGTTGTGCCAGCGGTTCCCCGATGAGTATTGGCGTGGGTTGGACCAGAAACGCGAATACCCGGAAGCATTTGTACAAGCGCTGACCGAAGCGGGTTGGCTAGCGGCCTTGATCCCTGACGACTACGGTGGTTCTGGGCTTGGGGTTACGGAGGCATCGGTGATCCTGGAGGAAATCAATCGATGTGGTGGCAACGCCGGTGCCTGTCATGCGCAGATGTACATCATGGGTACGCTCCTGCGCCACGGCTCGGATGAACAAAAGCGCAAGTACTTGCCGCCGCTCGCGAAGGGTGAACTGCGACTCCAGGCCTTTGGGGTCACCGAGCCCGGCACCGGTTCGGACACCACCAAACTCAAGACCACTGCGGTACGCCAAGGCGATAGGTATATCGTGAACGGTCAAAAGGTATTCACATCTCGCGTGCAACATTCTGACATCATGTTGTTACTGGCGCGGACGACACCGATTGATCGGGTCAACAAGAAAACGGAGGGCCTGTCTGTATTCCTGGTAGACCTGCGTAAAGTGGATGAGGATGCGCTTACGGTTAGGCCAATTGATACGATGATGAATCACGAGACCAATGAACTATTCTTCGACGGCTTAGAAATTCCGGCCGAGAATCTTATCGGCGAAGAGGGCAAGGGGTTTCGTTACATTCTCGACGGTATGAACGCAGAACGAATACTAATCGCGGCTGAATGTGTTGGAGACGGCTACTGGTTTGTAGAGCGTGCGTGCGGTTATGCCAACGAACGGGTGGTGTTTGGGCGACCGATCGGTATGAACCAAGGCGTACAATTTCCACTAGCGCGCGCGTATATTAACGTAGAAGCGGCCAATCTCATGCGCTTTCGAGCGGCCGAGTTATTTGATGCTGGTCAAGCTTGTGGTGCAGAGGCGAACATGGCGAAGCTCTTGGCGGCAGACGCTTCTTGGGAGGCAGCCAATGCCACCATGCAGACGCACGGTGGTTTCGGCTTTGCTGTCGAGTACGATATTGAACGGAAGTTTCGCGAGACACGATTATATCAGGTGGCACCCATCTCTACGAACTTGATTCTTTCCTACATCGCTGAGCACGTATTAGGTTTGCCGAGATCTTATTAGGAACAAGACTGCCAGCGACTGCCACGTAAGCCAAAATCCGGTGCCAAGGGATCACGGCCAAGCAAATGCCGTCGGACCCAATCAAGCGCAACTTGTGAAGTCAGTATTTTTATCCAATCACGGTTACCCCAGAGTTGATAGGTGCGTGCACGTACGTTGGTCGAGCCCAGCCCATCGGCGGCCAACGCAATGGTTACCGTACCTACTGGCTTTTCTTTGGTCCCGCCATCAGGGCCGGCGATGCCAGTGGTGGCGATGCCCAGACTAGCCTGACTAAGGTTACGTACACCGAGTGCCATTTCGCACGCGGTCTCTTCGCTCACGGCACCGAAGCGGGAGAGTGTTTCGGGGCTTACTGATAACGTTTTCCGTTTTAGTTCATTGCTGTAGGCAATCACACCACCGAGGTAATACTCACTGCTCCCGGCCACGTTGGTTATGCGGTTTCCGATGAGTCCACCACTACACGATTCTGCCGTAGCTAGGGTTTGTTTGTGGCGCTTTAGCAACTCGCCAACAACTTGTTCCATGGTGACATCGCCCTCGGCGACCACTGCGTCGCCGAGACGCGCCCGTACAATCTCTGACAACGCTTCGAGTTTATGTTCGGCCTCACTCTTTACGCCGATCACCGCGATACGCACAGAGACTTGGGGGAAGCTCGCACGGAACGAAAGGCGCGCCTCATCTGGATCGATAGCGCCCATCAGCGCTTCATCTAGCGCCGATTCACTCATCCCGAACGTCTGAAACGTGCGTGAAACAATGCTTCGATCGTCTTCTGACTGACTCAGAATCCACGGGATGACTTGCGTGTCGAGCATCGCCTTCATTTCACGCGGTACGCCGGGCAACACCACGGCAATGGGTCGACGCTGTCCCTGGGGCACCGCCAAACGGTAACCGGGCGCAGTGCCAAGTTCGTTAGGAATTATCTCTGCGCCTACTGGAAACTTAGCTTGCTTTAAGTTGTTCTCGGGCATCGAGCGTTTAAGTACCTCGAAGAATCGTCTAATGCGTTGGGCTTGTTCCTCATCGAGGTAAAGTTCTGCGTCTGCCACATGAGCGAGTGTCTCGCTGGTGCGGTCATCGGCAGTTGGGCCAAGCCCACCAGTGGCGATGACAATATCTGCCCGTGCCAATGAGTGATGCCAGGCCCACTCAATCTGCTCGGGATAGTCGCCGACGGTAACGATGGACTGGGCTTCGATGCCTATGGCGCCCAGGCGATCAGCGATATAAGCGGCGTTGGTGTCGATGGTACGACCTTGTACCAATTCATCGCCGGTGGAAATGATTGCGACACGGCGCTGGCGCTTGGTTTTCACGATAGGTCGTCCTAAATGACTGGTAGCGAGGCTGGTATTATCGCTGTTTCTGCCGGAGATCCACAGCACCAAGTGCCTACTTGATCGAGGATACGCCGCTCAGTTCTTCCACGCTGACAATAAAGCGCCTATGGACCAGGGTAACCCGGTTCTCACCAATTACGGGGATGAATCGCGGTGCGACATTCAAATAGTCCAGCAGTCGACCGCGCTCCTCTGGCATCAGAAAACGGATCCATCCTGAAAGGGTGGCGCCGCCGATCAAGGCAATCTCTACTTGCTGCTCTCGGGCCACCTCGTTTTCGATTCCCTCTGCCTGTTCCTCGCCGGCCGCGAGCTCAACGCTGATAATGCAGTCCTTATTCAACAAGGTTTCGTAACGACCGGCAAGTGGCAGGAACTCTTCGGTATCGTCGTTCAGCCGATCGACAAGACGACCCGGGGTACCGTCAGCACGGGCGCCCGGCGCATAGAGCCCGCCCTCTAATTTTCGACCATCGTCTAGCAAAACACGCACCGGCACTACCCGTCGTGGTGTTCGAAACATTTCCATTGGTGATTTAGCGCACCCAATCCCGTATTGCTTAAATAGTCTAGCACGCGGACAGGTTACGTTGAATCTGTCACCGGTTGGTCGGTGCTTAGTGATTGTGGAGTTGAGTCCCTACTGCATCTCGCAATTGCTGACAACAGCCTGGTGTTTGCCACGAAAGTTCCGATAGTGAATTTCCGCAAACCACAATCCCAGGAGCCGTGCTGTGGCGTGGGCAGCGGGTTTGGCTGACACGTCTGTGGACAGATCGGTAGATTGTCTGCAGGAGAGCCTTCCCAGACGCGTTATCGAGCTCGTCCGGATCGATTGTATGACCTTCTATCTCAAAGACAACACTTAGTTCGTCTTGGCCACAGGTGGCCGAAGCGGCTATCTCGGTGCGATCAAAAAATCTAACCCCTTCCGGTATATCATTATCGAGCGAGAAATCTAGTAAGCTGTCGTGAGTATCGAGAAACTCACTGACGTAATTGTGATAGCTTTCGCCCTCAAGCTCTTCGGTAGGCATGGCTGCGTGCTGGAGTTGTTCAACGTGTTCTTCGATGGGTGCTTCGTAATGCGCAATCAACCGTGGGTCAGCGGCCTGCTTTTTGCTTTCGTCTTCCAAGGACCTAAGCATCTCTTGGCCAATTGCAAGTTTATCTTTGTTGTCGGGCGCCTGACGTAGGCTAGTGAGCATCTTATTCAGTTTAAAGCGCAGGGCATCGTTATGTAATGCAATCCGCATCTCCTCGAGGTGGGAGAGTTTGCACGGAAGTTCTGACTCGTCTAGATCTCTGGCGGCCTCAATCGCTCGTTGGACCTGAGATAATTTCACCCAGATATCGTCGTGCTCGTTGATGGCGCGAATAGCGTTGTTAAGTGTTTGTGTGCGATCACGGACATCTACCTGGGATGCTGACGGACGTGAGGTTGCATAGTGCCACGCTCGCGCTGCCACATAGGTGGCCACGACGGCGATAAACAACACCATTAGGTCAAGCAATATATCCAAGTTTGCTCCTATGCGTTTTGCCGCTAACGAGCCCTGTTTTCGCTGCCAGGAGGGCTACCGACTGGTCGACGACCCGGTAAAAAAGGCACATTCCGTGCCAAATCGGGTCCTTGAAAAAAATACAGGTGTTTCAGCGCCTTACGTATTGCCAAATCTTGACAGACCGACTCGGCGGGCAAATTACGGCTATGTGTGCCCGGCATCAACCGAGGGCTGCGAAACCAGTCTGAAATAGCCGGATTTCCTTTCGCGACTCGATCACTCACATCGACCGCTCATCCGACGATTTTAGGCGATAGTCTGAAGCGCCTGTCAGATAGCCCAACCCCTATGTAGCTTTATAGATAGACCACTAGGGATGAGTTTTATGGAGGAAACCTACTGCTAGGTAGGGAAGTAGATGTCCACCGGTGCGGCAGATAGCTCCGATGCTCTCCCAGTTAGATTGGCAAAAATCATTTGTGACGCAGGTAGCATGGACGAATCACTTTTAGGGGCGAACCTTGGGAATCTTTGACAAAGCGTGCCCGCAGTGTACGGCCGATAACGCTGCGGGTGCAGTTCGCTGTGCCTGTGGATTTATCTTCGATACGGCCGACGCAAACGGTTTGGGTCCT
>Ga0209980_10000224_pt1 | contig 30004 bp, 30 predicted proteins | sample CR02metaG_FD_183611 | JGI IMG/M metagenome (GOLD analysis project Ga0209980, IMG submission 183611) | Deep subsurface microbial communities from Mariana Trench to uncover new lineages of life (NeLLi) - CR02 metaG (SPAdes) (version 2) | ecosystem: Environmental > Aquatic > Marine > Ocean trench...
CATTGCGGCCTAGTGTTGTGTGTTGTTGCTGGTTTTAGGCTTTCTCTGACTCTTAATCAGCGGGTCGCAGGTTCGATCCCTGCACGGCCCACCAATAAAATCAAAGGGTTAGGGTTTTCAGGCCTGACCCTTTTTTGTGCCGGCGGGCTGCCGGTATAATCGGATGTTGGACCAGGCTCAAGGCGAAAGTGGCGGAATTGGTAGACGCGCTGGCTTTAGGTGCCAGTGGGGCTAGCCCCTTGAGGGTTCGAGTCCCTCCTTTCGCACCACGCTCATCCGTACTCCCACCGGGTACGGGTTTTCCACGAGGTTCTACAGATGCAAGTCACGGTTGAGTCCACGCAGGGCCTGGAACGCAGGGTCAAGGTGCAGGTTCCGGAAGAGCGGATTCAGGGTGAGATCAGCAAGCGGCTGACGAGCATCGCACAAAATGCACGGTTGCCGGGGTTCCGCCCGGGAAAAGCGCCCATGAAGATCATCGCGCAACGCTATGGCAAGCAGGTACGCGAGGAAGTGGTCGGCGAGATCGTCCAGAGCAGCTTTCAGGACGCCATCGCCCAGGAGAGCCTGCGCCCGGTGGGAGCGCCCACCATCGACCCGCTGGAGTGGGAATCGGGCAGCGGTGTGGCCTATACGGCAGTATTCGACGTCTATCCGGAGATAAGCTTGCCGCCCATCGACTCACTGAAAATCGCCAGGCCGGAGGCCAAAGTCGGCGACGGGGACGTGGACCGCATGCTCGAACGCCTGCGCAAGCAGCGGCGGCGCTGGCAGTCGGTGCAACGGGCCGCGACCCCCGGCGATCGCGTGCTGGTGGATTTCCAGGGAACCTGCGACGGAGAGGCCCGCGACGACCTGAAGACCGAGGGATACGCCGTGGAGCTGGGCGCGGGCCAATTGTTCAAGCAGCTCGAGGATAGCCTCCTGGGTACCGAGGCCGGTCAGGAGCTTTCCCTGGACCTGCATTTTCCCTCCGATTTCGGGGCCGGCGAGCTGGCCGGCAAGCCGGTCCATTTCCAGGTGAAGGTGAACACCGTCGAGGAGTCGGTGCTGCCGGAAATCGATGACGACTTTGCCAGCGGATTCGGCGTCAAGGAAGGCGGTCTGGCGAAGTTCAAGAGCGAGGTACGGGAGAATATGCAGCGCGAGCTGGAAGAAGGCATCCGTTCGACCACCAAGCAGCGGGTCATGGAAGCCCTGCTCGCGGGCCGCGAGCTGGACCTGCCGGAATCGCTCATCGAGCGCGAAGTGCAGCGCAGCATCGAGCAGCGGCGCCTGGAGCTCTCCCATTCCGGCATCGACACCAGTGAAATCGCGCTGGACCCGGCAGATTTCAAGCAGGCGGCCAGTCGACGGGTCTCTCTGGGGCTTCTGATCGGTGAGCTGATCAAGGAAAACAGCATCAAGGCCGACCCGAACGAGGTCCGGGCACGCATCGACAGCATCGCTTCCACCTATGAGGACGCGAGCGCGGTGGTGCGTTGGTACTACTCCGAGCCCGCGCGGCTCTCGGAGGTGGAATCCACCGTCCTCGAAGACACCGTGGTGAGGTGGATCCTGGACAGAGCGACGGTGGTGCCCGAAGCGACCTCGTTTGACGAATTATTGAATCCGGGGCAGACTCAGGGTGGTTAAAGGATCTCATGACGATTACCGATAGAGAAGAAAAGGCAGGCGCTGGCCAGGTGAGGGGATTGAATCTCGTTCCCATCGTCGTCGAGCAATCGGCCCGCGGCGAACGGTCCTATGATATCTATTCGCGGCTGCTGAAGGAGCGCGTGGTGTTCCTGTGCGGCCCGGTGGAGGACCTGGTCGCCAATGTGGTGGTCGCCCAGCTGCTATTCTTGGAGTCGGAGAATCCCGACAAGGACATACATCTTTATATTAACTCCCCGGGCGGCATGGTATCCGCGGGATTGGCGATTTATGACACCATGCAATTCATCAAGCCTGACGTGAGCACGCTGTGCATCGGCCAGGCGGCCAGCATGGGGGCCCTGTTGCTGGCGGGTGGTGCCAAAGGCAAGCGCTACATGCTTCCCCACTCCCGGGTCATGATTCACCAGCCCCTGGGTGGTTTCCAGGGCCAGGCTTCGGATATCGATATCCATGCCAAGGAGATTCTGCGTACCCGGGAGCGGCTCGACGAGATTCTGTCGCTGCACTCCGGGCAACCCCTGGAACGGGTCAAGGCCGACACCGACCGCGACAATTTCATGGGCGCCGCCGAGGCGGTGGAATACGGCATCATCGACGAGGTGCTGCAGTCGCGCAAAATCTCGTCGGACGCATGAATCTGCGCCGGGATCCGAAGAGGTAGCTTCATGAGCAACGACAAGCAGGGCAAAGGTGGTGACGGCGATCGCCTGCTGTACTGCTCGTTCTGCGGCAAGAGCCAGCACGAGGTGCGCAAGCTCATCGCCGGACCGTCGGTGTTTGTTTGCGACGAGTGCGTCGATCTCTGCAATGACATCATCCGCGAGGAGATCCAGGAGAAGGGCGGGGCCGGTTCGGGCAGTAAGCTTCCTACTCCTCACGAGATAAATCAGATACTTAACGACTATGTCGTCGGCCAGTATCACGCCAAGAAAGTCCTGTCGGTGGCCGTCTACAACCACTACAAAAGGCTCGATTCGGCCCTCAAGGTCGACGAAGTGGAGCTCTCGAAGAGCAACGTGCTGCTCATCGGGCCCACCGGGTGTGGCAAGACCCTGCTCGCCGAGACCCTGGCGCGGCTTCTAAACGTGCCGTTCACGATTGCCGATGCCACCACGCTCACCGAGGCGGGATACGTCGGCGAGGATGTGGAGAACATCATCCAGAAGCTGCTTCAGAAGTGTGATTACGACGTGGAGAAAGCCCAGACCGGTATCGTTTATATTGACGAGATCGATAAAATCTCACGCAAATCCGACAATCCCTCGATTACCCGTGACGTGTCCGGCGAAGGTGTTCAGCAGGCACTCCTCAAGCTTATCGAGGGCACCATCGCGTCGGTTCCTCCCCAGGGAGGGCGCAAGCATCCGCAGCAGGAGTTCCTGCAGGTGAACACTTCGAACATTCTGTTCATCTGCGGCGGGGCCTTCGACGGTCTGGCCAAGATTATCGAGAATCGCGCCTCGAAGAAGGGCGGGATCGGCTTTGGTGCGGACGTCAAGAGCAAGGAAGATGCCAAGCAGGTGGGCGAGATTTTGCGGGAGGTGGAGCCCGAGGACCTCATTCATTACGGCTTGATTCCGGAATTCGTGGGGCGCCTGCCGATTCTGGCGACCCTGGATGAGCTGGACGAGGAGCAGCTGGTGCAGATTCTCACGGAACCCAAGAACGCGCTCACCAAGCAATATACGCGCCTGTTCGAGATGGAGGGCAGCGAGATCGAGTTTCGCGAGGATGCGCTGCGCGCCGTCGCTAGGAAAGCCATGGACCGCAAGACCGGGGCCCGCGGGCTGCGTTCCATCGTCGAGCACGTGCTCCTCGATACCATGTACGATTTGCCCTCGTTCGACAATGTCAGCAAGGTGGTTGTCGATATCGGTGCCATCACCGGCGATTCGGAGCCGTTGATCATCTTCGATGGTGACAAACAGCGGGTTGCGTCGGATTGACGTGAAATTGGGGACAGACCCCATTTTCCTCAGAAGTCAAACCCGCATTGAAACCCAGTGGGAAATGGGGTCTGTCCCCAATCTCACGCCGGAATCGCCCTATGTGACGGACAGCACACTTGGTGGGCCAGGTCTCCTATAATCTTCGAGCCGCCCTTGAATTCCTGGCCACACACCACCAAATATGGGACTTGACGGTGCTTTGGCGTTGAACGGCGTGTATTGTTGCGCTTGCCCGGCGGGCAGGGCGCTTGGTAGCTGCCATTTTCCCCACCCCCCCCCAGCCAAAGCGACCAGGGAGAGATTAGGACCATGATGCCAGTATTGCCCTTGCGCGACGTCGTCGTTTACCCGCACATGGTAATCCCGCTGTTCGTAGGCCGGGAGAAGTCGATCCAGGCCCTGGAGCGGGCCATGGCGAACGACAAGAAGATTTTTCTGGTGGCGCAGAAAGACGCCGGCCAGGACGACCCGACCCCCGACGACATCTACCGCATCGGTACCATATCGACGATTCTGCAGCTGTTGAAACTCCCCGACGGCACCGTCAAGGTGCTGGTGGAGGGCGGCGAGCGGGCCCGGGTAGAGGCCTTTTCCGATGACGAGGGCTATTTCGGCGCCGAGCTTACGGTGCTGGATTCCGTGGACGAGGAGGAAAACGAGCGCGAGATCGAGGCGTTGACCCGCGCGGTGCTCGCGCAGTTCGAGCAGTACGTCAAGCTCAACAAGAAGGTCCCACCGGAGATCCTCGCGTCATTGACGAGCATCGACGATCCCGGCCGTCTCGCCGACACCATTGCTGCGCATCTGTCGGTGAAAATTGACCAGAAGCAGACGATTCTGGAAATCGAATCGCGGCGTGAAAGGCTCGAGCACATGATCGCGCGGCTGGAGGAAGAGATCGATCTCCTGCAGGTCGAGAAGCGTATCCGCGGGCGCGTCAAGCGTCAGATGGAGAAGAGCCAACGCGAGTACTACTTGAACGAGCAGATGAAGGCCATCCAGAAGGAACTGGGTGACATGGAGGATGCGCCCAACGAGATCGAGGATCTCGCGCGCAAGATCGAAAAGGCGGGTATGCCCAAGGAGACTCGCGAGAAAGCGACCTCCGAGCTCAATAAGCTGAAGATGATGTCACCCATGTCAGCCGAGGCTACCGTGGTGCGCAACTACGTGGATTGGCTGGTCAGCGTGCCGTGGAAGAAACGCACAAAGATTCGAAGCAACCTCGCCGAAGCGGAAGCCGTGCTCGAAGCCGATCACTACGGGCTCGAGAAGGTCAAGGAACGCATCGTCGAGTATCTCGCCGTGCAGCAGCGTGTGAAAAAGCTCAAAGGCCCGATCCTGTGCCTGGTTGGTCCCCCCGGTGTTGGTAAGACGTCACTCGGGCAATCCATCGCGCGTGCGACCGGTCGCAAATTTTCACGTATGTCTCTTGGTGGCGTGCGTGACGAGGCAGAGATTCGCGGTCACCGGCGTACCTACATCGGTGCGCTTCCCGGAAAGATCATTCAGAATCTCTCCAAGGTGGGTGTGCGTAATCCGCTGTTTCTCCTGGACGAAGTCGACAAGATGTCCGTGGATTTTCGTGGCGATCCGTCCTCGGCATTGCTGGAAGTGCTGGATCCGGAACAGAACCATACGTTCAATGACCACTACCTGGAAGTGGATTACGATCTGTCGGACGTGATGTTCGTCGCCACGGCAAATACCATGAACATCCCCAGTCCGCTTCTGGATCGTATGGAGGTAATACGGCTCTCGGGCTACACCGAAGACGAGAAGATCAATATCGCGCTGCGTTATCTGGTGCCGAAGCAGATGAAAAATCACGGCCTCGAAGCGAGCGAGATTAGCATATCCGAGGCCAGCATCCAGGAGATGGTTCGCTTCTATACACGTGAGGCGGGCGTGCGCAACGTCGAACGCGAGATCGCGAAGATTTGCCGCAAGGTAGTGAAACAGAAGGTCTCGAAAAAGTCCGATACGAAAGTGCGCGTCACCCCGCGCAGCTTGCAGAAGTATCTCGGCGTCAAACGGTTCCGATTCGGCCGCAAGGAAGAGCAGGATCGCATCGGCCAGGTTACCGGGCTTGCGTGGACCGAGGTCGGCGGTGATTTGCTCACCATCGAGGCGGCGGTGGTGCCGGGCAAGGGCAAGCCGACCTATACGGGACAGCTTGGCGAGATCATGCAGGAATCCATTCAAGCGGCGATGACGGTCGTACGCAGCCGCGTCGATGCGCTGGGGATCGATCCGAAGTTTTACCAGAAAACCGACGTGCACATTCATGTACCCGAGGGTGCAACACCGAAGGACGGGCCCAGTGCCGGCGTCGGAATGTGCACGGCGTTGGTGTCGGCGCTGACGCGCATCCCCGTGCATTCGAATGTGGCCATGACCGGTGAGATCACGCTCCGCGGTGAAGTGTTGCCCATCGGCGGGCTCAAGGAAAAATTACTCGCGGCACTTCGAGGCGGTATCGACATCGTTTTGATTCCAGATGAGAATCGCCGCGAGCTGATCGAAATTCCGGCGAACATTCTGCAGAATCTGGATGTGAGGCCGGTAAAGTGGATCGATGAAGTGTTTGAGGTCGCGCTCCAGCATATGCCGCGCCCGGTATCCGAAGGGGAGGAGACACCCGAGGCGGTCGAAGGCGAGACGCCCGCCGACGACGGAGGACGGAAGCCTGTGAGGACCCATTGAGCGATTGCGGGGGCGATGCGTTCGTGCGAATCTAGTAGCATCGGAGTCCTGCGAGGGATTGTTCAGCAGTGTGTTTTTGCCGGTTAGACTATGTTGGATGCGGTCTAAACGAGAATCCGGAGTCTGATTCACGGCTCCGGTTTTTTTTTAATCTGCGCTTGCGTAACTGAGGGGAAGGTTAATGAACAAAGCAGAGTTGATTGACGCGGTTGCCGATGCTGCCGACATTTCGAAAGCCGCTGCCGCACGTTCTGTCGATACAGTGCTCGAAGTCATCACCGAGTCCTTGAAGAAGGGGAACGCCGTGACCCTGGTCGGATTCGGTACGTTCAACGTACGCAGGCGCGAGGCCCGGACCGGACGTAACCCCCGTACCGGCGAGCCGATTCAGATTAAGGCATCGAACCTGGCAGTGTTTAAAGCTGGAAAAGGTCTGAAGGACGCCCTAAACTAAATGGCTTCCTTCGGGTGCTTAGCTCAGTTGGGAGAGCGTCGCCCTTACAAGGCGAAGGTCGGGGGTTCGAGCCCCTCAGCACCCACCAGCGAAGAAGTCGTCGGAGTGGTAGTTCAGTTGGTTAGAATACCGGCCTGTCACGCCGGTGGTCGCGGGTTCGAGTCCCGTCCACTCCGCCATCCGATTTGAGACGCGCCCGATTCGGGCGCGTCTTCATTTGGCATCCGAAGCCCCGAGCCGTTGGAGTGGGCCCGACGGTGGCGGGGTGGGAATTTTCTGGAGGAGTTGAACCACCATGCTGATGCAGGGTATTCGCGATCACGCCACCGGATGGATTGCCTGGGTCATCGTCATTTTCATCAGTATTCCGTTCGCGCTCTGGGGCATTAACGAATATCTGTCGCCCACTTCCAATGTCGCGGTGGCCGTCATTAACGGCACCGATGTCAGCATCAACGAGTTTCAGCGCAGTTACCAGCGCCGGCGCGACCAGCTCCAGTCTTTGCTGGGCGCTAGCTTCGACATCAATCAGTTGGACGAGGACCGGCTCCGGGAAGAGGCGCTCGACCAGCTCATCAACGACGAGCTCGTGTTGCAGACCGCACTCGACGGTGGCATGCGTATCGGCGGCCAGCAGCTGGCGCATGCGATCCAGGCCCAGGCGGTGTTCAGCCAGGGCGGGATTTTTTCCGAGGTTCTCTACCAGCAGTGGCTGCGCAACCAGGGATTCTCGCCAGGTGGCTTCGAGAATGATCTGAAGCGCTCGATGCTGACCGAGCAGATCGTCGCCGGCATCGCGAGCTCGGCCATCGTTACCCAGCGCGAGCTGGAGAAGGCCGTGCGTCTGCAACGTCAGAGGCGCGTCGTCGAGACACTGAAGCTGCCGGTGGCACGCTTCAGCGACGTGGTGATCGACGACGCGGACATCAGGGCTCACTACGATTCGAATCAAGCCGACTACGTGGCGCCTGAGCAAGTGAAGCTCGAAACCATCGAGCTGTCCCGTGACGTCATCGCCGCCGCAGTCGAGGTGGAAGACGAGGAGCTGCGCGCGGTCTATGAGCGGCGCAAGGCGGACTTCCAGACGCCCGAGCAGCGCGACGCGAGCCATATTCTCCTCACCCTCGACGATGGCGCCGATGAGGCCACAGTGACGGCAGCCCGCGAGCGCCTGGAGGCGATCAAAGCGCAGATCGACAGCGGCTCCTCCTTCGAGGAGCTTGCGGCATCGCACTCCGAGGACCCGGGCTCTGCCAGGCAAGGCGGAAGCTTGGGCGCAATCAGCCGTGGCGTCATGGATCCGGCCTTCGAAGACGCCGTCTTCAAGTTGGCGCTGAATGAGGTGAGTGACCCGGTACGCTCCGCCTTCGGCTTGCATCTGATCAAGGTCGACGCCATTCATGCGCCGAAGTCGCCGACCTTCGAGGAGGTGCGCGACACGATGCGGGCCAAGTATCAGGACGAGAAGGCCGAGCGGGCATTCGTCGAGCAGGTGGAGACCATGGTCACACTGGCCTTCGAGGATTCCGAGTCCCTGCAGTCGGTGGCCGACGCCCTGGGGCTCACGCCCGGCGTGAGCGATTGGGTGTCGCCGCAGGTTGCGAGCAACAGCGGCATCGGGCGCTACCCGGCGGTGATCGCGGCAGCCTTCAATCCCGATGTGCTGCGAGACGGCTTCAACAGCGAGCCCATCGAGCTCGACCGATCCCGGGTGATCATATTGCGCATCGCCGAGCACCGCCCGAGCAGACAGCAGCCCCTGGACGAAGTGCGAGAAAGCATCCGGCGCACGCTGGCGGCGCGGGAAGCGCGAAAGCTGGCGACGGACAGTGGTCGCACGCTGCTGGAACGGCTACAGAGCGGTGAGGACAAGCAAGATGTCGCCGCCCAGGCGGAGCTCGAGTGGTCTGGCGAGTTGGAGCTGGCGCGTGATTCGCGCAACGTCGACGCGAGCGTGGTGAACACGGTCTTTCGCATGACGCGACCGGGATCCGCGCAGACGGTGTTCGAGGGCATCGCCGGCGCCAGTGGTGATTTCGTGGTCGTCGGCTTGTCGCGGGTCATCGACGGTGTCCTCGCCGACGAAGACAAGGAGCAGCGAGAGGCAGCCACGCGCAACCTCGAGGTGGAAGCGGGGCGCGCCGCCTACGATGCGGTGGTACGCGCCCTGCGCGACAACGCCGACGTCGTGATCATCCGGGAGAACCTGTAAGAGCACTGGCAAATCGCAGGTTGGGCTGAGCGCAGCGGAGATCGGGGACAGAATTAATGGGGACAGATCTATTTACTCGCGGGGGGCGGAAACCGCTCCCCGCGAGTAAATAGATCTGTCCCCATTAAATTCCCAGGCGGCTGCCGTTGCGGAAGCGCTTTTTCAGGAACTCCATCTGGTCGGCGAGAATGCGCCGGTTGGAGAGGAATAGATACTCGGCGCGGTTTGGTTCGAAGGGTACCGCCAGGAGCGTCATATTTGCCTGCTCGGGGCTGCGCGCGCCCTTGGCGTGATTGCAGCGCTTGCACGCCGTCACCACGTTTCGCCAGCTGTCCTTTCCGCCCTCGGACAGGGGCCGGATGTGATCCCTGGTCAGCATGTGCTCCGGCAGCTGCTTGCCGCAGTAGAGGCAGATCTGGCCGTCGCGCAGAAACAGCTCCCGATTCGACAACGGTGGCACCAGATTACCGGATTTGGCATGGCGCGGGCGCCCTTTGACCGCGATGATCGAGTTGACGGTGATGCTGGAACGCTTGCCACTGACGCGGTTGTGGCCGCCGTGGAAGGTGAACGACAGATCACCGGCGTTCCACGCGATCATGGACTTGAAATCCAGCAATACGGCCTCGCGCCACGGTATCCAGCGTAGCGGCTGACCGGTTATGTCGAGGCGAAGTATCAAGGGTGCCATTCGTCGCTCACTTCAGCCGAATTTTGCATCGAAACCGTGTGCCAGCCCCGCTTTCGCGCCATCGATTGGCGCTGTATATTGCATGATTGGCCCGGGAAAGCAAAAATCGGACAAATTGACGGGAACAGAATTCAGACGCCCTCCAGGCGGAATACGGGGACATAGGTGCCGACGTCGCGGCCGCGGAGATTGCGCTCCTTGGCTTGTGCGATCTCTTCCAGGTCGTTCCACAGATCGTGATCGGCGCGGGTCACCACGCCCAGCTGTCGCAGCACCTCGACGATGACCGATGCCCGGATGCGCGACTGAGGATCGCCATCCTCGACCTTGATGGCGATACCGAGGGCCTTGGGCACCCGCGGACCCGCGGGCAGGGCCGCCGCGTAAAGTCCGGCGGCACCGGTCTTGGCGAATAGTCGACCGCCGAGGGAGCGCATCAGCAGGGTGTCCAGGCGGCCGCTGCCGGCGATCAACTCCGGGTGTTGCATGCCCGCGGCGCGCAAGCGGGTGAGCTCGGTCTCGATGCTGCGGCCCTCCACCGGTGGCGCGGCGCTCGGCTTGGCGATGTAAGCGAACAGGTGCGCCAGGGCTTGGAGGGACAGCCAGAAGGTGGGCAGGGAGCAGCCGTCGATGGAATGGGGCAAAGCCGTGTCCGCCTGCCCGACCAGCGTCGTGAGTATGTCGCGGATGCGGATCTGCAGAGGATGATCCAGATCGAGATAACTCGCCAGCGGCCAGCCGCGCCGGCTGCACACGGCGAGCATATTGGTGTGCTTGCCGCTGCAGTTGCAGTGCAGGGGGGTCGCTTTCCGGTTGGCGCGTACCAGCGCTTCCTTGTCGGCCTTGAGCGCCGGCGCCTGGGCACCACACTGAAGCGCGCTCGCGTCCAGGTGGAAGTGCGAGAGCAGGGCGGCGATACGTTCCGTATGCATGGATTCGCCGTTGTGGGAAGACATCATGACCGCCAGGTCTGCCGGCGACAGCGGCGGTTCTTCGCCTTGCCCCCTGTCCAACCCGTCCAGCAACAGGGGCAACAGCTGAAAGGGCTTGGCGGTGGAGCGTAGCGCGTAAGCCCGCTGGGGGTCGCCCGCGTGCCAGACCAGGCGACCATGGTCGTCGACCACGGCAACGGCGCCGCGATGGCGAGTCTCTATGCAATCGGGGCCGCCGCGCTGGAACTCGACCAGCACCGGGGCATCGTCTGGCCGGCCACTCATCTATCGTTTTTCTATGGCCGCGGCGTAGTCGGGGGGCATGGCGGTGGTGCTGATGCCGGCATCCACGAAGATCACCTCAGCGGTAATTCCCGATGCCAGGTCGGAGCACACGAAGGCAGCCGCGTTACCGACGTCCTCCAGGGTCACGTTGCGGCGCAACGGCGAGCGGCTCTCCGCATGCTCCAGGAGCAGACGAAAGTCCTGAATGCCGGCGGCCGCCAGGGTCTTGATGGGGCCCGCCGATATGGCGTTGACGCGAATGCCCTCGGCACCGAGGCTGACGGCCATGTAGCGCACATTGGCCTCGAGGCTGGCCTTGGCGAGCCCCATGACGTTGTAGTTCGGCACGGTGTGCTGGGAGCCCAGGTAGCTCAAGGTGAGCAGGGCGCCGTTGCGGCCCTGCATCATGGGCCGAGCAGCCTTGGCCACGGCCGCGAAGCTGTACGAGCTGATGTCGTGGGCGATGCGGAAGGCATCCCGGGTGACGGCATCCAGGTAATCGCCCTGCAGGGATTCCCGAGGCGCGTAGGCGACCGCGTGCACGAGGATGTCGAGACAGTCCCAGCGTTCGCCGAGGTCGTGGAAGGCGGCATCGATCTGCTCATCGAACTCCACGTCGCAGGGCAGCGTGATGTCGGAGTCCAGCTGCGCGGCCAGCTTCTCGACGCGGGTTTTCAGCCGCTCGTTTTGATAGGTCAGAGCCACCTCGGCGCCGTGGCGGTGCATCGCGAGCGCGATGCCCCAGGCGATGGACCGGTTACCCGCCACGCCGAAAACAAGAGCCCTTTTGCCTTCGAGAAAAGCCATCGCGAATCTCCATCCGTATTTGTGCTTTGCCAGGCCCGGAGTTTACCGGACGCCAACGGATGGCGTCATCGCCAGAATCCGCCAGGTTGCCGAATCCGCCGCTATCGACCATCCTTTTTGAGGTCTTTCATTCGGGTACGCGGCCCATGGCCCGGATCCGGGCCATTTTTCTATCCTCGTCGTTGCTGCTCGCCGCCACCGGCTCCTGCAGCTACGCAACGCCGTGGAACAATCCCTACCCGGCGGACAGGTTCTCTTCGAAGGCCAGGAACTCACCACCCTCAAGCGCGTACAGATGCGCCGGCGGCGTTCGGAAATGCAGATCATCGTTTCAAGATCCGGTTTCGTCGATGAATCCGCGCATGCCGATGGGCGACATCACCGCCGAGGGCCTGATGGCTCGCGCCATGGTTGGCGGGCGGCAAGAACACGCTTGCCGGGTAGCGACCCTGCTCGAGCAGGTGGGCATGCCCGCGGAGAGTGCCCATCGCTATCCTCACGAACTCTCCGGAGGCCAGCGCCAGCGTGTCTGTATCGCCAGGGCGCTGGCCGTGAGCCCCAAGTTCATCGTCTGCGACGAGCCCACCAGCGCCCTCGAGGTGTCGGTACAGGCTCAGATCTTGAATCTGTTGAAACGCTTGCAGGGCGAGTTACCGCTATCGTATCTTTTCATCAGCCACGATGTGTCGGTGGTTTCTTACATGGAGGACGAAGTTGCTGTCATGTACCTGGGGCGCATCGTCGAGCACGGCGACGTCGAGACCGTACTGCGACGCCCGGCGCACCCTTACACGGAAGCGCTGATGTCGGCGGTGCCACGGCTCGAGGATGATGCATGTGGGCGGCGATCTGCCGTCGCCAGCCAGGCCGCCGGCCGGCTGCCACTTTCATCCGAGGTGCCCGCGGGCTTTACCGGTGTGCCTGGAGAGCTACCCGGCCAGGAGGGAACTGGAGAACGGTCATTCCACGCGTTGTCATCTCTACGAATCGATCAGGGCACTAGCTTCCCTTGATCCACTGTCCGAAGGTGCACTCGTACTCGCTGCCCTCGCACTCGATGAACTGACCTTCGTTGAACTCCTGATCGTTCCAGTAGCAAACCTTGCTGGCCTGGTCGAGCATCACGGTGGACTCTTCCTCGATGGGTCCAGCCACGGGAGAGTTCTTCTTGCTGTGGTTCATCGCCTCAACAGAAACTTTTTCTGACATGCTCACTCTCCGTCTCCAAGGTGATCACTGGAGGCCACTGAAAATGGTTGAGAAGGCCCTCGTGGGTTGCGGATGCACGTACCCACGCTTTTGTATCGCTGATGCCTCAACTGCAGTCTAGCACACGCTCAGGCGACGTAGCGGGCAAGCTCTTCGCTGGTGTTCGTCAGTCGCTCGATGAGTGTGCGCAGGAAAATTTGATTGAAACGAAGCTGCGTTGCGGTGGAGGCCTGCTCCATGAGCGCGGCGTCGACGCGCAGGAGCTCGACATCATCGATGGCGACGATGGAGGCGCTGCGCTGAGTCTTGGTCACGTAGCTCATCTCGCCGAAACAATCGCCTTTCGTCAAGGTGCTGATCTGCTTGGCGGCCTTCACCACGGCGACGTCTCCGGAGACGATGATGAAAAATGAGTGCTCCAGGTTGCCCTCGTCGACGACGCTGTCCAGGGATTGATACTGTTTCCATTCGGCCGCATCGAGGACCTCGGCAACCTCGTCGTCGGTGAACTCGTTGAAGAACGGCAACTCGCGCACGGTGTTGAACTTATCTTCTGCAGGCGCTGGACTTGCGGGCTCCACCAGACTCGAGAATACGTTCGCCAGGTCGACAGCCATCTCTTGTCCCGACTGGTAACGTGCATCCAGCTGCTTGGACATCGCTTTGGCGACGATCTGCGCCAGCTGTTCCGGCACATCCGGGCGCAAATCGCCCACCGGTGTCGGATCTTCGTGCAGGATCTGGTTGATCAGCTTCGACAGGCCGTTGGCGGCAAAAGGCGCCTCCCCGGTGAGTAGCTCGTAAGCGACGACACCGAGGGAGTAGAGATCGGTTTGCCCCGTGACATCCTCTTCCCTGGCCTGTTCCGGTGACATGTAACGTGGCGAGCCCAACAGGCCCATCACCTGGGTCTGATCACTGGAGGAATACTGGGCGATGCCGAAGTCGCAAATTTTCACGCGCCCGTCGGCGGTCAACAGGATGTTGGTCGCCTTGATGTCCCGGTGAATGACCCCGCGGCGGTTCGCGTAGTCCAGCGCCTTGGCGCACTGAAAGAGGATCTCGACGGTGCGGTCTATGGACAGCAGGTTTTCCTTGTCGATGTATCTCTTGAGGGTGTCGCCGCCGTCGATGAACTCCAGCACGATGTAAGGCTGGTCGGCGTCTTCGCCGGCGTCGAGCACGCTGAGGATGCTCGGGTGATCCAGGGCGCCGGTGGTATGCGCTTCATTGAAGAACAGTTTCTTCGCCAGGCGGCTCGCCTGGGACTGATTTTCATCCACGATGGAGCAGACTTTGATGGCCACCTTGCGGTCGGCAAAGGGATCATGGCAGGCGTAGACGATGCCCATGCTGCCGCGGCCGACGCAGCTGATGACCTCGTATTTGCCAATCTTCTCAGGAATTTTCATCGTGTCACGTCATTCGGGGGGAATTGGAAGTATGGCCGCGAAGGTGACCTGTTTCTGTGACCCCGGCCCCAACGTCGTGGGCTTCGAGGCGTCGCCAGAAATTGGTGTCACCCGGGCCGGTACTCGGCCGGGGATTAAGAAAATAGCGTAAGCGACGGAATTTTCGACGAAAGTTCCATGAACCTGAGAAATCCCCTTAAATGCTGCCGAGATCCCCACTGGCGCCGTCGGTGGCCGCCGGCGGTTCGGCGGCGCCTGCCTGCGCGGGTGCCAGTGTCAACGTCTGGCCGGGCTGAAGGAGCGCGTTCCCGTCGATGCGGTTCCACTCGGCAAGGTTTCTCGCCGACAGCCGGTAGCGCCGGGCGATGGTCCACAGATTGTCACCGGGCCGGACCACGTGCACCGAGGCAAGCGCGGGAACGGGCGCGCTTTCCAGGCTGGCGACCTTGGTTGCTTTGGCTTTGGCGGCTTTGACCGGAGCCGTGCCGCGCCAGATCACCAGGCGTTTCCCCGGGCGCAGCACGCTGCGCTTGGACAAGCCATTCCAGCGCGCGAGCTTGTTCACCGACACGCCAAAGCGCCGGGAGATCAGCCAAAGGCTGTCGCCGCGGCGCACCCGGTAGATGATTTTGCTGCCGCTGCCGGGGATGTGCCGGCGCATGCTGCGGCGCATATCGGCACTCAAACGGTAATCGGCGAGGGATCGGGAGGCCATCGGCACCATCAGGCTGCGTCCCTTGCGGATGGTGGTTCCACGCAGATTGTTGGCCTGCTTCAGCGCCGAGACGCTGGTTCGGTACTTGTGGGCGATGGTGCCGAGGGTATCGCCACGCTTGATCACGTGGCGGTGCCAGCGGATGCGCTGATCGGCGGGCAGCTCGGCGAGCCGTTGCTGGAACTGCGGCACCGCGCTCACCGGCAGCAGAAGCTGATGCGGGCCATCCGGGTCCGTCGCCCAGCGGCTGAATCCCGGGTTCAACAGATAAAGCTCTTCCAGGGACACTTTGGCCATTTCCGCGGCCAGCGCCAGATCGATCTGACCGTCCAGCGGGGTCGCCGCGAAGTAGGGATCGTCGGGGATCGGTTTGAGCGTCATGCCGTAGCGCTCGGGATCGGCCACGATGGCGCTGATGGCGAGCAGGCGTGGCACGTAGCTGCGGGTTTCCCGCGGCAGCTGCAGGGACCAGAAATCGACGGGTTTGCCGGCGCGGCGGTTGCGCCGGATGGCCTTGCGCACGTTGCCTTCACCGGAATTGTAGGCAGCGAGTGCCAGCAACCAGTCACCGGAAAACTCGGCGTGCAGCTTTTCCAGGTAATCGAGGGCGGCACGGGTGGATTCGACCACATCCCGGCGGCCGTCGTACCACCAGCTGTATCGCAGGCCGTAGAGGCGCCCGGTGGAGGGTATGAACTGCCAGATGCCCGACGCCCGTGCCGGAGAATAGGCGAAAGGCTGGTAGGCGCTCTCCACCACCGGCAGCATCGCGAGCTCCCCCGGCAAGTCGCGGCGCTCCACCTCGGTGACGATGTGATGGAGATAAAGGCGCGCACGATCGGCGACCCGATCCATGTATTGCTGATTGCGTTGATACCACTGCATCTCGCGGCTGAGGCGCGGGCGCTCTTCCAGATTGAGAACGAAGCGTGACCTGGCCCGATGCCACAAATCGGCTTTTTGCGGCGGCGCAACGTCAAGGGAGCGCAGCAAAGGCGCCGTCGGGTGGTCGTTTTGGACGGGCACGGAGGCGTCCACCACCGCATCCCCGGGATCATTGGAAAGAGCGTCGTAGTCGTTGCCCGGCGCCAGCAACGAGCCGGCCTCTTGCGCCTGCCCGGCGTCTCCGGGAAACGGGCCGGTGGTAGAGCAGGCACCCAGCGCCAGCGCGCAACCGGCCAGCAACGCGGCGAGCACGGGGCAACGGGTGTCAGTTCTGGAAAGGGATGCGGCCTCGGGGGCCCCGGTTGCTGTCATTTTTGTTGGGAATTCGCAATGGAACCAGCCGCGTCGACCGGCGTAATCCTAGAAGTGCGGGAGCAACCGGTCAAGGATGCAGTGTCCGTTTCGAGACCCAGTTCCGCCTCGGGCAGCGCGCAGGCTCTGGCGCTGCAGGCAACGCTTGTCTAAGCCACTCGGATTGAGAAATACTACGCACGATGGATGCCAGTGAATCTTCCCAAGCCATCGATCGCCAGGCTTTACACGCTTGGTTCTCCGGCGTTCCAGGCCGCGAAATCGCGAGAGCGCAGATCGCGCAGGTGGATCGGGCGCTGCCCAACCTGTTCGGATATCAGCTGTTGCAAGTGGGTCGAATCGCCGATCTGGACCTGCTTTCCAAGAGCCGCATTCTTTACCGCAACATTGTCGAAATCGATGGACAGGAGCAGGGCCACCACTACCCGATGGTGCAGGGCAGCGCGATCGCTTTGCCGGTGGAGTCCGACAGTGTCGATGTCGTGGTGTTGCCACACATCCTCGAGTTCGAGGCGCAGCCCCACGAAGCGTTGCGCGAGTCGGCGCGTGTGATCGTGCGCGACGGGCACCTGTTGATCTGCGGATTCAATCCCTGGAGCATGCTCGGATGCTGGCGGTTCATGAAACGGCGCCAGCAGCCGGTGCCGTGGGGCGGGCAGTTTCTGGCGCTTGCGCGTCTGCGCGACTGGCTCGCACTGCTGGGATTCGACGTGCTCAGTCAGGGCGCCTGCTTCTTCAAGCCGCCTTTCAGCAATGAACGCGTGCTGAAGCAGCTGGATTTTCTCGATCGTGTCGGCAGCCGCTTACCCGCCTGTTTCTCCGGTGCTTATCTGCTGCTGGCACGCAAACGCGTCGCCACGCTGACGCCGGTGCGGCCCCATTGGCGGCCCCGGCGGCGGCTGGTGTCCGTGGGGCTGGTTGGACCGTCGGCCCGGGTTGTAGACGGATTGGCCGAGCGTGAGTGAGATCGTCGAGATTTACACCGACGGGGCTTGTCGCGGAAACCCGGGGCCCGGTGGCTGGGGTGCAATTCTGAATTTCGACGGCCACGAGAGATGTCTGAGCGGCGCCGAGGCGGATACCACCAATAACCGCATGGAGCTGCTGGCGGCAATCCACGGCCTGGAAGCCCTGAAACGCCGTTGCAGGGTACGCCTCGTGACCGACTCCCAGTACGTGCGCAACGGCATCACCCAATGGATGGCTAGTTGGAAACGCAACCATTGGCGTACCGCCAGCCGCTCGCCGGTGAAAAATGCCGATCTCTGGAAACGCCTGGATGCGGCCGATTCGCGCCACGACGTGGACTGGGTGTGGGTGAGGGGACACAGCGGCCACCCGGAGAACGAGCGCGCCGATGCCTTGGCGCGCAAGGCCATCGACGAGCTGCTGGGCTAGCAACAGGGCCATGCGACAGATCGTTCTCGACACCGAGACCACCGGACTCGAGCCGGAGCAGGGTCATCGCATCATCGAAATTGGCTGCGTGGAGCTTATCAATCGGCGACTGAGTGGTCGGCATTTCCATCAGTACCTGCGCCCGGACCGGCGAATCGACCCGGCGGCTTTTGCGGTACACGGGATAAGCGACGAGATCCTGGCGGACAAGCCGCCGTTCTCCGAGGTGGCCGAGGAGTTCCTGGCCTTCATCGACGGGGCCGAACTCATTATTCACAACGCACCCTTCGATGTCGGCTTTCTCGATCACGAGATTGCCAGGCTGGAGGGTGACCAGCGCCCCATCGATTCCTACTGCCGGGTGCTGGACACCCTGGCTCTGGCGCGCGTGCTCCATCCGGGGCAACGCAACAGCCTCGATGCCCTTTGCAAGCGCTATGCAGTGGACAATTCCGCCCGTGAGCTGCACGGGGCGTTGCTCGACGCCGAGATTCTCGCCGACGTGTATCTCGCCATGACCGGCGGACAGGCGACTCTCGACCTGTCGCTGGCGACCCCGGCGGCCGGAGGCCGGGCGCCATCGGCAAGCGGCGAGGCGTCCCCTCGGGGTCCGTTGCGCGTCATCCGCGCCAGCGGCCAGGAACTCGATGCCCATCGCCAGCGCCTGCGCGCCATCGATGAATCCAGCGACGGCGGCTGCATCTGGCGGCAGCTGGAAAGCGACTGAATCGTTTCAGGGGACAGATTTCAAATCTGCTCCCTCGCGTAGATTTTGCTGAAAAACCGAGTAAAATACTGCGAAATTTAACGGGGAAGGAGAGGGGAAGATGAATCCGTTGGACAGCATCTGGGGCACCATCATCAGCGGTTTCGTATTGGCGGTGATTCTGGCACTGATTTTCTAGAGCGCCGGTGGGCCGCTGGCGGCGGACTGTTCCTGGTCGGCAATCAAGACCGGGTTTCGAACTATCGACTGGGGGTAACGATGGAATTTATCTTGGGCATCGATCGCTGGATTCACATTCTCTCGGGCATCACGTGGATCGGGATACTTTACTATTTCAACTTCGTGCAGGTGCCGGCGATGGCGGCAGCTACGGCCGACAAGGACGGGCCGGGACCCGCCGCCATCGGCAAGTACGTGGCGCCGCGGGCACTGCTCTGGTTCCGCTGGTCGGCACTGGTCACCTGGCTTTCCGGGGCTTCGTATCTGGAGGCCGCGCCGCACCTGAGCCTGGTCGACGCATTCCTGCTCCAGGGCGGCAGCCAGATTATCGGCGTCGGCGCCTGGTTGGGCACCATCATGCTGTTCAATGTATGGGTGCTGATCTGGCCCAATCAGAAGAAAATTCTCGGCATGGTGGAGGCGACGGACGAGGAGAAGAACAAGGCAAAGCGCATCGCGTTGCTGGCGTCGCGCACCAACACCGCGTTGTCGATTCCCATGTTGTTGTTCATGGGTGCTTCGGCACACGGCTTGCCGTTCTAGGGTCTGCTTGTATTTTGCACCGGAAAACCCGGCCTGGTGGCCGGGTTTTCGCGTTTTGTCAGCGGGCCATTATGGTTCGTAGCAACTGTCATTGGTTGGATCGCATCCGGCAGACACCATGACCACGCCGATCATGCCGACCTACGCTCGCCTGCCCGTGAGCTTCAGCCGCGGTGATGGCGCGTGGTTGTTCGATGAGCAGGGCGAGCGCTATCTGGACGCGCTGTCCGGTATTGCCGTATGCGGCCTGGGGCACGCCCATCCCGCCGTCAGCAAGGCCGTCGCGGAGCAGGCGGGCCGCCTCGTTCACACCTCGAACCTCTACGCAATCCCCAACCAGCAACGGCTGGCGGAGGTGCTGGTGGAGCTCTCAGGCATGGACAGCGTGTTCTTCGGCAATTCCGGCGCCGAGGCCAACGAGGCGGCGATCAAGATTGCGCGTGTCTGTGGTCACGCCCGCGGCGTCGACGCGCCCAAGATCGCGGTCGCCGAGGGCAGCTTCCACGGCCGCACCCTGGCGACGCTGAGCGCCACCGGCAACCCGAAAGTGCACGCGGGCTTTGAGCCGCTGGTGCAGGGTTTCGTGCGCTTTCCCTACGACGATGTCGAAGCCCTGACGGACATTGCCGCAAGCGACCCGGAAGTGGTCGCGGTGCTGGTGGAACCGCTGCTCGGCGAAGGCGGTGTGGTCGTGCCGCAGGATGATTATCTCGCCAGGCTGCGTGACGTCTGCGATCGACATGACTGGCTGTTGATGCTGGACGAGATCCAGACCGGCATGGGCCGCACCGGGCGGTGGTTCGCTCATCAGCACGGCGAAGCGCTGCCGGATGTCATGACGCTTGCCAAGGCGCTCGGTAACGGCGTGCCCATAGGTGCGTGTCTGGCACGGGGCCGGGCAGCCGAGGCCCTCGCGCCCGGCTCCCATGGATCCACCTTCGGCGGCAACCCGCTGGCCTGCAGCGCGGCGCTGGCGGTGTTGGACACGATGCGCGAAGAGGGACTGGTCGAGCGCGCGCGTGACAAGGGCGAACGACTGCTGGAGCGGCTCGGCGAAGCGCTGCGCGGACTGAACTGCGTTCGCGAAGTGCGCGGCAAAGGACTGATGATCGGCATCGAGCTGGATCGTCCCTGCACCGAGCTGGTTGGCCGCGCCCTGGACAAGCGATTGCTCATCAACGTGGCGGCGGATCGGGTGATCCGGCTGTTGCCGCCGCTTATCATCGACGACCGGGAAATCGACATCATCGTCGCGACCTTGCGCGAACTGATCTCCGAGTGGAACGCCGGAGCTTGATGGCATGACGGCCCATGGACCGCGACACGACCTCTCGGTCTCCGATTCGAGCCGCAAGGAGCTGATCGCCGCAAGTGGCGCGCGGGTCGAATTGCCTCACGAGGCGGCGGCTGGCAGATTTCTAGGGATTCCGGGTGGACACGCGATCGGTGTCCGCCGCTGGCCCCGATGTCCTGGTAATGCGCTGTCTGCCGGCGCACCGGGGTGAGGAGATTTCCGCCCGGGTGCTGGAGGGATCGAACAGCGTCGTCTGGGATGAAGCGCAGAACCGACTGCACGCAAAGATAGCATCGGTGGAGTTTCTCCTCGCACGCTGATCGAATTAAATGGGGACAGATCTATTTTTCCATCACCTGCGACGCAGACCTTTCGCGAATGGGAGGAAAAATAGATCTGTCCCCATTTAATTCTGTCCCCATTTAATTCAAAACACCTATACTCGTGCCCGTCATGGGCCCAGCCACTGTCGAATGAGCGGATTGCTCGAAGTCAAAGATGTCTCGGCGGGCTACCGTGGCAAGCCCGTGCTTGAATCGATCTCCTTTCACGTGCGGCCCGGCACCATCGCCTGCCTGCTGGGTCCCAGCGGTTGCGGCAAGACGACGCTGCTGCGCACGGTGGCCGGCTTCGAGCCGGTCTTGGCCGGTGACATATCCGTGGGCGGGCGTTGCATGTCCCGTGTGGGCGCCACGCTGCCCCCGGAGCAGCGCGGCATCGGCATGGTGTTTCAGGACAACGCGCTGTTCCCGCACCTCAGCGTGGAGGGCAATATCGCTTTCGGTCTGCGCGACAGGAGCGACGCCGAGCGCAAGGCCCTGGTGGCGGAGCTCCTCCAGGTCGTCGGCCTCGACGATGTGGGTACGCGTTTCATGCACGAGCTTTCCGGCGGCCAGCAGCAGCGTGTCGCGCTTGCCAGGGCGCTGGCGCCGAGCCCTCGGGTGGTGCTGCTGGACGAACCTTTTTCCAGCCTCGATGCGGGTTTGCGCGAGCGCATCGGGCAGGAAGTGTGCAAGATCCTCTGTGAGCGTGAGGTCACCACTTTGATGGTGACCCACGATCAGGATCAGGCTTTTGCCCTCGCCGATCAGATCGGGGTCATCAACAACGGCCACCTGCTGCAATGGGACACGGCTTACAACCTGTATCACGAGCCGGCGGATCGCTTCATCGCCGATTTCATCGGGCAAGGCGTATTCTTGCGCGGGACCCTTCGTAGCGCCGACTCGGTGGATACGGAGCTGGGTGTTATCCGCGGCAATCGTGCCTACGGCTGGAGCATCGGATCGAAGGTCGACGTGCTGCTGCGCCCGGACGACATCGTCCCGGATCCCGACAGTACATTGCACGGGACCGTGGTCGCAAGAGCATTCAAAGGCGCGGAGATACTGTACTCCCTGCACCTCGAAACAGGCGCTACGGTGTTGTCGCTGTTTCCCAGTCATCTGGATCACCCGGAAGGTGCACGCGTCGGTATTCGGGTGGCCGCCGATCATCTGGTGGCATTCCCGGCCCAGTGATCCGATGAGGATTTTGTTGAGCAACGACGACGGCTACCAGGCGCGCGGCATTCGTTGCCTGGCAGCGGTACTCGCGGCCTACGGAGAAGTCGACGTGGTTGCTCCTGAGCGCGACCGTAGCGGCGCGAGCAACTCATTGACCCTGAATCAGCCATTGCGGCCGAGAATCGCTGAGAATGGCTTTGTGTACGTAGACGGCACACCGACGGACTGCGTGCACTTGGCAATTACCGGCTTGCTTGAAGAGGAACCCGACATCGTCGTTTCCGGCATCAACGCGGGGGCTAATCTCGGTGATGACGTCATATATTCGGGAACCGTCGCGGCGGCGATGGAAGGCCGCTTTCTCGGGCTGCCTGCTATCGCCGTATCGCTGGTGTGCGATGGCTCGAACCATTACGAGACCGCTGCACGGGTGGTGACGGCGTTACTGGAGGGTATGGTGTCGAGTCCGATGCCGGCCGATACGATTCTCAACATCAACGTACCGGACGTCCCCCTGTCGCGACTCGAAGGCCTGGAGGTCACGCGCCTCGGTCAGCGCCACAAGGCCGAACCGGTCATACGAAGCGTCGATCCCCGCGGCGAGTCCATCTACTGGGTTGGTCCGCCGGGCGCCGAGCAGGACGCCGGCCCGGGTACCGATTTCCATGCCGTGCGCGCAGGCTTTGCCTCGATCACGCCCATGCAGGTGGATCTCACCCGCCACCACTCGCTCACCCAAACCGCGCAATGGGTAGAGGGAATCAGACTGTGATGAACCATCGATTTCCGGGTATCGGCATGACCTCGGCGCGCACCCGTGATCGGCTCATCGAACGGTTGCGCAAGGAAGGCATCGGCGACGAGCAGGTGCTTGCCGCCATGCGCGCCGTTCCGCGGCATATCTTCATCGACGAGGCTCTCGCCAGTCGCGCATACGAGGACATTGCGTTGCCCATCGGTGCGGGACAAACCATCTCCCAGCCCTACATCGTGGCGCGAATGACCCAGGCGTTGGTGGCCGGAAAACGCTTATCGAAGGTGCTGGAAATCGGATCGGGGTGCGGCTACCAGACCGCGGTGCTCGCGCATCTGGTGGAGCGCGTGTACAGCGTCGAGCGCATCGCGTCACTGGCCGCGCTGGCACGCGAGCGCTTGCATGCGCTGGGTGTGAACAACGTTCGCATGCGCCACGGCGACGGACTCGACGGTTGGCCCGCTCACGCGCCCTATGACGGTATTCTGGTGGCGGCAGCGCCGGGTTACGTGCCCCAGGCACTGGTGGAGCAACTGGATGTGAGTGGCCGATTGGTGATTCCGGTGGGCGCCCGGGGTGGCCAGCGTTTGCTGCTGCTCGCGCGTACCGAGACTGGCGTGGAAGAGGAAATGCTCGAACGAGTCAGCTTCGTCCCGCTGGTCTCGGGGACCGGGTAGCCCGGGTGCGCTGGACGCTACTGGTCAACGCGCGTCTGGCGCTTGTGCTGGCCGGGGCTTTGTTGACGGGCTGTAGTTATGGCGGCATCGCCCCGGTGGAAAGCGCCTCACGCACTCCGGCGCCGAGATCGAGTGCAACACCCGCCGCCCACGTCGTGAAACGCGGTGACACGCTTTATTCCATCGCCTGGCGCTACCGATTCGACTATCGGAGACTTGCCTCATGGAATGCGATCCGCGAGCCCTACACCATCTACCCCGGTCAGAAGCTGCGGCTTTCGCAACCGCCGAGAACAGCTGCCACGCGGACCACCCAACCTCCGCCCGGTACCTCGGAAACTATCGCAAGGATGCCCCTGCCGCCGCCCGCTGGCGGTAGGGGCACGAGCACTCAGGCGTCCGTAAGGCCCGCAAAGTCGGCTTCGAAAACATCCAAGGGCGAAAAAACCGCTTCCGCCGGCAGCCTAAAGAAACGCGACAAAAAGGCCGCAAAGGGAGGGAACGCACCGGTGAAACGCTGGTATTGGCCGGCGAAGGGGAAAGTCGTCACGCCGTTTTCCCGATCAGGAGGGAAGGGGATCGACATCGCAGGCAAGTTCGGCCAGTCGATTGTGGCTGCATCGAACGGGCAAGTGGTGTACAGCGGAAGTGGACTAATCGGGTACGGCCAGCTTATTATCGTGAAACATAACAAACGTTACCTAAGTGCGTATGCTCACAACAATAAACTTCTCGTCAAGGAAGGTGACACCGTAAGAGGTGGCCAACGCATTGCGGAGATGGGGCGTAATGGATCGAATCGGGCTTTGTTGCACTTCGAAATCCGGAGGGACGGCAAGCCAATCGACCCGATACGTTATCTACCAAAGTAGATCGTCAAAGGAGATTGTATGGGCAGCAATCGCGAGGTGATGGAAGATTCGGCGGAGCTGGATTCCGCAAGTGCTATCGATGCACAAGCGGATCACCGGACGGAGGACGCCGACGACGTGCTTGTGAGCGATGACCCCGAAACCGAAGATGGCGCGAAGGACGACAGGGCCGCGCTGGAAGAAGAAAAGAAAAACGCCAAGGAGCGAGCGCGGGGACGCGCGGGAAGCCGGGCCGGTGGTCGCGGGGCAGCCGATCGTGACATGGACGCTACCCGATTATATCTGAGTGAAATCGGGTTCTCTCCGCTGTTGACCGCCGAGGAAGAGGTTTACTTCGCGCGGTTATCCCAGAAGGGTGAGGAAAAAGCGCGCAAGCGCATGATTGAGAGCAACCTGCGTCTGGTGGTGAAAATTGCGCGCCGTTACATGAACCGGGGGCTGGCGCTTCTGGACCTCATCGAAGAGGGCAATCTTGGCCTCATCCGGGCGGTGGAGAAGTTCGATCCGGAACGCGGGTTTCGCTTCTCGACATACGCTACCTGGTGGATTCGACAGACCATCGAGCGGGCGCTGATGAATCAGACCCGCACAATCCGCCTGCCCATTCACGTGGTCAAGGAGATCAATGTGTATCTGCGGGCAGCCCGGCGTCTGGCCCAGACGTTGGACCGCGAGCCGAGTCCTGAGGACGTTGCCGAGATGCTGGACAAGCCCATCGGCGAGGTAAAACGCATGCTCGGCCTCAACGAGCGTGTCACCTCGGTGGATGTGCCGCGTACGCCGGACACGGAAAAATCTCTGCTCGACTCGATCCCCGACGAGCAGAACAGCGATCCTTCGGTGTTGCTGCAGGACAAGGATGTGCAGGCGCACATCGATCTGTGGCTGTCGAAGCTCAACGACAAGCAGCGGGCGGTGGTGGAACGCCGGTTCGGTCTGCACGGCCGCGAGATCGCCACTCTGGAAGAGGTGGGTAACGAGCTGGGCGTCACGCGAGAGCGTGTGCGGCAGATTCAGATCGAGGCGCTACGGCGGCTGCGGGAGATCCTCGAGCGGGAAGGATTCTCCGTCGACACCGTCTTCGAGTAAGGTTTTGACCGGGCTGCCGGAGAGTTCCGGTGGCGATCGCCTTGCTCAAGGTACGAACAGGGCAGCCGCCACCGAGCGGCCCTCGGCGACGAGAATGTTGAAAGTACGGCAGGCCGCCGCTGTCGTCATTACTTCGATGCCGATGCCCTGACCCAGCAGGGGCGCGAGCAACGAAGAGGGTGGAAAGTGCTGTTCGACTCCAGTGCCGAGCAGCACCACGCTAGGTGAGAGTCGCGCCACGGCTTGCAATGCCGCCTCGTCCAGCTCGTCCACGGTTTGTGGACCCCAGTCGGTGATGAGCGCCTCGGGCGTGACGATGAAGCTGCGCCTGATCGACTCGCCGTTCACCGCGACGTAGCCCGCGCCATACCCGGTTATGCGGTGCGCTCCGGGCGAATTGTCGAGCTGGATTTTCATGGCGGCGAAAGATTCTCGATGGCATCCACGCTGCCCTCATCCTGCATCGGGGGCATCTGTTCGGCAAGTCCGCTTGTTCCGTTACCGTCAAATTCCGGCATGGTCTCCCGGGGATGCTTCCAGGGGCCGGCGGTAGTAGCATTCTTGGTAGCAGGCGGTACCAAAGCTCCGCGATCACGTCGCCACGGAGGTAGTCATGCGTTTGATTCTTTTGGGCGGGCCGGGTGCCGGGAAGGGGACTCAGGCGGCGTTTATCACGGAGCATTTTTCGATTCCACAGATTTCCACCGGCGATATGTTGCGGTCCGCCGTCAAGGCCGGCACCGCTCTCGGTCGCGAGGCCAAGGCCGTCATGGACGCTGGTGGACTCGTCTCGGATGATCTGATCCTCGGTCTCGTCAAAGAACGCATCGCCGCCCCGGATTGCGCCAACGGTTTCCTGTTCGACGGTTTCCCGAGAACGATTGCCCAGGCGGAGGCCCTGAAAGAGCAGGGCGTTGGCATCGACTATGTGGTTGAAATCGCCGTCGACGACGACGAGATCATTCGGCGAATGAGCGGTCGGCGGGTCCACCTTGCATCCGGGCGCACCTACCATATCGTATTCAATCCGCCCAAGATCGCAGGCAAAGACGATCTCACAGGCGAGGACTTAGTCCAGCGCGACGATGACCAGGAAGCGGTCGTAAAGAAGCGCCTTTCGGTTTACCACGAACAGACCGAGCCACTCATCGCGTACTTTCGCGCCTGGCAGGAAACAGGCGGCGAGAGCGTACTGACGTTCATTCGAATCGACGGAATCGGCGATGTCGAGCGTGTACGCGCGGATATTGTTGCTGCGCTGGCGATCTGAATTCGTGGTGTGAGTGCGCGCATCCTGCAGTGAATCACGCTTAATTCAATGTGACCTGTGCATGCCGCGTGAAGAATTTGCTGCGCGTGTTTGTTTTTCTACTCTAACTTTCTTTTGCAAATCCCTTGACAGCTAAGGAAAATGGTCTACGTTTGCAATAGCACGTAACCAGGCCATGGTTGCGACATTTTTTGTGATGTTGTGTCAAGACACACGGGGAAGCGGAAGTATGGCTGCGAGAAAGGTAACAGCGCGACGTAAGTCGACGAAACGTAAGGCGGGGTCCTCGAAACGCAGGACTACGTCAAGAAAGGCAACGGCAAAGCGGGCGGCCGCCAAAAAGACGTCCACCCGCAAGAAGGCTACGCGCAAAAAGGCCGCGAAGAGGCGGCCTGCGAAGAAGCGCGCAACCAAGAAGAAGGCCAAGCGTAAGGTGAAAAAGAAAGCCACCAAGCGTAAAGCCAAGAAGAAGGCCAAGCGCAAGGTGAAAAAGAAAGCCACCAAGCGTAAAGCCAAGAAGAAGGCCAAGCGCAAGGTCAAGAAGAAGGCCAAGCGCAAGGTCAAGAAGAAGGCCAAGCGCAAGGTCAAGAAGAAGGCCACCAAGCGCAAAGCTTCCCGCAAGAAGGCTGCCACGCGGCGGCCGGCCAGACGGAAGGCTGCTCGCCGGCGGACTACCAAGAAGTAGTTGCTACCGGTGGATCCGCGCAAGCTCCCGGCGTCGAAGGCTTCGGTTTTCGACTCCGCGGGTGGGCGCTTGGCTTGAGAATGGCCCCCGCCTGAAAAGGTGGGGGCTTTCTGCTTTCTGCCTTCAGCGAAGACTCAAGATGGGCCACTTTTGCAGGCGCGCATGCTCGCGCAGCGCGTCGTCGGGATCCACCGCGACCGGGTGGTCAACCAGCGAGAGCAGTGGCAGGTCCTGGTACGAGTCGCTGTAGAACCAACTATCGGCCAGGCTCATTCCGGTTCGGGCCGCCCATTCTCTTACCCAATGCACTTTGCCGATGCCGGAGCAGGGTTCGCCGAGGTACTTGCCGGTGTAGTGCTGACCGTCGAACTCGGGTTGCGTGGCGAGCAGCTGCGCGATACCCATGAGATCGGCGATGGGGCGCGTGATGAAGGCGTTGGTCGAGGTCACAATGGCGAGGCAATGCTCCCGGCGCCGATGATCTTCGATCAGCGCGCGGCCTTTTGCCAGAACCAGCGGCGCGATCCAGTCGCGCACGAAACGCTCCCGCCAGGCGAGCAGGCTGTCTACCGGATTGTCCGTCAGGGGCTCGAGCTGAAACGATAGAAACTCATGGACGTCGAGTGCTCCGGCCTGGTATTGGGCCAAGTAACGTGCGTTCTCCCGTTGATGCACCTGCTTGTCCACCGCGCCGACACCGACCAGGAATTCCCCCCACAGGTAGTCGCTGTCGCCACCCAGCAGGGTATTGTCGAGATCGAACAGGGCCATGGTCATGGGTTTCTCCAGGACACCGGTTGGTGGCGGCCAAGAGCATAGATGGCTGCCGGTGGACTGCAAAGTGGCGCCCCGGTGGGTAGCGAAATTTGCGCTGCCCGCGCCAACTGTGGAAAACTAAAACCACCTCGGCAGCAGCCCATGGGGCGCCAGATGATCGATTCTGACGGATTCCGGCCGAATATCGGCATCATCGTGTCCAACGACCATGGTCAAGTGCTGTGGGCACGGCGTGTGGGGCAAAACACCTGGCAGTTTCCCCAGGGCGGTATCAAGGCCCACGAAAATCCCGAGCAGGCACTTTACAGGGAGCTTTGCGAGGAGTTGGGTTTGCGTCCCGAGCACGTGGAGATCATGGGTGCGACCCGGGGCTGGCTACGATACACGCTGCCGAAACGTTATATCCGCAAGCATTGCTCGCCCACCTGCATCGGCCAGAAACAGGTCTGGTTCCTGTTACGCCTGGTGGGCCTGGAAAGCGCGGTCAAGCTCGACGCCTGTCGCCGGCCCGAGTTCGACAGCTGGAAGTGGGTGAACTACTGGCATCCGTCCCGGGAAGTGATCTTCTTCAAGCGAGAGGTCTACCGCCGGGCCCTCAAGGAGCTGGCGCCGAAGCTGTACCGCAACAACGGCCGCGGCCAGTCCAGCCCGATCCTCTCCTGAGCCGCGCCCCCAACCACTCTTAATCCACTCTTAATATAGAGTGCGCGCAGCATGGCCTTCGAATCCATCCAGTTTCCAGCATTATCAGAGGCTTAGGAGGTAAATCCCGGGTATTCACCCGGATCGGGCTGCGGAAATGGCTCTGAGAGGCCCTCAGATCGCCGTGGGGCGGCGAATTCGACGCAACAAGCCCCGTTTATCGCGCTGGGAACACGGCTCCTCCAGTCGGCTCTGGCTGCCCGTTACGGGCAGTCAGACCGGACACCTTCCAATCGTCGAGAATCTGGTGGAGGCGGCGGGAATCGAACCCGCAGCCCTTGTAGGAATATCAACTACTTGGAAGGGGAGGCTGTCAAAAGCTTGTCATTGTCGCCTCTTGTGCGGCCTTCCCGTGCTTCTCGAGAGCGAGTAATCGGAAGTTGTCCTCGTCATCCGGAAGCCATTTCAGGTAAACGTCCAAGGTCATCTTCGTGGACTTGTGGCCCATCTGCATGGAGACACGTTTGATGGGCTCGCCCGCGTTAATCATCCACGTGGCATAGGTGTGTCTCAATTGCCGGGGAGGGCGGTAACGCACCTTGGCCGCCTTTAGCGCAGGCTGCCATTGCCACATCCGGAACTGTTTGTCCGTCAGGTACGGCTCTCCGGTTCTGGGGTCGTGGAAAATATGCGCCTTCTCGAATCCCGTGTGCTCCCTCTGTGCCACAAGCGCGTTCCACGCACCCTGGCGGCAGTAGCTTGACCGTCCGCCTTCCAGATTTGGTCTTGGGCTGCTTCACTTCCTTTCGTGTTCTGGCCCGCCTGATTTCAATCGTCCGCCTGTCCTCGTCCACGTCCGACCACTTAACCTCGATGGCTTCCTCTACCCTCAGCCCGGTCCAAACACAGAACTGGACATAGTTGGCTGCCTGGGGATTGAGGTAGGGGAGAATCGCGTTGATTTCGTCCGAGGTGAACGGGTCAACGATGTCCTCATCCAGCTCCCGCATTTCGTCTACTTGACGCTTCTTGGCCTTGAAGGTGCGTAGAGGGTTTGTGTCGATCTTTTCATCCTCCAAGGCAAGCGCCATCACTTGTCGCAGCGGAGTCAAAATGTTGCAGATTCTCTTCTGCGTGAGGTTGTGACTGTCAATCCAGTCCCTAACAGGACGTTGAAAAATGTTCAGATTTCAGTGATCCAGTGATTTCGAACTGCATGGCGACGCGTTCTCAATGAATCAGTGACGTTTCGGTCGATGGTCGG